>Ga0265293_10001842_pt1 | contig 44813 bp, 37 predicted proteins | sample Munlanlewell138R_FD_192505 | JGI IMG/M metagenome (GOLD analysis project Ga0265293, IMG submission 192505) | Leachate microbial communities from a municipal landfill in Southern Ontario, Canada - Leachate well 138R | ecosystem: Engineered > Solid waste > Landfill > Unclassified | place: Canada... | reverse complement strand
GGGGAGATGGCGTTTGCCTACTTCATGGCGCATGCCCCGCAGGGCGCCGTGCTGTCGCCCATGCTCAACCAGGGCGAATCGGCGGTGTTGTTCTGTTTCATCTTCCTGTTCCTGACCGTTGCGGGTCCCGGCGCCTGGAGCGTCGATCGGACCTGAGTGCTCACGGGACACCTGATGCCCCTGCGCCGGTCTGTCGCGGCCCGTCAAGGAAGGTCTATAGCTTGAGAAGGAACTCAGCTGCGGCCGCGCCTCGTCTCCGCGGAGGGCAACATGACCGAACTGGTGGTCTGCCGTGCGCCCGGCGACGAACTGTCTGAGTTCGGTGGGCTGCTGCTGTCGAGGCCTCCGCGCGAGGTGGACGTCGTCGCGGTGTTCGCCCATCCGCGGGTGCCGGACCTGGCCGCTGGCGAGGCGCGGTTTCGTGCCGCCTGCCGTGCCGCCGGGGCGCGCGAGGCGCGCCTGTTGCCCTTCGCCCACCTGGAACACGACCCCGTCGACCCACGGCTCATCGCTGCGCACCTGAGCGATCTCGGGCAGTACACGCGCATCTACACCCATTCGATACAGGACCCACGCCCACTCTGCCAGCGAACCGCCGCGGCGGTGGGGCGCGCTGCATCCACCGTGTGGACCACGGCCGGCGGCGGTGGCGTGGACGAGATCGAGCAGGGCAGCCCGTACGCGTTCGAGCGGCGCCTGGCCCTGTTGGCGGAGCACTACCCGGACCTGCTGGCAGAGGATTGGATCCAGGCGCGAGACCTGCGTGCCGTGCACCTCCTGCAACAGCATCCGGGCGAGCGCTTGTATCGCTACTTCGCTGGTTACGTGGACTGGCACGTAGGTGATTTCGATTACTGCCGTCCCTGGGAGCTGGAGACCTCGGCCTATGAGCGGGGCCGTTATGCAGCCGAGTTGGACGCCCTGCGGCGGTTTCCCTGGCAGACGCTGGTGGAAGTCGGGGCCTGTGAAGGGGCCTTCACCGAACGGCTCCTGGCCGCGTTTCCCGGACGAAGGGTGATCGCCGTCGAACCCGATCCGTTTTTCTTCACCTCCTTGCAGCAGCGCCTGGGCGGGCGCGCGGAACTGCATCAGGCCGACGCCAGTGCGGCCGGTGAGCTGGCCTGCGATGTGGTCTTCATGTCGAGTACGGTCTACTACCTCTGGAAGATCCCCTATCCCATGCTGCGCAACGCGCGCTACGTGGTCGTCAGTCACGCCACCCGGTATCACCGGGATCGGCTCGACCCCGTGCTACGCGCGCAGGGATTCGTGGCTTTGCACGAGGACGTCGTGCCGGCCTGCGTCGAGCCCATGGAAGGCATCCTCGAGGTGAAGTACGGCACCGAGATCAAGACATGGCAGCGGTGTGCGGCAGCGCCAGGACAGGGCCGCTCATCGCACTGAGCCCTCACAGCGACGATCTCGCGTTTTCGCTGGGGGCGGCACTGTGCGACGGGCGGTTGGCGGGCAGTCGTGTGGTCACCGTTTTTGCGCAGTGCCTATACCCCAGCACAGCCGCACGGCGAGGCGTCGCACACCCTTGCGCTGTGCATGGCCGAGGACCGGCGCTTTTTCGCACACGCACGCGTGGCGGAGCTGCGCTGGCTCGGGTTGCTCGATGCACCGCTGCGACGGCTCGGCGTGAGTAACGTCTTTGCGGCGCCCGTGGAAGCAGGGGATATCGCCGCGGTGCGCCGCGCATTGGAACCGCTGTTGTCCCCGTCGGTGTGCCTGCTCGTGCCCATGGCCTTTGGCGGGCATTTGGATCACCGCGTCGCCTGTGCATTTCATGCCGAGGGTCGTTGCCGGCTCGTTTTCTATGAGGACTTGCCCTACGCGGGATTCATGCCGATGGAGGCCGTCGGTGAGGCCGTGTTCCTGTTGGAGGAGCGCCTTCGCGCGCCTGCATCCCGTGGACTGGTCAAGCGACGCCCTGGCAGCGGCCAAGCGGTGGGCCGTCACGAGCTATGCCTCCCAGGTCGAGGGCCATTCGCTGGCGACGCTCCTTGCACATGGCCAGCGGCGCGGACGTCGGGGCGTGCCCGCGGAGCGGGTGTGGTGTCTTTCGTAGGCCACGTTGCGAAGCTACGTGACATTTTTGGTTTGGGTGTCATTGCGGGTCGCGTCTGCCGCAACAGCTACGGAACAATCCGTGCATCCACACAGGCGAGCCGTGCCGAGCCGACGGCGTCTGCGGATTGCACAGTTTCCACACCCCGTCATGGATAAATTGACTTGGGCCGGGTAACTGCTATTCCCATCATGGGCGCCTAGCGAGGGCCGGCCCGCATCGTCCTGATGGGGGTGATGATGTTCTCGACCAATCCTTTCGCCGCGGTGATCGACGTCGTGCCTGCCGGTCTGGTGCAGTCCTTCGTCGTGCTTATGGCCTTTGCGGTCGCCATAGGCACGGTGCTCGACGTGTATCACAAGGGCAGCGGGCGGTATTTCGCGCAGCGCCGCGCCCGCGCCAAGGCGGCGGCACGCCGGCCCATGAACGCCATGCGCAAGGCCACGGCGGTGGTGAAGGGTCTGGCGGAGGCCAGCGTCTCGGGCGAATTCTGCAAGTGGAACCGGCGGCTTTCGCACCTGCTCATGATGTATGGCTTCATTCTCTATGTGATCGCCACCGTCATGCTGGTGTTCGCGCTGCCGGAGGCCGCCGCCCCCGGGCCATGGGTGGCATTGTGGGACCTGGGCGCTCTGATGATCCTGGCGGGCGGCGCCTGGTTCTTTTTTTTCCTTCGCGTGAACGTGGCTTACGACGGTGATTCGCGCTTCCATGTGGGCCGGGCCGACCTGTTCGTGCTGTTGCTGATGGGCAGTGCATTGCTCGGTCTGCTGTGGCATGGGGTCCAGGCCTTGTCGGCGAGCGCCGGACTGAACCTGACACTGTTCGGCATCTACCTGTTTTTCACCGCACTGCTGTTTCTCTCGGTGCCCTGGTCCAAGTTCTCGCACATGTTCTACAAGCCCGCGGTCGCGGTGCAGCGCAAGCTGGAAGAGGCGAGCGGGGCCTCGGACCTGCCGGACCCGACGCCGCGCCGGCGCACGAGGAGTTGAAACGATGCCGACCTACACGGACATGACCCGTTGCGACGGTTGCGGCGAATGCGTGGATATCTGCCCCTCGGACATCATGCACATCGACCCGGTGTATCGCCGCTCCTACAACGTCGAACCGAACTTCTGCTGGGAGTGCTATTCGTGCGTGAAGTATTGCCCGCAGCATGCCATCGACGTGCGCGGCTATGCGGACTTCGCACCACTCGGCCACAAGGTGCGGGTGCGCCGCGACGTGGACAAGGGCGTCATCGCCTGGAAGATCCGCTACCGCGACGGGCGTGAGAAGGCCTTCAGCTTCCCCATTCGCACCACGGCGTGGGGTTCCATCAGGCCGCCCGCGGACTACGCGCCGCCGGGCCGGCACGAACTCGACTCGCCCCTGCTGGCCCACGAGCCGGAAGCATTGAATATCGCGGCGTTGCCGTCCCTGTCCACTCCCAACGAAAAGGTGTGATGCCATGGCGCGCCGTCCGGAAACCCGCTTCGTGGATTGCGACATCCTGGTGGTCGGCGGCGGGTTCGGGGGCTGCGGCGCGGCCTACGAGGCGCGCTACTGGGGACGCGACCTGAACATCGTGCTGGTCGAGAAGGCCAACGTGGAACGCAGCGGTGCGGTGGCGCAGGGCCTGTCGGCCATCAACTGCTACATGGGCATGCAGTGGGGCGAAAACCAGCCGGAGGACTTCGTGCGCTACGCGCGCGGCGACCTGCTAGGTCTGGTGCGCGAAGACCTGGTGTACGACATCGCCCGGCACGTGGATGCCACGGTGCACAAGTTCGAGGAATGGGGCCTGCCCATCATCAAGGACGAAAAGACCGGCCGCTATCTGCGCGAAGGCAAGTGGCAGATCCTCATCCACGGCGAAAGCTACAAGCCCATCGTCGCCGAGGCCGCACGCAAGTCCGTGGACGCGGTGCACAACCGCGTCATGGTCACGCACCTGCTTCAGGACAGCAAACGGCCGAACCGCATCGCCGGCGCGGTCGGTTTCAACGTGCGCGACGGCGGCTTTCATGTGTTCCGCGCCAAGGCCGTGATCGTGGGGGCGGGAGGCGGCTCGCACATCTACCGCCCACGTGCGGTGGGCGAGGGCATGGGCCGCACCTGGTATGCGCCCTGGAGCACGGCCTCGGCCTACGGGCTGCTGATCCCCGCCGGCGCGAAGATGATCCAGATGGAGAACAAGATCGTCCTGGCCCGCTTCAAGGACGGCTACGGCCCGGTGGGCGCCTGGTTCCTGTTGCTGAAGTCCTATGCCACCAACGCCTACGGCGAGAAATACGAAGCGGCGCACCTGGAAAAACTCAAGGCGCGCGTCGGCAAGTACGCGGAGAGCACGCCGGTGCCCACCTGCCTGCGCAACCACGCCATGCTCGAGGAGATGAAGGCGGGCCGCGGCCCTATCTACATGCACACCCAGGAGGTGCTCGATTCGCCTGAGAAGGAAATGATCGGCTGGGAAGACTTCCTGGACATGACCATCAGCCAGGCGGTGGTGTGGGCCTCGCAGAACATCGACCCGAAGGAGACACCCTCCGAACTCATCACCTCGGAACCCTATGTGATGGGCTCCCACGCCACCTGCTCCGGCGCCTGGGCCAGCGGACCGGAGGACATCGCCCCCGGCGACTACCAGTGGGGCTACAACCGCATGACCACCGTGGAGGGGCTGTTCGGGGCGGGCGACACCATCGGCGGCTCCGCGCACAAGTTCTCCTCGGGCTCGTTCACGGAGGGGCGCCTGGCGGGCAAGGCGGCGGTGCGCTACGTGCGCGACCTGCGCGGCGAGACCCCCGCCATTGACGAGGGGCAGGTGAACACCCTGCGCGAGACCATCTATCGCCCCCTGGAGACCTGGCGGGTGGGGCGCAACGAGATAGTGGCCGGCACCGTGTCGCCCAACTACATCACGCCGCTGCAAGGGCTGCAGCGGCTGGAAAAGTTGATGGATGAGTACGTGGGCGGCTACAGCACCTTCTACGTGACCAGCGAACCGCTGCTCAAGCGCGGTCTTGAACTCCTCACCCTGCTGAAGGAGGACATGGCCCACGTGGGCGCCGAAGACCTGCACCAGCTCCAGCGCGCCTGGGAACTCCACCACCGCATCCTCACCGCCGAGTCCGTGACGCGCCATACGCTGTTTCGCGAGGAGACGCGCTGGCCGGGGTATTACTACCGGGCCGACCACCCGGACCTGGACGACGCCCAGTGGCACGTGTTCACGGTGTCCCGCTATGACGCGGCGAGCGGCGAGTGGCAGCTGGACACGCTGCCGGTGCACCATTTCGTGCCTTGAGCCCACGCCGGCGCGCGCCGGCCGCGCCGATCGCATACAATTTGCGGGCCGCCCGGATCCCGGCTCGACAAAATAACCACCAAGAACGCGCTGTATGACCGCCTTGCACGTGCCCCACAAAGCCCGCCTGCTGCTCGCCTTCGTCCTGCTGGGCGCGCAGGGGCTCGCCGGTGCACAGTCCCTGGGCGGGGACGGCTTCGTGTCCGGGCCGACGCTGGGCCTATGGAGCGGCGCCACCATGCACGGACACGGCGACCGGTACGCCCCGGCGGGCGTGCTCGCCTATACCAGCCCGCACGGCTGGGGCGGGCAGATCGACCTCGCCCGGTTCGTGCGGGAATCCGGCGCGCCGGAGCGCAGGACCAGCGAAGCCGCCAGCCGCATCTTCTACCGAAACGACCGCTGGCTGCTCGGCGGCCTGCTCCAGACGCGCAAGCTCTATGGAGAGCATGACGAGCTGGACATGAATGACAGCTTCCGTGGCCTGGAAGGCCAGCTGTACCTGGACCGCCTGACCCTGTCCGGTCAGGTCGGCCGCGAGCGCTTCGAGTACGAGTCCGTCGGCGCGCGGGCGCGCGGCGAGTACCTGGCTCTCGGCGTCAACTACTTCCTGCACGACAACCTGCGCATCGACGGTGGCATCGGCCTGGTCCAGGATGGGTTTGCGGGCGCCGGTTCCGAGCAGCTCAACCTGAACATCGGCGCCGAGTATCGCTTGTACCAGAGTCCCTTCAGCCTGTTCGCCAATTACACGCACATCCAGGAAGAGGGCGACGCCTACTGGGACGCCGACGCGCACATGGCGCTGATCGGCGCCCGCTACAGCTTCGGCAGGCAAACCCTGCTGGAGCGCAACCGCCAGGGGGCCGGTCTCCGGCTCGCGCCGAGCCAGCTGCCCCGCTAGCAAGCGCTCGTCCAGGCCGCGATTCTCCGGTGCCTTGCTTCCATCGCCTGCGGCCGGAGGCCGCTCCGCCAGAGCCGACATAGTCACATCTTGCCCGCACACCCCTTCTCCTCCGGGCTGTCTCTTGGTCACATCTTCCCCATACACTCCCTCTCCCTCCGGGAGACGAGCGCATGGATGTGCGAGGTAGAGCAACGCAGAGGGCGGTTTGCCGAGGGCTGGGGAGAGGGGATCCATTCAGGCGCGGCTATTGGTTCATTGATCCCCCTCATCCTGTCCTTCTCCCGGAGGGAGAAGGGACGAATCTGTTAACGGCTGCCGGTTAATGCGTGTCCTTCGGCAATTCGCTCCATGCATTGCCCACCTCCTGCATCCATGCAGTCGTCTCCCGGAAGGAGAAGGGACGAATCTGTTAGCGGCTGCCGGTTGATGCGTTCTTGTCAAGCCCCTGTCTCTCCTGTGACGTGACCAAGAGGCAGCCGTCGCCAAGGGCGGGATGCCGCACGGGCAGCAGGGCGGCCCCATCCCAATGCCCAAGCGTAAAAATCAGCTGTTACAATGCGCACCATTGCCCAGGCCTGTGCGTTCCGCGCAAGGCACCCGGCGGCGTGCCTTGAAAGTCGAATTCCAACCCCGTGACGTTGCTCAGCCTGATCCTCATCCCGTTCATCGGCAGTGTGCTTGCCGCCTTCCTGCCGTTGCGGGGCCGTGAGGCTTGGCTGGCGGGCGGGGTGGCGCTGTACGGGCTCATCGCCACGATCTACCTGTACCTGGGGGCCGGCAACGGCGGGGTGGTGCGCTACGAGGCCGAATGGCTGCCGCAGCTCGGCCTCGACTTCGTATTGCGCATGGACGGCCTGGCCTGGCTGTTCGCGGTGCTGGTGCAGGGCATCGGCGTGCTGGTGGTGCTGTATGCGCGTTACTACATGTCCCCCAAGGACCCGGTGCCGCGGTTCTTTTCCTTTCTGCTGGCCTTCATGGGTTCCATGCTCGGGGTGGTGCTCTCGGGCAACCTGATCCAGCTGGTGGTGTTCTGGGAGCTCACCAGCCTCACCTCGTTCCTGCTCATCGGCTACTGGCATCACCGTATCGACGCCCGCCGCGGCGCGCGCATGGCGCTCACGGTCACCGCCGCGGGCGGCCTGTGCCTGCTCGCGGGGGTACTGATCCTGGGCAGCATCGTCGGCAGCTACGACCTGGACGCGGTGCTGGCGGCGGGAAATCAGGTGCGCGCCCACCACGCCTATCTGCCGGCGCTGATCCTCATTGCCCTCGGTGCGCTCACCAAGAGCGCGCAGTTCCCGTTCCACTTCTGGCTGCCGCACGCCATGGCGGCGCCCACGCCGGTCTCGGCTTACCTGCATTCGGCGACCATGGTCAAGGCGGGGGTATTCCTGCTCATCCGTTTGTGGCCGGTACTCTCCGGCACGCCCGAGTGGCACTGGATCATCGGCGGCGCCGGTGTCATCACCCTGCTCATCGGTTCCTTCAATGCCATTTTCCAGGCGGACATAAAGGGCCTGCTCGCCTATTCGACCATCAGCCACCTGGGCATCATCACGGCATTGCTCGGTATCGGGACACCGCTGGCGGTGGTGGCGGCCATCTTCCACGTCCTCAATCACGCTACCTTCAAGGCCTCGCTGTTCATGGCGGCGGGCATCGTCGATCACGAGACCGGCACCCGTGACATGCGCGTATTGCGCGGGCTTTACCGCGTGTTGCCGATCACCGGCACGCTGGCCATCGTGGCCAGCGCGGCCATGGCCGGGGTCCCGCTGCTCAACGGATTCATCTCGAAGGAAATGTTCTTCGCCGAGACCCTCGGCGTGGGCGGCCCCGACGAGTGGTGGATGTCCACGGCCGCAGTCGCCATGGGCATGTTCAGCGTGGCCTATGCGTTGCGTTTCATCGGCATTTTCCTCGGCCGCTTGCCGGAGGACCTGCCCAAGCAGCCGCACGAGCCGCCACGCTGGATGCGTTTCCCCGTGGAGGTACTGGTGTTGCTCTGCCTGGTGGTGGGCGTCCTGCCCGGCCGCAGCGTCGGTCCCTTCCTGAGCGACGCGGTGGTGTCCGTGCTCGGCGAGGCCACCCCCGACTACAACCTCGCGGTGTGGCACGGCTTCAACATGCCCCTGCTCATGAGCATGGTCGCGCTACTGGGCGGCGTCGTGCTCTACAGCCTGTTGCAGCTTCGTTTCGATCTGCGTAACCGCAGCGGTGTACCGGTACGGTTCGAACTCAACGGCGGGCACATCTACGACAGCATCATGTTGCGCATGTCCACCGGCGCCGGCGCGCTGATGCGTCACATCGGCACCCAGCGCCTGCAACCGCAGCTGCTCTTGATCATCGTGATGATGATGGCGCTTCCCGTAGCGCTGGTCCGGCCGTTGCCGGGCCTCGATGCGATACGGCTTACCGACGTCGATCTGTCGTTGGCCGCGCTGTGGCTGATCGGAGGCGGTTGCGCCATCGCCGCCGCGTGGCAGGCCAAGTATCACCGCCTTGCGGCACTGATGCTGGTGGGCGGTACGGGCATTATCACGAGCATGACCTTCCTGTGGCTGTCGGCGCCCGATCTGGCGCTCACCCAGCTCATGGTGGAGACCGTCACCACGGTGCTGATCCTGCTTGGCCTGCGCTGGCTGCCGCCACGCATCGCCCTCGAGGACATGCAGGCCCGGGTCTCGCGCCGAGTGCGGCTGCGCCGCGGGCGCGACCTGATGGTGGCTTTGGCGGGTGGCGCCGCCATGGCGGCAATCAGTTTCGTGGTGCTCAGCGGAACACCGCCGGAGCGCATCGGCGATTTCTTCGTGCTGCACGCGCTTTCGGAAGGCGGCGGCAGCAACGTGGTAAACGTGCTGCTGGTGGACTTCCGCGGATTCGATACCTTCGGCGAGATCACGGTGCTCAGTATCGTGGCACTGACCGTGTACGCCTTGCTGCGCCGCTTCCGTCCGGCGCCGGAAAGCATCGAGATCCCCGTGCAGCGTTCCAATGGCATCGACCCGGCGGTGAAGCAGACGCCTACCGAGCAGGCCGAGCACGGCTATCTCATGGTGCCGGGGGTTTATGTACGTTTCCTGTTGCCGTTCATCGTCCTCGTGGCGGTGTACTTCTTCATGCGCGGGCACAATCTGCCGGGCGGTGGTTTCGTGGCCGGGTTGATCTTCGCGGTAGCGTTCATCGTTCAGTACATGGTGGCCGGTACGGCGTGGGTGGAATCGCACCTGCGCCTGCGCCCGCACAAGTGGATGGCGTGGGGGCTGATCACCACTGCGCTGACGGGCATCGGCGCATGGCTGTTCGGTCATCCGTTCCTCACCAGCCACACCGCGCACCTGCACCTGCCGCTGCTGGGCGATCTGCACCTGCCCAGCGCGTTTTTCTTCGATCTGGGCGTGTTCATGGTAGTGGTCGGCGCGACCATGCTGATTCTCGTGGCCCTGGCGCACCAATCGATACGCAGCCATCGCCAATTGCCGGGCGACGGCAGGCTCGCACCGGAGAGGGATATCCGATGAACCTGGTCATCGCCCTCGCCATCGGTGTGCTGTTCGGCTCGGGGATCTGGCTGGTGCTGCGCCCGCGTACCTTCCAGGTGATCATCGGCCTGCTGCTCATGTCCTACGCCGTGAACCTGTTCATCTTCATCATGGGGCGCCTGATGGTGGACCGGCCGCCGCTCACCCTGGGGGACGGCCTGCCGGACCCGACCGCCCTCACCGACCCGTTGCCTCAGGCCCTGGTGTTGACGGCCATCGTCATCGGTTTCGCCACCACGGCGCTTTATCTGGTGATGATGATCGGCTCGCGTGGCGTCACCGGCACGGACCACGTGGACGGCAGGGAGTCGGAGGAGTGATGCTGGGCTGGCTCGATCACCTGATCCTGGTACCGGTGCTGTTGCCGTTGCTGGCGGGCGCGGTGCTGATCCCCATCAACGAGACTCACCATCGCCTGAAGTTCGCCATCAACGCCATGTCGGTACTGGGGTTGCTCGTCACCGCGTTGGTCCTGGTGCAGTTGACGGACGGCGGCCACTGGTCGGAAGACATCGGCGTGTACCTGGCGGCGAACTGGCTTGCCCCATTCGGCATCGTGCTGCTGGTGGATCGCCTGGCGGCCATGATGTTGTTGCTGGCGGCGGTCATCGCCACTGCCACGCTGCTGTACTCCATGGTGCGCTGGAGCCGTATCGGCGTGCACTTCCATTCCTTGTTCCAGTTCCTGCTCATGGGCGTGAACGGGGCGTTTCTGACCCATGACCTGTTCAATCTGTTCGTGTTCTTCGAGGTGATGCTGGCCGCTTCCTACGGCCTGTTGCTGCACGGCTACAACGTGAACCGCATCCGCGCCGGCTTGCAGTACATCGCGGTGAATCTGGTGGCCTCCCTGGTGTTCCTCATCGGCGTGGCCCTCATCTATGCGGCGACGGGGACCCTCAACATGTCGGACCTCGCGGCGCGCGTGGCGACCCTGGGCGCCGAAGACCTTGCCCTGCTGAAGATCGGCATGGCGGTGCTGGTCATCGCCTTCCTGGTGAAGGGCGCCATGTGGCCGCTCGGGTTCTGGCTGCCCACCGCCTACGCCTCGGCCTCGCCGCCGGTGGCGGCCATGCTGGTGCTGATGACCAAGGTGGGGGTGTACGTGATCATGCGCGTATGGCTGCTGGTGTTTTCTGACGGCGGCGGGGAGGCCACCGGTTTCGGCCGCGAGTTCCTGCTGTGGGGCGGGCTGGCCACGGTCGCGTTCGGTGCGGTCGGTATGTTGGCGAGCCAGGAGCAGGGCCGCCTGGCGGGCTACGCCGCCATCGTGTCTTCGGGCACCTTGCTGGCTGTGGTCGGCTATGGCCAGGCCTCGCTCATCACGGCCGGGCTTTTCTACCTGCTCAGCTCCACCCTGGCGGTGGCCGCTTTCATGCTGCTCATCGAACTGGTCGACCGCGTACGTTCACCGGCCGCCGCCATGCTCGCCGTGACCATGGAAGCCTTCGAGTTCGAGGAAAATCCGGCGCAGCCCGTGGGCAAGGGGATCCCGGCCGCTCTGGCATTCCTCGGTTTGTCGTTCGCCGCCAGCACCCTGATCATCGCCGGGCTGCCGCCCCTGTCCGGCTTCGTGGCCAAGTTCGGCTTGTTCCATGCGCTGCTCCATCCGCAGGCCGGCGGCGCCGTCGCGGCGCCGGCCTGGACCTTCATGGCGCTGGTGCTGGTCTCGGGGCTCATTGCCATCATTGCCATGATGCGCTTCGGCGTGCGCACCTTCTGGGCCTCCGGCGCGGTCGCGCCGCCGCGTCTTCAGTTCATGGAAGCGGCGCCGGTGACCTTGTTGCTGTTCCTGTGTGTGGCGCTTACCGTGCAGGCCGGACCGATCTTCGGTTTCCTGGAACGTACCAGCGCCGATCTGCACCAGCGCGCCCAGTACGTGGATCGGGTGCTGTCCTCTCCGGCGGTGTCTGCGGGGGCAGGGGAGGCGGAACGATGAGACGCTGGTTGCCCGCTCCGCTGACCTCGGCTGCGTTGTTCGTCACTTGGTTGCTGCTGAATCAAAGCATGGCGTGGGGCCAGGTGCTGCCCGGTGTGGCGTTGGCGTTGCTGGTGCCCCTGCTGACGCGTAAGCTGCAACCCCTGGGCGATCCGCGACCCCGGCGGCTGATGGTGTTGTTCCGGCTCCTGCGCATGGCGTTTGTCGAGATCGTCCGCTCGGCGTTCAACGTCAGCAGCATCATCCTGTTCCGCCGGGCCGACAAGGTGAGATCGCAGTTCATCCGCGTCCCATTGGAACTGCGCAACCCCTACGGGCTGGCGTTGCTGTCGATGCTCGTCAACACCACGCCAGGAACCGTGTGGGTGGAGTTGTTGCCGGGGACCTATGACCTGGCGCTGCACGTGTTCGATCTGCACGACGAGCAGTGGTGGATCGACACCATCAAGAACCGTTACGAAAAGCCGTTGATCGAGATCTTCGACCACGAGGCCGCGCCATGACGTCGTTGCTGGAAATCGCCATCGGGTTTGCCCTGATCTGCGTCATCCTGGCCATGGTGTTCTGCACTATTCGCCTGCTGGTGGGGCCATCGGCACAGGACCGTGTGCTCGCGCTGGACACCCTGTGGATGTGTGCCATGTTGCTCGCGCTGGTACTCGGCATCCGCTTCGTCAACCGCGTCTATTTCGACGCGGCGCTCATCATCGCGCTGCTCAGCTTCGTATCCACCATCGCGCTGGCGAAGTTCATCATGCGCGGGGAGATCATCGAATGACCGGGCTGGAAAATCTGTCTGCCTGGGTAGTGGTTCCCGTGGCCCTGCTGCTGTTCCTGGGCGGCAGCATCATTTTCGTCGGTGCGTTCGGGCTCCTGCGTTTGCCGAACTTCTATCAACGCATCCACGGGCCGGCCATCACCATCACCTTGGGCGCAGGCTGCCTGTTGGTGGCGTCCATGATCCTGTTTACGGCCGTCGAGGGGCGCCTGGTGATTCATGAACTGCTCATCAGCGCCTTCGTCATGCTCACGGCGCCGGTGGTGGCCATGCTGATCATGCGCGCTGCGGTCTACCGCGACCTGCGGGCGCGCAGGCACCTGGGTCCCATCTATCCGCGCGCCAGATCGGGCGACTGAGCGCCGTCGCCCGTGCATTCCCAAGGACTGCTCCTCGCCCTGTGGGGCATGGCCTTCGTGGCCCTGTGGCTTCCTGCCGCGCCGTTGCGCACCGGGCTGAGCGCCGGGGCCATCGTCCTCATCCTGTTGCTTGGTCTCACGGAGGGTTACCTGACCGCATGGGCCCTGCTTTGGGCGGCGGCGCTCCTTGGCTTGGCCCGGGCCGCGCGACACCCGCGCTGGCGCATCCCCGCACTGGGCCTGCTCGGCGTACTGGTCCTGGCGCTCGGCTTCGGCCTGCTGCCGGGTTTTGTCCCGGTGCGCTTCGGCGAGGCCATGCCGGTGAAGCCGGACAGTGCGCCCTATGCACTCGGGTTTCGGATGGACAAGGCCCTTGCCGGTTTCGCGGTGCTGGCGCTGGTGCTGCGTGCGGAAGCGAGGCCGGACTGGCGGCGCATCGGCGTGAGTACCGCCACCGCGTTGGCGCTCGCGCTGCCCTTGGTGTTTGTGCCCGGGTTGTGGCTCGGGTACGTGCGGTGGGTCCCCGGCGTCCCGGATGTCCAGTGGCTGGCGATCTGGGCGGCGACCAATCTGCTGTTCGCCGCGGTGGAAGAGGCCTTGTTTCGGGGCGTGTTGCAGCGGTCGTTGGCGGCAAGTCTTGGCGTACCGGCGGCGGTCATCGGGGCCGCGGTGCTGTTCGGGCTGGCGCATTTCGGCGGCGGCGCCGTTTACGTGCTGCTCGCCACCCTGGCGGGCGTCGGCTACGGGCTCGCCTATCAGATGGCCGGCCAGCGCCTCGCGGCGGCCATCCTGACCCACTTCGCCCTCAATCTGGTGCACGTGGGGTTTTTCAGCTATCCGGCCCTGGCCGGGTAGCGCATTTTTGACCTTCCCGAAGGCGTTCCCTATCCTGGGCGCCTTTCCTGCATGCCTGCCCCGAGATTCCCGCGTGATCGACAGCCCGCTGCTGACCGCCCAGGTGCACGAGGCCATGTGCGCCGCCCGTCGCGCGGGACGCGCATCGCTGACCTGTTCCCTCGACCTGGAGCGTTCCACCACCACCATCGAACTGCATCCGGACACCTGGTCATGGCAGGGACGCGTGTTTCCCTATCCGGAGACCTGCAAGGACCGCACGGTCTACTACTGGACGGGTGCGGCCTTCGAGCCGGTGGCGCGTTACACCACATCCCTCATCAAGCTCGTGCCCACCGAATGGGGGCCGCCCACCTTCGAGATCGACGGCATTAAGATGTTGCCCACGGCGCAGGTCTCGCCCTACGCGGATGCGCAGCGCAAGGTGGCGCTGATCGATCCGCGCGGCAAGGTGATCCTGGACACCTGCGGCGGGCTCGGCTATTTCGCCGCCTGGTGCCTGCAAGGCGAGGCGCGCCAGGTGGTGTCGTTCGAGAAAAATCCCGACGTGGTGTGGCTGCGCAGCCTCAATCCCTGGTCACCGAAGGCGGGCGGGGCGCTGCAACTCCACCAGGGCGACGTCGCCGCGGCGATCGCATCCATCGAAACGGCCTCCATGGACGCGCTGCTGCACGACCCGCCGCGCTTCGGCATCGCCGGCGAGCTGTATTCACAGACCTTCTACGACCACCTGGCGCGGGTGCTCAGGCGCAAGGGCCGGCTGTTTCATTACACGGGGACGCCGAACCGGCTCACCAGCGGGCGCGACGTACCGGAAGAGGTGGCGAGGCGATTGCGCCTGGCCGGCTTCACCACGGAGCGGGTCGGGGACGGTGTGCTGGCGGTGAAGAGGTAGGGCGAAAAGGTGCGCGGCCCCGACGTAAGCCAGGGGCACCCCGTCAGGTCAACCCCGCGGCCCGTGTCCCCCCGGACCCTTGCGGGCGTGATGGTTGTCTGACCCCTTTCCATTACGGCTTCCGGGACCCTTGTCGTATTTTCCGGGTCCCTTGCCGTGGTGGTTGCCCGGTTTCTTGTCGTGGTGGTCTCCCGATCCCTTTCCATGGTGGTAATCCTTGCCCGGGCCATGGTGGTCTTTGGGTGGATAAGACCCGTTCCTTGCGAAGGCGGGCAAGGCCTTCAATGTCAACAGGGCCGGTGCGACGTACGCCGTGGTTTTGATGAAACGACGTCGGGAATTGTCTGTGCGGCTCATGGGACCTCCTTGTCATCGGATGGTGAATGTCGGGCATGATCGCTTTGACCGGTGGTGCGCGGCATCCCTGGCGAACGTGCCACACGGTGCGTCGCCGAAAACCGACAACGCGTGTCAGCCGTGCCCACCATGCGGCAGACTCGTTGAATGTAGCTGCTCGTTCACGGAACGCATGGAAAATCACGGCGGGCATGGCAGATGGCCCCGCGCGCGCGTAGGTAAAGGCAGTAAACCGGAATTTTTTTTTCGATAACGCTGGTCAATGGCGCCGCAGACGCCTAAAGTACGCACTGCGGCAGATCATGGCATGGCTGGTTAAGCAGTTCCTCTTGGTTCGCTTCTCAAAGTACATCGCACTACCTGTTCGCAAGTAATCTCCAAATCATCAAAGGTATTTATCATGGCAACAGGCAGTGTGAAGTGGTTCAACGAGTCCAAGGGCTTCGGCTTTATCACCCAGGATAATGGCGGTCCCGACGTCTTCGCCCATTTCAGCGCGATCCAGGGTTCCGGTTTCAAGACCCTGCAGGAAGGCGCAGCCGTCACGTTCGACATCGTCAACGGTCCCAAGGGACTGCAGGCGGCCAACATCGTCGTCGTGAAGTAAGGCGCGAATGCTTCCAGAAAGAACCCCGCTTCGGCGGGGTTCTTTTTTTCAGGCCGTAAGACTGCCTACGGCTCGATGGCTACCTTCAGCACGCCTTCGCGCTGGTTGGCGAACAGGTCGTAGGCGGCCACGATGTCGTCGAGTTTGTAGGTGTGGGTGACCAGGACATTCAGGTCCAGGCGCCCTGACTGCACCACGTTGATCAACCGCCGCATGCGTTCCTTCCCGCCCGGGCACAAGGCCGTGTTGATCTGATGATCGCCGAGGCCTGCCGCGAACGGGCCGAGGGGGATTTTCAGGTCGGTGGAATAGACGCCGAGGCTGGAGAGCGTGCCGCCCGGCTTCAGTACGCGCATGGCGGATTCGAATGTGGACTGGGTACCCAGCGCCTCAATGGACGAGTCGGCACCGCGCCCGCCGGTGAGTTTCATCACCTCGTCCACCACGTCGCAGTTCTTGAAGTTGAGCGTCACGTCGGCACCCAGGACCTTTGAAATGCCAAGCCGGTGATCATTGCCGTCCACGGCGACGATGGTGGTGGCGCCCAACAGTCGCGCTCCCGCCGTAGCGCACAGGCCGATAGGGCCTTGTGCAAATATCACGACAAAGTCACCGATGCGGATATTCGCATTCTCCGCCCCTTTGAAGCCCGTGGACATGATGTCCGGGCACATGAGCACCTGCTCGTCGGTCAGCCCGTCGGGGATGGGCGCGAGATTGGCCTGGGCGTCGGGTACCAGCACGTATTCGGCCTGCGTGCCGTCGATGAGATTGCCGAAGCGCCAGCCGGCGGTCGCCTTGTAGCCGTGCAGGCCGCACTGGCCGGACGGGATCAGGTAACTGCCGTCCTGGGACGGAAAACCGTCCTGGCTGGAATAGGACGTGAAACTCGGGCAGATGGCCCCGGCAATGACGCGCTGGCCCTCCTGGTAGCCCACCACTGCGCTGCCGAGTTTCTCGATGACACCCACCGGTTCGTGACCGATGGTCAGGCCCTTCTTCACCGGGTATTCGCCCTTGAGGATGTGTACGTCGGTACCGCAGATGGTCGTGGTTGTGATGCGCATCAACGCATCGTTCGGGCCCACGTCCGGGATCGGTTTGTCGACGAGTTCGATATGACCGGGTTCAAGGAATACCAAAGCCTTCATCATTGCGGCCATGAGTTTTTCCCCGCGCTTTCGTGAGGTTCCAACCGCGGCTGACCGCTGCACAGGCGGCAGCGGCGTGTCGCGCCTTGTGCCTTCAGGTAACACTACGACACGCGTGGACAGAATCAATTGCTGCGGGGCGCGTCGGTGTGACGTGCGCGTGTTGCCCCGCACGGGGCGCTCGCGCAGAATGGGTATTCGCTTGTGAATGGAAGACAGCCAACGCATGTTGGATAGACTCACCCGGCGCAGGCTGGAACAGCGCTCGTTTCTCATTGCGCTCGTCCTGGTCACGCTGTTGTTCCTGTATCTCCTGAAGCCGTTCTTCACCGCGGTGTTCTGGGCGTGCGTCATCGGTATGGTGTTTCACCCCATGAACGATGCGCTGTCACGCCGCTGGAGCAATCCCACAATGGCGTCGCTGGCGACGCTCGCGCTGTGCCTGTTGGTGGGCATTATCCCCACGCTGTTCGTGCTGGTCTCATTCCTTCAGGAGGGCGCTGACATCTATCATCGCCTGCAGAGCGGCGAACTGAATCCGAGCAAATACGTCGAAACGATACGACAGGGTTTTCCAGCCATTCAGGCCGTTCTGGAGAGCCTGGACCTTTCCTTCGAGGCGTTGCAGGAACAGCTGTCGGGCGCCGCTATTGCCGCCAGCCGCCAACTGGCCCAGCAAGCGGTGAAGATCGGTCAGGGTACGGTGATCTTTTTCGTGCACCTGGCGCTGATGCTTTACGTGGCCTTCTATATGCTGCGCGATGGTCGACGGCTGGTCGGACAGGTCATACGCGCCCTGCCGCTCGGCGACGAACGGGAGCATCTGCTCATCAGCAAGTTCGCCGAGGTCACGCGCGCCACCGTTAAGGGCAATCTGGTGGTGGCCGCCGTGCAAGGAACGTTGGGCGGGGTGATCTTCGCGCTGCTCGGCATCCACGGTGCCTTGCTGTGGGGCGTGGTGATGGCCATGCTGTCACTCATTCCGATGGTTGGTGCGGGGTTGATCTGGGCACCTGTCGCCGTCTACCTGTTTGCGGTAGGGGAGTGGGGGCATGGGCTGATCCTGGCGGCCTTCGGTGCGGGCGTGATCGGATTGGTGGACAACGTCCTGCGCCCGGTGCTGGTAGGGCGCGACACACGCTTGCCCGATTACGTGGTGCTGCTGTCGACCCTGGGTGGCTTCGTGCTGTTCGGCATCAACGGCTTCGTCATCGGGCCGCTGATTGCGGCCTTGTTCGTCGCATTCTGGGAAATCTTCGTGCGCGAGTTCAATCCATCCGAGCCCGGAGCAATGGAGCCATAGGATCGGCTCGCGGCCGTCACTCCCACCCGTGCGGGCAATCAAGGGCGGGCACTCCACAATCCGAAGCATGAACACACCTGCACAAAGAAGAACATCCCCGCGCCTGCCGGCGATGTTGCGCGCACTGCACCACCGTAACTACCGGCTGTTCTTCATCGGGCAGAGTGTTTCGCTCATCGGCACGTGGATGACGCGCCTGACCACCCACTGGCTGATGTGGCGGCTCACGCAATCGCCGGAGATGCTCGGCCTGCTCGGGTTCATCAGCCAAGCGCCCACATTCCTTCTCGCACCACTCGCCGGCGTGTGGGTCGACCGGTTGGATCGCCATCGCCTGCTGGTGCTTACCCAAGTGCTGGCCATGTTGCAGGTGTTCACATTGGCGGCGCTGGCGCTGTTCGGCCACATCCAGGTGTGGCATGTCTTTGCCCTGCAACTGCTGCACGGGGTTATTGTCGCCTTCGATATCCCCACGCGTCAGGCGCTACTGGTGGATCTGGTGGACGACCGGGCGGACCTCCCCAATGCCATCGCGCTCAACTCCTCCATGGTCAACGGCTCGCGCCTCATCGGCCCGAGTGTGGCGGGTGTGCTCATCGCCTGGGTTGGTGAGGGCTGGTGCTTTTTTCTTGACGGGCTCAGCTATCTGGCGGTGATCGCGTCCCTGCTGGCCATGCGCGGCCTGTCCCACCGCCGCGCGCCCACCGCCCACAAGGTGTTGCGGGAATTGGTGGATGGCCTGAGCTATGTGCGACGTTTCGCACCCATTCGCGACATCCTGCTGCTGCTCGCCCTCATCGGGCTGGTGGGGATGCCCTATGCCGTGCTGCTGCCGGTCATCGCCACCGAGGTCCTGGGTGGTGGGCCGCATACCCTCGGCTTTCTCATGGGCGCCATCGGCGTGGGGGCCACCTGTGGCGCGTTGTATCTGGCCGCCCGCCGTTCCGTGCTCGGGCTCGGGCGCCTCATTCCGCTGGCCACAGGTACCTTCGGGCTGGGGCTCATGGCCCTTGGCCTGTCCCGTTCCTTCGCCCTGTCCCTGGGCGTCATGGTGCTTGCCGGCATCGGTTTCATGCTCCACATGGCCTCCAGCAACACGCTCATACAGACCCTCGTGCGCGACGACATGCGTGGCCGGGTGATGGCGTTGTACACGGTTGCTTTTATCGGCACCGCGCCATTTGGCAGTCTCATCGCCGGTGCGGTGGCGGCACGCATCGGCGCCTCGGCCACCGTGACGGCATGCGGCGCCTTGTGCCTGCTGGGTGCCGTTGCCTTCGGCGGCGGGTTGCCGAGACTACGGGCCATCGTCACGCCGATCTATGTGGAGCGCGGCATCCTACCCGCCGGGGATGCCGCCTGTGCGGTGCTGGGGGACAAGCGACCGTGAGGCCGGGACAAATGCATTCGAGAACGTGACGAGGGTCGCCCTCGGCAAGGCAGCTCAGTCGACCGGTGCAGACTGTAACGACTCGCTGTGCACGACCAGGGCCACGCGCCGGTTGGCGGCACGGCCCGCGGGCGATTCGTTGTCCGCCAGGGGTTGCGTGTCCGCGAAGCCGCTGGCCTGGAGACGCTGCGGCAGCACGCCGCGGCGGATGAGATAACGCACCACCACGCTGGCACGCGCTGCGGAGAGTTCCCAGTTGGACGGAAAGATTTCGTTATCGATGGGCACGTTGTCGGTGTGCCCTTCGACGACGATGCGCCCCGGCACGCGGGAGAGCAGGGGAACCAGCCGGTCGAGCAGCCGTTCGCCGTCGGCGTGCAGATCGGCGCTGGCTACCCGGAACAGCACGCCGTCGCGGATGCGTAGTTCCACTCGCCCCGGCAGCGAGTGCACCTCCACACCGTCAATGTGCAGTTCGGCTGTCGGCGCGGGTTCGGCACCCGGGAGCTCCGGGATGGGCAGCTGCACCGGGGTGTTGCCGCGCATGCCGCCCGGCATGTTGCTGAGGAGAGGCGCGATGGTCGGGTTCTGGTAATTAACGAAATCGATGAGCGATCCCTGGGTCCAGGCAAGACCTTCGTCCTGCTCCGGTCCGGTATAGGCGAGCAGGACCACGAACAGCACCAGCACCAGGGTGAGCATGTCCAGGTAGGTGAGGATCCACGCCTGCTCGTCGTCACGGGTGACGTCGGCGGGCGCCGCGGCCGCGCTGCTCCAGGGCGAGGCAAAATGCGGCGCCGAGGCCATCTCGGCGCGCAGGGCCTCGCGCTCGCTGTGGCCCATGACGTCGGGCGCCACCGGTGCAGCTTCAGCGACGTGCTTGCCGGTTTTTTCCACTGAGTCGCTCCTGGCGGAGTTCGTCCGCGTGGTTCTCCATGAACGAGTTCATGGTCTCACGGATGTAGGCCGGCGAGCGGCCCTTGCGCATGAGTGTGACGCCCTCGAGCACCAGGTTCATGAGCATCACGCGTTCCTTGGTACGGCGCTCCAGCTTGATGGCAATGGGGCGAAACAGCAGATTGGCGAAAATGATGCCGTAGAACGTGGTGATGAGGGCCACGCCCAGGTTCGCCGCGATGATGCCGAAGTCGCTGGTCTTCGTGGCGAACAGCATGTTGATGAGGCCGATGAGCGTGCCGAGCATGCCGAAGGCGGGCGCGTAGGTGGCCATGGTGCGGAACACCTGCGCTTCCGCCTGCTCCTTGGCGCGCATGCGCGCTACGCGCCACTGCAGGAGATCGCTGATGTCCTCGATGGGGTGTCGTCGATGACCAGCTGAACGCCGGTGCGCAGGTAGGGATTGCGTGTCTGGTCGAGCTGGTTCTGCACGGCCGCCAGGTCACCCGCGAACCACAGCCGGGCCATATCGACGATCTCGTTCATGTCCTCGCGGTAGTGATAACGCTCCTTGCGCATCACCAACAGGAAATTGCGGAACACCCGTATCACCTCGTGGAGCGGATAGCTCGACAAGGTGGCGGCGATGGTGCCGCCGAGGACGATGCCAGGCCGGGCAGGTTCAGGTAGACGTCGAGGTCCTGCGAGGAAAACGCAATGATGCTGGCCAGCAGGGCGATACCGCCGAGCATGCTCAGAAGCGTCGAAGGGTTCACGTTTCTGCCGGTTCCGGCTAAATGACGTGCCTACTATAAGGCCGGCGACCCGCGCGCGGTACTGTTTCCTCACGATGTCGCCTAGGCAGCCCGGTCTGCGGCGGTGGGACGCGGCCCCTACAGCGGCGACGGAAGTTACGCTCTACACTTGCTCGGCGACGTCCACCAGGGAAGGAGGCACAATGCGCGCCGAATATCCGGACTTCCTGTTCGTCTGCGGTGCCGTCGGTTCCGGCAACACCTTCCTGTTTCGCAGCCTCACCGAAGACCCGCAGGTCTATGGCCTGAACGAAGGTGACATTGGCGGCTTTCTCAAACGTCTGGTCGAGTCGGAACAGGGCATTGCGCGCTGCCCGCTTCGTGTACACGTTGCGCGCGCCGCGTGCGGCCATCGTGAGCGGACTCTCGGGGCGCGCCGTCCGCGCCGACGTGGAGCACGTGGCCCGGCTGTGGCGGGACGATACCGAGCGCATGCTGGAGCGGGACGAGGCGTCGCGTGTGATGGTTTACGAAAGATTCCTAGCGGCGCCTGCGCAGGCGCTGGAGGACATGACGCGCGGCTTCATGTCCCTGGACGCGGTGGTCGTGCGCTTCTCCACCCGCATGGCACGCGGCGAACGCGCCGATCCGGAGCGTTGGAAGGCCAAGGTCACGCCCGAGGCAGGCCCGGGACATCGAACACTGGGTAGCGGCACTGGACCTGGACGCACTTTACAGTGAAGTTGCGCAGGGCCGCGGCAGGGCGGCACGGCATGCAGCGCCGATACTCCCGCCCTGGCGTGGCCGCCTGCGACGGTTGACTGCCCCCTTCGCCCTCTATTACCGGCTGATCAAGCTGCTGCGCAACGGAACTGGTGGGGACGGCGCGGCACCAGTCCTTGATCTTTCGGCCGGTTCCCCATCCGTCGGGACAGCGTTAAGCTGCATCGCCTCCTTGCACGGAATCACAAGCATGTGTCTTGCCATCTATGCGGCCTTAATCGGGCTGTTCGTTCTCTACAGCGACCACGTCATTGAACAGTACGCCCTTAGTCTGAATACCGGCGGGGTGGAGAACGTGGTCGTTGCCGTCGGCTGGGAAATGGTGCTGTGGCTCTGGCCGCTGCTGCTTGCGGCGATGGTGGCGGCGAGCGCCGTCTCGGTTTGGGCCACGCGTCGCGCCATGGTGCGGCAACAAACACCATCGGCATCACCACGTCCGTGAGTTGCGCATGACGAAACAGACCAGACGCGCCGCGTCGTGCGGTGTGGGATTTTCTCCGAAACCGCGACGGTTCGTGACTTGGTAAGCTCTTCTTTTGTTACGTTCTTCTGTGCTTCGCGTTACCATTGGGGCCCCAGGCAGAAGCGTGAATGGCGAAACGGGACGAACATGAAAAAGGCTGGTCTGGCAGTGCTTGGCCTGGTCCTTTGCGGACTGCTGGCATGGATCTTCCTGACCCCGGACGACACCCCGTCGCCCGCCCCGCAAGTCGCCGCGGATACCGCAGGCCCCAAGCCCATTCTCATTGCGCACGTCACGCCGTCATCGGGCCGTTTCGCCACTCATGCGGAGGCGGATCGCCGCGGCGTTCAGATGGCTATCGACGAGGTCAACGCGGAAGGCGGGCTGCTCGGGCGCGAAGTCGTGCTCATCGCGCGCGACCCGACCCTGGATGCCGGGAAGGCCGCGCAGGTGGCCACCGAACTCATTGAGCAGACCGGCATCGGGTTCATGGTGGGAGCCATCCATTCGGGCATCGCTGCGAGCATGTCCGCGGTGTGTCAGCAACACGGCGTCATTTTCATCAACACCAATTCCTCGTCATTGAGCGAGTCGACCACTGATGCGCATCGGACCAAGTTCACCTTCGACGCGCATGGCGCGAATTTCGATCGTGCGCTGATCAAGTTTGCGCTGGACAACCGCGCTTCGAAGCGCGTCCTGCTGCTCACCGAAGACTATGTCTTCGGCCACAGTAATGCGGCCGCCGCCCGCAAGCTCATCGCAGGGGCCGGTGGCACCGTCATCGGGGAGATCGTCGTTCCCGAGGCGATGCCGGATCCGGCGCGGGTCGTCGCGCAGATTGCCGCCTCCGATGCCGACGTGGTCATCATCGGAGTCACCGGCGACAATCAGATCAAGTTGTTTGCTCAGGTGGACCCGGCGCTGCTCAAACGCCAGTTCTGGCTGCTCAATGAGGTGGACTGGCCGGAACTCTACATGGCACCCGGCACCATGCGCCCGCTGTTCGGCACCACATGGGTGTGGAATCTCGACACACCGGGCACGGCGGAATTCGTGGCGCGCTATCGCGAGCGTTATGGCCACAGCAAACTCGACTATCCCGGTGATGTGGTCCATGGCGGCTATCAGGGCGCCAAGGCGTTGCTGAGTGCAATCAAGCGCGCAGGCACTACGGACAACCACACCGTCATCAGGGAACTGGAAAACATGAGCTGGGCGGCCGCTGAGCGCATGCAGCACGATGGCGCCTACATGAACCCGCAGAGCCATCACGTCCAGCAGAGTATCTATATCGCCCGCTGGAATCCGCAATCGGAACGTCCGGAACTGGGGATGGAGATACTCGGACGTATCTCGCCAGAGCAGGCCACGGATGACCACGAAATGGAAACGCGCCTGGAGAGCTGGGAAGAGACACCGCGCTTCGCGCCATGAAGAAATTCCACACCAGCCTGATCACGAAAATCGCTCTGTTGGTGATTTTCGTGGAAATGGTGGCGTTCGGCTCGCTGGGATGGTTTTACATCGATCGTTTCAGTTCTGCCGCTGATCAGGAGGCGCGCTCGCGCCTGGAATTGGTCGGCCAGCTGATTGCGGAAGAAGAGCTGCAAGTCGACGCTATTTCGCGCCAAACCCTGATGACGGAACTGCTCGGCGCGGATTACGTATCGGGCATGGTCGTCGGTGGCAACGGACGCGTCATCGTTTCTTCCGAACCGACCTACCTCGGACGCGCCGTTCGCGAAATTCCCGGGTTCAATGCCGCGCTGATTTCAGACGACAGCCCGGATGTGCAGTTCATCCCGGGAGAGCGGCTGCTGACCTGTGTCATGCGCATCAACGGCACGCGCAGCAGCTCGGTCTACCACACCGTGGTTACCATCGATACACGGGAAATCCTGGCCGAGAAGCGTTCCATCGTGATCTGGGGGTGGTCGGTCTCGCTGGCGTTCATCCTGCTGAGCTCCATCGGTATCATTCTGCTCGCGCACCGTTTCATCGGCCGTCGCGTGGACGCCACACTCAAGGTGCTCAAACAAGTGGAGAGCGGCGCCATGGACGTCCGCATTCCGGTTTCGTCACGCGACGAAATGGGGCAGTTGCAGATCGGCATCAATTCCATGATCGGCACACTGAGCACACTGCTGGTCGGCCACCGGCGCAACGAAGAAGAACTGAGCGCCATCCTGGATTCCATCAGCGAGGGTCTGATCGCCATCGATCGGGACACACGCATCGTGCGCTTCAACGGGCATGCGCAGGATTTGCTCGGCACGGACGTGAAAATGACCGCGAGCCGTCCGCTGGCGGATTACCTGCCGGAACTCGCCGGGGACGATATCCCGCCGTGGCTGGCGGCCCTGCAAGACGGCGAGACCACCGATAATATCCAGTTCGAACGGCACAGTCGGGCGGGGCAGCGCCGTTTCATGTCCATAGACTGCGGACCGATAAGGGGGGCAGACCAGTCCATCGCCGGCGCCGTGCTCGTGGCGCGCGACATCACCGATCGCCAGGCGGCCGAAGAGCAACTCAGGCTGGCGGCCAACGTGTTCACCCATGCCCGCGAGGGTATCGTTATCACCGATACCGACGGCACCATCGTCAACGTCAACAACGCGTTCACGCAGATCACGGGCTATAGCCGCGAAGAGGTCATCGGCAAGAACCCGCGTGTTCTCAAGTCGGAGCGCCACGATAGGGACTTCTATGTGGATATGTGGCGCAGCATGAGGGAGCAAGGTTACTGGATGGGCGAAATCTGGAACCGGCGCAAGGGCGGCGAGGTGTATGCGGAGATGCTCACCATCAGCGCCGTCAGGGATCCACGCGGCGAGATCCAGCAGTATGTGGGCTTGTTCTTCGATATCACGCTGCAAAAACAACAACAGCAACAACTCGAATATTCGGCCCATTATGATTCGCTGACCAGGCTGCCCAACCGCGTGCTGCTCGCCGATCGCCTTCATCAATCCATGAAACAGGCCGAGCGGCGTAAGGAATTGGTGGCGGTCGTGTACCTGGATCTGGACGGTTTTAAGTCCGTCAACGATCGCTTCGGTCATGACATGGGCGACAAGCTGCTCGTGAAGGTGGCGCAACGCATGCAGGAGGCCTTGCGCGAGGGCGACACCATTGCCCGGCTCGGCGGCGACGAATTCGTGGCCGTGCTCGTGGATTTGCCGGAGACGAGCGCGAGCGACGCGCTGTTGAACAGGTTGCTTGCAGCGGTGAACAAGCGCGCGGTCATCGACGGTATCGAGTTGCAGGTGACCGCCAGCCTCGGTGTGACCTTCTATCCCCAGTCGGAGGAGGTCGATGCGGATCAGTTGCTGCGCCAGGCTGATCAGGCCATGTACCAAGCCAAGCTGGCGGGTCGAAACCGTTATCAGCTGTTCGACACCGAGCAGTATCGCAGCGTGCGTGGTCACCACGAGAGCGTGGAGAATATCCGCCGCGCGCTCGACAACAGGGAATTCGTGTTGCACTACCAGCCACAGGTGAATATGCGCACCGGTGAGATCGTCGGCGTGGAGGCGCTCATTCGCTGGCAGCACCCGGAACGCGGCGTCGTGTCGCCCGCGTTCTTCCTGCCGGTCATCGAAGACCATCCGCTCACCATCAGCCTGGGCGAATGGGTGCTGGACACCGCATTGGGACAGCTGGAGAAATGGCATGCGAGCGGGCTCAATATATCGGTCAGCGTAAATGTGTCGGCCCTGCATCTGCAGCAGGCGAATTTCGTGAAACGTCTGCAGGAGATCCTGGGGGCGCATCCGCGGATAGGGCCTGGGCATCTCAAGCTGGAGGTCCTGGAGACCAGCGCTCTCAATGACATCAATCATGTGTCGCAGATCATCATGGCCTGCGACAGCATCGGTGTCAGTTTCGCATTGGACGATTTCGGTACCGGCTATTCGTCACTTACTTATCTGAAGCGCCTGCCCGCCAGCCAGTTGAAGATTGACCAGACCTTCGTGCGCGACATGCTTGATGATCCGGAGGATCTTGCCATCCTCGAGGGTACGCTCAGTCTGGCGACGGCATTCCGCCGCCAGGTCATCGCCGAAGGGGTGGAGTCGCGCGCCCATGGTGAACTGCTGCTGCAGCTGGGTTGCGATCTTGCGCAGGGCTATGGCATCGCGCGTCCGATGCCCGCCGAGCGGGTCCGCAAGTGGGTCGCCACGTGGCGGCCTTACACAACCTGGGCCAACCAACCGTTGGTGAGCAGGGAAGACCTGCCGCTGCTGTTTGCGGGCGTGGAACTGCGCGCGTGGATGCGCCATTTCGAGGCCAGCCTGAAGGACACGGAACTGCCGCCCCCGCCGCTCGATCACTTCCAGTGCAGTTTCGGTCACTGGCTCCAGCACGAAGGCAAGATGCGGTATGGCAGCACGCCTGCGTACCAGGAGATCAAGCAGCTGCACATGCAGGTACACACGCTTGCCGGGCAGTTGCTCGAGTCTCAGACGCAGGGCGATTATCCTGCCGCCGGGGCGGCATTTGGGGACCTGCACAAGCTGAAGGACAGATTGCTTGCGACTTTGCAGTTGCTTCGCCGGGACGAACAGAAGCAGCAGGTGGGATGATTCCGGGTTTGGAAAACGACAGATACAGATAAGACAGAAGGCCGGACGCAGGCGCGTGGCACGCCTGCGTCACCGGCACGCACGGCCGCTAGTCGGCTTTCGCCTCGGCGAACAGCACGCTGTCCTCATCCGGGATGAGGGTGGTCAGGCCGAGGATCTGCCAGTTCTGCATTCCGCCACGGTAGTAATGGATCTTCGCGGCAGGGTAACCCTGCTTGATCAGCGCGCGAATGGCATGGGGTGACTGGCCGCACCACGGGCCGTTGCACCAGAGCACCAACTCCTTTGCGGCGGAAAAATCCCAGAACTCGTTCTTATCGTTGTTCCCCAGCAGGCGGTCGGTGAGACGGGTAAATGCGTTCACAGCGCCGCGAGGCCGCACGTTCAGCATCTCGAACGCCTGACGGAACTTGGCATCGGTCGGGTCGCGTTGGAACACCGTGAAGGGAATGTTCACGGAGCCCGGAATGGTCCCGCGCAGATACCAATCGGGTAGGCGCGCATCGATGATGAGCCCGGTTCCGGTGTTCACGTGCTTCTCCATGAACTCAAACAGCTCAATCTCGGTAATCAGTTCGACGCCGGGCGCCGGGACCTTCGGTTCGATGCAGAATGGCGGGCATTCGCGTGAGGTCTTGGCCCACATGGGGTCCACCAGATTTTCCACATCCTGATCGCGGCGAACGTCCACCATGCGCCCCTGATGCAATACCTGCACGGTTTCCTTCTCCGGTGTCAGCTTCACCTTCACCTGTTCCGCCATTGCCACAGGCATCGCAACGATGCCCACTAGAATGCCGCACGCGGCAGTCGCCGCAATCACATGTTTTCCCATGGTGGTTCCCCCCATATTCACTGTTTCAACAGTTCGTTGATGCGGGTACGAAGCTCCTCGATCGGCGCACCGGCACGATAGAGGCGGTGAACGGCTGATTTTTTGGAATCGCTCAGCTTCTGATAGAAGACGTAGGTGCCCATGAACTCCTGCTTCAGCCATTCTTCCATCTGTACCTGATCGTCGGTGCGCAGATTGGCGCGATCGGCATCGGCCGGCTTGGGCAAGGTGAGCTGCTTTTCGCTGCGCGCCTCGGCCTTGAGGGCATCCAGATAGGCATCCGCCGCGACCGAGGTAGTGATGAACAACGCGATGAGGCCTGTCGCGGTGGCCGACAAGCGTCGAGTTGCTTTGGAGCGCTTGAGACTTGCCATATCCCACATTCCCTGAATGGAGTTACTGGAGTGTCTAACAACCGCGCTGGGTTATACAAGGACTTCAATTTCTTACGTATATTCCCATTTAATGAAATGCGGGGATGGCATAGGCGCAGTGCTCTGTGGCGCGTCGCGTGGTCCTATCGGCCAGCAGGCCAAAGGAAATCCCCATCGATGCTTCTGCGGTCGTAGGCCGCAAACATCAATTGCGGAACAAGGCGACGCCTTGAGCTTGTGCGCGATGTCGACGATGTCAGCAAAGCGCGACTTCACGCACCGACATGACGATCGCGTAGCTCACCTCGAAAACATCACGTTCGCTGACTGTCGCCGCGCGCGGGCGCGAACGCCGGTGCTTGCGCGGAGGCAGCCCCTCGGCGCACCACCAGGGCGATGCCGCCGAGGATGGCGACGGAGGAGAGCACGATGCGCGCGGTGAGTGTTTCATCGAGCCAGAGCACCCCCGCGTAGGTGGCCAGCACGGGGGCCGACAGTTGCACCACCGCGGCGGCGGACGCGGTGAGGCCGCGCACCGCCGCGTACCAGACGGCATAACCGATGCCCGAGGTTACAGCACCGGACAGCACGGCGAGCAGCAGACCGATGGGGGTGAGTTGGAGGTGGTCGTGCATGACCACCAGCAACAGCGCAGCGAGGGGCAGCGCACGCAGGAAATTGGCGGCAGTGCTGGCCAGCGGGTCCTTCGCCCCCCGACCGCGCAGGGAGTACCGACCCCAGGCCACACCGGCGCCGGTCATGAGCAGCGCACCCTGCCAGGACGGTGCGCTGACGCCGGGCCAGAGCAGATAGACAAGTCCGGCCGCGGCCACGGCCATGCCCAGCCATTGCAGCGGGCGGGGACGTTCACCCGAAAGCAGCCCGGCGCCGATCATGGTGGCCTGCACCGCCCCGAACAGGATGAGTGCGCCGACGCCGGTGTCCAGGCTCAGATAGGCGTAGGCGCAGGCGATGGCATAGAGGAACAGCCACGCCGCCGAACGCCAGGAGCCGTGCTCGTACCGCTCCGCGCGGGGCCGGCCCAAGGCGACCAGTAACGCAAGCACCGCGGCCCCGGAAAACAGGCGCACGGCCGTGTAACTGGTGGGATCGATCGGCTCCGCGCTGCCGAGGGCCATGCGGCACAACAGGGAGTTGCCGGCGAACGCCAGCATGGCAAGGGTGGTCAGCAAGGCGATGTGCATGGCGTGGCGAGACAGGCAGGGGCAACACATGCACTATACCGGCCCCACGGCGCGGAGGCCGCCACCCGAACGGGGTAGGGCGGTTTCCCGAGGCCGCATGCCTGACGCATAATGCGGGCACTGATATCCGGCCAGGGAACGACCATGTACACCTACGACGCGCTTCGTCCACACATCGACACGGGCGATCTGATCCTCTTCTCGGGCAAGGGCGGGCTGAGCGCAGGTATCAAGTGGCTGACCCGAAGCCGCTGGTCGCACATCGGCATGGCGCTGCGGTTGCCAGAGTGGGACGTGGTGCTGATCTGGGAATCGACGCTGCTCAACGACATCGAGGACATCGAGCTGGGCGGTATCCGCCAGGGCGTGCAGCTTTCTCCCCTCAGTCAACGCATCGCCGCGTACGAAGGCGACGTGGCCATCCGCCACCTGGATGTGAAACGCACCCCCGCCATGCTGGCCGCCCTGAATGCACTGCGCCAGGAGGTGAAGGGCCGCCCGTACGAGAAGAGTCATCTGCAACTGCTCAAGTCCACCTACGACGGACCGCTCGGCGACAACGAGGACGACATCTCGAGCCTGTTCTGCAGCGAACTCGTCGCGGAGGCCTACCAGCGCATGGGCCTGCTGCCGGAGCTGCCTCCGCCCAGCGAATACACACCGAAGGATTTCTCCGAAGCCCACGGCCTGGCGCTGCTCAAGGGCCGGCTCGGCCCCGAACTTTCCGTCCGCAGGCATGAACCTGCCGGCCTGCAACGCAATGAGCCCGTTCACGAGGTGCCCATGCCCGCTGCTTCCTCCCGCCATGCCTTTTTCCGCCCGCGTCGCCGGCCGCTGATTCTTGGCCACCGGGGCGTGCCGTACCTGCATCAGGAAAACACCGTGGATGGATTCCGGCGCGCGGTGGAGCTGGGCATCGACGGGGTCGAACTGGATGTGTTCATGACCCGCGACGGCAAGATCGTCGTGTTCCACGACGAAGAGACCGAGCGCCTGACGGGCGTGAAGGGCAACATCACCGAGATGACGTGGGACGAGGTATCGCAGCTGCGTATCCGGCGTCGCGTGGACATGGGCGACGGCACCTGGGTGAATTATCCCCGTGAGCAGCGCATCCCCTTGCTTGCAGAGGTGCTGGAAGAGTTCAAGGGCAAGTTGCTCATCAATATCGAGATGAAGGCCTACGCTCCGCGCTGGGAGCGGCGCCATACGGGCACGGAAGTGGCGCGCATCGTGCGGCAGTGCGGGGCGGAAGATTCAGTGGTGGTCACGTCTTTCGATTTTTTCATGTTGTATTTCCTGGAAAAGGAATACCCCGGCCTGCACTCCGGATTCGCCTACGACGACGGCATGATGGATAACGCCATCGGCGAGTGGTTCACGCGCATTCCGGAACTCGAAACGGACCTTGCCAAGGCCCCGGGCAATCAAAACGACATCAGTTTCCTGAATTTCCTTCTCGAGGCGAACGTGGTGGGTGCCGCGGTCGGCTCCACTGTCGTGGATGCGGAATACACGCTCATCGACTCTGACACGGTGGACAAATTCCACGCTCGGAACATGCTGGTCGGCGCCTACACCGTGTTTCCACTGGACAGCCGCTTCCTGCGCGACACGCACGAGCGACCGCAGGACGTGGTCAAGCGGCTGGTGGCAGAAAACGTGGACTGGCTGGAGACGGACGATCCGGAGCGGTTGCTACAGATGCTGGTGCAAAGCGCCTGAGCGGCTTTGAGAGGAAAAACAATCCAACGCAGAGGCGCAGAGGCGCAGAGAACACAGAGGTGTGGCCGTGCATTGGGATAGGGTCCGATGTCGCCCGCAAGCCCCGCCGCCGAGTTGAATCACTTTCGCTCAGTTGGGCGCAACCATCTCCGCGGTATCGACGTCGAAGTCGGCCTGGCGTAGCGCATCGGCGAGAAGACGATTGAGTCGGTCCGCCTGGATGGGTTTATGGATGACCGCGTCCATACCCGCGGCCATGCAGGCGTGCTGTTGTTCCGGCAATACGTGCGCGGTCAGACCGATGACGAGCACCGGGTTGCCCGTGGCACGCAGACGCCGCGTGGCATCCATGCCGTCCATCTCGGGCATGCTCACGTCCATCAGCACCAGATCGAATGACTCCCGGGCCAGGCGCTCCAATGCGGCGGCGCCGCTGTCGACCTGGGCCACGCGATGACCATCGCGGGAGAGCAATTCGACCGCCACCAGGCGATTGATGCGATCGTCGTCCACCACCAGGATGTCCAGCCGCGGCAGGGCCACGGGCGCCGTCTCAGCGCGTGAGTCGGGCGCCGCGCCGGTCGGCAATGACAGTTCGACCTGGAAATGACTGCCGCGCCCGGGCGTGCTTTCGATGTGGATGCGACCGCCCATCAGCGCGATCAGCTCCTTGGCAATGGCCAGGCCGAGTCCCGCGCCGCCGTAGCGCCGGGCGATGGAACTGTCGGCCTGATGGAAGCGGCTGAAGACTTCGCGCAGCGCCTCGGGACTCATGCCGATGCCGGTGTCGCGAATCGAAAATACCAGACGGTTGCCCTGCGTGTCGTCTGCGCGGCAGGAGAGGTTTACGCGTATCTCGCCCTGTTCGGTGAACTTGACGGCATTGCCAATGATGTTCAGCAACACCTGACGGAGGCGGCCCGCATCGCCCTTCAACACCGGCGGGACATCGGCGTCGACGTGCAGGTGCAGGCGCAGCCCCTTGGCCGCGGCCTGGGGCGTCAGCAAAGTCATCAGCTCTTGCAACAGCGCGCGTGGGCTGAAATCGGCGGCTTCCAGGCGGATGCGGCCGGCCTCGGCACGCGAAAAATCCAGGATGTCGTTGAGCAGGGTCAGCAGCGCCGAGCCGCTCTGACGCACGTGTTCCAGGTACTCCTGCTGCCGCGCGTCGAGCGGTGTCTTGCGCAGCACGTCGACCATGCCGAGCACACCGTTGAGCGGGGTGCGGATCTCGTGACTCATGTTGGCCAGAAAGGCGGATTTCGCCGCCGCGACCGCCTCCGCCGCCTCCTTTTCGCGATGCAGCCGACGCACCCGATCGGCCAGCGCCAGGGAGAGGAAAAACATCTCGAACAACATCGCCCACAGCGCCCAGATGCCCGAATCGGCGCTCAGCGCCACCACCCCGAGCACGCCGAGCATGCCCTTGGCGGTCATGGCCACCAGGCCGCCCCAGCCGACCAAAATGAACAGGGCTTCGCGTCTATGGCGCGCGACACCGATGAGCGCAGCGGCGATCACCAACAGGGCCAGTACCAGGTGACTGCTGCGGATAATGGTGAGGAAGTGATGCGGCTCCACGAACAGCACCAGCATCGGTGCCACGCACATGGCGCCGATGAAGAAGCGGTAGATGCGCGCCAGGCGCCGTGACAGGCTGGGCAAATCCAGGAAGTGGTAGATGAACAGTGCGCCGCTCAGGACTCCCAATGCGATGCCCGGGATGTTGAGCAACAGGTAGCGCTCCATGACCGGCAGGCTGGCGCCGAGAAGGCCGAGGGCCGTGAGCAGATAGACCAGGTGACCGGTGGCGTGCCCCACGTAGAACAGGTAGGTATTGAGGCGCAGGCTGAGCCCGAGGAACAGGTTGTAGCAGATGAGCGCCGCGATAGCGCCCGCCGCACTCCAGATGGCGATCATGTGGAAGTGCGCCTCGGCTTCGGCAGTTGTGGCTGGCTTGATGAACACCAGCCCGTTGTGGGCCACGTCCGTTTCCAGCCGCAGGACCACGGTGCGCGTGCCACCGGCGGGAAGAGTCACCGGGAAATGGTGGCCGACGACGTCGTTGGGGACTCCGGCACGCGCGTCCGCGAGCATGTCGACGGCGTCGCCGTGGACCTGCTGGTCGCCGTCGAACAGGTACAGCTGCACACGCTCAATGGCCGTATTGCCCACGTGCACCATCCACTGCTCGTCATCGGTGGGATTTTCGACCCGGGCCAGCCACCAGTAGCCACGCGTGGCCATGCCGATAGCCGGGTCTTCACCGCTGGCCCGATGTTCAGCAGCGCGCCGCAGCGCTTCATGGGGTGTCAGTTCCCCTCGGGCATCTGCGAGCAGCACGGGGCCGTGCACCACGGGGGAGGGCGAATCGAAAAACGAACGGGTGCTCAGCCAGGCCGCCGCCAGAAATGACAGCAGCAACAGTACTGCGCGGATGATGGGGTGGACGGCTGGTTGCATTCCGTTAGCGTGGAAGGGCTTTCCCTGCGGTATCCCGTCGGTGTGGGCGGACGATTATATAAGCCCGTGCGCGGCAAACGCGAGGCTTCCTCACGGAGCGATCTCGAACATGCGCACCTTGCCCGGAACCAGCGCAATGCCATTCAGCCGGCGGCCGTCGAAGGCGGGATAGGGGGCGGCCGTGCCGTCCAGGCCGTACTCGGTGGCGCGGCTCCCGGTGCGCGGCAGGCGGATCTCCAGCACCGGGTCGCCGACGCGGTCCCACAGGAACAGCACCTGGCGGCCATCGGGGCGGATGAACAGGTGCCGGTACAGGGCCATCTCCTGGCCGGCGCGTACCTGCACGTCCAGCAGGGCATCGGCGACGGTGAGGGTCCCGGTATCCAGCAGGGCGATCAGGCGCTGTACCGTGTGGAAGGCCAGCTTCTTGCGGCGATCGGGGTAGGTCAGACCGAGAAAATAGTTCTCCGGCTCGCCGATGACGTCGGTGCCGAGGGGCCGGTCCCTGATCTCGTAGATGCCCACGTGCTCGACGCGCGGGTCGGCCGCAAAGGTGGCCATGGCGCGTGCCCACCAGTTGGCCTGATCCTCCTCGGTCCTTTTGCCTGGCGTGGTGGCGAAGCCCGTCTCGTTGACCCACAGGGGTTTGCGGCCGCACAGGCGATCGGCCTCCGGCAGGAACTCCGCGTGGAAATTCCCGTCGTGATTGAGCACGGTTTCCACCGCGACGTCGTCCGGCCACGTCTCCGCATACACGTGCATGGGCAGGATGTCGAAGGCTTCGTCGTCCACGCGGCGGCAGACCTGCTCCAGCCAGGGCAGATCCGCATAGGTGATGCCGCCGAGCAGCACATGGTCGTCACCCCCCGCCGCGCGCACGGCCGCACTGCCCAGTGCCAGCACCGTGGCGTAGTCCGCCGCGGAGCCGTCCCACCACATGGGGCTGTTCTGCTCGTTGTAGATCTCGAACGACAGCACGTTGGCATGGCGCTTCATGGCCGAGGCCATTTCGAAGACGAAGCGCTGCCATCGCAGTGCATCGCGTGGAGGATTGTTCCAGGGGGCGTCGTCCGCGCCGCCCGGCGCCGCCGCCCACGCGGGCGTGTAACCGATGTAAGGCCGCAGCGCGATGCCGTGGCGCGCCGCCAGTTCGGCGAAGCGGTGCAACCAGGCGAAGTCGTAGACCCCTGGCTCCGGTTCGTAGTCGTCCCAGCCGAAGCTGCCGCGCCAGGTGGAAACGCCCAGTTCGTGAAACAGGCGGAAGTCCGCCTCTACTTCAGCCAGGGACTCGCCCTTGTCGTAATCCTCGAGGATGCTGAACGACAGGGGCTTTTCGAATACCGGCTGCGGCCGCACCGGCGCCTGCGTGCAGGCGCTCGGCAGCCACAGAACGGCGCCGAGCGCCAGTGACGCCGATGTACGTGTCCATGTGGTGCCCAATGACAAGACGCTCCCTCGTCAGCCACGCCCTGTCAGCTTAGCCCGGCCACGCCCTCATGAAAGCGGCGGACAGCGCTGTGAACTGTGCATCCACGGCCCCAGTTCCTCGGCGGGCAGGGGCGGGGTGCACAGCACTCCCTGATATTGGTCCGCGTCCGCCAGTGCCGGTCCCGCGGCATCCTTGCCGCCCAGGAAGGCGAGCTGCGCCGGATCGCTCACACCCGTGGCGGTGACGGTGAGGTGCAGCGTGTGTCCGAGGGCGATGATGGCGCGCGCCACGGCGGCGTCGTTCTCGTCGCTGAGGATGCGCGCGATCACCGAAGGGGCAATCTTGAGTTTGTCGAGGGGAAAGCGCTCCAGGTGGCTGAGCGAGGTGTAGCCGGTGCCGAAATGGTCCATGACCAGCGCCACACCGAGGGCCTTTAGTGCACGCAGCCGTCCCAGTGTCTCGTCCGCGCTCGCCATCAAACAGCCTTCGGTAATCTCCAGCTCCAGACAGCCGGGCTCCAAACCCGTGTGGCGGAGGATGGTTTGCACGTTTTCCAACCACTCCCCGCTGACCAGGCGCTTGCCCGACAGGTTCACCGCCACCCGGATCGGCAATCCCTCCGCACGCCAGCGGCGCCCCTGAACACAGGCCGTGTTCAAGGCCCAGGTATCCAGTTCGCCCACCAGCCCCACCTCTTCGGCGAAGGGCACGAAATGCTCCGGGAGCAGCATGCCTCTTTCTGGATGGCACCAGCGCACCAGTGCTTCCACACTCATCACCTTGCCGGTTTGCACCTCCACCTGCGGCTGGAAATGCAGCACCAGTTCGGCACGCTCTATCGCGCGGCGGAGGGCCAGCTCGAGGCTGCGCCGCTCGCGTGCGCTGCGGGTCAATTCCTCGGTGTAGAACTGATAGTTGTTGCGACCGGCCTGTTTGGCACGGTACATGGCCACGTCGGCGTTGTGCAGCAGGTCGTCCAAGGCGAGACCGTGCTCCGGATAGATGCTGATGCCGACACTAGCGCCGACGGTCGCCTCGCCGCCGTCGAGGGCAATGGGCGCACGCACCGTCTCGACAATCTGCTGCGCCACGCGCGCCGCATCGCCCGCGCGGTGCAGCGGCTCCAGCAACACGGTGAACTCGTCCCCGCCCATGCGTGCGACGGTATCCTCGGCGCGTACGCAGGCCGCGATGCGCGCGGCCGTTTCCACCAGCACACGGTCGCCAGCCTCGTGGCCGTAGGTGTCGTTGACGTGCTTGAAGCGGTCGAGATCCACGAACAGCACGGCCAGACGCGTACCTTCGCGCGCCGCCCGTTCCAGGGCGTGGGTGAGACGGGCGTGGAACAGCAGGCGGTTCGGCTTGCCCGTGAGCGGGTCGTGGTGCGCCAGTTGGTCGAGGCGCTCTTCCGAGGCCTTGAGCGGGCTGATGTCCGTCAGCACGGCGATGTAGTAGGTCACACGCCCTTCCTGGTCGCGCAGCGCGCTGACGTGTTCCCACACCGGGAGGGGAGCGCCGGACTTGCGGCGGATATGCATCTCGCCCTGCCAGCCGCCTTCGCTCTCGAGTTGCCGATGGAGCGCTTGGATGAACTTCGGGTCCTGCTGCATCTCGAGGACGGTATCGCCGTGACGGCCGACCATGTCCTTCTCGGTAAAGCCCGTGATGCGCGTAAAAGCGGGGTTGACGGCGACCACCTGATAACCCGCGTCCGTGATTATCACGCCGTTGCTCGAGGCCTCGTACACGGATGCCGCCTGACGCAACCGCGCCTCGTCGCGACGGCGCTCCGTCACATCCTCGCCGGAGCTCAAGGTGCCGATGACCCGCCCCGTGTTGTCGCGGAGCGGGGCGGTATGCCAGGCGATGAGCCGTCGTTCGCCGCTGCGCGTGATCGCCTCGCCCTCATGAAACCGGCTTTCCCGGGTTTGCCCCTTGAGCACGTCGGCAAACAGCGCGCGGGCGGCGGCCTGCTGCGGCCCGGGAAGCCTATCGAACCATAGCTGGCCGATGAGCTCCGCTTCCGGTGCGCCGAGTACGGCGGCTGCCTTGCGGTTGATGCTGGTGATGCGGCCTTTCACATCCAGCGCCAGCAGCATCACCTCCGCCACGTCGAAGAAGCCCTTCGCGCGGTCCAGTTCTTTCGCCATCGCATCGCGTGCCAGGTTTCGCACGGTGACGTCGCGCGCCACGTGCACTATGCCCACGGTGCGGCTCGACCAGAAGTACGGCGTCAGGGTGATCTCCTGCCACTGTCCCGGTTCGGGAAAATACAACTCCAGACCTTGCGCGGGTGTGCCCTGGGCGATGGCGTGGCAGACCGTGCACTCGCTGCGCGGCAACCCGGCGGGATGCAGACTTTCGTGACACGGCCGGCCGAGCACGCTCTCGCGGTGGCTTTGCAGCAGCGCTTTGTTGGCCTGGCGTATGGTGCCGTGACGATCGACCAGGGCGGTGGGTTCCGGGAATGCATCGTAGGCGCCGGTCTGCCGGCCGAGCACCAGGAACGGATTGCGCAGCGTGAATTGCACGAGTGCCACGTACACGAACCAGTACGACCAGAACTTCAGGAGGTGACCGATCACCATGGCCGTACTGACGATCTCCACGTACAAGGTGAACACCAACTCGGCGACAGCGGTCAAACCGGCCGCAATGCTGATGAATCTGTTGACGTTCGCATCCATGGACCCGCGGCGCTTTTGTAGCAGCAGGATGGCGCCGAGCAGTATGAGCACGATGGTGTATTCCGAGCCGACCTTGAACCGCGTCAGGCCGACGCCTTCCACGTAGGCCGTCGGGAACACGCCTGTGACGATGAGGCCGCAGAGCAGTACGAATGCCGCGCCCGTGGCACCCAGCACCAGGCGCGGCGCCACCTGCCTGTGCAGGAAAAACGGCGCCGAGAACAGCACCAGGGCCTCATACAGTCGCCCCGCGACCCAGAACTGTGTGGCGGTATTGGCGCCGGCAATCGGGAATACGCCCATGCCGCGGTAGGTGAGGGTATGAATCAGATCCAGCCCTGCGATCCAAAGATAGCCACAGCCCACATAAAGCAGAAAGCTGCTGTATGTGAAAGGGAAGGTGTTCCAGGCCACCACAAACACCGTGACCGCCACACTGATGGCGAACAGTTCCGCGAGGCTGTGAAACAGCAGGAACTGGGTAGCCGCCGTGGCGACGAGGATGAGCGAAAGAAACACCGGCGCGAGCCAGTTACCCCACCAGGGTCCGGGCAGTGCGGCACCGGCGCGGGTCAGGCGCCGGGCAGGGTCTGTCTTGTGGGGCCCTCGAGGCATTCCGGCTCTCCTGTCCCACGCCCCGCGAGGCAAAGCCGCTCCGGGACTGTGCGCATGGGCGCACGGGCATTCCCTGGGCGAAAACGTCCTTGCCTTGTAGGCCCAGACAGCGCAGTCGTCTCCCTATAGCGACACTAGCAGGCTGTGGGAAAACGTTGCGCGCTCGCCCGGAAGACCGGTTGGTCGATAACGAAAGCGGAGGTGGAGGGCGCCGGGACCCGGCGGGCACAGCAGGATGGAAATGGCGGGCGTAGACACAGTGATGAACCGTTGGCGCTTAGCCGCCGTCCTCGACGGTCTCGAAGCGCTGTCCCCTCTGTGCCGGTCTGCCCATCCCGCAGCCGGTAGTCGGCGATGAGCGCGTCCGGCATGAAACCCATTTCGTTCATCTGCGTGATGGCGTCGTCGGCGCTCTCGGCGGTGAGTACGGATGGTCGATTCATCGTCGATAACCAGCACGGCCCGGCCGGCGAGGCCGGACACGGCCACGGTTGCCACCGGCCGTTCGGGCTCTGCGTCGCCAGTGACGGGCACGTAGACCGAAAACGTGCTGCCTTGGCCAGGCAGCGTATGCAACGGAGAGGTTACGTGGATTCTCCTGGAGTGGAGCCCTGTGCGAATGGCATACGGTTCCGTATTTGCACGATGTATTTAGAAAGATGGGTGGGCGACGTTTTTGACTGTGCCAATCTTCGCGACCTTTGTAGCTGTTCGGTTAATGCCTCCGCTGAACGTCATGCAGGCGCTTCGCTTCTGTGCCGAATCCTCCCAGCTCGCACCACTGTCACCCCCGGTCATAGGGCGGGCCGTGCCCGCCGTTGAGCCGACCAAGGCTTGATACGGCCGCATTGGCAACACGTTCGATGCGCCATTCGGCGGTCACGTGAATCTCCTTCGACGACGGTCTGCGTAACACGCACAAAGGATTAGCCATCCGCTAGTCCTTGCTAGTCCGCGGGGAGAATTTACAACGATCTGACCGTGGTCGGTGGCGGTGGCGCCATCGACCTGGCGCTGTTCGGACTGCTTGGCGCCCTGGCGCTGGCACGACGTCGCCGGGCGTGAAACAAGTCGCCCGATGAAGCGCAGCGGAATCCGGGGGAGTGCGTTGAAGATCCCGTATTCCGCTGCGCTCCATACGGGCTACGAAGCATGAAGAACGTCGAGCCGTTTGCCCGCGGCAGCATCGCCCGGATGGAGCTACTACGCGCCCGAATGGCGGCGCAGGCTCATGTGGGCGGCAATCATCGCACGAACCTGTGAGGTGATTTCCTTGTCGAAATTCCGGGCGAGCAGGATGTGCAGCAGGCCGCCCACGAACGCCCAGGTATCCAGGGCGACGGCGAAGGGATCCAGTTCCGAGCGTAACGTGCGGGTGACCGACGCCTTCTTGTAAGCGGTTTCCAGGCGTTCCAGAAATTCCTGGCCCGGTCGCTCCATCTCGGGCTGGACGTCGGCGAACTCGTCGGCGTATTCGCAGCGCAGCACCATGATTTCCAGTATCTGGCGCATGACGGGACACTCGTCCAGGGACACGAACAGCTCGTTGAGGGCCGCTTCGATGGCGTCCAGAGGATCGGCGTAGCGGCTGGTGAGCAGATGGGCGTCGAGGCGCTGGTCCATGGGCTCGAACACGTCCTCGCGCATGGCGCGGAACAGCTCCGCCTTGTCCTTGAAGTGCCAGTAGACGGCCCCGCGGGTGAGTCCGGCGGTGCTGGCGACCTGCTCAAGCGACGAGCGCGCCACGCCGTGTTTGTGAAAGACTTCCCTCGCAGCATCAATAATTTGCTGGCGGGTCAGCAGGGCTTCCGCCTTGGTCTTGCGCGCCATTTCGGCTCCAAAAAAAATGCTGCGGCGAAGTATACATACAAGCGCGAATGTATGTACACTGTCGCGTCCTGTAAAACCACCCCGCTGGAGATTCCTCGATGATCATCGGTTCACCGCGTCATTCGATCCTTGGCCTGGTTTTGGGCACCGTCGCCCTGTCGGCCGGGTTGGCGGGTTGCTCGTCCGGTGACGGGGCCGCGGGCGCCGCCGCACCCGCCCGGCCGCCCATGCCGGTGAGCGTGCTTGAAATGCAGCCCCAGCGTGTTCCCGCCAGTGTCGAGGTCATGGCCCAGACGGAGGGCGCGCGCGAGACGGAAGTGCGTGCACGTGTGGGCGGCATTCTCATGAAGCGCCTGTACCAGGAAGGCGAGACGGTGCGTGCGGGGCAGCCCTTGTTCCAGATCGATCGCGCCAGTTATGAAATCGCCCTGGCCGAAGCCAAGGCGCGCGCCGATCAGGCCGCCCGCGAACTGAAGCGCCTGGAAGGCTTGGTGGAGCAGAACCTGGTGAGTCGTCGCGACTACGACAATGCCGTGTCCACCCACGACATCGCCCAGGCGGCTCTGCGCCAGGCCCAGCTGAACCTGTCGTGGACCACGGTGACGGCGCCGGTCTCCGGCACCACGGGTCGCGCGATCAAGTCCGAAGGCAATCTCATCACCACCGGTGCCGACAGCCTGCTCACCTCCATCTATCAGCTGGATCCCATCTGGGTACGCTTCAGTCTGGCCGAGAGTGACATCGCCAAGCTGCCGCAGGGGAGGTTGGCGGCTGAGAGCATCACCGGCATCGAACTCGTGCTGCCGGACGGTTCCGTATATCCGGTGCGCGGCAAGCTGAACTACATGGCCAGCACCATCGATACCGCGCTGGGTACGCAGCAGTTGCGCGCCGAATTCGCCAACCATGACAACCGTCTGCTGCCCGGCCAGTTCGTGCGCGCGCGGTTGTTGCTCGGCGACCGCGAAAATGTGTATTTGGTGCCGCAGGTGGCGGTGGTGCAGAACGATGCGGGCCGCATGGTCATGGTGGCCGATGCCGAGAACAAGGTGACGCCGCGTCCCGTGCAGACGGCCGAATGGCGCGGTCAGGATTGGGTGATTACCGGCGGCCTGCAACCCGGCGACCGGGTCATCACCGACAACATCATCAAGTTGCGTCCGGGCATGGTGGTGGCGCCCAATCCCGCGCCGGCCCCCGCGCTCGCGGGTGACAAGGCCGCGCCCGCGAAGCCCGCAGTGGCGGCCCCGACCAAGGGCTGACCGGAGCGAATCGCATGTCTTCCAGATTCTTCATCAGCCGGCCGATTTTTTCCTCGGTGATATCCATCGTCATCGTCATCGCGGGCCTGGTGGCCGCGCAGGTGCTGCCTATCGCGCAGTATCCGCAGATCTCGCCGCCCACGGTGATGGTCATCGCCAATTATCCGGGCGCCTCCGCCGAGACCCTCGCACGCACTGTCGCGGCGCCCCTTGAGGAGCAGCTGAACGGCATCGAGGGCCTCACGTATTTCAGCTCCACGTCCACCTCCAACGGCCAGATCATGATCACGGTCAATTTCGAGGTGGGCACGGACGTCGACACCGCGACCCAGAACGTCAACAACCGCGTCAAGGCCGCCGAGCCGCGCCTGCCCGAAGACGTGCGCCGCAATGGCGTGTTGGTGGTGAAGCGCAACATGGACATCCTGCTCATCACCTCCATGTACTCGCCGGACAACACGCGCGATCGCCTGTTCCTGTCCAACTACGCCAGTCTCAACGTGGTGGACGACATCAAACGCCTGCCCGGCGTCGGCGACGTGATCGTGTTCGGCGCGCAGGACTATTCCATGCGCATCTGGCTGAAGCCCGACCGCATGGCGCAACTGGGCGTCACGACCAGCGACATCGCCGCGGCGGTGCGCGTGCAGAACAACCAGTACGCGGCGGGCAAGATCGGCCATGAGCCCACGCCCAACCCGCAGATGCTGGTGTATACGGTGACCGCCAAGGGCCGACTGCTGACGCCCGAGGAATTCGGCGACATCATCATCCGCGCCGACGGCCCGAACGGCGTGCTGCGCGTGAAGGACGTGGCGCGCGTGGAACTCGGTGCCTACAACTACGACCAGAAGAGTACCGTCGACGGTAATCCGGCCGTCGCCTTGGGCATCTTCCTGCAAACCGGCGCCAACGCCCTCGACGTGGCGGATGCCGTTCGCAGTGAAATGGACGAGGTCAAAAAGCGCTTTCCCTCGGGCGTCGATTACATGATCCCATTCGACACCACCCAGTTCGTCACCGCGTCCATCGACGCGGTCGTGACGACGCTGGTCGAGGCGCTGATCCTGGTGGTGGCGGTGGTATTCATCTTCCTGCAGAACTGGCGCGCCACGCTCATCCCCATGATCGCCGTGCCGGTCTCCCTCATCGGCACGTTTGCGGGCCTGTGGATATTCGGCTTCTCCATCAACACCCTGACCTTGTTCGCCATGGTGCTCGCCATCGGCATCGTGGTGGACGACGCCATCATCGTGCTGGAGAACGTCGAGCGCCACATCACCGAACACAAGATGAAGCCGTTCGATGCGGCGGTGACGGCCATGCGCGAGGTCTCGAGTGCGGTGGTGGCCATCGTGCTGGTGCTGTGCTCGGTGTTCATCCCCGTGGCCTTCCTGGGTGGCATCGCCGGTGTGCTCTACAAGCAGTTCGCCGTGACCGTGGCCGTGGCCGTGTTCATTTCCGGCATCGTGGCGTTGACCCTCACGCCAGCGCTGTGTGCGCTCATCCTCAAGCCGAACCACGGCGAGTCGCGGGTGTTCCGGCCCTTCAATCGTGGCTTCGAGGCGTTCACGCGACTGTATACGCGCACGGTGGAGGGCATTTTGCACCACCCGTATCTGGGCACCACGGTGTTCGTGGCCGTCATCGCCATGACGGTGTTCCTGTTCCGCATCGTCCCGGGCGGCTTCGTGCCGCCTGAGGACCAGGGCGTGGTGATGTCGGCGGTGATGTTGCCGGACGGCGCGTCGCTCCAGCGCACCAGTGCGACCGGCGAGCGTTTCCGCCAGATGGTCATCCAGAACGAGGCGGTGGATCACACCGTGCTCATCAGCGGGTACGACCTGATCGGCGGCGGCGCCAAGACCAACGGCGGCACCATGTTCATCAAGTTCAAGGACTGGAGCGAGCGCGACGTTCCCGCCGAGGCGCTGGTAGGTCAGTTCATGGGTATGGGCATGGGCGCGTTGCCGGACGGCATGGCCATGACCTTCAACCCGCCCGCCATCCGCGGCCTGGGTGCCGCCGGCGGCTTCGAGTTCTACGTGCAGAACCGTGCCGATGGTGAAACGCAGAGCTTGAACGACGTGACGCAGACGCTCATCGGCGCATTGCAGCAGCGCCCGGAATTCACGCGTATCAATACCTTCTTCCGCCCGACCTCACCGCAGTTGTTCGTGGAGGTGGACGAGCCGAAGGCGTTGTCGCTGGGGGTTCCGCTCAATCAGGTCTACGAGACCCTGCAGAGCACCATGGGCGCGCTGTATGTGAACGACTTCAACAAGACCGGCCGCGCCTACCGCGTGCAGTTGCAGGCCGAACCCGACTACCGCATGAAGCCGGAGGACCTGGGCAAGGTCTATGTGCGCAGTGCCACCACCGGCGCCATGATCCCGCTCGCGGCGGTCATCAGGGTGAAGGACGTCGTCGGCGCCGAGCAGTTGGAGCGGTTCAATGGCTTCCTGGCCGCCAAGATCATGGGCGCCTCGATCCCGGGCATCAGTTCGGGCGATGCCATTGAGATCGTCGAGGAAGTCGCCGCCGAGGTGTTGCCCCCCGGTTATTCGCTGGCGTGGTCCGGCGAGGCGTTCCAGCAGATGCGCGACGCGGGCTCCTCCGGACCGGCGCTCATCTTCGGCGTGATCATGGTGTTCTTGATCCTGGCCGCGCAGTACGAGAAGTGGTCGTTGCCGCTGGCCGTAATCATGTCCGTGCCCTTCGCGCTCATGGGCGCATTGGCACTGGTGCTCGCACGCGGCATGCCCAACGACATCTACTTTCAGATTGGCCTGGTGGTGCTCATCGGTCTCGCCGCAAAGAACGCCATCCTGATCGTGGAGTTCGCGGCCCAGCAGTACGCCAACGGCAAGAACGTGGTCGACGCCGCCATCGAGGCCGCACGCCTGCGCTTCCGTCCCATCGTCATGACCTCGCTGGCCTTCGTGCTGGGCGTCGTGCCGCTGGCCATCTCCACCGGTGCGGGTGCGGCGGCCCGCCAGTCCATGGGCACCGGCGTGCTCGGCGGCATGATCGCCGCCACCTTCATCGCCACCCTGTTCGTGCCGCTGTTCTTCAAATGGCTCGAACGCGGCAAGCAGATGAAGCCGGTGGGCGACGAAGACATCGAAATGCCGACCATGCCGCATTGACGCGGCATGCATCGAAGGAAAAACGCCGGGCACGACCCGGCGTTTTTTTTGCGCGAGACGCCCCCTCCTGCGCTGTAGGAGTCTGCGCGGCAACGTGACCTACGACGCTTGCGTTTCCCATAGGTCACGTTGCGAAGCTACGTGACATTCTTCCGGCCGAGCCATCACGTCGCCGCTGCGCGCCAACGTGACCTTCTATGAGCCCCGCCGTGTCAACACCTCCACAATTCTTTCTTTAGCATTGGCTCTCGGTCGTTCCGGTATCGGACAAGGCAAAGAGCCCGTCACCACCTTCTATCC
>Ga0265293_10001841_pt1 | contig 44829 bp, 46 predicted proteins | sample Munlanlewell138R_FD_192505 | JGI IMG/M metagenome (GOLD analysis project Ga0265293, IMG submission 192505) | Leachate microbial communities from a municipal landfill in Southern Ontario, Canada - Leachate well 138R | ecosystem: Engineered > Solid waste > Landfill > Unclassified | place: Canada... | reverse complement strand
CTCATCATCTGTTTCATAACTCACCCTAACTGGCTGGTAGTATGATTTTAGGTGAGTCAACGGCATTCAGGTAGTTAGGTTATTAATGAGTCAATGCGACCGGTCATCCTAATTGTCGCCGAACAATCCAGAACAAAACCTGAATTTCACCTGTACTTGCTCACTTGGTTTGCAAGCCGAGCCAATGCGCCGGAGATCGCAAGGCATAAGTTCTAGGCGGACAACTCGATTTGTATCATGTCGTCAGGAATCATATAACCAATCTGGCGCACGGTTATTATGTATTGGGTGGTTAACTTCAATTTTTGAGTCGCTGCCTGGGTCTGAGCCGGGAGTGAAATCCCTGAGTCGTCGGGAATGATGGCAGGGGTGGTCCTGCGGTTACTGATCAGGTCAGCGAAGAAGCATAGGCATCGCTGGCTTACACGGCATTTCCCAGGTGGTGATGATGGTGACATCCACGGATCTGGAGGATTTTGCCCTGGACTTCAGTCTTTTCGAAGTCATTCTGGTGTCTGTCGGAGAGCTTCCCGATTGTGATGTGGTGTCAGAGGATAAGGAGTTTGAACGCTGATTGACGGTTGTCAATCAGCTTTTCAAAATGGTTGAACAGTGGCGCCGCAGCCTAACCGGTAGAACCGGTTGCAAGCTTTGCCGAGCCTGGCCGCCATGTTATCTACAGCGGTTGCTAACCGGTTAACGTTATGACCAGGTAGCTGTTGTAGGCGACAAAAGACAGCAACAGCAGGCAGCCCTCAAAACGATTGATACGCCCCTGACCGCGAAAGCCGTAGGCCATCACAAACAAGCCCAGGGTCATGGCCATCATCACCGGCCAGTCTCTGGTGAGCACCTCCGGGGAAATGTTATGCATTGGGCCAATAACACCGGCAATGCCCACCACTGCCAGTAGGTTGAACATATTGGAGCCAACCACGTTGCCAATGGCGATGTCGTGCTCGCCCTTGCGCACGGCGATAACGGAGGCCGCCAGCTCCGGCAGTGAGGTGCCGAGAGCGACAATGGTGAGGCCAATGACCAGATCGCTCACGCCCAGGGTTTCGGCAATGGTGACAGCGCCCCACACGAGAATACGCGAGCTGAGGATCAGAATTGCCAGACCCGCCACCAGCCAGAAAATTGCCCTGGGCAGCGGCATATCGTGGACTTGAAGTTCCTGTTCCATTTCCGCTTCAAGGGCGTCGCCGCGGCCTTTGAGGGCGGCGTAAATGGTCCAGCCGATCAGAGCGAAAAACCCTGACAGCAAGAGCAGGGATTCCAGGCGAGTCAGCGCCTTGTCCCACAGCAAAAGGCCAGCAAAAGCACCGATGACCAGGAGTAACGGCAGCTCCCTGCGCACGATTTTGGAATGCACCAAAATCGGCGCCACCAGTGCCGTAACCCCGAGAATCAACCCGGTATTGACGATGTTGGAACCCAGGCCGTTGCCCAGCGCCAACCCCGGATTGCCATCGGCAGCGGCCATGGCGGAAACCACCATCTCCGGCGCTGAGGTGCCAAAACCGACGATGACCATGCCGATCAGTAGTGACGGCATGCCGGCGTGCCGCGCGGTTGCCGCTGCGCCTTCGACAAAGCGGTCAGCGCTCCAGACTAAGAGTGCGAAGCCACACAAAATGGCCAGGGATGCAAGTAGCATAGTGTTCCTCAAGGATGGGTCAGTGCGGTCGGCACAATACGATAAAGTGCCTGAAGCCACAAGCCGAAACCCTAGACGGGGGAGAGCTTGTTTGTTTTATCTGGATTTCCCTGACCAGTTCCGCCCTAGAGCCTAAGGGCGGAACTGGAGCTATGCAGCAATGATGGGGGTATTAGCGAATACAGAGAACTATGAGAACACTGCACATAACAACAACCCAGGCGTCAAAGCCGTGGCGCAACCAGCGCGGTGCGTGTTTCAATTCCATGAACTGGAAGCCGACAATCCACACCTTTAGAAAAGCGGATATGAGAATGCCGACGGTGGTGAAGAGAATACCATTTTGCGCATTATGTGAGGTAAAGCCCAGCCACCAGCCAAGGGCGGTGGTGCCGACAAGAATAAGCCAGGCCAGGGTGGTCGCGTCACGCAATAGGGGGTGCAGTTGAGGCTTTGTCATGGCGAGCGATTAATCCTAAAGAAGATAAAAAAGTGCGAACAGCACAATCCATAAAAGATCTACCAGGTGCCAGAAAGTGGCGCCGGTTTCGATGGTGCGGTTACGGTTGCGAGCCGTGATCGGGCGTTTGCTGGCGTTGCGAACTAGCAGCAGCACACCGAGACCGACGAAAACGTGGAGCAGATGAATGCCGGTAAAGACGAAGTAATACATAAAAAAATCATTCGTCATCGGATTGATGCCGACGATTATTTTGGCGCCCCATTCAAAACTTTTATTGGCGACAAAAAGCAGTCCGCACAGAATTCCCAACGAAAAATAGCGACTGATTGCGCTGTCGTGAGCGGTGCGGGATTTTTCAACACCCTTGGCCACAAACCAGGAACCGGTCAGGAGCAGGAAGGTGTTGAGAACGCCCACCCACATATCGAGGGTCGCCCTCGACTGGGCAAAAATCTCGGCCTGCTCGCCGTTGTGCCCCAGGGCGATGACGACGAAGAAGGCGGCGAAAACCATCAGGTCGCCGGCAACGAATACCCAGATACCCAGCTCTCCAGGTATGTGCTTTTGCGGGGGGGAGGTCGTGACCTCCCCCTTGCTCTTGGCAGCGCAGTCCATCATCAAACTGCTCCGGTCTTGGCAAGTTCTGGAGGCGGCTCATTGCCGGTGGATTTTGCGACCTTGGACATGGCAATGGACATGACCCAAATCCAGCCGAAATAGGCGACATAGGGTATCCACAGGGCGACAAAACCGTGCCAGGCAAAGGGGCCGTCCTTGAAAAAGAGGATCAGCTGACCGGGAACATAAAGCAGTGCTGCCCACAGGTTCGCATAAGCCACCCAGCGTGGGAAAGGCTCTTTGCCTTCTTCCGCCAAAAGTATCGGCAGTGCGATCATGACACACCAGCCGCCAAATAAGGGCACTGAGAAGAGCGCACAAAAATAGGCAAAATCCGGAAACATCATCACCAGGGTGGGGTGGTAGGTTTCCGGGCGGAAGGACATCAGTGCCCAGGAGAACGCCACCAGCAAGGCAATGACCATACCGCCCGCAGAGAACACCAGTTGTATGTAGGAAAAGACTGGATTGATTTCAAAACGTCTCGTCTGGGCGGCAATCCCTGCACCGAAGGAGCCAAACAACGCAAAAGAAATCATCATGAAAATTGATGCAACGCGAAGCTGGGGCAGGTTCTCGGTGATCTTCCTGACAAACTCTTCAGGGGGTTCTCCGGCGTTGAGCAGTGGCGGTGTCATGCCCCCCAGAATAACGCCGCCAATAATATAAAAGATGACGGCCATATAACCAGACCAGGCACAGAACATCATGGATTTTCGAAACAGTGGATCATTGGTTGTAGTTAACATTAGACCATCCCCCGGGATTAAGTGGACTGCGCGGAACACAGCAACGTTGTCAGAGCCAATCAAGGTAGACTTTCAGACATGGTAACCATAAGTACTATTGATTCTTGAGTCAATAACTTTTCCGCAACTAACCCTAAAAAATTCACGCCAATAGTTCGGGCTTTACCAGCAAGACAATCCCCAGCCCGAACATAATAAAACCGCTCAAAAGCTTTAAAATTCGCCCGGTGTTTTCACAGCGTCTGGAACCGTTATGGGCAATGACTTAAATCCGCCATCGCTTGCTTGGCAGATGTGCCGAAAAACTTTGCTTAGGTTAGGAGATCGGAGCACACAAGCTTGCCTTGCAGGCAATGCCGATGGGGCAGAAAGTGTCCTGTGAAGGAGTATTAAGATGCTTCCCTCAGTCCATTCCTTTTCACAGTTTCCTCATCCAATTGCGGTGAACATAAATGGATAAAATCGTACGCGTAACGCCTCAGCAAATGTCCCCGCCTGATTGCAATCAGGCTCAGGTTTTCTTCAAACAGGTGGGAGCAGTGCAACCTGTTGAGCCGGGTGTCTCGGTGGGGATCGTAAGCTACAGGTGCAATGATGCCAATGCCCAAATCGAGTTCGACGTAGGATTTTATTACGTCCGCATCCAGTGCCGACATGATGATGTCTGGCGTAACCCCTGCCTTGGCAAATGCGTTTTCTATGCGAGCACGACCGGTGAATCCTTCGTGGTAAGTAATAATGGGATATGCAGCGATATCAGTGAGAGATGGGTGGTTTGTTTCAAACAGCGGGTGCCCCGCCGGAACAACCACATCGTGCCGCCAAGCGTAATAGGGAAAAGAACTGAGCTCGGGCACATCGCCAAGGGATTCGGTGGCAATACCAATATCGGCCTCGCCAGCGAGCACTAGATCTACGATCTCTTTGGGATTTCCCTGATGGAGCTTCATGTGTACTTTGGGATACCTGCGCTTGAACTCGGTAACCACCTTGGGCAATGCATAGCGTGCCTGTGTGTGCGTCGTCGCGATGGTAAGCTGCCCGCTGTCTTCTTTGGTGTAGTGAGCCGCGACGTTTTTGATATTGTCCACCTCCAGCAGTATTTTCTCGACAAATTTTATCAGGGAAGCCCCTGGTGCTGTAAGGCCTAAAATCCGCTTACCTTTACGCACATAAAGTTCAACACCCAGCTCGTCCTCCAGGTCCTTGATGTGCTTGGAGACCCCGGATTGGGACGTAAACAGGGCATTGGCAACGTCAGTGAGATTGAAGTTGCGGCGCACGGTTTCTCGCACGATACGCAGTTGCTGGAAGTTCACGCAGACTTTCCTCCATCTTGCGGTCTTTCAAAAAGGCTGAGGCGCGAGGGCACCAGGCGCACTTGTTGGCCGCTGCGCAATCCCAGCTCGGCAACACGGCTGCGGCTGATTTCCACCTCGAAGTGTTGACCGGTGGCGCCGTTGGTGCCCTCCAGCTCAACCCGGGCATTGGGGCCAAAGGAAAGAATGCGATGAATCCTTGCCGCCACGCCTTCGGTGTGGCCGGGGTCGGTCACAATCTCCAACTCATGAGGGCGGGCAAAGGCATACACCTCCGCGCCATGAGAAAACTCCTGCTGATTGTGAGGAACGGCATCATCACCCACCCGCAGGGCATCCGCTTCGATCCGGCCGTGGAAAAGATTCACGGAGCCGAGAAAACCATAGACAAAGGGTGTCGTGGGATGGCTGTAAACCTCTTCAGGGGTGCCAACCTGCTCCACCCTGCCCTGGTTCATCAGCACCACACGATCCGCCACTTCCAGGGCTTCCTCCTGGTCATGGGTCACAAAAATCGAGGTGATGTGCAGTTCATCGTGGAGTTTTCGCAGCCAGCGGCGCAGCTCCTTTCTCACTTTGGCGTCCAGCGCGCCAAAGGGTTCGTCAAGCAGCAACACCCTGGGCTCCACCGCCAGGGCTCGAGCCAGGGCGATGCGCTGACGTTGGCCCCCGGAGAGCTGTGAGGGAAAACGATCAGCGAGCCAGTCGAGCTGCACCAGTTCCAGCAGTTCATGTACCTTCTTGGCTATATCCTTTTTGCCGGGGCGTTCCCGGCGCGGCTTCATGCGCATACCAAAAGCAACATTGTCGAAGACGCTCATGTGTTTAAACAGCGCGTAATGTTGAAAGACGAAACCCACCTGGCGTTCACGCACATGAGCTGTCGAGGCGTCCTCGCCGTCGAGAATCACGTTGCCGCTGTCCGCCTGTTCCATACCGGCAATTGTCCTCAGCAGCGTGGTTTTACCGCAGCCTGAAGGGCCGAGCAGTGCCACCAATTCACCGCTGGGAAAATCGAGGCTGATATCATCGAGGGCGACAAAATCGCCGAATTGTTTGTGAATATTTTGAACCTGAATGCTCATGATCTGATACCTGAAATAGCGCTAGGTGTTGTCTGACAGCTGGTGCTTGACCCGACTCTCGGCGATGGTTTTGATCACCAGGGTCACGAACGCCAGCAACGCCAATAGTGAGGCCACGGCAAAAGCGGCGGCAAAGTTGTATTCGTTGTAGAGGATTTCTACATGTAGCGGCAGGGTGTTGGTCATGCCCCTGATATGGCCGGATACCACCGACACGGCGCCAAATTCACCCATCGCCCGGGCGTTGCACAGAATCACGCCGTACAGCAGCCCCCATTTGATATTGGGTAGCGTCACATACCAGAAGGTTTGCCAGCCGCGGGCACCGAGCACCACGGCTGCTTCCTCCTCTTCCCGTCCCTGTGCCTGCATCAGTGGAATCAACTCCCTGGCCACGAAGGGAAACGTGACGAAGATGGTGGCCAGAACAATGCCCGGAACCGCAAAAATGATTTTGATGTCGTGCTCAATCAGCCACTCGCCAAACCAGCCATTGGCGCCAAACACCAGCACATAAGTCAGCCCCACGATAACCGGCGATACCGAAAAAGGCAGGTCAATCAGTGTGGTCAACACTTGCTTGCCGCGGAACTCGAACTTGGCGATGGCCCATGCGGCGGCCACGCCGAAGACAAGGTTAAGCGGCAGCGAAATCCCTGCGGCAATCAGGGTCAGCTTGATCGCCGACAGGGCGTCGGGCTCGACAAGGGACTGCCAGTACACATCCGTGCCCTTGCGCAAGGCTTCCACAAAGACCGCCACCAACGGCAGGAAAACAAAAACCACGAAGAACGTCAGGGCAATACCCAGTATGGTCCACTTCACCCACTGCGGCTCACAGGTCGCGCGATTGGACTCAAACTTGGTGCTCTGACCGACAAGTAGACGACCCAAACACCGGGCCACCGGTATCGACGGCGCTGTTGTTGCTGTGATTGCGGTCATTAGCGATCCCTCCCGGTACGCTTGCCAGCCCAAACCTGCAGCCCGTTGATCACCAGCAGCAGCAGGAAGGACACGACCAGCATGACAGAGGCAATGGCGGTAGCGCCGGTATAGTCATACTGCTCGAGTTTGGTAATGATCATTAACGGTGTGATCTCCGACACCATGGGAATATTGCCAGCAATGAAAATAACTGACCCGTATTCGCCCACGGCGCGGGCAAAGGCCAGGGCAAAGCCGGTCAACAGCGCCGGCCACAGCACCGGCAGCACCACAAACACAAATGTCTGCCAGCGCCTTGCACCCAGGCTGGCGGCGGCTTCTTCCAGCTCGGTTTCCATATCTTCAAGAATGGGTTGCACCGTGCGCACCACAAACGGCAGGCCGATAAAGACCAGTGCCACCAGCACCCCCAGGGGCGCGAAAGCCACCTTGATACCCAGCGCCCCCTGGATGTACTGCCCGAGCCAGCCGTTCTGGGCATAGATGGCCGTCAACGAAATGCCGGCAACCGCGGTGGGCAGGGCGAAGGGCAGATCGACCAGGGCATCGACAATACGCTTGCCCGGAAAGGAGTAGCGCACCAGTACCCAGGCCAGCATCAGCCCAAAAAACCCATTGATCGCCGCCGCACCCAGGGACGCACCGAAGGAGAGCTTGTAGGACGCCACCACCCGGGGCGCCGTCACCGTCTGCCAGAACTCTGCCCAGGTCAGCTGTGCGGTAAAGATAAACACCGCCGAGAGGGGAATCAGCACAATCACCGAGAGGTACACCAGGGTGTACCCCAGGGACAGGCCGAACCCCGGCAGTACGCTATAGGAACGTGACAATGCCATTATTTGTTCACCACGATCTGGTCAAAAATTCCGCCATCGGCAAAGTGCTTCTTGCCCACATCGCTCCAACTGCCCAGGGTTTCTTCCACTTTGAAGGTTTTCACCGCGGGAAACTGATGGGCGTACTGTTTGAGCATCGCCTCGTCGCGCGGGCGGAAATAGTGGCTGGCAATGATTTCCTGACCCTTGCGGCTGTACAGGAAGCTCAGATAAGCCCGGGCTTCATCCTCGGTGCCACGCTTTTTTGCCACCTTTTCGATGACCGCCATCGGCGCGGAGGCGTCAATGGAAATGCTGGGGTACACCACATCGAACTTGTCCTTGCCCAGCTCCCCTGCAATCAGAATGGCTTCGTTTTCGAACGTAACCAGCACATCACCCACATCCCGCTGGGTAAAGGTGGTGGTGGCGCCGCGGCCGCCGCCATCCAGCACCGGCACATTGGCGAACAGTTTCTCGACAAACTGACGGGCGCCAGCCTCCGAGCCGGAGGCATCCAGGGCATAACCCCAGGCGGCGAGGTAGGTATAGCGGCCATTGCCGGATGTTTTGGGATTGGGCACGATCACTTCCAGCCCCTCTCGCGCAAGATCACCCCAATCCTTGATATTGTGGGGATTGCCCTTGCGCACCAGAAAAACAGAGGTGGTGGTATAGGGGGTGGCGCCGTGGGGGAATTGGCTGCGCCAGTCCTCCGCCACCAGTCCAAGACCCGCCAGGTGGTCGATATCCGGCGACTGGTTCATGGTAATCACATCCGCCTCCAGGCCGGCGGCAACCGCCTGGGCCTGCTTGCTGGAACCACCGTGGGACTGATTGACCTTGATGGCGTCGCCCTGTTCCGCCTGCCATTGCGCCTCAAACGCCGGATTGATGTCTTTGTACAGTTCGCGGGAAACGTCGTAGGAGACGTTCAGCAGCGTCGTCTCGGCTATGGCAAGGGTTGAAGCTAATCCCCCAAGAGCGATCACCAAGGGTTTCAGGAATTTGGGTATATAAAAAAATGTCATATGATCTTTCCCGAGGTTAATAGCGATTTTAATAACCAGGGAGTCTAGATTCTTTTTTATTTATAACTAAATAATAGTTTCTGCTTAGCTTATAATTTTTCCTGCGTAAGGCGGGGTGCAAAGCTCCAATGTTCTGAAATAAGCGAAAGGGAAAGAACCTCGATGCGCTTCGTTCCTCAGCACATCCTATGGCCTTGCCGAGACTGCCTGCATAGGGTACTGCTGACGAAGGAAGCGCACCTGCCCTGATTCTGATATAACCAAAACAAGGGACTTTAAAGCCAATCAGCCTAACAATGTGCTGGCCAGCCCCGCGCCACCGCACAGCAGGATAACCTCCACCACGCCCCGCTTGAAGCGGAACAGGGCAATGATCGCACCAAGGGAAATAAGCGCGGCAACAAGGTCAACAGATCCGGCGAACCCCGTTGGCCACAGCACATGGTAGCCAAAGAACAGCGCCAGATTGAGTATTACCCCCACCACGGCAGCGGTAATAGCCGTCAGGGGTGCAGTGAATTTAAGATCATTATGGGTGGACTCCACCAGGGGGGCACCCGCCAGAATAAAAATAAAAGAGGGCAAAAAGGTAAACCAGGTCACCAGGGTTGCAGCCACAGCTCCGGCGACAAACCGTTGCTCGCCACCGAACACACCCTCCACATAGGCGCCAATAAACCCCACAAAGGTCACCACCATGATCAGCGGGCCCGGCGTGGTCTCCCCCAGCGCCAGTCCATCGATCATCTGGGGGCCCGTCAACCATCCGTAGTGCCCCACGGCTCCCTGGTAAACATAGGGCAGTACCGCATAGGCGCCACCAAAGGTCAGCAGAGCCGCCGTGGTGAAGAACCAACTCATTTGGGTGAGGGTATGATCCCAACCCAGGGTCACGAATAGTATCACCATCGGCACCAACCACAGCATAAGGCCAGACCCGGCCACCAGAGCAAGCCTGAACCAGCGAAAGCGCGCGTGCTCAGGTGTAGGGGTATCATCGTCGATCACAGAGGGACTGCCTGTCTTCTTGAATGAGCCGTGGCCAGCGCCTGTCTTTAAATACTCCGGCAACCATTTACCGCCGACAGCGCCGATCAAACCAGCGCCAACCACAATGAGGGGGAAAGGCACACTGAAAACAAAAATGGCGACAAAGGCCAGTAGCGCCACGCTCAGCAATATTTTGTTTTTGAGGGCGCGGCCACCAATACGCCATGCGGCCTGAAAAACAATGGCTGCCACTGCGGGCTTGATGCCATAGAAAATTCCGGCAATCACCGGCACATCGTTGAAGGCAATATAGACCCAGGACAAGGCCACCAGCAAAAACAGCGACGGCAACAAAAACAGCAGACCCGCAACAATACCACCCCAGGTTCTGTGCAGCAGCCAGCCGATATATATCGCCAATTGCTGAGCCTCCGGCCCCGGCAGCAACATGCAACAGTTCAAAGCGTGAAGAAAGCGCCGCTCGCTGATCCAGCGCCGCCGCTCCACCAGCTCATCGTGCATGATGGCAATTTGCCCGGCAGAGCCGCCAAAACTGATAAAACCCAGCTTCAGCCAGAACAGGAATGCTGCATAAAAACTTACGCCATCATGGCGGAGGACATTGTCGCAGCCTGTTGTTGCATCTGGCCTATTGTTTTGCATCCGCAGATCCTTTCTGTATTTGGCTATTATTAAATGGTGAGTATTGCCAAGTATTATTTCAGGCAATAAAAGGAAAACTGGCAGTGGCCGAGCAAGCTCTCTGAACCACCACTTTTGGCTCTGATCGTGCTTCCCCCAGTCTTGCCGATGATCGCTAGGGGTGTATTGTACGGAATACCCGCTGACCGCAAATCTCTTGAACAGGTGAGACGGCTTTCCTGCCGCTCCCATGCGCAGACTTTGTTGGTGTCAAGCTTGGGCAACGGCAACTTGCCTTGGCTCTTTTCCACACCGCCGATCCGCAGCTCCTTGTCAACTCAAGGTTCCCTGTCGAAGACAAGCTGGCCGGGATGCTCCAGCAAGTCGGTATTCACAGAATTTCAAGGTTTTCCAACTGCCACCCTGTGCACCAAGCCAGTCCATCGCGCCGCTTGCGTTGGTGGGTCGCACGGGGCTGCACTGCCAGGAACGACGCATACAGATTGCCGCCGACAACGGCCTTCAATTCACGCTGGCCCATGGCAAACCAGGGTTCCAGGCGAGTGAGTGGCCGGGTGGCCACGACAACAATACGGTCGTGTTCATCATTGTGTTCGGCAAAATCAATAGTCTGTTCGTTTTCGCCCACCAATTCCGCACGCCAGAAAGGCGCCTTGCGCTCTGTCCAGAACAGCTGAGTTGTCGAATAGGCCAAATCCCAACCGTCTGCGTGGTGATCGGCGCCACCGCCACGGCGGAAAAAGCCCCGCAAGGAAAAATGGGGTGAGACAGGCCTGGCGCTGTTAAGTCCAAAAAGTTGGCACACGGCTGTTCTCCTGAAAGCCCAGTTAAAAAACCCCGGGGCAAACCGGGGACAAGGGGGGCGGATTCAGTGACCGGCGCTCTCGGGGGAGGGCGTCAAACGCAAATAGGGACGGACTGCCTTGTAGCCAGAGGGAAATCGCCTGCGAATTTCCTCTTCATCCTGAAGGGAGGGCACGATGACCACGTCGTCTCCCCGGTGCCAATTGGCTGGCGTTGCCACCAAGTGGTTGTCTGTCAGCTGGAGAGAGTCAATCACCCGCAGCAGCTCGTCGAAATTGCGACCGGTGCTGGCGGGGTAAGTTAATGTCAGGCGAATTTTCTTGGCGGGATCGATAACAAACACCGAGCGCACGGTTTGAGTGGCATTGGCGTTGGGGTGGATCATATCGTAGAGTTCGGACACCTTGCGATCGGCGTCGGCCAGGATGGGGAAATTCACCCGTGTATTCTGAGTGTCGTTGATGTCTTCCACCCAGCGGTGATGTGATTCCACCGGGTCAACCGACAGGGCGATGACCTTGACGTTGCGCTTGCCAAACTCTTCCTTCAATTTAGCCGTCAAACCCAGTTCTGTGGTGCACACCGGGGTAAAGTCTGCGGGGTGGGAAAATAGTACGCCCCAGCTGTTGCAGAGCCATTGGTGGAAGTGAATCGAGCCTTCGGTGGATTGCTGTTCAAAATCGGGGGCGGTGTCGCCCAGTTTCAGTGTCATGGGATGCTCCTTTTTAAGGTTGAGTGAGATCTAAATTCTCCCTGGTTACAAATAAGCCACTTACCGATGAGCTGGTGCGCGCGTCGAGTAAAAGGGTAATACGTTCGATTCCTCGTTGGCGGCAACGCGTCTCTCCAGTTTCCCGCTTCTGTGGTATTCGAACCTCAAGGCATGCAACAAACTCAACAGTAGGGGCCAGGGGCCAAACCCCGAGTCCACGTTGATATGGCCGACATAGCCAGCATTCATCAGCGGCAACCGCCACCGCCTGGCCCATATCCGCGCGTCGTCCAGCGCCAGCCAGGGGTCGTTCTGGCTGGCCACCAGCAAGCCATTGATGTTCAGAGCATGCTGGGGCAACAGGTTGGCGATAGAGGGCGCGTTGGTTTCTTCTCTGGGATAACGCACACCTTCCGAAGAGAAGCGTTGTGGATCTGCGGGCGCCACCAGAATCGCCCCGGCGATCCTGGTGGGCTGCTGGGCAATAGCTGCAGCGCTGGCGAGGCAGCCAAAACTATGGGCAATCACCCACACAGGATCAGTTGAGGCATCAATGGCTCGACCTATCTTTTCGACCCAGCGGGGCAAAGACGGCTTGCTCCAGTCGATACCCGAGACCCGCTCGCAGCCCGCCAGATTTCTCTCCAGCCAGGTTTGCCAGTGGGCGTCTCCGCTACCTTGATAGCCGGGAACAATAAGGACTTTTTCGGACATGATGATTCTCCTGCTCCTGTTGGCTTTGTAAAGAATTCCGGCTAATCCACTGGCGAGTAAGTCGCCAGAGCCACTTCGGTGGATTTGAACAGCGCCAACACATCAGAGCCGGGCTTGAGATCCAGGGAATCCACCGATTCGGTACTGACAATGGAAGTGATGATGCAGTGGCCGGTATCCACTTCCACTTCGGATACTGCATCACCGCGCTTGATGCGTTTGACATGACCGGCAAATTGGTTGCGGACGTTGATGGCTTTGAGGGTCATTGGCTAACTCCTTAATGCCCAGCCACGTTGTGGCTGGGCATTATTGGTAATGTTCAAGCGTTATTGGACGCTATAGATTTGGTCAAACACGCCACCATCACCGAAGTGCTTGGGCTGGGCTTTGATCCAGCCTTCAAATACTTCGTCGATGGTGAACAGGTTTACTTTGGGAAAGCGGGCAATATCCGCAGGATCTGCATGTTGAGGCTCAATGGGTCGATAGTAGTGCTTGGCTGCCAGACGCTGACCTTCCGGTGAATACAGGTATTCAAGGTAAGCTTTGCTGACTTCTTCCGTGCCGCGCTTTTTGGCGATGCCATCGACGACGGTAACTGGTGGCTCTGCTAGGATGGATATCGAAGGTACGATAATTTCAAAGTTCTCCGAACCCAGTTCATTCACTGCCAGAAATGCTTCGTTTTCCCAGGAAATAAACACATCGCCAATGCCGCGCTGTACAAAGGTATTGGTTGAACCGCGTGCACCTGAATCAAGTACAGAAACATTTTTGAACAGTTTGGTAACAAATTCCTTCGCTTTGGCTTCAGTGCCGCCCGGTTGTTTCAGGGCATAGCCCCAGGCAGCGAGATAATTCCAGCGGGCGCCACCGGAGGTTTTCGGGTTGGGTGTGATGACTTCAACGCCTTCTTTTACCAGGTCGTTCCAATCCTTGATGCCCTTGGGGTTGCCCGCTCGCACCAGGAACACAATGGTGGAGGTGTAGGGTGAGCTGTTGTGGGGCAAACGACTTTGCCAATCGGAGGGAATCTTGCCGGTAATGCGGCTGATCTCGTCGATATCATAGGCCAGTGCCAGGGTGACCACATCAGCTTCCAGGCCGTCGATCACAGCGCGAGCCTGTTTGCCTGCACCGCCATGGGATTGCTGGACAGTCAGGCTTTCACCTTTTTTTTCCTGCCAGAATTTGCCAAAGGCCTGGTTATATTCAGAATAAAATTCACGGGTCGGGTCATAGGATACGTTGAGTATCTGCTTGCTGGCTGCTTGCAGCGGGGCGGTAAAGGCCAGCAGTGGTACCAGAGCCGCCAGGATGGGCCATTTTTTTGAGAGTTTCATCGATAGTCTCCTTGGGATTAACTTAAAAAATACGATTAAAAATCAATTTGTGCGCGGAACAACAAAGTATCCAGATCCTGTCCGTCGTAACGGTTTCCAGGACGATCTAGATCCAGTAGATGCAAGAAGTTGGCTGAAAAGCGGATGTTGTTGGTTGCATACCAGTTGACACCAAGGGTCAGGTTATCTTGCTGGCCACCGATGATGCTGCCATCATTGAGATCGGCACTGCTATAACGTAGCGCGACTTCCCAGGCTCCGAGGTTTTTGTCCAGGGGATTGACCCGGTCAAATAATGCATCTTTGGTTTTGTAAACCCGTGATTCGCCGGTCAGGAACCAGCTGCCATAGACATACCAGCTGTTGAAATCCAGATCGTCCTGCCCGGAGTCGCGACTGACCCTTGTGGCAAGATACTCTGACTGCACAGAGAAGGGGCCCTGCACAATGGCTGCTTCGAGACCTATCGTTTTAGTATCGTCAACATTCGCCAGCACGCCTGTGTCAATCAGGCGTATATCGGTAATGCTCGACTCTGGACGTTCGCGCAGGCGAAGCTCTGTGGTCGAATCCTTAGGCTCATGCAACCTGCCAGCAATACCAAGGTGAATGACATTGCCTGCCAGGGCGACAGGTGCCCAGGTAAAACGACCAGCAATATCCTGTCCTTCATTGCCTTCATTGGCAGCATCGCCTTCCGGGCGTTCACCAAAGATACCAACCGTCGCTGTCCATGTCGGTCTGTACGTCCCTACACTGATGCCGATATGGCGGTCGGCGCTGAACGCGTCGGTAACTGCCCGCTCGATAAACGTGGTGTTGGTGCTACCGGTCAGATGTTCAAGACCAATAGGCTCCCTATGACTGCCGATTGTGATTGGAGTAAGGCCAAAGCCAGTATATTGGAGGTAAGCGTCCCGGATGCCTCGTGCAGAGGCATCTGTCCCGCTGGGGCGCGCAAAGTCGTACTGAAAGCGATAATTCCAATCCTTGTTGATAATGCCACGCACATCGAGAAAGATACGCCGGAATTTTGTGCCGTCTCCAAACTCATTGCCAAAACCGTTTTTGTCGCCATCGTAAAAGGCTGCATCGGCCTGGAGTCGCCCGCCTACCTGGAATGAGTATTTTTCATCGACGGAGGTGAATTTCAGGCTTTTTCCATCACCTTTGTTGATGACCGTACTTCCAGATGGAAATGACAGGCTCTGGATTTCGCTGCCATGATTTTTGACTGCTTTTGACTGACGTTGCAATTCCTGTTTCAGGGCTTGCAACTCGTTCTCCAGTGTTTGTATACGGCTTTCGGTGCTAGCATCGGCCTGAGCCAGCAAGGGCAGCAAGCCTACAATACCCAGCGCCAGAGCCGTTCTCTTAAATGTCTGTTTGTTGGTTGACACGGTGAAATCCTCTCCTTCATTGTGAGAGGGCACTGTAATCACGAAGGCATAAAATCAGAACCAATAAAAAATGGATTAGTTATTCTCTAAAAGAATATATGAAGCGCGGTGACACCAAAAAATATTGGACTTATAGCCTCGGCACGAATTATCGGTGAATTTTGATGAGTACTCGGTATGTGATTAGATATGGAAAAAGAAGATGCTCGCGAGCAGTCGCGAGAGGTACTGCACGAGAAACACAAACAGGTCATCAGGCTGGATCGTAAAGGCATGCCGGTGATGAAGATTGTTGAACATACGGGGCTCGGTTGGTATGCCGTCAACACGGCGATTACCGTCTATTCGGTTACCGGAGCGGCGGCAATTTCTGGAAGTTGATTCTTGGCGTCGGCGCAGTGAGGGCAGGAGTCACTGACAAAAATTTCCATTGCCAAAGGGTTGGCCGTGACCTTACCCCCAATTTTAGCACCATGACCTCGATGAGATTTCCAGTTACTCTACCCCAACGGAGATCTCACTATGAAGAAGCGTTACACCGAAGAACAAATCATCAAAGCCATCAAACAGCATGAAGCCGGAGCCAAAGTTGACGATATATGCCGCGACCTCAATATCTCCAGCGGCACCTTCTACAACTGGCGCAGTAAATACGCAGGCCTTGAGGTTAATGAGGCGAAACGGCTCAAAGAACTCGAAGCTGAGAACAGCAAGCTCAAGCGACTCCTGGCAGAAAAGCTGCTGGAGACTGAAGCCCTGAAGGATGTGCTCTCAAAAAAGTGGTAAAGCCTGCCGGACGTAAACAGGCGGCTTCTCACTTGATCGAGCAATACCAACTGAGTGAACGAAGCGCCTGTATGCTGGCAGGCATCAGTCGAACAGCCTACCGCTATGAGGCTGTTCCCAGGGAGGATCTTGACTTGAGGGTGCGCTTACGCGAGCTTGCCAGCCAGCACAACGCACTGGGTTACCCCATGTTGCACGGTATGCTCAAAGCCGAGGGGCTCGTCGTCAATCCCAAGCGCACTTATCGCGTTTATAAAGAAGAAGGCCTCCAGTTGCGCACACGTCGCAAGAAAAAGCTGGATCGACCGCGACAGCCGCTGGCAGTGCCACTAGGAACCGATATTCGCTGGTCAATGGATTTTGTCGCGGATCAGCTCAGTACCGGTCGCCGCTTCAGAGTACTCAATGTGAAGGACGACTACTCAAAAGAGCTGGTAGGCCAGTTGGTAGCCTTCTCGATTACTGGCGCTATGGTTGGTCGCTTCCTTGATCAGCTGATTGAAGGCCGCAGCGCCCCTGATCAGATTACCTGCGACAACGGCACTGAGTTTACCAGCAAGGCCATGTTCTTCTGGCAAAAGGAATCAGGGGTCAATTTGGCGTTCATTCAGCCTGGCAAACCTACCCAGAATGCCTTTGTTGAGAGTCTCAATGGTCGCTTCCGACAGGAATGTTTGAATCAACATTGGTTTCGAAGTTTGGACGACGCTACAGAAATCATCGATGCCTGGAGGTACCACTACAACCATGAGCGGCCACACAGCACATTGAAATACATGACACCCGTAGCCTTTGCAAGCAGAGCTGCTTAAAATGGATTTCTCATCAAGAGAGTGGTGCTAACTTGGGGGTAAGGTCAGCCGTAGCAGCCATTGCCTGAGACCAGCTCAGCAGACTCAAAGACAGCAATAGGAAAATGGCAGTAGAGTGCCTGAGCAGAGGTTGAAAAATTAGTTGCATTGCCACCCTGTGGTCATTGAGGGTACTTGTTTTTGGTGTGGCGCCAGTGCAGATGCCTTGTGTGCAATACGCTGCCAGCGGCGACACTCTGGTCATGCCAAAAATTTCTAAAATGATTGTCAGCTTGGGGGCAGCATTTTTTTAATATCCTCGGTACTGGCAACCTTGCCTTCGCTAATAATATTGTCATCCACCGCCAGCGCCGGGGTGCGCATAATTCCGGCATCGATAATAGCGTTGGTATCGGTGATTTTTTCAATCTGGTAGTCGATAGCAAGGGCTCTGGCGGCGTCTTCCGCGTTGGCGGTGAGTTGCTTGCATTTGGCGCAGCCGCTGCCATAGATGGTGAATTTCATGATTCTTATCCTCTGAGTTGTTAATAAATCGCCCCAAAATTACCACCAGTTGCCGTAGACAAAACCGCTAATGGTGGCCATGACCACGACCAAAGCGCAATAGACCAGGGTTTTTTCGGTGCCGAGAATAGTGCGAATGACCAGCATATTGGGTAGAGACAGCGCAGGATCTGCCAACAGCAGCGCCAGTGCGGGGCCTTTGCCCATGCCGGAACCCATCAGCGCTTCGACGATGGGGACTTCGGTGAGGGTGGAGAAATACATCAAAGCGCCAAGGACAGCGGCGATAACGGTGGATGTCAGCGTATTATCGCCCACCGCAGCGGCAACCCACTGGGAGGGAATCAGCCCTTCGTGACCTGGGCGTCCCAATGCCAGCCCGGCGATAAAAACGCCAGCCAACAACAGCGGCAGTATCTGTTTGGCAAAATCCCAGCTCTGTAGCGACCATTCGCGATCCTGTTCCCGCAGCGTCGCCATGAGCATCAGCCCCGAGATGCCGAGGGCAAAGGGCAATTCGGGCACGCCAGGAACAACAAAGGCCGTTGCGGTGATCACTGCCACCAGCATCAGCATCTGCGCCAGCGGCCACTGCCAACGCCACACCAGCAAGCCGCCAAGCGCCAGTGACAACAGGGCGGTGATCGGCCATTTCCAGGCGTATACCTGCATCCAGGCTGGATTGTCCGCCGCCGCCCAGTTGGCAAACACAAGGATGCCAACCATCAGTACGAAAAAAACCGTTACCACGGCAATGGGTTTTTCTGGGCTGTCACCGTCAAAGCCGCGACCGTTGACGGTGGCGCGTTGCGCCTCTTCTTTGCGATAGATAAGGTGCATGATGGTGCCAATGATCAGGGCAAAGCCAATGGCGCCGACGGCGCGGGCAATGCCGATCTCTGCACCCAACACTTTGGCTGTAACTACAATAGCCATAATATTGATAGCGGGTCCTGAATAGAGAAACGTAATGGCCGCACCCAGGCCGGCGCCGCGCTTATAGATGCCGCCAAACAGTGGCAGCACGGTGCATGAACAGACCGCCAATAGTGTGCCAGACACGGAGGCGACACCGAAAGCCAGCGGTTTTGAGGCCTGTGGTCCCAGATAGTGCATCACCGAACCCTGGCTAATATAAACCGCCATGGCGCCAGCGATAACAAAAGCGGGCAGCAGGCAGAGCACCACATGCTCGCGGGCATACCAGTTGGTCAGGCGCACCGCTTCCAGCACGGCATTGTCAAAGCGCTCCGTGCCAACGGGAAGAAAATAGATCAGTAAAAAAGTGGTAACCATGAAGAGGAGCAAATTGCCTTCACGGGGATTGCTGCGATATTGCTCCAGAAGCGGGTTTTTCATTTTTAGTGCTCTTTTTCTTTACTGTGCGTTGCTACAGGTAACCCCAGGGAAATGATTGTGGCCGCCGCCAGCAGCAGGGTGGAAATCCACAGACAGGCCGCAAGGCCGTTGACTTCTTGCCCCGCCAACTGAAACACCGAGCCCGACAACAGTGTGCCGATCAGTCGCCCCATGGCGTTGGCCATATAGTAGAAGCCCACATCCAGTGACACGCCATCACTGCCAGCATAGCTGACAATCAGGTAGCTGTGTAGGGATGAATTGATCGCAAACACAGCGCCAAACAGCAATAGCCCGGCGATCAATATGGCTCCTGGATTCACTGCCACAGGCAATGGCGCGGTCAATGCCAGGGCAATCAAACCTGGCAGCAGCGCCAGTGCCGCCACCCACAGGAGGGCGCTGCGGCCATCGGGGACTTTGTTGCTGGCATTGCCGGTAATTCGCGGCGCTATTGCCTGCACCGCGCCGTAGCCGATGACCCAGAGTGCCAAAAAGCCGCCGGTCTGCCAGTGATCCCAGTCAAGTGTTTGCGCCAAAAATACCGGCAGCGCCACCACAAACCACGCATCCCGGGCGGCGAACAGGCACATGCGCGCCGCCGAGAGAATGTTGATGGCACGGCTTTTGGAAAAAATATCGCGAAACCGGGGTTTACTTTTCGCTCTGCCGAGATCCTTTTTCAGCAACACCAGGCTCGCCAGCCACACCAGCGCCAGCGCTATTGCCATGGCGGCGACAGCGCCGACAAACCCCAGCCACATCAAGAGAGCGCCGCCGAGAAAAAACCCTGCGCCCTTGAGGGCATTTTTCGAGCCGGTGAGAATGGCCACCCAATGGTACAGGGTGCTGTGGGCATTTTCAGGCACCAACAATTTAATCGCACTTTTGGCGCTCATTTTGTTGAGATCCTTGGCGATACCAGACAGCGCCTGCGCCGCCATCACCCAGGGTACGGTAAGCAGGGCCGTGGGCACCAGCAGCATGGACAGGGCGATCACCTGAAGGGCGAGACCGATATTCATGGTGCGATTGAGCCCCAGATGGGCACCGAGCCAACCGCCCAGCAGATTGGTGATAACGCCAAAGATTTCGTAAAACAAAAACAGCAGGGCGATATTCAGGGGCGAGTAGCCGAGGCTGTGAAAATGCAGCACCACCAGCATGCGCAGGGCGCCGTCGCTGAGGGTGAACGCCCAGTAGTTGCCGGTGACCACCAGGTACTGGCGAATTTCTGCGGATAGCTGCCCCAGCACCTCGATTTATCTCACCTGATCGCGGGCGGCAACCTTGAGGGCAAGTTCCGCCGTGCGATTGGCGTAGCCCCATTCGTTGTCGTACCAGGCGTAAATTTTTACCTGGGTGCCGTTGATGACCAGCGTGGACAGGGCGTCGATAATGCTGGAACGGGGATCAGTTCGATAATCGATGGAGACCAGCGGCCGCTCCTCATAACCAAGAATGCCATTCAGTTCGTTGTCGGCAGCTGCCCTGAGGAGATCGTTGACCTCTTCGACGCTGGTTGGCCGCGCCACTTCAAAGACACAGTCTGTCAGCGAGGCGTTGGCCAATGGCACCCGCACCGCATGGCCATTCAGTTTGCCCTTGAGTTCGGGAAAGATGTGGGTGATGGCGGTGGCCGAGCCGGTGGTGGTGGGAATCAGGCTTTCGCCGCAGGCGCGGGCGCGGCGCAAATCCTTGTGGGGGGCGTCGAGAATGGTCTGGGTGTTGGTAATGCTGTGAATGGTGGTCATGGATCCGTGGACAATGCCCAGGGTTTCATGGATCACCTTGACTACAGGCGCGAGACAGTTGGTGGTACAAGAAGCTGCAGTGACAATAGGAAACTGTGCCGGGTCGTAGAGGTGATCGTTGACACCCATGACCACATTGAGCACCCCGTCTTCTTTCACGGGCGCGGTCACCACCACGCGTTTGACGCCCTGAGCCAGATACTCGCCCAGTACCGCTTTGGTTTTCATTTTGCCAGAGGCTTCGATCACCAGGTCACAGCCCGACCAGTCGCTGTCAGCAATGGTTTTGTTGGCGGTCACGGCGATGGGTTTGCCGTTGTTAATGGTTATGGTGCTGCCATCCGCCTCGGCTTGATGGCGCCAACGACCGTGTACCGAATCAAAGTTCAGCAGGTGGGCGAGGGTTGCTGCACCTCCTGCGGGGTCATTGATCTGAATGCAGCGGATGTTCGCTCTGTCAAACAGCGTCCTGAGGGTAAGGCGCCCCATGCGGCCAAAGCCGTTGATGCCGATCTTGATGGTCATGGTAAAAACTCCTGTCAAAAATTAGTGCGAACTGCCGTCAAACCAATGGCGGGTGCGATTGGCAATGGCCACCAGGGACAGCATCACCGGCACTTCAACCAGCACGCCTACCACCGTTGCCAGGGCAGCGCCGGAATGAAGGCCAAACAGGGAGATGGCCACCGCCACTGCCAGTTCAAAAAAATTCGAGGTGCCGATCATGCAGGCGGGTGCAGCCACGTTGTGGGGCAGGCGCAACCAGTGGGCAGCGGCATAGGCGATGATAAAAATACCGTAGGTCTGAATCAGTAGAGGTATGGCGATAAGGCCGATGGTCTGGGGTTGGGCGATAATGGTTTGCGCCTGAAAACCAAACAACAGCACTACCGTTGCCAATAGGCCGAGAATTGACCAGGGTTTGAGGGTGTGGAGAAATCTGTCGAGGCCTGCGCTGTCGCCCTTGCGTTCCAGCCAGTGGCGGGTCAACACACCGGCTATCAGCGGCAGCACCACGTAGAGAACGGTGGACAGCAGCAGGGTTTCCCAGGGTACGCTGATATCGCTGACACCCAGCAAAAAGGCAGCGAGGGGCGCAAAGGCAAACACCATAATAATGTCGTTGATGGACACTTGCACCAAGGTGTAGTTGGGGTCGCCCTTGGTGAGCTGGCTCCACACAAACACCATGGCCGTACAAGGGGCAACGCCAAGGAGAATCATGCCGGCGATATATTCTCCCGCGCTGTGGGGGTCGACCCAGTCGGCAAAGAGGACGCGGAAAAACAGCCAGCCCAGCGCCGCCATCGTGAAGGGTTTGATCAGCCAGTTGATGACCAGGGTCAGCAGCAGGCCTTTGGGGCGTCTACCCACATCGCGAACGGCGCGAAAATCGATCTGCACCATCATCGGGTAGATCATCACCCAAATAAACACCGCCACCACGAGATTAACATGGGCATATTCCAGCGCCGCCACCTGCGTAAACAGACCGGGGGAAAAATTACCCAGAATGACGCCGACAATGATGCAAAGCCCCACCCAGAGAGTCAGATAGCGTTCAAAAATTCCCATACTGTACCTTCGGGTTGTGGCGTTAACGGGAGCTTGCGCAGGTGGTTGGCCTGTCTGCCATGGCAGCCAGCCGAGCGCTACTTTGTTGCAGCAATGCCTGATTGTTGTCTCCGGTCTGACGCAATACATTTGCCATCCACTCACTGAGGAGGGGGTGAATGCGGTAGTAGATCCACTGCCCCTGGCGGCGATCCAGGAGCACACCCAGGGTGCGCAGCTGGGCAAGGTGGCGGGAAATTTTCGGTTGCGGCATATCCAGCGCCGCCACCAGCTCACAGACGCACAATTCGTCTTCTTCCTGAATAAGCAGCAGGCTCAGCAATCGGGTTTCATCCGCCAGGGCTTTAAAGAATGCGAGCGCCGACAGGGCTTTGCTTTTATTTGTGGTCTGTTTGCTGTTGACGAGCACGAAGAGGCGAATGCGCTCACTGATTTCCTGAAGGCAGTGCTTGAAGGCGCGGGGATCATGGCTCTGGGCCGGGTCGGCAAAGTCCCAGTCCATCACCACGCCGCTGCCCGGCCAGTGGCGGCATTCCTGGCGCGCCTTGCTGCACAGGGTAATGACAAAATCAAAATGGCGATCCGCGAGACTGGCCACGGATTTGGCACTGGGTTTGCCGGGTTCGATGCCGAACGAGACCAGGGCATCGACGGCACGGCTGTCTACCCGCCCCGGTTCTGTGCCGGCGCTGAAAACATCAAACAGGTCGCCCGCCTGGGAGCGCAGCACAGCTTCCGCCATAATGGAGCGGGCGGAGTTTGCCGTACACAGAAAGAGAACGGATTTTTTCATGGCAGCTTCTCTGGTGATTGCGACCGATTATACCGTTGAAATTTTTAATATATAAGTATTTATATATATGAAAAATCAGATATTTAAAGTCGGGCACGTTTGGCTGGGCGTAAGACTTGCTGTTCCACAATCTGTTTGCGATCCGTTGCCTGTGCGCTAAAGCTGTTGAGGGTAAAAAATGGCTGGTGTTGGCTCGCAGCTCCTATCACGATTGTCAGGGCATGGATGCGAGACAAGAATGCGAGGTTGCATCAATGGGGGGAGTTGCGCTGATTTTTCCCCAGGCGAATTTCACCGACAGCCCAGATACCCAGGCCGATCACGGAGATGGAGGAAAAAAACGGCATGCCAATGACCATCAGCAACCCCAGGCCGATGGGATTGCCATCTTCCGGGCCAAAGGCAATATAGAGGGCGATAGGTGCGATACACAGCAGCGCCAAGAGCATGGCGATAATGGCGATGCGTTTTCCCAGTTTAATCATGGTTTGTCACAGCCACTTTGCGGCTCCAGGTCAGTACACAGTGGCAATGCTATCACGGTTTATTTCCCGTCAAGGCGGAGGCCGATTACAATTGCGGCTGAATCGGAATAGCGAACGGGTGAAAAACCGGTGCAGCAGCAAAGCGACGATGAAATCTGGATGCAGCAAGCGCTGGCAATGGCGCAACGCGCCTACGATGGCGGCGAGGTGCCTGTGGGTGCGGTGCTGGTGGCCAATGGCGAGGTTATAGGCCGCGGCTTCAATCATCCCATTGCCGCCTGCGATCCCAGTTGCCATGCGGAAATCCACTGTCTGCGCGATGCGGCCTCGGCTGTCGGCAATTATCGCCTTCCCGGCACCACCCTCTATGTCACCATTGAGCCCTGTACCATGTGTGTGGGCGCATTGATTCACGCCCGCATTGGCCGCCTGGTGTTTGGCGCCCGCGAACCCAGAGCGGGCGCCGTGGTGAGTCAGTTACAGCTTCTGGACAGTCGCCACTACAACCATAAAGTTGAATGGGCCGAGGGAGTGCTTGCCGACGCCTGTAGCCAAATCATCACAGGTTTTTTTCGTAGCAGGCGCGCCCTTTCATCCTGAAGCCAGCTGCGCTGTGGCAATTTATAGTTATTTGCTATCAATTTGATACCAACAATATATTTTAAATTATAAATGATAATAACTATTATTCTCTTGTCAGCAATGATCCGGCGGGAGAGCCACCATGACCAAGACAATCACCTTCGCCATTATGCATTTCTCAATCGCATTCAGTGTGGCCTACCTGATGACGGGCAGCCTGGTGATCGGCGGCGCCCTGGCGGTGGTTGAACCTGCGGTGAATACGGTGGCGTTTTACTTCCATGAAAAAGTCTGGAAGCAGCGGGAAGCGCGAAGGGCAAAACCGGCGGCTATGGACAGCGGCAAAATGGCGTCCTTCAGTTTTTAACCGGCCGTTTTTGCAGCTTTCTCTGCAGGGTGCGCCTATGCATATTCAAGGCTCTCGCGGTGGCAGAAATATTGCCCTCATTGTCGCTCAGCACTCGCTGAATATGTTCCCATTCAAGGCGATCCACCGAGGGCGGCTGGAGGGGGACATCAACACCGGGATTGGCCTGGGTGTGGCCAAAGGCGTCGATAATTTCATCCACGGAAGCGGGTTTGCACAGGTAGTTGGTGGCGCCCAGCTTGATGGCTTCCACCGTGGTGGGAATGCTGGAATAGCCGGTGAGAATGACAATGCGGGCGGTGGGCAACAGGTGTTTGAGACGGGCGATCAGATTGAGGCCGGAGCTCTGCTGTAGTTTCAAATCGAGAACGATGTTGGCGGGTGTGCGGGCGCTGCAGGCCTGGAGCGCGCCGTCGTCATCCTGAGCCGTGGCGACCTGGTAGCCCCTTTTTGCCAGGCTGCGCGCCAGAACCCTGGCGAAGGTAATGTCGTCATCAATAATGAGAAAATCCACGTGCTCAGTCATGGCTTGCCCTCAGGGGAATCACCACGCGAGCCTGAGTACCCCCGTCACTGTGAGTGGTGAGGGTAATTGTGCCGCCGTGGCGGGCGAGTATGGAGCGGGTCAGAAACAGTCCCAGTCCCATGCCGGAAGGTTTGTCGCTTTCCAGGGGTTTGTCGCCAGTGATGCTGGTGCTGATGCCAGCGCCATAGTCCCTGATGGTGATGGTCGCCTCCCGGTTATTCCAGTCGACACCAATGTCCACTTTTGCACTGGCATCGGCAGCGTTGTTGAGGAGGTTGTAAAGGGACGCGGTGAGACCCTGGTGAAAAATCGTGGCCGTATTCTCAGTGCCGTTGAGGGTAATACGGGCATTAACATCCGGGCGCATGACCAGCCAGTTTTCAAAAAGCTGGTCGAAATAGGTTTGCGCAGAAATTTCCCCCTGATCCTTTATGGAATAACTGCGGGCAGTGCCGGACAATTTTTTCAGTGTCGCCTGACAGCGATCGATCTGGTTGCGCAGAATGTCTATATCCGCCGCCATCGCCCCAGGCGGCGGCTCGAGATCCGCTAGCACCAGTTTCATGGTGTTGAGGGGCGTGCCCAGTTCATGGGCGGCGCTGGCGGCGAGGGTGGCAACCGCCAGTAACTGTTCGTCTTCCAGCTGCCGCTCTTTTTGCCGGTTGAGGGTTTTTTCCTGTTCGTTAATTGTGCGCGCCATTTTGTTGACGAAATAGGCAATCAATGCGGCGCTGACGACAAAATTCATCCACATGCCGACAAGATGCGGATTGAGTCCTGCGCTGTGGTGGCTGTGCTCCGGGGCGATAATAGGCAGGGGAATATACCAAAACAGCAGCGTGGAATAGGCGCCCAGGCAGATAAAGCCGGTAATCCAGGTGAGCACTGCGGGCAGGGTTATGGCCGCGATGGTCACCGGCACCAACAGATAGGAAATAAAAGGGTTAGCCGCCCCTCCAGTGTTAAACATCAATAAGGTGTAGATGCCAATGTCCGCCGCCAGATGGGCAAAAAACTCGCGCTGACTAATGACGGATGAGCGCAAACTGCGCAGCCAGGTAATTGCCACCATTAAAATAAAAGAACCCAGCAGGGCAAAAATAAAGTCCCAGTGCAAGTGGGTGGCGCCCTCGCCAAGCAGGTAATAGGCGCCATAAAACATGCCCATCAATGGAATCAGTCTGATCAGGCAGAGAGTGCGCAGGTTTTCGTGGATGGCTGATTGTGGCGATTTTTTTTTCATTTCAAATGGTTGCTGTTTTTGCACATTCTAACCCTTCTGCACTCGGGAAAATAATGTCGTTAATGGTGCACGGCCTTGCGGTGGCGGCGTATTGGTGCTGATGATTGCACAACTTAATGCCAAGGCAAGCAATAGTAGTGTTAAATTTTTTGATAATGCCATGAAAAACATGAGAAAAATTTTTGGCACAAAATTTGAATTGTTGTCTGTGCGCATGGCTCTTGAAATCCGTCCACTACGCAAACATCGCCAAGAAATTCAGGTAATGAAGCCTGCCCCTTCACCGGGCAGGCTTTTTTTATTTTTTGCTCACTTTTTTCTGGAGAACAGCATGAAAATTTCATCTCGGGTTTACAGACCTGTAGCCGCAGTGGCACTGGCCGCGCTGGCAATGAGTGCCCAGGGCGAAGCAGTCACGGATGCCGTTGCCAAAATGGTTTCCGAGGGCTCCGCGAACCTTAATTTGCGCTATCGCTATGAAACAGTCGCTCAGGACAATGCTCTTGAAGATGCCAGGGCATCGACATTGAGGAGTCGCTTGACCCTCAAAACAGCCACTGTCAGCGGCTTTAGCGCATTGCTGGAGGCTGACGATGTCATGACCATTGGCGCTGATGACTATAACTCGTTTATGACGGACGACAGTCATTTCGGCACCCACTCCGTGGTGGCCGACCCGGTGGGCACCGAGATTAATCAGGCCTGGCTGAAATATGGCTTTTCCGCGGCAACCAGCGCCACCGCCGGGCGGCAGCGCATTAACCACGGTGGACAGCGCTTTGTTGGCGGTGTTGCCTGGCGCCAGAACGAACAGACCTTTGACGCTGTTTCCTTCAACCATGGCGCTGGCGGTTACACTCTGGATTACAGCTATATCTGGAATGTGAACCGTATTTTTGAAGGCTCCGGCACCAGTTCCCAGGCCACGGAATTCGACAGCAAGTCCCATATTCTGCTGGCGACGGCGGCGATTCCCGGCGGCAAGCTCAACGGCTTTGTCTACGCCCTGGATTTTGACGAGGCGGCGGCGTTGTCGAGCATGACTTACGGTGTCGGTTATGACGCTGTTTTTGATCCCTTTGCCATTTCCGCCACCGTGGCGACTCAATCCGATTACGGCGATAACCCCATTGCTTATGACGCCCTTTATCTGGCGCTGGAAGGCAAGGTGAAAATACAGCCTGTGACTCTGATTGCCGGGTATGAGTTGCTCGGCAGCGATGATGGCGTTAAAGGATTTACCACGCCGCTGGCGACGCTGCATAAATTTCAGGGCTGGGCGGATATTTTTCTGGCAACCCCCAGCAACGGCATCGAAGATAGTTATGGCGGTATCACCGCTTCAATTGGCAAGGTTGCTGTTGGCGCCTTCTACCACGATTTTAGCGCCGACGAAGGCAGCATGAATTATGGTTCCGAGGTCGACCTGGTGGCCACCTATCCAATCAATCAGTATCTGAGTGTCGAGCTTAAATACGCCGATTACAACGCCGATGATTTTTCTGTGGATACGGAAAAAGTGTGGTTTTCACTGATGGCAAATTTCTGAGTCTGTGGGACAGGTCAGCATGTCCATTGTGGATTTTCCGGGTTTGCCGCGGGGAGGGCATAGTGACTGTGCCGTTTTTGCGTATAATTCTGCCTCCCGGCAGGATCTTGCCCCACAAATTTCTGGTGATACCCAGTGAAAACCCCAGGCTCAACGCAAACTGTGCGCGTCATGCTGGTTGATGACAACCCCGAGCGCGCCCAGCTGGTGGAGGAGCGCCTCTGGGACTGCGGTTATGAGGTGGTGTCTGTAATTCCCTCCGCCACCGGTTTGCTTTATCAGATTGAACAGCACAGCCCCGATGTGGTCCTTATCGACCTGGAATCCCCCGATCGCGATGTGCTTGAGAGCCTCGCCATCGTCAACCATCACAATCCGAGGCCGGTGGTGATGTTTACTCAGGAAGAAGACCCTGAATACATCAACCAGGCGGTCAACGCGGGCATCAGTACCTACCTCGTCGGCGGCATCAACCCCGAACATGTCAAACCGGTCATCGATGTCGCCATCGCCCAGTTTCGTTCCTTTCAGGCGCTTCGCGACCAGCTCAACAGCGCCAAAATCCAATTGGAAGACCGCAAACTGGTGGAGCAGGCCAAAGGCTTGCTGATGGCCTATCAGAAACTCAGTGAGGAGGACGCTCACAAATTGCTCAACAAATTGGCTATGGATAACAATCAGCGCTTGCCGGATGTCGCCAAAACAGTGCTGGCGACCCTTTCCCCCAAAGGCCGAGGGAGTAAAAAATGACCGTAACAAAGCATCTGCCGCCACCGGAGAAAGAGCACCTCAAAGTGGGTTTTATGAGACTCACCGACAGTGCGCCTCTGGTGCTGGCTCAGGCCACCGGCCTGTTTTCCCGCTTTGGCCTTGATGTTGAACTGCTCCGTGAAGTGTCCTGGGCCAATCTGCGCGACAAATTGGTGGTGGGGGCTTTGGATGCCGCCCATTTGCTGGCGCCTCTGCCCATGATGACCAGTTTTGGCGCCGGCGGCTTGCGGGCAAATCTGCTTACAGGCTTGTCCCTCAGTCTCAACGGCAATGCCATTACCCTGTCGCGGGCGCTGTGGGAAAAGCTCCATTGGGAAAAAAATCCAGATGCCGCTGGTATGACCCAGGCGCTGGCGCGCCATATTGACGCAAACCGTGATCAGGATGTGCTCACCCTGGCCACGGTGCACATGTTTTCCATGCACACTTTTCAGCTGCGCATGTGGCTGAAAGCCGGAGGTATCGACCCGGATCGGGATGTGCGCATTATCGTGCTGCCGCCGGAACAGATGGGCGACAGCCTCGCCCGGGGTATTATCGACGGTTTCTGTGTCGGCGAACCCTGGAATACTCTAGCCGTGCAGCAGGGCTCCGGCGCCGTTGCCGCCGTCGGTTATGACATCTGGAACAACGCTCCGGAAAAGGTTCTGGGGGTCACCGAAACCTGGCATAACCATTTTCCCGGCACCCATCTGCGCTTGCGGCTGGCGCTGATGGAAGCCTGCCAGTCCCTCAGCGATCCCCAGCAGCGAACCCTGGTAGCCGAAATCCTCAGCAGGCCGGAATACCTGGATCTGCCGGTAAAAATCCTGATGCCATCCCTGTCGGGTCATTTCAGTATTGCCAAGCATTTGCCCCCGGTGGCCATTCGCGACTTCCATGTCTTTGGCCGCTATTTTGCCGGCTTCCCCTGGCGCTCCCAGGCGCAGTGGATGGTGAAAAGCAGTGCTGTATTGCTGGGCAAAAAAATCAGTGACGACCACTGTCAGGCGCTGGTACAGCAGTGCTACCGGCCTGATCTCTATAGAGAGGCCGCCCGCTTTTTGGACATCGTCTCCCCGGATCAGGATGCCAAGCCGGAAGCTGCGCACAGTGGCGAGTGGCATTTTGATGACGGCATCGTTCTCGGTGCAGACAGGATGATTGGCGGAGATCGCTTTCTTTCAGGTGTGTGAGATGCCACCGCAAAGTTGTCGGGCGAAGACCGTTTGACGCGAAAATTGCACGGTAGATGATCTAAGGGTTAAATAACCGCAGTTATTGACTCAGGATCGGCAATGAAAAAATTCAAAATTGGTCTCGCTCTCGGCAGTGGCGCCGCTCGGGGCTGGGCGCATATAGGCGTCATCAACGCCCTCGCAAAGGAGGGCATAGAGGCGGATATCGTCTGCGGTACCTCTATCGGTGCTTTGGTCGGCGCTGCCTATGTGTCAAATAATCTGAAAAAATTACAGCGAGCCGTCACTGCCCTGACAAAATTTGAAACCGCCAAGTTTTTTGGCATCAACTCCTCGTTCAACGGCTTTGTGGATACCGCAAAGCTCGGGTATTTTCTTCAAAAACACGTTGCTGGCAAAAAGGCTCTGATTGAGGACGCCGAGCGTCGCTATGCGGCAGTGGCGACAGATCTGAATAGCGGCAGGGAGATCTGGCTGACGGACGGCGCCATGCTCGATGCCGTCTGGGCGTCTATTGCCCTTCCCGGCATTTTTCACGCCCTTAAAAACAACGATAAATGGCTGGTGGATGGCGGCCTGGTCAACCCGGTGCCGGTTTCTGTCTGTCGCGCCCTGGGGGCTGATGTCGTGATTGCCGTCAATCTTAATGGCGACCTTGTCGGCCGCCATTGGCATCGCGATGATTCAGATACGGAGCCGGAACACCATGACGATGACGAAAAAATCCAGAACCTGGGTGTGGTGGATAAAATTTCCGGGCTGCTGGCCGACTACGCCAGCTCGGCATTTTCGGGCGCCAAAAAAGAGGAACAGGCACCGAGCTTTTTCAGCGCTATTGCCAGCTCAATCAATATTGTTCAGGATCGCATTACCCGCAGCCGCATGGCCGGAGATCCTCCAGACATTGTGTTGTCGCCAAAACTTCCAGCTATAGGCTTGCTGGAATTTTACCGGGCAGCGGAGGCTATAGCGGAAGGCGCTGATTGTGTGCAAAGAATGATGCCGGAAATTCGCCATGTTCTCGAGCTGGATTAAAAATCACGGTGCAGAATAGCATCAGGGTTGTCGCTGTTTTCTGAGGATTAATCATCATTGTCATTTTTTATGGGTTGTGCCAGATGCATCAATCGCAGCCCTCAGCGATCGCCGTGCGCCCTCAAATCCCGGCTAGCTAAATTTTGAGATTTTATTCTTTGAATGCTGACGAAATTTCAAGGGTGTAATGCCGACAATTTTGGCAAAATGGCGGGTCAAGTGAGCCTGGCTGCAAAATCCTGTTTCGTCCGCTATGTCGGATATGGGAATATCAGTTTCGACCAGGAATTGCTTTGCTCTTTTGATGCGAAGCAAAAGGAGAAATTGATACGGGGAGACATCGGTTTCGTGCTTGAATTTTTTCGTTAAAAAGGCCTGTGTTAATTTTAATTCATCAGCTATGGTGGAAATTTGCGGTGGATTTGAAAGATCATGATTCAGACGTTTTATTGTATAACTGACAGGGTGTGATAGTTTTTTTCCCGAATAAACTGTGGGGGTTCTGTCGCTGCCAAAGTAATTGACGATGTAATTTTCAAGGGCGAGAAATGCGCTATTGATATAGTTTTCTGAGGGTATGTTTATTTGTTCTGAATCGAATATGGTCAAAAGATGGTTGCAGGTCGAAAATAAATACGAATCAGAAAATGACCCTACACGATTGTAACCATCCTTTTTAAGTAGAATATTTTCATAGATTTTTTCAAGAGATTCTCTGGTATCAGGATGCTCAAAAATTAAAACTGCAATATCAACCCTGCCATTGATTGCCCAACCCAATTCCTGATTGGCAGGAATAATCGCAACATCTCCAGGCATTACGTAGTCTGCGGATAATTTTTTCATTTTATCGGTTCTGTAGATTTTTGTAGGGCCGGCAATCTGTAATGCAATCATTGGATAGGAAAATTTTGGTATTGAATGTTCTTTCAAGTAAACCTGCCATCGTTGCAGGGAGCACTTCGCCAGGCCGTCACCAATGATATGGGTGATTGGGGGAGATTGATGGACAGAGTTCATCAGTTGGGCTTGATCGAGTATGGACATAAAAATCTCAAGGCTTCAGCAGGGTTGTTAGTGTTATTCGGTTTGCAAAAACGTATAAAAAATCATAAAAATTTGTGATATACATGATGCTGCTGTTGTGATTATAGTGTTACTAAGTTGCCGGTTTCAATAATAATTTTCATTGTAACTGGAAACTAAAAACGCGGGCAATAAATATAAAGAGGAAAAGTATTATGTATAACAAAAAATACCTTGCAACAGCTTTTTTTACTTCCTTTGTTCTTTCCCAGCAAAATGTGCTTGCTGCCACGTTGGAAGAAATCGTGGTGACAGCGCAAAAAAGACAGCAGTCAATCAATGAAGTCGGAATGAGTATTTCTGCTGTTGGTCGCGAACAGTTGAGTGTTATGGGGGTATCCGATGTGTCAGATCTGGTGAAAGTGGTGCCAGGGCTTACTTATCAAGCGAGTCAAAATGGTACGCCGCTTTTTACCATTAGAGGTGTTGGCTTTAACGATTATTCCCTTGGCGCCAGCCCAACAGTGAGTGTGTATGTTGATGAGGTTCCACTACCTTACTCGGCTTATACCAAAGGGGCTACTCTTGATTTAGAGCGAGTGGAAGTGCTCAAAGGGCCGCAAGGATTGTTGTTCGGGCAAAACTCAACCGGTGGCGCCATCAACTATATTGCCGCCAAACCCAGTCATGAGTTTGAATCTGGGATTAGTGGTTCCTATGGCAGATTCAATCGTTCAGAGATCGAAGGCTATGTCAGTGGTGGCCTCACTGAAACTGTGTCGGGACGACTGGCCGCAGGTTCAATCAACTCAGATGGTTGGCAGCAGAATTATCGCACAGGAGAAAAGCTGGGCGACGAGGAAGTATTTAAGTATCGCGGCCAACTGCTGTGGGAGCCGACAGAATCCGCCACAGTACTTTTTGGTATAAACGGCTGGACGGATAAATCCGAGACGCAGCAGGCACAATTTAAAGGCTTGTTGTTGCAAACTCCGGATCCGTCGGCAGCACTGTTGGCGGACATTCCTGAAACACAGCGGCGCATTGATGTTCTGAAAAGCCTGCAGACAGCCCCCAATAACAGCAGAAGTGCCGATTGGGGGCCTTATCCCAATATGAATATGCTGGGCTGGGGAGAACGACCTGAGCGAGACGACAGTTTTCATCAGATTACATTGAGGGCTGATATTGAGCTCACAGATTCGCTAACCCTTACTAGTCTGACATCATATGCCGAATTTGAGGAATATTACGCTATCGATCCCGATGGCACTCGTTTACTAGTTGGTAATATCGGCGTTACGAGTGATGTGGATTCATTTTCCCAGGAATTGCGGCTGTCGGGAACCGGAGATCAGCTGGAATGGCTTGTGGGACTTAACTATGCCACTAATGATGTTGTCACTGGGCAAAATATATTAACGGGGGATGCCACAAACACTTCTCTTCTTCCCGGTGGTCCCTGGATTAATGATTCTATCTCGACTCTTACTCAAGACATCACGGACTCGGCGATATTTGCCAATATCGAATATGGTGTCACTGAATCAATCACCCTTCTGGCGGGTGCCCGCTATGCCGAAAATGAAACTGATTCTACTTCCTGTCTCCACTATGGCGACGCGGGAATGCTTCAAAGCTTCGCGTTTTTTTCTGATGTCCTGCGCGGTATAGCTCCTGGAACCAGTCAGGCCAATTTTGAAGATTGCCTGAGTCTTGACGAGAATACTCTTGCTTTATCTAGAGTCCCTCATGAAGGGTCTTTGGAAGAAGATAATGTTTCCTGGCGTTTAGGTCTTAATTATGACGCAACCGATGATTTGCTTATTTATGGCCTGGTCTCCAAAGGGTATAAAACAGGGAATTTTGCGCTTATTCCCGCTTCCACTACAGCACAATTCGATCCGATTAATCAGGAATCCGTATTAGCGTATGAACTTGGTTTTAAATGGTCCATGCTTGACAAGCGTCTGCAGTTTAATGGTGCGGTATTTGACTATGATTATCAAGATAAGCAGGTGCGTGGAATCATTAAAGATCCCGTATTCAATCAGCTCGATAAGCTGGTCAATATACCCGAATCAAGTATCCAGGGGGCTGAGTTTGATATTGTCTGGATGCCTGTTTCCAGTCTGACGGCAAGGCTCGCTGGAACTTATCTCGAGAGTGAGGTTGATGAGTACTATACATTTGTCAATATCCTTACTGGCCAGAGTGAATTAGGTATTAATGGTGTCCGCCAGCAGGGCGATTTCAGTGGCTCAAGTCTCCCGTTTACGCCGGAAAAATACCTCACGGCAGATCTGGATTATAGAACACCTATTTCAGCGAATATGGAATTTTATGCGGGCGTCAGTTTGCTCTACAACAGTGAGTCAAACTCCACTTTTGGCAATCCGGAAATGACCAGGATTACAGACTTCACAACCGTTGATATGCGCCTTGGTGTGTCTGCGCCAGATGGAAAATGGTCTCTTGGCTTGTGGGGAAAAAATATTACCGATGAATACTACTGGTCGACACAATTTGTAATTCAAGATGTGGTAAGCCGTTATGCTGCCAGGCCAGCTACCTATGGATTGGCATTTAATTATCGATTTGATAATTAATCATTTCGAAATTTCAGTTAAAGTAGGAGTTGTATAGTGATTAAAAAAGAAGATATTGAATTTCATCGCGGATTTACCGATGACGTTCAGGCGTGCGAAACCAATTTTTTCCCCTTTGCTGTGCCGAGCGAATGCATTTCCGGGAATTTTTATTGTGTTACACGCCCCAATCTCGGCATTTGCATGTCCGACATGACCATACAAAACCGCATTGCCCCGTTAGTGCAACAGCAGTTGTATGTGGATAACCAGCAGCATATGCCGATACCAAAAAGTTTAGCCAATTACTCTCTGCCCAGCGGCTTGAGTGTCAATGCCGTCGATCCTTTCAAGCGCTATGAGCTCAGGTACGAGGGTTATGCGGACACGCTGATAGAGTTGGAATGGAACTCTCTTATGGCTCCCTATGATTGCAATGACCCAGAGATGGATCCCCTTGCAGCGCCACGGATTGGCGAAAGCTGGGATAAGTCCTGGTCCAGCGGCCATTGCGAATTTACCGGACATGTCCGTGGCACCGCGCGCATCAGAGGAAAAAACTATAAGGTTGACTACATTGCCACAGCTGATCGAAGCTGGGGTGTGAGAAGGGAGCGCAATCTCGGCAACCTGCTTTGGACCCATGGTGGCTTTAGCAAAAACCTTGCTTTCCATGCCATGTCCGATATGGATGTGGCTAATGAAAAAGGTTATGGCAAGCCCCTGAGTGGTTATATCCTTGAGGATGGAGAAGTCATTCCTCTTGTTGATATCAAAGGGGCTCACAGCACCTATGGTGTTTTAATTACGGGCGCGGAATTAAATCTCACCGATATCAATGGCAGAGTGTTTACCGTAACAGGTCACGCGTTGAATGCCGCCCCCTGGGCGCCTTCACCTGGTGGTATGTACAGCCAATCCCTGATGCAATGGAATTATAAGGGTCAAATTGGTTACGGCTATCTGCAACACGGCTTTGGTAATGGCTATATTCTCGACAATAGGGAAAAAATATTTTCCTAGCAGGTATTGCTATGTGCTTTATCAATATTTTTGTTTGCAGCTTGAGATAAGAATTTAAAAAAACTTTTTTCTATATCTTAAGGAAATTTTGATTAATGTCGTTCCCGCGTAGGCGGGAATGACTGAAAAATAGTTTTATTTTCCTTGGAAAACTCGTTAAATAATTAATAGACGGAAGTAACACAACGCTAAAAATCATTATAAATAGGTGACTCTATGACAGAAAGTCTTGGCATATCCTTTACATTGGAAGAATTGCTGGCAGCAGCATGTAAAGAGACAGGGTTGGAAGATTTTGGTGACACTCAGTTTATGGAAGGACTAAGCATATTCGTCGATGCAGTGCGAAAAGAGGCAAATTTAAATGCGGTTGGTCGACAGATGGTATCTGGAGGCATTATCCGCATACTTAGCAACCGTCTTCGATATCAGCGAGATATCAAAGAACACCCTGAAATCCTCAAAGAAAAAATTGTTAAACCGATTATTATCACCGGCTTACCTCGAACAGGAACGACCAAGCTCCAGCGCGTGATTTCTGCTGACCCCGGGGTGCAGAGGCTAGATTTCTGGAAGGTAATTTTTCCCGCGCCATTCTCCGGGGAAAAACCAGGAAATCCTAAGCCTAGGATTGATGCCGCCATCCAGTTTGAAGCAATGTTCTCTAAGCAATTTCCAGAGTCAATGGCGCGTCACCCGATGGAAGCGTTGGAGCCGGATGAAGAGCTACACATGATGGAAATGTCTTATGAGTGCATCATTTCATGGCTTTTTTCTCGAACCCCAAGTTACTACGATTATGTCTCTAAAAGTGACCAGCGTGCCACCTACAAAATTACCCATGCTATGCTGCAATATTTGCAATGGCAGGGGGGTAGTAACGCTGATCGCCCATGGATTATGAAATCTCCAGTTCATCTAGGTGCGTTGCCAGTTTTACTTGAAACCTTTCCTGATGCAGTGTTGGTTCACTGCCATCGTGATCCCCGTGATGTAATTCCTTCATTTGCGTCACTCATTGAAGAGCATCGCAAAATTGGTAGTGACATAGTGGATCCGAAGGAAATTGGCCGAGATATTCTTGAATATTGGAGCGACCAAATGAATCTTAACTTGCAAGCAAGAGAAACGTTGCCGAGCGATCGCATTCTCGATATCAACTACAAAGATATCATCAAAGACGTTAATAAAGTGATTGCTCGTGTATACGAAAAGGCTGGACGCCCCGTGACTGCGGAGGCGTTAAAGGCATTCGAAGGATATGAGGCAAGGAGACCCAAGGGGTATTGGGGCACTTATGAGTATACAGCGGAACAATATGGTGTTTGTCTCGATGACATAGATCAACGATTTGCTAAATACCGACAACGCTTTATTAATGTTTAATTTTAGCTGAAATTGATCCGGAGTTACCTATGATATTAAAAACAAGAACACAGATGCAGGCAGATAATTTTGAAGATTCTGTAATCTGGATGCAGATGATAAAAGCCATGGAAGATCTGAAAAAATGGGTGTGGGAAGATCCTTATATCAAAGACGATCATACCAGAGCCGAGGGCCTACGCTATCTGACTAGATTGATCGCCGGTGCTTTGCCAATGACAATAGACAGTTCATCACCGGAATTTCCTGAGTTATTACATTATTTGACTACGCGCATTCAGAGCGGCTTGCCTGCTACGGACTGCTATTATATGTGGGCTCCCATTCATGGCGACTACACCTATAAAATATCGGGTACAAAAGGTACCGCAAGAATTTTTGACGTAGAGATCCGTAACGGCCACTTTGCACATATTGCCGATTGGTTAACGGTGGATCGCAGAAGTGATTTTGAAACTGATGAAAATAACCGTGTCGAAATTATTCTCAGCAAGGATGAACAACCGGGCAACTGGGTTAAACTGCCGGAAGGTTACGGAAATATTATTTTCCGCCAGTATTTTTATGATTGGGACAATGAAATCCCCGCAAATGTCATCATAGAGCGTGTTGGAGCCAAATACCCAGCCCCTCCGATGACTGCGGATGAAATAAAAGAACGCTGTGGTCTCTTTATTGACTGGCTGCAACAATTACAACAGCGCTTTGCTCAAGAGTACCATGCATACCACAAAGCTCCGGCTAATGCATTGATTTTTGATTCTATCGATTTTGGCTGGAAGGATTTACGCTACGGTAAAGGCACCTACGATTGCGCAGAAGATGAAGCCATTATTCTTGAAGTAACACCACCAAAAGCATATTACTGGAGTATCCAGCTCTGCAGCCATTTCTGGGAAGCCAGGGATTACCATCAGCGCCAATCTTCACTTAACGGTCATCAAGTTCGTCTGGATGACAACGGTGTTTTTACTGCAGTAATCAGCCATTCGGATCCAGGTATCGCCAACTGGTTGGATGCTGGAGGCCACCAGCATGGTCTGATCTCTATTCGCTATTACAAGGCTGATAGCATTCCTGAGCCACGATTGCGTAAAGTCAAGCTCACCGACCTTCCTAGTGCGCTTCCTGTTGGCACACCCATGGTCAGTCCTGAAGAACGTCAGGAACTTTTACTGGCGCGAGCCCGATCTATTGCGCGTCGTAATTTTGACTAATTATCACCAGATGAAAAATGGAGTAACTCAATGCTAGACATTCAGAACCTGTTTTCTCTTCAGGGTAAAGTGGCTCTTGTCACTGGTGCCGGTACCGGTATGGGTAAGCGTTTTGCTTACACATTGGCTTCTGCCGGGGCTAAAGTCATCTGCGGTGCCCGACGTGTGGAAATGGTCGAAAAAGTCGCAGAGGAGATTCGAACAGCAGGAGGTGATGCTATAGGTATCAAACTGGATATCGGAGACAATCAAAGCATCAGTAACGCTTTTGATATTGCGGAAAGAAAATACGGTATTGTAGATGTTTTGGTCAACAATGCTGCCCAAATCGATTACGCCCCCTTTCCAATGATTGAAGATGAGGTTTGGGATAACCTTATTAATGTCAACTTTTCGGGAACCATGCGAATGTCCAGAGAGTGCGCCAAGCGTTTGCTAGTAGCAGAAAAACCTGGATCTATAATCAATATCAGCTCCATCGTCGGGATCCAAACTCATAAAGATGTGACCTGTTATGGCAGTCTCAAAGCTGCTGTTATTCAATTCACTAAACAGGTTGCCGCCAGTTTGTTAACTACTGGTATTCGCTGTAATAGCATCGCACCTGGTTATTTCATTACGGATATGAATAAGGATTTTCTCGAAGGCCCTGAAGGCGAGAAAGAAATTGCCCGTCTGCCGTTAAAGCGAGTTGGCAAGGTCGAAGAATTGGACGGTGCTGTGTTGCTATTAGCCAGCGACGCATCATCGTTCATTAATGGCGCTGTTCTACCTGTTGATGGCGGCCATGTATTTTTACTACCCTACTAGATTTTTTACACAACCATGAGGAAAACACATGAGCAATACAAATAACAAAGAGATTGTTGCCGCTTTTTGGCAAGCCTTTTGCGAAAGTGATGTGGACCGCGCCCTATCCTATCTGGATGACACAGATTTTACGTGGTGGATTCTAGGTGACCCAAAAAATTTCTGTCTTGCCGGTAGCAGAAATAAAGCCGAGTTTGCGAAATTGTTAACAGGCGTCTTGGATGTTTGCCCGAACGGACTCAAAATGACTCCTTCTGCATGGACTTGCGAAGGTGAAAGAGTTGCAATGGAAGCGGAGTCCTATGGGTACGTTGACGGTAAACTCTACAACAACCTATACCATTTTTTGCATATTGTAAGAAATGGAAAAATTTGCAAAGTCAAGGAATATCTTGATACTACCCACGCGACACAAGTGTTGTGCTGACAAGCGTTTACCAGCGGTAGCTGGTGCTATTGATCTGAGTTTCGAAAGAATCTGGATCCTGTTTGGTATGATCCGCGTGGCAGTAAGTTAATTGCCCAGACTTATCCGAGCCTGTCAATCAGCTGAAGGGAATCAGCTGATGCTGGAGTGAGTTAGTTTAAAATTAATAATGGGTTTGACTATTCCCAGGTGATTCCTCCGTTTCCTGAGAATTATTTGGCGTGATGACAACCAAAGTGGCTTATGGGCTTATAGGAAAATCGATTTCCTTTAGCCTAAAACCAGTCTGTACTGGATCCAAATGAAATTATAAAAGACAAATCGGTTACCGTTATTTGCAATACGAATGTGGCAAATTATATTCTCGACAACAGAGAAAAAATATTTTTCTAGGAAAGTCTGATTTTTAACCTTGATTGAAAGCGACCTAGAGTTGCAAACAAAATGACTATTGGATAAAACCATGGCTTATGTGATAACCGCACCCTGCGTGGCCGATTATTCCTGTGTCGAAATCTGTCCGGTTAACTGTATCAGCCCCAGGCCTGAGACTGCGGATTTTGATAGCGCGGAGCAGTTGTATATCAATCCCGCTGTCTGCATTGACTGCGGAGCTTGCGTCAAAGTCTGCCCGGTATTGGCCATTTACGAAGCTGGAGCCCTGCCGGATAAGTGGAAGCATTATGCTGCCATTAACCAGGATTATTTTCTCGAGGCCGTCCATGAATAATATCCCCCGTCCTTATCGCGTTGCCATCGTCGGCGCTGGCCCTGCGGCGATGTATGCGGCAGAGCAACTTCTCGAACAGCGCGAGTTTGATATGGAAATTGACCTATTTGAGCGACTGCCCACCCCTTGGGGGCTGGTAAGGGCGGGAGTGGCTCCAGATCATCCAGAAAAAAAGCTGGTGGTCGATCGTCAATTCGCCTTTATTCTCAACCGCCCTCAAATACGCTTTTTTGGCAATGTGGAAATTGGCAACCACGCCCGTCATTCCGAGCTGGCAGAATGGTACGACGCCCTGTTTTACGCCATCGGTGCCGATAGTGATACTCGTCTGGGAATTCCTGGAGAAAATGAGCTTCAGGGTTGCTGGGCGGCGAGGGAATTTGTTGCCTGGTACAACGGCCATCCAGGTTACAGCCATCTTGATTTTGATTTGTCCGGCAAGCGCGCCGTAATTGTGGGTAACGGCAATGTGGCTCTTGATGTGGCGCGGATTCTAACGTTGCCCATAGAAACCCTGGAAAAAACCGATATTGCCGATTATGCGCTGGCGGCATTGCGTGCCAGTAATATCGAAGAAGTGGTACTGTTGGGACGTCGCGGTCATCTTCAGGGAGCGTTTAATAATCCAGAACTTGAAGAGCTGGAGCACATTCCTGGCGTCGATATTGTGGTCGACGCAGACGATTTGCCGGTGGCCAACGAAGTGGTCATGGACGGAGCGGACTGGGCAACAAAACGCAAGGCCAAAACGCTTTTTCGACTTGCCCGCAAGCCGCCAACGCCGGGTAATAAGCGTATTCGCTTTCGATTTTTGTCATCTCCGGTGGAGCTGCTGGGTGATGATCGTGTGACTCAGGTTTTGGTGGTATCCAACCATCTGGTGCACGATGAAAATGGTCGTTTGCAAGCGCGAGTCACGGAAGAGGAATATTTGCTCGACACCGGATTGGTGTTCAGAGCCATAGGTTATCGCGGTACGCCTTTTCCGGGATTACCCTTTGACGACAGCCATGGCGTTATTGAAAACGACAAAGGGCGCGTGGTTGAGCATGGCAAGCCCGTGGCGGGTGTGTATGTGACAGGCTGGATCAAGCGGGGTGCCAAAGGTGTTATTGGCAGCAACAAAAAATGTGCAAGGGAAACAGTGAGCTGTTTTTTTGAAGACATCGCCAATGACAGGATCGCCAGAAGCCATTTTTCCAGGGAGGAAATTCAGGCGCTGCTTGCCGCTCGACAGCCCAACCTTGTCGATAAAGGTGCCTGGAAAAAAATTGATCACCACGAGCGCAGCGCCGGCCGTTTGCAGCAACGGCCAAGGATAAAAATGACAGCTATTGATGAGATGCTGTCTGTTGCGCGCAACCATTAAAAAGCCATTGAGAGATGCCACTAAGTCGGTGGATTTGCTGGCGCCATGATTCCCACCATATGGGGAGGTTGACATGACCGTTGAGAAACAAACCTTTTGCCGAATTTGTGAGCCCTATTGCCCGATGCTTGCCGAAATCGATGGCAGCGGAAAAGTCACAAAGCTGAAGCCAAATCCTGACCACCCCTGTCAGGGCACACCCTGCAACAAAGGGCTTTCTTTTCTCGAGGTTCACAACGACCCAGACAGATTGAACTACCCTCTGAAAAGAAAAAATCCCAGAACAGAAGATAAAGGAGATTTTGAACGTATTTCCTGGAAGCAGTCATTTGCGGAAATTGGCGAGAAATTTCGCGACATTCGTGATCGCCATGGTGCCGACTCCATCGCCGTAGTGGTTGGCAATCCCATAGGCTTCAATGCCAGGCTGTTTATGCTGTTGGCAAAATTTATAGGGGATCTGGGATCAAAGATGGTTTTCAATGCCCTTACCCAGGATCTTTCCAATAAAAGTTACGGTGCCGGGCTGATCTATGGCAGCCCCAGTATGTGGATGGCGCCAGACCTTTACAATACAGACTATTTGTTGTGCATTGGCTCCAATCCAAAGGTTTCCCACTGGACATTGATTTCTGTTCCCAATGACAATGGCGACACCCTAAAAAGAATTAAACAAAGAGGCGACAAGGTTCGCTTTGTCAATCCGAGAAAAATTGAATCATCCACCGAAGAAACAGGGGATACCTTGTTGATCAGGCCGGGTACGGATGCCTATTTTTTGGCGGCTGTTTTACACGAAATTTTTCGCAAAAATAAAATTCATGCTGCATGTGTCGCTGAATATGGCAAAAATATTGACGGCCTGAGATCATTCGTTGCGGATTTTTCTCCTGAAAAAGTCTCCCCTGTTGTTGGCGTGGCGGCAGAAACCATCAGGCAGGTTGCCGATGAGTTAACCCTTGCCAAATCCGCGGCAGTTTATACGGCAACTGGCGTCAATCAGAGTCGGCAGGGATTGATCACTTACTGGTTGGCGGAAATGCTCAATTTTGTCACTGGCAATCTGGGGCGCGAAGGCGGTGTTTACAAGCCCAATGGTTTTTGCTCGATGGATCCGCCGCTTCCTGAGACTGAAATTGCAGTGAACACTTCTTTGGGAACCTTTTACCACGGCCATAATTACAATGGTTTGCCGACCACGATTCTTCCCGACTTGATCAATAATGGCGATATCAAGGCGATGATTATTATTACAGGTAATCCGCTCAATTCCCTGCCAGGAGAAGATCGCCTGCGACAGGCATTTGAAAAATTGGATTGCATGGTGGCGTTGGATATTTACAGGACGGACACGGTGGAGCTGTGCGATTATGTGCTGCCAGGAACAGACTGGCTGGAGCGGCAGGATATCAACATGTTTGGCAATGGTATTCAATTGCGCCCCTACGTTCAGTACACGGACGCCATGGTGAAAGCCGCCGCAGAGCGCAAGGATGACTGGTGGGTTATGGCCAATCTTGGAGTTGAACTTAATCCCGACTCGCCCTTGAAAGAAGAGCTCAACGAAAACGGTTTTGTCTTTATCAATCAGTTATTGGCGGAGAGCGATCTGTCCATTGCCAAATTGGCGGCAATGCCTTTTCACACCAAAATGATTGAGCCGGATAAAAAGGCATCTACCCTTGATAAATGCCTTATGCACAAAGACAAGAAAATCAATTGTTGTCCAGAAATCTTCTCTACGTCCGGCCTGCTCGACAGATGCCATGCTATTTTTGAGGAATTGTTGGCGGAAGATAAAAATTCCCTCAAGCTGGTCAGTATGAGAACCATTCATATGCACAATGGCTGGCTGGCCAATATGCCAATGCTGCGCAAAGGCATATTGTCTGCGAATCCTTTAAATATATCCCCCGCTGACGCTGTTAAATATAATCTTTACGACGGCGATCCTGTGAAGGCTTACAACAAATATGGCGCTGTCGAGACTGTAGTGTTAATCAATGAAGAGCTGCCAGAAGGTGCGGTCGCGTTGACCCACGGTTTTGGCCATGGCAAAGCCTACAGTTTAAAAGTTGCGTCGGCAAAACCCGGAGTTAATTACAATAAACTGGCGCCCACGGGTTTGGATGCTTTTGAACCTTTGAGCTATATGTGCTGGCTGAGCGCCATTCCCATCAATATTGAGAAAATTCAGCCGTAGATTGTCGTCGCCCGGAACTTGTCTGCACTTCAACCGCCGCACTCGCCCATCGCCGGGGCGCCCGGCTCCTACACATCAACCCTTGGCGTTTTTCGTAGGAGCCAGCCCTGCTGGCGATATTTTCCCTCTGATCAAAACAGCTTGTCGAGAATTCCCCTGGTGGCGAGCCATTTCACCAGTTCGCGGTTGACGTCCTTGGGTTTTTCCTGAGCCATCCAGTGCCCGGTTTCCAGCAGGGCTTCGCTGAGGTTGCGGCATTTGCCCCGCATGGGTTCTCCCAGGCGGGAATTGACGGTTTCACAGACATGGTCATATTTGGCGGCGATAAAGAGGGCGGGCATGTCGATAATGCCGTTGTTTTTGGCTGTTTTGTAGTAGTCCGCATTGGCGCTGTGGTTCATATACCAGGAATTGGGGCCAAAAAAACCGTTTTTTGTCAGGGCGTTGGCGTAGACTGTCAGATCTGTTGCTGTGATCACATCTTCATCCAGGGGCACGTCCGGGGCTTCCGTCAAACCCTGAAACCAGCCGTCGTTTTCGCGCACGAACGCGGTAAAGGCTGGCAGGCCGTACTCAGAGGCGGAACCCTTTTGAAAAAGCAGTTTGATGACGTTGCTGGGGTTGGCGTCCATTTCTGCGGTTGCCTTGGCAAAGCTCTCCTCGTAAAAACGCATATAGTCCCATTGTCCGACGGGAAACTGATCGCGGGGATAAATAGTGCGATCGACAAGGTCGACCAGGGCGTCGATACCGCGCTCCACGGTGGCGTAGGGTACGCATAAACTGGCCACGGCATGGCAGCGCTCCGGGTGATGACTGGCAATATTCCAGGCCACAGGGCTGCCCCAGTCGTGACCTACCCAGATGGCTTTTTCCTCTCCCAGGCTGTCTATCAGTTCAATCATGTCGGCGACAATCAGCTCCTGGCGGTAGCTGTCGTGGTCTTTGTAAACCGATGAATTGCCGTAGCCTCTCATGTCGGGGGCGATGGCGCGAAAACCCATGGCGGCGAAAAAAGGCAGCTGGTGACGCCAGCTCAGGGAGCACTCAGGCCAGCCGTGAATGAAGATGATAGGCGGGCTGTTGGCGGCGCCGGCTGCCAGGTAATAGGTTTTGTGGCGCGCGGTTTCCAGATAGTGTTCAGTGATGCCAGCGCTGGTGATCGTGGTCATAGGGTGTCCATGCAGATTGTTATTGGTAATTCCAGTATACCCATGGCTCGTGGCTGCACAATGATTAACCGCCGTTGCTGTAACCTGAGGCTCCAGAGTCTCTGTTCGGGGAAAATGCTGTGCAAGTATCCTGATCGCGCTATGATGGGCGGACTTTTTTCAGGAACACAATCACGAAAAGGATCCCCAGGGCACTATGAAAATCCCGCCACGTATTCAACCTCTGATCGACGAAGGCTTGG
>Ga0265293_10001840_pt1 | contig 44832 bp, 50 predicted proteins | sample Munlanlewell138R_FD_192505 | JGI IMG/M metagenome (GOLD analysis project Ga0265293, IMG submission 192505) | Leachate microbial communities from a municipal landfill in Southern Ontario, Canada - Leachate well 138R | ecosystem: Engineered > Solid waste > Landfill > Unclassified | place: Canada... | reverse complement strand
GGCGCAAGAACGCATGGAAGGCGTCACGCGACTTGATCCGTGTCTCGTAACGCACCTCGCCAAGGGCGTCTTCTCCCGCCACCTGAAAGACGTGTTTGGCCAGATCGATTGCCACCGTCGTACAGGCGGACAAATCGCTTAGCAGGGATGGTTGGGTTGTCGTAGACTTTTTCATGGGCTCGCCCTCGCTGTCGTTGGCTTCTTAGACTGCCACCGTGGCGCGTTGACGCCTCTGCGGGGGCGAGTCCATGAAATTACAGGGGGTTCGAGCGCGGCCTCGGCCAAGATGTCCCGTAGGCCCTTGGCAAACGGGTAGCTCTTCTTGCGCATCTGCGGCGCATGGGCTCTTTAAAAGATCGTGAACAGACGCTCAGCTCCCACAGGAAAAACACTGCAGATAAGTGTCGCGCGGGTCGTTGAGCTGTTTGAGCATGTCGAGGTAGCGCAACCAGGGGCCTGCGTGGTGGCGCACGGCACTGGAAATGCCGTGGTCTCCGGGGCTGAATGCTTGCCACAGTTGTGCCTGGCCTTCGACAAGCTGCTTCATCAGCTGCTCCTGGAACGACAGCGGGCGCGAGATGAATTTGACGTTGGCGGCATCGACGCCGGCCATAGTGGCTGCCGACGCGATGGCGCCGTTGAGGTCGCCGAGTTTGTCCACCAGGCCGATGTCGGCGGCCTGTTCGCCCGTCCACACGCGGCCTCTGGCAATGGCATCGACCTCGTCCGTGCTCATCCGCCGGCTATCGGCCACCAGCGTGAGGAACTGGCGGTAGATATTGTCGACGTTCAGTTGGATGACTGCGGCTGCGCCCTCGGAGAGGGGGCGGTCGAGCTGGCTGAAATCCGCATAGCGGGTGGTGCCCACACCGTCACTGGTGATGCCGAGGGCGGCGAGTGAGTCCTCGAAGGTGGGAATGATGCCGAACACGCCGATCGAGCCGGTGATGCTGGTGGGCTGGGCCCAGATTTCGTTGGCCGGCGCGGCGATCCAGTAGCCGCCGGAGGCCGCCACCGAGCCCATGGATACGACCACCGGCATTTTTTCCTGCAGGCGCAGAATTTCCTGGCGGATCAGCTCAGAGGCGAAGGCGCTGCCCCCCGGGCTGTCCAGGCGCAGCACCAGCGCCTTGAGAGACGGGTCGCTGCCCGCCATTCGCAGCAGGCGGCTGAGGCTGTCGCCGCCGATGCGGCCTTCGCCATGGTCGCCGTCGAGAATGACGCCGCTGGCGACGATCACGCCGACATTGCCGTCCTCGTTGCCACCCGCGCTGTCGGCTTTCGCCTGTCTGATGTGTGCCAGGTAGCTCTTGTGGGGAATATGCAGAAAACCGTTTTCGTCGGCGCCGAAGCGCTCCGCCAGTGAAGCGTCGATCTGCGGGCGAGAGGCAACGCGATCGACCAGGTCCGCGCCGAGGGCGAGGCTGGCCATGTTGCCGCGGTGTTGTGCCAATCGTGCCGGCATGTCGTTGACGAAACTGTCGATGCTGCCGCTGTTGAGCTCGCGCAGCTTTTCCACGTCGCTGGTGTAGCGGCGCCACAGGGCGTTGATCCACACCAGGGTATTGTCGCGGGCCTCGTCCGACATCTGGTTGCGGGTGAAGGGCTCGATTGCGGTCTTGAATTCGCCGGCGCGGAACACGTGGAAGTTGATCTTGAGTTTGTCGGCGGCGTTCTTGAAGAAGGTGCCGTAGTAACCGAACCCGGTGATCACCACGCCGCCCATGGGGTTGAGCAGTACGTCGTCGGCGTGGCTGGCGAGATAGTACTGTTCCTGAGTGTAGCTGTCGGAAATTGCGATGACCGGTTTGCCGCTGGTACGGAAATCGGCGATGGCGCTACCCACCTCGGCAAGCTTGCTGATACCGCCGCCAGCGAGATGGTTGAGATCGAGAACCAGGCCGGTAACGCGCGGATCATCCTTGCCAGCGCGCAGCGCCGCAGTGAGATCGCGCACCGGGGTTTCCGCGTCGTAGGGGGAACTCTGCTCCATCAGTTGCGTGATGGGGTCGGCGTAAGAGCGCTCTTCGACCAGGATGCCGCTGGGCGTCAACACCAATGGCGCGTGGTCTGGCAGCGGCTGCACGTCCTTGCCGAAAATACTGAACAAAAACAGCGCAACGAAGAGCAGCAGCACCAGGTTGATGGTCCAGCGCACGACACTGAACAACTTGCCGATCCCGGAAAGGATGCGCCTGAAGAACCCCGGTTTTGTGCCGCTCATAGGTGGATTGTCCTTGGTTTGTTCATGGGTTGGCAGTATAGGCTACGCACTTTGAACGAGCTGCAAGCGTTGCGTGAGTCTGAGCTGAATCTCCGTTTCACGCGGGCTCCTGCCTGACGTTCATTGCCTGCGGTTATGCCCGGGCGGGCTGTTTCACATCGTACTGTTTCCAGCGGCTGAACAGCATGCTGGCAACGAACAGAATGCAGATGAGGGTGAGGGAGACTCCGCTGGTGGGGCTCGATTCCGGCGCCATCACCGCGACGACGAGGGGAATGAAATACAACAAGGTCACAAAGCTCAGCATCGCCAGGCTTTTGTAGTTCTCGCGAATCATGCCGGGCAGCAACAACAGCAGCGGTACGCTGATGATCGCCAACAGGCTTGCCGGGGTGCCCCCCATGTAACCAAAACCCAGAAGGGACGCGAGAAAAAGCACGAAGCTGAACCAGGTGACGCGCCGCGCCCAGGTGAGTTTCACGGAAAGGTTGGGGATCATCGTCTTTCACCCGCCAGCGTGCGGGTGAGCACGGCCATGCGTTTGCCGAGCGCCTTGCACAGCGCGATTTCGTCACCGCTCAGCGGCACATTGTCGCGACCGGTCACGTGGGTGGGGCCGTAGGGGGTGCCGCCGGTGGTGGTGGTGGAAAGCTCGGGGTTGCTGTAGGGCAGGCCCGCAATCACCATGCCGTGGTGCAACAGCGGCAACATCATCGAAAGCAGCGTGGTTTCCTGGCCGCCGTGAATGCTGGCGGTGGAGCTGAACACCGCGGCGGGCTTGTCGACGAGCTCACCGTTGAGCCAGAGCTCGCTGGTGCCATCGAGAAAATACTTGAGAGGCGCTGCCATGTTGCCGAAGCGGGTAGGGCTGCCGAGAATGAGTCCGGCACAGTGCCGCAGGTCATCGAGCGTGCAGTACACAGCGCCTTCAGCGGGAATGTCCGGCGCCGTTGCCTGGTGATCCGGCGAAACTTTCGGCACGGTGCGCAGGCGCGCCTCCATGCCCATGCTCTCCACACCCAGGGCGATTTCCTGAGCCATGGCGGCAACGCTGCCGTAGCGGCTGTAGTACAGAACCAGTAGGTAGGGGGCGGCCATCAGAGAATGTCCAGCACGGCTTCCGGAGGACGACCCAGGGCCGCCTTGTTGCCCTTGACGACGATGGGGCGCTCGATGAGTTTTGGATACTTGACCATGGCGTCGATCAAGGCCTCGTCGCTCAGCGACGCATCCGCGAGATTGTTGGCCTTGTATTCGTCCTCGCCCTTGCGCAGCAGTTCGCGGGGCGACTTGCCGAGCTTTTTCAGAAGGCTGGTCAAGGTGGCGCGGTCCGGCGGATTTTCCAGGTAAAGTACCACGTCGGGATCGATGCCTTTCTCCTCCAGCAGCGCCAGGGTCTGGCGCGACTTGGAGCAGCGAGGGTTGTGATAGATGGTTACCATGGGTTACTGTCTGGCGTTTGAATAGGGCCCCACATTGTAAAGCCATACCCCTGTGGTGGCCAGTAACGCTCAGCCGACACGGATCGGCCGTTCGCCCAGGAGATTTCTGCCGTATGTTCCGCAAGCCTTTTCGTATTCTTGCTCCCCTTGCACTCTGCGCTGCCCTGGTTGCCTGCGGCGACAAGGCACCGCAAGGTCCGCTGCCGGAAAATCCGGAGAACAAGGTGACCTTCATCAATTACTGGGCGGAGTGGTGCCGCCCGTGCCGCGAAGAGATCCCCGAACTCAACAATTTCCAGCAGGCGCATGGCGATCAGGTCAGGGTTTTTGGCGTGAATTTCGACGGCGCGAAAGATGCCGAGCTCGAGCGTCAGGAATCCCTGCTGGGTGTCGCCTTCGCGACCCTGGCCGTCGATCCGGGCCCGTCCCTCGGCCTGCCCAGGCCCACCGGTCTGCCAATTACCATCGTGCTCGACAGAGAGGGGCGCGTGGTGCAGCAACTGGAAGGTGAGCAGACCCTCGAAACCCTGGAAGGCGCCCTGTATGCGGTGCTGGAAAGCGAAGGACAGACACCATGATTGCGGTGCGCGGCATTATTTTTGGCAAGGTACAGCGAGTGTGGTTTCGCCGCTACGTGGAAAGTGTCGCCGTGCCGCTGAACCTCCGGGGCTACGTGCGCAACCTGCCGGACGGTTGCGTGGAAGTCCTGCTGTGTGGCTCGGCGGACGCGGTTGCCGAAGGTCAGGCGGCAGTGGAACGGGGCTCACCGGCCTCGCGGGTGGATTCGGCGCAATGGCAGAAAGTCGATCTCGATCCCGCCAGTATCGAAGGGTTCAGGGTATCGTAAGCGTGTAGGAGCTTGCCTGCAAACGACCCAACCCACCGAAATTTGTCGCTTGCAGGCAAGCTCCTACAGGGTGAACAGACTGCACGAATCAAACAAGCCGGCTATTGCCCGCCAAATCGCGGGCGCTGTGCTTGGCGTGGATGTATTCGCTGTGTGACAGGTGAATCAGGTCCGCAATTTTGCGGATGGTGGCTTCTTCAAGCTTGTGCACCCGCTGATCGGCATAGGCCACTTTCCACAACTGGGTGATCAGGGAAATTTTCTGTTGCAGCGAAAATTGCCGGTTCACCTGATCCGTGAATTCGAACAGGGAAACAGAGCGCTCGACCCTGGATCTGGCATCTTCCAACAACGCCTCGCTTTCCTCGTCGCTGAGTTGAAACTCTTGACGCAGGCTGTGGCGGATTTTGGTCATCTCCTCGGCATCGTTGTCGCCATCGCTCAGCATGACTTCAACCATCAGCGCCGCCGAGGCGAGCGCCATGTCCGCGGCGCTGAATGTGGATGCTCCGCCGCCGCCTTGCTCCAGGTTGCGCAGGAAGGTCTGTAGCGCCTTGATCATGGTGCGATGGCCTCGGGTTGCTCTGTTGCTGGCGCCGCCGACACGCTGGCCGCTGCCGCGCGAAAGAACGCCTTGGGTGACGGGTCGCGCCAGGCATGCTCGCTGATATAGCGGCGGAAACGGCGCGCCCCTGGCTGCCCGGCGTACAGGCCGATGATGTGGCGGGTCATGTGATTGAGGCGAATACCGTCCGCCACCTGTGCCGCGGCGTAATCGGCAAAGCGCTCAAGCACCTCTTCGCGGGAGGGAGCAGCAGTGTTGGCAGCAAAAATACGGGCGTCGGCTTCGGCGAGCAGGTAGGGATTGTGATAGGCGGCGCGGCCGATCATCACGCCGTCCACATGCCGCAGGTGCCGCTCGGCCTCGGCAAGGGTTTCGACGCCGCCGTTGATGATGATCTCGAGGGCCGGAAAGTCGCGCTTCAGCTGATAAACCCTGCCGTACATGAGCGGCGGAACCTCGCGGTTTTCCTTGGGGCTCAGGCCCTGCAGCCAGGCTTTGCGGGCATGGACGACGAAGGTTCGGCAACCGCTCTCGCTGGCCGTGCCGATGAAGTCACACAGTTGCCCATAGCTGTCCTGATCATCGACGCCGAGGCGGTTCTTCACGGTCACCGGAATGCTGCAGGCGTCGTTCATGGCGGCGATACAATCCGCCACCAGGCGGGGCGTTTTCATCAGGCAGGCACCGAAGTTGCCGGTCTGAACCCGGTCGCTGGGACAGCCACAATTGAGATTGACCTCGTCGTAGCCGGCATCCTCGACAAATTTGGCGCACTGCGCCAAGGCGGCGGGGTCGCTGCCGCCAAGCTGAAAGGCCAGCGGATGCTCGCAGGGGTCGTAACGCAAAAAGCGCGCCCGATCGCCGTGAATGAGCGCACCGGTGGTTACCATCTCGGTATAAAGCAGGGTGTTGCGGCTGAGCAGGCGGTGAAAGTGCCGGCAAAACCTGTCGGTGTATTCCATCATCGGTGCCACGGACAGGCGCCGGTCCAGCGTTGCCGCCGAAGTGTTGGCAGCCTTGGCGCCCTGTTCGTCGGCGGGCAGCGGGGGGCGCGGGAAGCTTGCGTCAGGTATGGATAGCATGGCGGCGATAATCAATGAGCGGACTGGCGCACGGCAAATCCGGGCTTTTGAGGAGTTCAAAGGCCGCTATTCTACGTAAAGTGCGGCGCGGCTCAAAATGTATATAAAGAAGACCGCATCAGACTGGCGTAATCCCCACACGTTTGGGGCAATTGCGCGAACCCAGGCGGGCTGGGGGTAGAAGCACTGGAAGAAGGCAATTCTGCCAGCGCTCAACTTACAGCTTACAGCTCCAACGAACCCAGATTTCCGGTTCGTTTGTAATTCCCCCTCGGTACAAGAGAGATGATCGCCCTACTGGAAATCGTCATAACAATGCAGGATTTCTTGTGCTATAGTTCGCCTGTCAGCCTGCAACAGCGATAGTGCAGGGCTGTCAATAAGGAGAGCTTCAGACTCTCAGTGAAAAAAAGGCAAAACCATCGAAAGATGGTGACGCAAAGCTACCTGTCTAAGGGACATATATCCTAGGATCGAGGGGCCGCCACGTATTGCTTCGCCCCTGGTGCGGAGTCCGATCTCAATTTCGTGCGCGCCAACTCCCCTCTATCCTTACTTATGACAGCAACTGCTGGCAGCTTGTTTTGCCCGCGTTGAAGCTTGCGTTTTTTTAACTGCCGAACAAAACCACTATGTCGGTGTGGTCAGGGAACACTGAAGATTTATAGGAGTGGAGACGCCTGATCGATGATCTGGCCAGTGTACCGGTGGAAGAAAATGAAAGCAGAGGAAAGGGCGGTTTGGCGTCCCGTGCAGCAGGAAAATATTACGCATAGCTGCAAAATGCGCGCTCCCAACGCGTTGCCGGAAGGCGTTTGTGCGCGCCCCCCGCGCCCTTGTTTGGTAGATTTCTGGTTTGCCGATTTTGTAGCACTTTCCAGGTTTGTATTCCCGACCCCCTCTGTTGCGGCATCGCTGCGGAGAGCCATGTCATGAAAGTCAGCCTGCACGACAGATGGCTGATTCGCACGACGCATAGAGCGCTTTGCTGCCGCATAGCAGGGGTTGCGCTGCTCTTGTTGCTCGCGCTATGGGGCTTTCTGTTTGCGGCAACGCGAGGCAATGAGCAGGAAATTCGCCGGGTCTTGACGGGCGAGCTGGCGACAATGGCGGCTGTCGAGGAAAGCGTCAATTTGATGGCGCGCCGTCACTACGCCTTTGGTGCACTGGTATCCCTGTTCGTGCTGGTGTGCGCCGGCTGGCTGTACGCACTGTGCAAGCGCCAGCGTGTTGTGGAAAATCGCTTGCATGCACTGCAGCGCGAACATCTGAAAAGAGCCGACAGCGACGGCGAATCGCGCATCGCACGCGAAATTCACGACGATCTGGGCCAAAAGCTCACGGTAATGCGCATGGACATCGCCATGCTTGTGCGGACTGTGCAAAACGAGCCTGCTGCGCAGCTTGTCGAAGCGCTCGATGACCTGAAGAATCAAGTGGATGGCGCCATCGGCTCGGTGCGCGCCATCGTCGACCATAGAGCCCCGCCCGAACTGGCTGCTGGCTTTGTGCCTGCGGTCAAGCAATTGGTGGCCGTATTCCGCGACAGCTTTTCCATTCTCATCCATTTCAATTGCTATCTCAGCGACGATTTCGCACTGGAAAAAGGCATTGAAACAACGGCCTTCCGTGTGATTCAGGAATCCCTCGCAAATGTGATCCATCACGCCAGAGCATCGGAGGTAACGCTCGATCTCGGCATTCAAAACAATAATTTGATCGTTCGCATAGAGGATGACGGCATCGGTTTTCCCAAAGGGGATACGCGGACTGTGCTGCGCAGTCTGCGGGAACGCATCGCAACAGCGAGAGGCTGGATCTACATCAGCAATATGCACAGCGGCGGGGCCTGCGTAGAGGTAAGCCTGCCGCTGAGATCCGGCAACCCACATCTTTCAACAAGGCATGAGGCACTGACATGAACATGATTGTCCAATCGTTGGCGGACTGCTCTACCGAGAGAGCGATCAATAGCTCTGATTTACGTGTCATGGTCTCTGATGACCACGCAATTGTGCGCGCGGGATTGCAGAGAATCATCGACACGGAGCGGGGCATGCAGGTGGTGGCCACGGGCACCGACGGCACCAGCACGTTGATGACATTGAGAAAGGTCAAGGTAGATGTTCTGCTGATGGACCTCTCCATGCCGTCGCCGAGCGGGCCCGAGCTGACTGCTACGATTCGTCAATGCTACCCCGACCTGCCGATTCTGGTTATCAGCATGCACGACAGCCCCTGCGTGGTATCCGCGGTGATGCATGCCGGCGCCAATGGCTATATCACGAAAGACAGCGACCCAGAAGTGCTCACAAACGCCATCCGTCAAGTGGCTGCTGGACGTTCCTGGCTCGAGCCGGAAATGCAGGATGCGGTGCAACAGAAACAGCCGGAACTGCCACAACTGTCGGCGCGCGAAACCGAGGTTCTGAATTTGCTGGCAACGGGTTATCGCAACCACCAGATCGCGGAAGTGCTGTTCATCAGTGAAAAAACCGTCAGCACCCACAAAAGCAACCTGATGCACAAGCTTGGCCTCAGCAACACGGCGGATCTGATTCGCTACGTGGATGAAAACCGCTTGATCGCCTGATTCCGCCCCGCGCCAGCAATCTGCTATGGTATGGGCACCGCGGGAGGGTGCCCAATGCAGTTTATCGAGGTGCATCCGGACGTAAGCGCGGTGCACCAGGTTAGTCAAAACTCAGGAAGAGACAATGCCAGGCCATGCCCTAAAGCTCGAAGCCCATCCACTGCCGGACCAAAAGCGCCGTTGGTATGTGGTGAAAACTAAACCTCGCCAGGAAGAAACTGCCAATAAAAATCTGATAAATCAATTGTTTGAAACATATTTGCCATACATTACCTTAAGGAAAAGAAAGCGCGGCAAGTGGCAGCAAGTGCGAGAGGTTCTGTTTCCCGGTTACCTCTTCATCCATGTGGATACGACAGTGCAAGCCATTGCGCCGGTCCGGTCCACGCTGGGTGTCAGCGGCCTGGTGAAGTTCGGTAACCTGCTGCTGCCGGTGGACGACGGCCTGATTCAGCACATCAAAAATCGAGAGCAAGCCGCCGCTGATGACGCCCCTGCGCCGGCCCCGCAGTTTCAAGCGGGTGACAAGCTCGCCATTCTCGACGGCCCTTTTGCCGGCGTCACCGCCGCGTTTCACATGGCAAAATCCGCTGATCGCGTGATGGTGCTGATAAAAATTCTCGGTGGCGAGAAAGCCATCGCCGTGGATGTCAATAGTGTCCAGCCTTTGGCTTGAGGAAGTTCGCTCATCTAGGAAACCTCCTGCTTCTGTGATTGATCTGTCTTTCCATTCTTCCTAAAATCGCGCCCGTTCAATCAGTGAACGCAGCCGCCACGATACCTGCAACAGGGTAGGGCGGTAGCGTGCTTGATCACCCTCGATGACTCACCGCTCATGTCGGCTGAAGAAACCCACTTCAAACTTCTCAAGCTCTTGCAGGACAACCCGAACATGTCCCAGCGGGAGCTGTCTCGCGAGCTGGGTATCAGCCTGGGCAAGGCTAACTATTGCCTCAAGGCCCTGTTGGACAAGGGCTGGATCAAGGTCAACAACTTCCGCAGAAACCCGCGCAAGCTATCCTACGTGTACCTGCTCACGCCAAAGGGGATAGAGGCCAAGACCAGCCTGACCAGCCAGTTTCTGATGCGCAAGATCCGCGAATACGAAGCCCTCAAGCAAGAAATCGAAGAACTCACCCGAGACGCGGCAGCGCAAGACCAAGACCGTCGGTGAGCAACCCGCTTGTGGAAACCTGCCCTGCAGGAGCTTGCCCGCAAGCGACCAATCGATGGTGATTTGAACCGGATTGTTGTCGCCTGCAGGCAGGCTCCTACAGGGTGCGCGGCCATGCGTTGGTGGTTTGAGCCGATTGTGTCGCCCGCAGAGTGCGTCTGTAGGAGCTTGCCCGCAAGCGATCAATCGATGGTGATTTGAACCGGATTGTTGTCGCCTGCAGGCAGGCTCCTACAGGGTGCGCGGCCATGCGTTGGTGGTTTAAGCCGATTGTGTCGCCCGCAGAGTGCGCCTGTAGGAGCTTGCCCGCAAGCGATCAATCGATGGTGATTTGAACCGGATTGTTGTCGCCTGCAGGCAGGCTCCTACAGGGTGCGTGGCCATGTTTTGGTGGTTTAAGCCGATTGTGTCACCCGCAGAGTGCGTCTGTAGGAGCTTGCCCGCAAGCGATCAATCGATGGTGATTTGAACCGGATTGTTGTCGCCTGCAGGCAGGCTCCTACAGGGTGCGCGCTCATGCGTTGGTGGTTTGAACCGATTGTGTCGCCCGCAGAGTGCGTCTGTAGGAGCTTGCCCGCAAGCGACCAATCGATGGTGATTTGAACCGGATTGTTGTCGCCTGCAGGCAGGCTCCTACAGGGTGCGCGGCCATACGTTGGTGGTTTGAGCCGATTGTGTCACCCGCAGAGTGCGTCTGTAGGAGCTTGCCCGCAAGCGACCAATCGATGGTGGTTTGAACCGGATCGTTGTCCCCCCGCAGGCAGGTCCCCGCAGGCCAAACTTCCCAAATGAGAAACCACTGAAATGAAGTTGCTCGTAACCGGCGGCGCCGGATACATCGGTAGCCACACCTGCGTACTCCTGCTGGAGGCGGGGCACGATGTCACGGTGCTCGACAATCTCAGCAATAGCTCGTACAAGGCAATAGAGCGCGTACAAACCATCACCGGCCGTTCCGTAACCTGGTGTGAGGGCGACATCCGTGACCGCACCTTGCTGGACAACCTCTTTGCCGCGCAGCGCTTCGATGCGGTGATCCACTTTGCCGGCCTCAAGGCCGTGGGCGAGTCGGTGGCCAAGCCGCTCGCCTACTACGACAACAACGTCGTTGGCAGCCTGTGCCTGCTGCAAGCCATGCAGCGAGCCGGGGCCAACCGTATCGTATTCAGCTCCTCGGCCACCGTATACGGCGACCCGGCCAGCGTGCCCATTCGCGAAGACTTCCCGCTCAGCGCCACCAACCCCTACGGTGCCAGCAAGCTCCACATTGAAGACATGCTGCGCGACCTGCACCGCGCCGAACCCGATTGGCACATTGCGATACTGCGCTACTTCAATCCGGCCGGCGCCCACGAAAGCGGACTGATCGGCGAAGACCCGCAAGGGATCCCCAACAACCTGATGCCTTATATTGCCCAGGTAGCCACCGGCAAGCTCGATCAACTGAGCGTTTATGGCAACGACTACAACACGCCCGACGGCACCGGTGTTCGAGATTACATACACGTGATAGATCTGGCCCAAGGGCACCTGCAAGCGCTGAACGCCCTGGCCCGACATAGCCTCATTACCTGCAACCTGGGCACCGGCAACGGCTACAGCGTGCTGGAAATGGTGAACGCATTCAGCCAGGCCAGCGGCAGGGCCATACCCTATCGGATAGTCGCGCGCCGCCCCGGTGATATCGCGCAATGTTACACAGACACCAGCCACGCCAACGCACTGCTGGACTGGCGCGCGACACGCGGGCTGGAACAAATCTGCGCCGATCACTGGCGCTGGCAACAACAAAACCCGAGGGGGTATAACCTGTAGGAGCCTGCCCGCAGGCGACAATAGCCAGGCTCAAACCACCAATGATATTGGTCGCTTGCAGGCAAGCTCCTACAAGCCCACACCATCCCGACTAGCGTGGGGATCTGATGCAGCAAGGATTCACTCGACAGAAATAGCAGGCAAGACGACCAAAACAGTAAACAAAGGAGCCAAAGCAAATATGGTAGCCTTATTGACAGGTCTCAAAAAAGGACCGAAAGTACCTTAATTGGGTACGTTCGAGACTGTTAATGAAATCGATATCTCTCGGTGACGCGCTATTTACTAAAACTCAGCAAAAGCTACTGAGTTTGCTGTATAGCAAACTGGATCAAAGCTTCTATCTGAACGAGCTAGTGAGATGGGCGGACATGGGCAAGGGAACCGTCAAGCGCGAGCTCGATAGAATGTATGCGGCCGGTATTGTCACGTGCACCGCCAAAGGCAATCAGCATCACTATCAAGCAAACCCGGGCTGTCCAATCTACAATGATTTGCACAGTATCGTTCGTAAAACTTTTGGTGTGGCCGATGTTCTGACTTTGGCATTGATGCCGATCTCGGACCAAATTGACTTCGCTTTCGTATACGGCTCCATCGCTAAAGGCGAAGCCAAAGCGGACAGCGACATCGACTTGATGGTCATCACCGACACACTGGCCTATGCTGACTTGATGGCCGTCCTGGGTGATGCAGAACGAACTCTGGGGCGGCCAGTGAACCCCACGGTATATAGCCTGGTTCAGTTCAACGGCCGCCGGGAAAGAGGCAATGCATTCATCACCCGAGTGATGGAGCAACCCAAAATATGGATAAAGGGCAATGAGAATGGAATCGGAGAAGCTGGATAACCTGGTCAGAGTCGGCAAGCTTAAAGTAGAGCCCCCGGACCAAGCCGATTTTGAGGGGATGGTCAACTCCGCTGAACGCAGACTGCAAGATGCTGCTCTTGAGTTGCTCTCTGATGACAGCAGATTTTCTTTGGCTTATGGAGCAGCACATGCCCTGGCTTTGGCTGCGATGCGTTGGCACGGCTATCGGTCGGAAAACAGGTACCTGGTTTTTCAATGTCTTGAGCAAACAGTTGGTCTGGACAGAAAGAAATGGCGAGTTCTGGATCAGTGCCACAAGCAGCGCAATCTCGCTGAATACGAAGGCCATCTGGAAATAACTCCCCAATTGCTCAAGGAGCTGATTGAAATCACGAGAGAGTTATTGCGCTTGGTACAAGATATGGGGCCCGTATCCAAAGAGGCATGATGCAGAATGCAGGCAGGCGACCCCAGCACAGGTCGAAACCACCAACGATACGGTCGCTTGCAGGCAAGCTCCTACACCCGCACCCTGTAGGCGACAATAGCCAGGCTCAAACCACCAATGATATTGGGCGCTTACAGGTAAGCTCCTACAGTTTGTAGTTTTTGCTGCTATAATCGGAATAAATCCGATTTTAAATACATTATTTACAAATGACTGAAGCCAGTCTCACCCAGTTCGGAGCCGTTCCCTTCAGCCATGGTGCGCTGTTGCCCGTGCTGAAAGATTATCGCCGTCCGAACGACAAAATTGCCGAATGGCTGCGGCAGGGCGTGCTGGTGTCCGTCAAGCGCGGGTTGTATGTACGCGGTGACGGCGTGGGGCAGGGCGTCGCTTGTCTGCCACTGGTTGCCAATCGACTGTACGGCCCGTCGTGCGTCTCGCTGGATTACGTGCTGTCATGGCATGGCCTGATCCCCGAGCGGGTGCATGAAATTACCTCGGTATGTACCGGGCGCGGGCGTGTTATTGACAATGCGCTAGGGCGTTTTTCCTATGCTCGACTGCCAGCACAGATCTACCCCTGCGGAATCACCCAGGCCAGCGTTTCGGATCAAGAAACTTTTTTGATCGCCTCACCGGCAAAGGCTTTGTGCGACAAAGTGATGCTTACACCGCATCTGCGCATCACCAGCCGCGCCGCGATGCAACGTTTTCTGCTGGATGACCTGAGGATCGATGGCAACGCCTTGGACGAGATCGACCTGTCAGTTGTCCACGCTTACATCCAGCACGGCGTCAAAAAAGCACAACTGCAGGCCCTCCTGCGCTGTCTAGAGGCGGAGCAGTGAGCGTCGTCGAACAAATGCTGGCGCGCTATCCAGAACAGGAGCGCGATCATGCCATTCGAGAAGTGATGCAGGAAATTGCCCTGGCCGGTTTGCAGCGTGGCGGCTTTTTCGACAAAGCGGCCTTTTATGGCGGCACCTGTCTACGTATATTTCACGGATTGCCGAGGTTTTCCGAAGACCTAGATTTTTCGCTGCTTGCTCCTGATCGAAAGTTCACCCTGGAGCCTTATTTTGATGCCATGCGCAACGAATTTGCCGCGTTTGGTTTCGAAGTCGCTATTACCGCGTACAAAAAAGCAGTCGAGTCGGCAGTGGTGTCGGCCTTCCTGAAGAAGGGCACTACAATCTACGATGTGCAAGTACGGGGTCAGCGAACGCTCAAGATCAGGTTCGAGGTGGATACCGACCCACCAGCGGGTTTCAGCACAGAAGAACGCCTGTTGGTGCAGCCATACTCGTTCTACGTCAAATGCTACACACTCCCAGACCTGCACGCCGGAAAAATGCACGCCTTGCTCTTCCGCAAATGGAAGAAACGTGTCAAAGGCCGCGACTGGTTCGACTTCGAATGGTACGTGCGCAGCGGGATACCGTTGAATCTGGCCCATCTGGAGCTACGGGCGCGCCAAAGTGGCGACTGGGAGGGGGCAAGCCTGGAGAAGCCAGCCTTCCAGCAGTTGCTGCAACAACGCATTGAAAGCCTGGACATTGAACAAGCCCGCAACGACGTACAACCTTTCTTGCGGGACCCTCGGGCACTCGATATTTGGTCGACACGATACTTTCTGGACCTATCCGTGAAGCTGATGTACCTGTAGGAGCCTACCTGCAGGGGACAATAGCCCGGTTCAAACCACCAACGATATGGTCGCTTGCAGGCAAGCTCCTACATGGCAAGCTCCTACATGGCAAGCTCCTACAGGGCAGGTTCCCACAATCGGCACCCTGTAGGAGCCTGCCTGCAGGCGACCCCAACCCAGCTCAAACCACCAGCGATGGTCGCTTGCAGGCAAGCTCCTACGCGCGCGCCCACCCGGCCGGCGACACCACAAAGGACAACAGGTATGACTCCATTCCCCACGCCCGGCGCAACCCGCATTGCCGTCATCGGCCTTGGTTACGTGGGCTTGCCGCTGGCGGTCGAATTCGGCAAGCAATACGACACCGTCGGCTTCGACATCAACGCCGCACGAATCGATGAATTGCGCGCCGGACGCGACAGCACGCGTGAAGTTGAACCCCAATTGCTTGCCGAAGCCACCCGCCTCAGCTTTGCCAGTCAACTGGGCGACATCGCGGCCTGCAACGTTTACATCGTTACCGTACCCACGCCCATCGACAGCGCCCGGCGCCCCGATCTGACCCCGTTGCGCAAGGCCAGCGAATCTCTCGGCAAGGTGCTGCAACCGGGCGACACGGTGGTGTACGAAAGCACTGTTTACCCCGGCTGCACCGAAGAAGTCTGTGTACCGATTCTGGAACAGGTCTCGGGCCTCAAATTCAATCAAGACTTCTTCTGCGGCTATAGCCCAGAGCGCATCAATCCCGGCGACAAGGAACACCGCGTCACCACCATCCTCAAGGTGACCAGCGGCAGTACGCCCGAAGCCGCCGATTTCGTGGATGCCCTGTACCGCAGCATCATCACCGCCGGCACCCACAAGGCCAGCAGCATCAAAGTAGCCGAAGCCGCCAAGGTGATCGAGAACACCCAGCGCGACCTCAACATCGCCCTGGTCAACGACCTGGCAATTCTCTTCAACAAACTGGGAATCGACACACTGGAAGTACTGGAAGCAGCGGGCACCAAATGGAACTTCCTGCCGTTCCGCCCTGGTCTGGTGGGCGGACACTGCATCAGCGTCGACCCGTACTACCTTACCCACAAGGCCCAGGAAGTAGGACACCACCCCGACGTGATTCTGGCCGGGCGCCGCACCAACGACGGCATGGGCGCCTACGTCGCCAACGAAGTAATCCGCCTGATGGTGCGCAGTGGCATCAACCCGGTGCGCGCCCGCATCCTGGTACTTGGGCTCGCCTTCAAGGAAAACTGTCCCGACCTGCGCAACACGCGGGTGGTGGACATCATCGAGGCTCTGCACGGCTACAACGCCGAGGTAGACGTGTACGACCCCTGGGTGGACGCGGCGGAAGCCAAACACGAATACGGGCTTTCTCTGTGCCAAAGGCCAGGCACAGGTGAATACGACGCGATAGTGGTTGCCGTGGGGCACCAGGAATTTCGTACACTGGGCGCCTCGGGTATCCGCGCCCACGGCAAACCAGACGCAGTGCTGTACGACGTGAAATACGTACTCCCCCGCGAAGCCGTCGACGGTCGCCTCTGACCCCGATGCCCGTAACCCCGATACCTGTAGGAGCCTGCCCGCAGGCGACAAAAGCCTGGCTCAAACCACCAACGATGGTTGCAGGCAAGCTCCTACATGCGCCCGCAAACGACACCAAATCCATGAGGGTCATTGTCGGTCTGTGGCCAAACACTCTATACTGGCTTCCTGGCGGTGAAAGCGCTGCTAATACTTTTAGAATCAAATACAACCTCGGATCTTTCACGGATGAAAACACGAGATGGTCGTTATAACCCAAAGCGCAAGCTGCGCGATACGTACTCTGATGGCTGGTGCCATGACCTCGCCCGCACGGTCAAGTACGGCGGCAATCCAGAGCATAAACGTAACCCCGGGAACTTTGGCCTTACACCGCCTGCCGCCCCTAAACCTCACAAAACGCTGTGCGATGATTGCGGCATTTTCGACAGGGCCGTTGCCAAGCAGCTACTGGCCAGCGGGGCGAGAAAAGGATTGGTGAGTGTTCAAATGAAAGGTGAATGGCCACAAAATATTTGGGCCGTCACCGAAGATGGCTGCCCGCTTGAAGCACAGCTTGAGAATCAGGAAACAGGCATCTATCACGGCTACCCTCTACCCGAGTCCGACCCCATGAGAGCCAAGGTGTTGGCACGATGGTGCGAGTCGACACATGAGCGAGGCGAATGATGCGGTTTGAGATCGAATGGCTGGAGCAGGCGGAGAAGCCAGCAGCCTCAGAAGAGCTACAGACCCGCTGCCGGATAGGGCTATCGTACGGCGGTAAAAAACTGTTCCGTCATGAGGACTTGCTGGGTGAACGCCAGGTAAGAGACGTCATCGTCGCCTCTGCCTATCCGTTGGCGCTATGGTTTGCCGCCAATTGGTGGCGTCTACGATGGGAGCCTGCTCCACCCACGGGCACAACCCGTCACGACTGGAACATGAGCCACATGATGGGCGCGGCGGGCAGCGGTTATGCTTGGCCGAACCTGACACTTATATCAGACGGCGAAAACATGCAGCTAACCCTGCAACCCACTCAAGAGGATAAAGGGCCGGTTCGCTACCTTTCCAGGGAAAACATCTGGATGCCGGTGCAAACCTTTGAATCCTGTGCAGACCAGCTTGTCGAGCAAACGTTGAAGCGCCTGTCTGGCAAGCCAGAGCAACCACCGCTGCAGGCGCTATGGCAAACCCTACGCGATGAGCGGGCAAGTCCCACGCTGGCGGCGCAGCGCCAACTGGAAGCAAGATTGGGCTTCGATCCAGAAGAAGCACCAGAACCCTTGATGACCTCATTGACTCGACTAGCAGCTATCCGAGGCGACGCCGCCGTTCAAGAGCTGGCCTGTCTGGGGCATGAGCAGATCAGTCAGATTCTTGGCGACATCCAGGAAAGCCTTAACGCTGCAAAAGATACTATCACCTTGCCTCTGAGAAACGTGCGCCGCGCAATGAAACTGATCTCTCCGGAAAACTTTCCCTGGAAAGAAGGGCGAGACGCAGCCAACGCAGCGAGAAAACAACTTGGCGTTGATGACGGGCCGCTAGGTAATAGCAAACTGGCTGAACTTCTGGAGACCCGCCAAGCCTTTCTGGAAGACGCCTCAACCTATCGCCCCCTACCCCTTGGTATCGGCGAGGTTACCGGTGATGGACGGGCCAAGGTTTGTTTGGGAAAAACCCGCAAAGAGTCCCGTCGGTTTATGGTGGCCAGAATGATCGCAGCGGGCGTCTACGATGGAAGAGAGCACGGCTGGCTACCCTGCACCAACACTTCAACAGTGCAACAAAAGTTTCAAAGGGCCTTTGCACAAGAGTTTTTGTGCCCCTACCAGGATCTTATTAACTGGATGGATACGGAATCGCCCGACGAAGACCTGATGGAGGCAGCGGCAGAGCATTTCGAAGTGTCGCTTTTGCTCATCAATACCGTGATGGTAAACCGTGGCCATATTTCCTCCTCAGAGCTGGACGCATTCCAGCCTGCAATATGAAGCCAGGTAAACGTTTAGTGTCAAAAGCAGCGCTCTCAACCCCGGTCGCTTGCAGGCAAGTTTCTACACGCGCACCCTGTAGGAGCCTGCCCGCAGGCGACAAAAAGCCCGGCTCAAACCACCAATGATGATCGCTTGCAGGCAAGCTCCTACATGCGCCCGCAAACGACCCCAAACCCGTGAGGGTAATTGTCGGCCTACGGCTGCACACTCTATACTGACTTCATGCAAACCCCGCAAAAGCCAAGACGTGAAGCGCCGCCTGACCACTGCTGGCTTGCTGCACGATATTGGCCATCCACCGCTGTCGCACGGAAGGTGAGATCATGATCCAGGTCGGTCGGGCGTCGTTGAAGCCACTTGCCCGCAAATACATCTGGTGGAAAACACCAGAAGAAGCCGTGGCCATGCCTGAGCGCGTGATTGCCCAAGTCATGAACATCGGCGACTACTCCGATGTTCAAGCGCTTGTCGGCATAGTAGGTGACGAGGCACTTCGCCACGTCCTGATGCACGCAGAAGCAGGGCAGTTTAACGAGCGCTCCTGGGCGTATTGGCACTATCGCCTTGGCCTGTCGAGCGTGGATCAAGTGCCGCCCTTGCCTGTGCGGAGGTTTGCATGACGGGCAGGTTCAAACCTTGCATGGATACATTACCTGCTGCCCAGAAGCGCCTATGGCCAGAACTCGGAAATGCCCCGAATCTCGGGTTCACGTTATACGGCGGCACTGCAATCGCGCTTCGCCTGGGACACCGCAATTCAGTGGACTTCGATTTTTTCTCAGAAAAGCCGCTGGATCGGGACACCATCAAGAGGGCTTTTCCGTTCATGGAACAGTCCACGACACTTCAAGACCAAGACAATACCTGGGTTGTGCTTGTCCCCCATGAAAATTCAGAGCGAGAGCAGGTCAAGGTTTCGTTCTTCGGCGCTATTGCTTTCGGAAGGGTGGGAGAACCGGATTTTACCAATGACGGTGTTTTGCAGGTCGCATCTTTTGATGATTTGATGGCGACCAAACTCAAAGTGGTACTCCAGCGTGCAGAGGCCAAGGATTATCGTGATGTCGCTGCAATGGTCAATGCCGGTGTGAGCCTGTCACGTGGACTCGCATCTGCACGCCTGCTATACGGACCCAACTTCCAGCCGAGCGAGAGCCTGAAAGCACTGGTCTATTTCAGCGATGGCGATCTGGAAACACTGACTACTCACGAAAGAAATACGCTGGTCGAAGCCGTAAAAGTCGTGCGCGATCTTCCCGATGTGGAGCTGGCATCAAAGTCCTTAAGCGCATACATCCCCCTGTAGGAGCCTGCCCGCAGGCGACAAAAGCCCGGCTCAACCCACCAACAACGGTCGCTTGCAGGCAAGCTCCTACATACGCACCTTGCGGGCGACACCAAACCCATGCACCAACCCCAAAAAAACCATGCCAACACGCTACGACCAGCTCCAGCAAACCCTGAAAGCCCAACCCGCCACCTGGCTGATCACCGGCGTAGCAGGCTTTATCGGCTCAAACCTGCTGGAAGCCCTGCTTAAACTCAACCAGAAGGTCGTCGGGCTGGACAACTTCGCCACCGGGCACCAAAAAAACCTCGACGAGGTCAAAACCCTCGTCAGCGCCGAGCAGTGGGCCAATTTCACCTTTATCGAAGGCGATATTCGCAACCTCGACCACTGCAAAAACGCCTGCACCGGCATCGACTACGTACTGCACCAGGCCGCCCTTGGCTCCGTGCCGCGCTCCATCCACGACCCCTTAACCACCAACGCCACCAATATCGACGGCTTTCTCAACATGCTGGTGGCGGCCCGCGATGCCCAGGTCAAAAGCTTTGTCTATGCCGCCAGCAGCTCCACCTACGGCGATCACCCCGGCTTGCCCAAGGTGGAAGACGTGATCGGCAAACCCCTGTCGCCCTATGCCGTCACCAAATACGTCAACGAACTCTACGCCGATGTATTCGCCAAAACTTACGGCTTCACCACCATCGGCCTGCGCTACTTCAACGTATTCGGCAAACGCCAGGACCCGGAAGGCGCCTACGCCGCAGTAATCCCCAAATGGACAGCGGCGATGATCAAAGGCGAAGACGTATTCATCAACGGCGACGGCGAAACCAGCCGCGACTTCTGCTACATCGACAACACCGTTCAAATGAATCTACTGGCGGCAACCACAACCAACCCGGAAGCCCGCAACCAGGTATACAACGTCGCAGTAGGGGACCGCACCACCCTCAACCAACTCTTCAACGCCATCCGAGATGCCCTGCAAGAAAATGGCGTCCACTACACCAAACCCGCCCAGTACAGAGACTTTAGAGCCGGAGACGTGCGCCACTCCCAGGCGGATATCAGCAAAGCCGCCAACAAACTCGGCTATGCACCGCAATACAGAATCAGCGAAGGAATAGGGCAGGCCATGCCATGGTACCTGGCGCAGTAGTGCGCCCTTACTCCCATGTCATCCCGACCGTAGCCGAGGGATCTTAACCACCCAGCCATCAGATCTCTCCCGCTGGTCGAGATGACCGATAGAGTCGAGATGACAGATGTTGGTCGAGGGCAGATAGAGCCGAGATGACAGGCAAGGCACATTGTTGGTCTACGGCGAAACACTCTATACTCCACACAAACTCCGCAAACAGCAAAGTAGCAAAAAGTACCCATAGGCCATGACTGCTATTACCAGGACACCAGTTGAGAAGGAGCAAGCTTCCCTCTTGCTTGCCCGCTCTAGCGAGCAGCTTCACCGCTGGATGACCCAATTGCCCGCTGATCCCATAGTGGCAGAGGTGATCAAGTCCGCCGCTTTTCAGCGGCTCAGGCAGATTTCCTTTCTCGGTGCTCTGGACCATATCGGGCCTACCCACAAGCTGGACAAGAAACTGAGATCGCGCGCGGATCACTCGCTGCACGTTGCAGCGCTTGCCAGCTTTGTGGCGGAGAAGCGCGGCTACAGCCAAGACTTAAAGCGTCATTTGATCATTGCTGGCCTGCTGCATGATATTGGCCATCCACCGCTGTCGCACAGTATTGAGCCCTACCTTGAGAAGACTTTTGGCTATGGGCATCATGAAATGGGCGAGATGTTGCTTTCCGGGCAACATACAATCGGCAAGCCGCTCAAAAAAACGCTGAGGAGAGGCGTGGATACCGACTTCATCCGTACACTTATCGCCGGTAAAGCCTCCGACGACAACGGGGGTGACTTGTTCAGCAGCCCGATCAATATAGACACAATCGAAGGTATTATCCGCAGCTACCGCTACCTCTCGCGCACCCCAACAGCCTTGAATCCACTGCATGTTGCAGCAGCGTCATTCTTGGGCAAAGGGGAAGAGCGATACAGCGTACTGGACAAGTTTTGGAAGCTTAAAGACTTTATCTACAACAACCTTATCACTAAAGAACTGGGCCTCATTGCCGACCAGTTCAGCCAGGTTTATTGGATGCAAAGCAAAGAGCCCCTGCGCGAGGAAGAGCTATTTGGCACCGAGAAAAAATGGCGCAAGAAGCACAACAACCTTTTTTACCGCCTGGAAAGTATCAAAAGCAAAGCCGATACACCGCCCGAGCTGGATAACAGGGTAGTGCTATACAAGGCACGTCAATACCTCGTCAAGCCTGAGCAATCAGGCATGAAACGCTATCAAAGTGCCAAATATGCCGCGCAGAAAAGGCTTTCGGTGGACAGCATGCACTCATGTACACCTTACAAGCAGTTAGGTTTTGCCCTATAAAAATTGAAAGGAGCTGTAAATGGATAAGGAAATCTACCCTGGCATTGCTCAGACACAGGCTTTTACACAAGAAACCTTGATTCAACTACGGGAAAAGCTAGAGAAAGCGCTGACTGGAACATCCTACGGGAATGTAATCACCCTGGTTGCTAATGGCTCTTATGGTCGCGGCGAGGTAACTCGGAAAGGCAACAAAAACAACCCACACCATAAACCAGAATGCGAATTCGTGGTGGATACAAGGAGAGTCTGGTGAACAGCAACGAAAGGGATGACTATCAGGCTGCGGGCGAACGTATGTACCAAGACGCCAACGCACTGTACGATAACGCCCGCTACGGTACAGCCACGCACCTGTTTGGCCTGGCGGCGGAGTGTGCCATCAAAAGCAGCTTGCAGAGACAGCCGGGCACCACCACGGCGCTTCCCTACAAACACATCCCAGAGCTGATAGACGACGCCAAGCGACTCATGAGTGGGCGAAGACGAAGCTACTTGGTAAGCTTGATCAGCCATCCCGACTACATGGCTGGCTGGAAGGTTGTTAACCGCTACTGGTCGGATGAGCTCTTCAATATCGCTCAATGCCGCAAATATCGCGATGATGCCAATAAAACGATTCAAGCAATGTACACAAGCGTATAGGGCAGCCCCATGGACTTCGACGATAGTCTAGCTTGCACTGTACAAGCTGTCAGGCAACACTTGCCGGACCTTGCAGCCGAACATTTTCGTGTCATACGCGACATCGAAGGTCGTCTGCATCTCGTTGTGCCAGATGAAACCGATGACGCTCTCCTTGATGCACTCAATGAGACCTTGATCGCACGATTGCAGCACTTCGCCGGCTCGTCCCGGCCCGCCGTGCGGGCAGGCGATACGTTGACGGGCGAGGCACTACTGAGCGAGCCGGTACTGATCCAGATCGTCGACGGCTTCCCGTGCCGTGTCATCGAGCGTCGCGCCATGGGCAGTGACTGGATTGTGCAGCCGGATGACAATAGCAGTGACGATTCCAAGCGATTCGTGTTCTTCAGCCTGAAAGGCGGAGTAGGGCGCAGTACTGCCCTGGCTCTGTGGGCGCGACACTTGTGCCAACAGGGCAAGACCGTACTCGTGATCGACCTGGATCTGGAAGCCCCCGGCCTTGGCGCACAACTGCTGGAAAGCACCGGCAAACCTCAATACGGCATCGCTGACTGGCTGGTGCACGATCTGGTGGGGGCCAATACCGCGGAATTGCCGTCACAAATGTGCCGTCAGAGCCCGGTAGCCGATGTCGGCTTGTGGGTAGCTCCCGCTTTCGGTGCAAAAACAGACCTCAACAGAGAAAACGTGATTGCCAAACTGGCCAGAGCCTATCTCGACAAGCAAGATGATGATGGCCTTGTCAGCTACGCCAGCAGACTCAAAATCATGGTCAAGGCCCTGGAACTGGAATACCAGCCCGACGTAGTGCTCATTGACAGCCGCGCTGGACTGCATGAAACCGTTGCCGCCCCATTGCTACACCTCAATGCCGAGGTGCTGTGTTTTGCTGTCGATATGCCTGTTACCTGGCAAGGCTACAAATACCTCTTCAGCCATCTGGCGCAACTGGCGCAAACCTCCATTACGCTAGGGCTGGCGACAAGCTGGCGCGACCGTATCCAAATGGTCAGCGCCCGTGCGCTCCCCGGTACCAGAGCTGAATTCATCGCCAATGCCTATAGCCTGTGGGTGGATACCCTGTACGACGAGCAAGAGCCCGAGGACGGCGATGTGTTCAGCTTCGATGAAAGGAACGAGTCAGCCCCTCATTACCCGATTGTCATTCCTCGTTCTGACCTGTTCGAGCGCTTTGACCCCGTTAAACAACTCAATGAGCTCAGTGAATCCCAGATCAACGAAACATTCGGTGCCTTTTTCAAAGCCATGTGGCAACGTCTGGAGTCAACCCAATGACTGACAGCAGCCTGATCGCCACCGTGAAAGCCGCTTTACCCCTCATCCCTGAGATAGTGGCGCATTCCAGCACCGTTCCGCCTCCGATCGAAGACATCTATCTCGCCAAGGGGCATGAAAAAGCCCTCAACCTTGAAGCTACCCTGGTGGTAGGTGACAGGGGCAGCGGCAAAAGCTTCTGGTCCGCCGCTCTCAACGGTGAGCAGACGCGCAAGCTTATCGGGCAGCAGTTTCCGCGCCTGCGTTTGGATCAATGCACTGTCAGCTGGGGCTATGCCGCTGAAAGGGGGCACCCAGACTATCCTTCGCGCCAGGTTCTCGAGCAACTTGTCGCACGTGGGAGCAACGCCGAATGGATCTGGCGCACCGTCATTCTCCATCAATTACTACCTAAGATTGGCGAGCAACTGCCAATGGAAAGCTGGCAAGAGCGGGTAGAATTCGTCGCCAACAACGTGGAGAAGGAAGAAGCATGGCTGACAGCCATCAATGCCGCCCTGCGAACAAGCGGTGAGCGCCACCTCATCGTTTTTGACGCACTGGATCGTCTGGGTAACGACTGGAGCACCATTCGTTCCCTGGTGAAAGGCCTGCTGAGGGTTTGCCTCGATGCGCGGTTCCTCAGCAATATTCACACCAAGCTGTTCATGCGGCCCGATATGTGGGAAGACCAAAGTATCTGGGCGTTTCCTGATGCATCAAAGCTCCAGCACAACCGCGTCGTGCTGGAATGGACTCGCGTCGACCTGTATGGCCTGCTATGGCACTGGCTGGCGAACCACCCATCCGACGCCGACAACGGATTCAGAAACTGGTGCAGATCGCATCACAATCATGACTTCGTAAAGCTGAGTAATTCATCGCAGTCAATATGGTTGGTGCCTGCCTCACTCGAAAGCAACGAAGAGAAACAGGCCGAGGTGCTGAGTGCCATTGCCAGTCCCTATATGGGCACAAACAGCCGCCGCGGCAAGACCTACACCTGGCTGCCCACCCACCTGGCCGATGCGCGTGGACGTGTTACCCCGAGGAGTTTCCTGCTCGCCATCAAGCATGCGCAGCAGGAGAGCGAAAGTGGCAACTACAGCGAGCCGTTGCACTATGAAGGCATCAAAAAGGGCGTGGCCCACGCCTCGCGGGTTCGGCTGCAGGAATTGAAGGAAGATTACTTCTGGATCGATGAAGTGATTGGCGCCCTGAAGGGATTGACAGTGCCCACCTCGGCTGAAGAATTGATCCAGCGCTGGAGAGACAGCCAGGCCATCGAAAAAATCGAAGCCCGAGTAGCCCAGGACAATACCGATGAGAGCACATTCCTGCCGCCCCATACCCTGGAGAGCAGACAGACGCAGGTGCAAAAAGAAGAGGCGCTAATCGCCGCTCTGATCGAAATTGGCGTAATGAGCCGCCTGCCCGACAACCGCCTTAACATACCCGACCTGTTCCGGGTTGCTGCGGGCATCAAACGCCGGGGTGGTGTCAAGGCAGTGAGATGATGCGCCCCATAGGGGACCGCACCACCCTCAACCAACTGTTCAACGCCATACGAGATGCCCTGCAAGAAAACGGCGTTCACTACACCAAACCCGCCCAGTACAGAGACTTTAGAGCCGCAGACGTACGCCACTCCCAGGCGGATACCAGCAAAGCCGCCAGCAAACTCGGCTATGCACCCCAATACAGAATCAGCGAAGGAATAGGACGAGCGATACCCTGGTTTCTGCACCAGGCTCAGCTCGATAAACTGTAGGAGCCTGCCCCCAGGCGACCCAAAGCCCGAGCCGCAACCACCAACAACGGTTGCTCGCAGGCAAGCCCCTACACACGCCCCCTGTAGGAGCTTGCCTGCAAGCGACACCAAACCCAACCGACACCATGTAGGAGCCTGCCTGCAGGCGACCAAACCCCAGTGTCCCGAGGAATTCATCAACCCATGCCCAAAATCACCGTCGTAGGCACCGGCTACGCAGGCCTCTCCAATGCCGTACTACTGGCCCAACACAACCAGGTAGTAGCGCTGGACATCCTGCAATCCAAGGTAGACCTCATCAACAACCACCAATCTCCCATCGTCGATGCAGAGATCGAAGACTACCTGCAAAACAAGCCGCTCAACCTACAGGCCACAACGGACAAAGCCGAAGCCTACCAAAACGCTGATTTTGTCATTGTCGCTACCCCCACGGATTACGACCCGCACACCAACCGCAACGTTAAACCCAATTGAACTTTAAACCATGAAGCTACTTATCACTGGTGGAGCGGGTTTTATCGGCTCCGCTGTTATTCGTCACATAATTGCCAACACAGCCGACAGCGTGATCAATGTCGACAAGCTCACCTATGCAGGCAACTTGGCCAATCTGGCAGAGATCAGCAACAGCGACCGTTACGCCTTTGAGCAGGTAGATATCTGCGATACCAACGCAATCGACAGAGTTTTTAATGAGCATCAGCCCGACATCGTTATGCATCTGGCGGCTGAATCCCACGTGGATCGCTCCATCGATGGCCCCGCAGCTTTTATAGAAACCAATATTGTAGGCACATACACCTTGCTAGAGACGGCCCGTCATTACTGGAGCAGCCTAGACGATGAGCGAAAGGACGCTTTTCGCTTTCACCATATCTCCACTGATGAAGTGTATGGCGACTTGCCACATCCAGCGGAGGATAGTGATTACCACCAGCACCTGTTCCATGAAGCTACGCCCTATGCGCCCAGCTCACCGTACTCGGCCAGCAAAGCCAGCTCTGACCACTTGGTGCGTGCGTGGCAACGAACTTACGGCCTGCCAGTGTTGATTACTAATTGCTCAAATAACTATGGCCCTTTTCACTTCCCCGAGAAGCTTATCCCGCTGATCATCCTCAATGCGTTGGAAGGCAAGCCTTTGCCCGTTTATGGCAAAGGTGATCAGATTCGTGACTGGCTGTACGTGGAAGACCACGCCCGAGCGTTGTATCAAGTGGTCTCTCAGGGTAGGGTAGGTGAAACCTACAATATTGGTGGTCATAACGAAAAGCGGAATATCGAGGTAGTGCATACCATTTGTGACATTCTGCAAGAGTTGGTTCCACCTAAAGGACCAATTACCCATTACCGTGACCTAATTACTCATGTCAGTGATCGTCCAGGCCATGACCGACGCTACGCTATCGACGCTAGTAAAATTCAGAGTGAACTGGGCTGGGTACCACAGGAAACTTTCGAGTCCGGAATTCGTAGAACCATCGAATGGTATCTGGTCAACCAGGCGTGGTGTCGTCACATTCAGGAAGGCACTTATCAGCGCCAGCGCCTTGGGGTCTTAGCATGAAAATCCTGTTGTTGGGCAAGAATGGGCAGGTTGGATGGGAGCTGCAGCGTGCTTTGCTGCCCCTCGGTGCAGTGATCGCACTTGACCGTCATGGTGGTAGTGGCTTTTGTGGCGACCTGGCTGACCTTGATGGCTTGAAAAAAACCGTACGCCGATTGCAGCCTGACGTTATCGTTAATGCTGCTGCTTATACTGCTGTTGATAAAGCTGAGAGTGAGCGGGCTCAAGCCTTGCGTATCAATAGTGAAGCTCCTCAGTTACTGGCAGAGGAAGTGCGACGCCTAGGTGGGTGGCTGGTGCACTATTCCACCGATTATGTTTTTGATGGGCAAGGCACAGTTCCCTGGCGAGAAGTTGATTCTACCGCTCCGATTAACCATTACGGCTACAGCAAATTGCTGGGGGAACAGCATATTGCCACCAGCGGTTGCCAGTACTTGATTTTCCGCACCAGCTGGGTGTACGGCTCTCGCGGCAATAACTTTGCCAAAACGATGTTACGCCTAGGGCATGAAAACGAAGAGCTCAGAGTGATTTCTGATCAGTACGGTGTACCTACCAGTGCCGAATTGATTGCCGATATCACTGCCCACGCGCTGCGTACCGCTCTGGTCAATCCACAGCTTGCTGGCCTGTACCACTTGGCGGCGTCTGGTGAGACTAACTGGCACGACTATGCAAAGCTGGTAATAGACCATGCTCGCCACTGTGGAGCGGACCTTAGGGTTAGAAATGTCGTCCCTATCACTACAGCAGAATACCCAACTCAAGCTCCGCGACCCGCTAATTCCCGGTTAGACACAAGTAAATTGCGAGAGAGTTTTAGGCTAAATCTACCCATTTGGCAAAGCGGTGTAATCCGCATGTTAACTGAACTTTTATAGACCCTGTTTTAACGAGAACACGACTAAACAGTCGCAATCCCCGGCGCTGAAATTTAGAAAGGTACTAGAAGGCCTTATGATCACTACTGCCGCTCCGAACCTCATCTCTAGCTCGAACCGCAAAGGCATCATCCTCGCGGGTGGGTCTGGCACCCGGCTGCACCCCATTACCCTGGGGGTATCCAAGCAGCTGCTGCCTATCTACGACAAGCCTATGATCTACTATCCGCTGTCGGTACTGATGCTTGCTGGCATACGCGAAATACTGATCATCTCCACACCAGACGACCTGCCCAACTTCAAGAAAATGCTCGGTGATGGTGGTCAGTTTGGCATCAAGCTTAGCTATGCAGAACAACCTTCTCCAGATGGCTTGGCCCAGGCCTTTCTAATCGGGGAAGAATTCATCGGCGACGATCAGAGTTGTTTGATTCTCGGCGATAATATTTTCTATGGTCACGGCTTCACCACACACCTGAAGGCAGCTAGCAGTCGTACTATGGGGGCAACGATATTCGGCTACCAAGTGGCAGATCCTGAGCGCTTCGGAGTGGTAGAATTCGATAGTGATGGATGCGCCATTAGTATTGAGGAAAAGCCAGCCAAGCCTAAATCGAACTACGCGGTTACCGGCCTCTATTTCTACGACAGCAAGGTGATCGACATTGCAAAGCAGATCAAGCCTTCGTCCCGGGGCGAGCTGGAGATTACCGATGTAAACCTTGCTTATCTAGAAACAGGTACTCTCAATGTGGAATTGCTAGGCCGAGGCTTCGCCTGGCTCGATACCGGTACCCACGACAGTCTGCTAGATGCCGCGCACTATGTAGAAACCATCGAGAAGCGCCAAGGTTACAAAATTGCCTGTCCAGAAGAAATTGCATATCACCATGGCTGGCTTGATGCCAATGCGCTGTATGGGCAAGCACAGCGGTTGGCAAAGTCCGGCTACGGTGAGTACCTGCTTAAAGTAATCAGAGAGAGCGAAGAGTTAAGCGGAGAGCGCTCTCGTTAGGTGTGCTTTTAGGGCCAACATTTGTAGAGTTATATTGATGAACTTCACTCAAACCAACATCCCCGATGTTGTCATCATCGAGCCCGCCGTCTTCACCGACGAACGCGGCTGGTTCATGGAAAGCTTCAACCAGCAAAAATTTGAGCAAGGTATGCAACAACTCGGCCTGCCTATCCCAAGGCCTTTCGTACAGGACAACCACTCCTGCTCGAAAAAAGGTGTGCTGCGTGGCTTGCACTACCAGCTGCCGCCCCACGCTCAAGGCAAGCTGGTACGTGTCACCCAAGGTGCCGCTTTTGATGTGGCAGTCGATATCCGCCAGGGCTCTCCCACCTTCAGCCAATGGGCCGGAGTCGAGCTGAGCGCTAGTAACCACAGAATGCTCTGGATACCCGAAGGCTTCGCTCATGGTTTTATCGCCTTGGAGGACGAGACCCATTTTCTTTACAAAACAACCGACTTCTACGCACGCGATTGCGAAGCCGCGATACGCTGGGATGACCCGAGTATCGCTATCACCTGGCCCGACAGCCAAGCTCTGATCATCAATACCAAAGACCGCGAAGCACCAATGTTAGAAAACGCCAAGCTGCACCCACGTTCTCTTGGTCGCTCTTGATGTCATCCACACCAGTAACTTGCAGCAAGTAAGCGGCGCAAATCTGTAACGAGTAAAACAGGAGTTTGTGATCTGATGCTGGCAAGATTTCAGGAAAAGTACAAGGAACAACACCCATTGTTACGAAGTTTTTTAGGTGTCGGCGGCATGTATATACTGGGTGTGCCGCTAGGGCTGGCTATTAATATTCTATTGGCACGCCAGTTAGGGCCCACCGAGTTCGGTCAGTATTCTTTTATTGTTTCGGTTCTAGCACTTCTAGTAATGCCTGTTTCAGGAGGCTTGCCGCAATTGCTCACACGGGAGATAGCACGTTTTTCTCAATCGGAGCAATGGGGATTGTATCGAGGTGTTATCAAAGCAGCACACGCTTGGGTGTTGATAGTTGCGATAATCGTTATGGTTATCTACTACGTGTTTCATATTGCTGGAATAATTCCAACTGAAAGTAAGTGGGCATTGTTAAGTATTATCGTCCTGTTAGTGCCGCTGCAGGGTCTGAATGCTGTCAGGAACGGCACAATCAAGGGGCTGGGGCTGCCCGCGTTGGCAGAGATGCCATTGCAGACCATTCAGCCGCTGCTTTATCTTTCCTTGTTGGGCGTATTATCACTAACTGCAACGATGTCTGCGGCACAGGCTCTATGGGCACAAGTAGTAGTTACTGCGATCACGTTTCTTATAGCGAGTGTACTGTTTCAGAAAATAAGCCCTAGCACAGCTAAAACTTTTGTAGCTGAATACAGAGTATTCAGTTGGCTACGATCACTACTACCGTTTGCCTTGATTAGCTTGGTCGGCACGTTCAATGCCCAAATTGTAATTGTATTGCTCGGCTTAATGGGAACAGATGAAGCTGTGGGAGCGCTGCGTGTAGCAGATCGAGGTGCTCAGCTTGTTGCTTTGCCTCTTGCATTAGTAAATATGGTTATTGGGCCTTATGTTGTCAGGGTATGGCAAAGTAACGACAGAGAGACACTACAGAGCATGTCAAGAAAAGCAAGCCGTGGAGCCCTTCTGCTTGCCTTGCCCGTAGCTATAATTTTGATTTTCTTTGGAAAGTCAATCATCGGAGTTGCCTTTGGAGAGGCCTATGTAGAGAGTAGTTATCTGGCTCTCGCTATTCTCGTCTGTGGGCAGCTTATAAACGTTGCACTAGGTCCGTTAGGATTAATGCTTTCAATGGCAGGTAAAGAGCGTCTTACGTTATATAGCTATATTGCTTCAGTGCTTATTACTTTTGTAGTGGCCTTTGTACTTATACCTAATTATGGTCAGGTAGGGGCGGCTCTTTCAGCAGTCAGTGGAATAGTTTCTGTGAAAATAGTAACTGCAGTAGCCGCAGTGAGGCTGCTAAAAATTAGGCCGGGGATTCTTTAGTTATGTGGGTAATAATTTCTGTTGGATTCACTAAGTTAAGAAAAATTTATATTTATTTATTATATGGAAAATATTTGTCGCTAGGTAGGAATGTAGCATTTGGAAAAGGTGTCTGTATAAGACCCATGAGAAACCGAAGTAAGTTGCGTGTAACCCTTAAAGGCAGCAACACGATAGGAAATTATACTGTAATTCAAGGGGCTGGAGATCTTGTCTTTGGTCTACGAACATTCTGCGGAGATTTCTGTGTTTTTGGTGTTAATGAAAAGCTACAAATTGGCAACGACGTCATGATTGCTCAAGCAGTAACTATGCGAGATACTGACCATGTATTTGATAGAACAGATGTTCCAATGAATAAACAAGGAATTACTACAAGGCCAATAAAAATTGAGGACGATGTATGGATAGGGCATGGCGTGTCAATCCTTAAGGGAGTAACCATTGGGACAGGTAGTATCGTCTCTGCTGGAGCAGTGGTTACTAAAGATGTACCGGCTTACGCTATCGTAGGCGGCGTGCCGGCAAAAATTATTAGGTACAGAAAGAATCCGAGTACTGTAGGTTCATGAAAACACCAGATTTTCTCGTTATCGGTGCACAGAAAAGTGGAACAACAACGCTGTTTTCACTTCTTCGACGGCATCCTCAAATATACCTTCCACCTCAAAAAGAGGTTCAGTTTTTTTCAAATGATAATCTTTATGAAAAAGGAATGGATTGGTATTGTAGTGAGAACTTTGGAAGCTTAAGCGCGCATGAAATTGCCGGGGAGATATCACCTCAGTATCTTTTGTACGAAAAAGTTCCAAAGCGTATAGCTAAGGACCTACCGAATGTTAAACTAATTGCTATATTGAGGCATCCCTTAGAAAGATCATACTCGCATTATCTAATGTCCAGGAGGAGAGGGCAGGAGAGCAGAGGCTTCCGAGAAGCATTTGAGGATTCTGTTAGGTATTTTCGTGATGGAAAGCCAATCCTTGAGGCTGAAGCCTATTACCAAAATAGTAATTATGCAGAAGCATTACAAAAGTACATTGAGCTGTTCGGAGGAGAGAAAATCCTTATCCTTTTTCAAGAGCAGCTTGACAAGTCACCAATCGATGTCCTGTATAAGATATACAGCTTTCTCGGAGTTGATGCCATATATCCTGACAATATTGGAGTCCGTCTTCATCAGGCAGGGAAAGTTAGATACCCTTGGCTGAATGACGTTTTGGGTGGGAAAAGCTACGCCAAGTCATTTATCAAGTTGCTCGTGCCATGGAGAATTAGGTCGGCTGTGAGATTCTGGGTAGAGCAGAAAAATATTACTAATTTCCAATTTGAACCAATCGATACTCAAATCTTCGAAGATTATAATTGGATCGTCGCTGAGCAGAAAGAGTTTCTCAAAGAGAACTTCTATCTTGAGGCACCTTGGGAATTGTGAGATTAATAACTGTTATTTGCTTTGAGGATTCAGTGGAAAGTGTTAAAGAAGAACTAAGTGCTATAGGGTTCATAGAGAGCAAAAAACTTGATGGGATTTTCCCGTATATGGTGGTTCAGGCACGCTCAAATTCTCGCAAGTGGCTTATTCCACTTAATAATCGACTCACGACTGTTTCTGGGTTTGCGTTATTTCAACCGCTACTGCTAAGCGCTCGAATCGCAAAATTCACAGCGTTGGTGCTCAGTTATTTGGGGGCCACCAAGTTTTTGGCAAGGCGAAGAATTTTTCTATCTGGAGAGTGTGTGCTACGAAACTATGTTCCTGCTACTAGCGAACTGGTATATGCTTTTTTTACCGGGACTGCCGGCCCGCATCGTAAACTTGCTGTGCAGATAATGGATCAGCGTGGCCACATAGAAGGTTTTGCAAAAGTTAGTGTTAATCCGCGAGTTGAGAGTTTATTGCGTCACGAAGCGGCAATGCTTGAGGTGGTTGGCTGCTTGAAGCTGCAGAATGCCAATACGCCATCGTTGCTCTATGCGGGGCCGTGTAACGGGGCGACACTTCTGGTGACTGATACTCTGAAAACACTTTTTACACGAAGTGTTACAAATTTCACTAAAGAGCATAAGATTTTTCTGGAGGAATTTGAGCTTAAAACCCGTCAACCACCGCAGGCCGTAGGTGCATTTGCAAATGTCTTTGAGGGCCGCCTGTCAATGCTTCTGCCCAGGCTTGCCGAGGTATGGCAAAGGCGAATCAAGAAGGCTCTGAGTTTTTTGGTAAATAATGGTGATGCATTAGTGCCATGTTGTATGAATCATGGCGACTTCACACCTTGGAATACTTTTTTAGCAAAGGGAAAGCTGTACGTCTTTGACTGGGAATATGCAGAAATATGTGCACCGCAATCGAACGATTTAATCCATTTTTTATTAAGTCAGTCCCAACTTCGCAAAAAGACTCCTAGTGAGAAGCTAGCGTATATACGAAGCGTACTTTATTCAAGTATAGAACTGACTAAGACTACTGTGGACTCGGCTATTATTGTTTACTTGATTGGTCAGGTTCTACGTCAGCTAGAGCGGACGCCCCAGCAGATTGCCACCATCATTCAGTGGGATGGCATGGCTGATCAGGCAGCCCTTCTTGATCTGCTTACAGCAGCAAAGGTCGAGTATTTATGAGCCAGAATAGGCATATCGCCTCCGTTGTCCTAAATTACAATAGCGCCGATGATGTTGACGCTATTTTGCCTCAGCTATTGGCGCAGGTCGGCATCCAACATTCGATCATCGTGGTGGATAATGCTTCACAGTCCGATCAAGCGGCGAAACTTAAAGATGTCTTTTCCAATCACTGCACGTCGGGTTATATTTTATCGTCGCAACAGATACTCGAAGTATGCAAGAGTGAGTTGACCACCAACTGCTACTTGGTGATGAATGATGATAATCGTGGATATTCAGCAGGAAACAACGTTGGTGTTATGATGGCAGCGGAACTCCAATGTGACGCTATCTTAATTGTTAATCCAGATATCCGTATCGATAATATTACTTATATAGCTGAGCTTTCGAAGCAACTTTTTTTAACTCCGAAAGTAGTAATGGCCGGATCCGCTATTTATAATTTAGCTGGCGAAAATGAAAATCCAATGCAGGAGCCGTCCTTCATCGAAGAATTACTCTGGCCAGTTACGATGTTGCTTAAGGCGGTATCTACGCGCTCTGGTTATGGATGCATAGATAAGAGTAAGTCTGAAGAATCAATTATATATATAGCCGATAAGTTGAGCGGTTCGTGCTTTCTGATCAGTTCCAAATTTCTGAAGGAAATAGATTTTTTTGACGAGGGTGTATTTCTCTATTGCGAGGAGTCTATTCTCTCTTCACGCATAAAAGATCTGGGATTAAAGATAGTTTACAATGGCCATCTTAGCGCCCGCCATATGCATGACGCTAGTGTAAAGGGGGACCAGTTTAGAAGGCTTTCTATTTGGAGTTCGAGCAGAAGATACTTCCTTGAAAATTACTCTGGATATGGATATTTTTCACGTTTGATGCTGGGGGCTTCCCGAAACGTTTGGTTAATGATGATTTATCTAAAGAAAGTACTCAGGCGCTAGCGCTTCAAGAAATGGTAATGATTAATAATCAATGTTGGTTCATCGTACTGCATGATCAGCTGCCCAGCTTGGGTAAGAGAGGATGAGCTATCACGGCAGCTATAGCACCTCGGTTGTATCCGTTGACAACTTTGTATGGGTGCACCGGTTGCGATATTGGTCCACGTGAGGTTGATAGGGCAGACAATGAGCAGTATTGTACGGCTATGCTTCCAATTGAGTTTCTCAATCAACGATTCTCACTTAGGCTGCTTATAAGTTCTTTATTTTATTGGAGGCAACTTGGAGCCATCAACGAAACCAATTCTTGGCCCTGGATCGGGCTTTAGGCTGTCTAAAAGTTGGATTGTCATACTAACATGCATACTTATTCTTGGGACGGCAATATCACCTTTTATTCTTGAAGGGCAGATGAATGGTCTTGTTGTCATATTGGGATTTCTTGCTATACCGGGGCTAATGTTACTTAGGCTTCCGCCTATTGGTGACATTTTCTGGGCTGCACTGTCGCTGACATATCTCTTGATTGCAGTGCTCGCTTACGGGGAGTTAGAAAGGTTAACGAGCGTTGGATATACGATAATGCTGACAAGTATTTACCTAGTTTTTTCAGGCGCACTGTCTACATATCGTGTTACTCCAGAGCGGTTTAGAAAAGTCTTGGAGGTGCTAATTAAAGCATATGCGATGGTATCACTTGTCCAGATGTTGGCCTCTCTCGCAGGCATACCAGTTCCCAATGAAATCCTTTCCAAGGGGTTGTGGAGCTACAATTCATTGGCAGTTGAACCTTCGCATGCGGCACGCATTCTTGCTATAAGCATGCTAGCCTATATTGTTCTCGTATATATAGAGCATGGTAAAACCTTAACTTTTTCTATTATTTGGCATATGGAGAAATCGGTAATTATAGCATTTTTGATTTCTATTTCTCTTACAGGTAGCGCTCTCGGAGTAGCTGCTATTTTTACTGTTTTACTCCTATTGCTGCGTCCGTTATGGCGGGTTGTAATACTGTTGGCAATAATTGTTGTGTGGCCTGTCTTGCTTTCAGTTGAAGTTGAATCTATCAGAAGGTTAATGTCATTCATATCTGTTCTTCCAACTATGAATATAGATAGAATTTCTGCAGCGGATCATAGTGGCGCGATACGCGTTATGCCTTTGATTTTGTATGTTGAGCAAGCTCACCTGGATAGTCTGTCTACTTGGTTTGGTGGCGGCTTTTCGTCAATTGCCTCGTATGTGCAAGGGAGAATGATTGGTGTTAAAGCTGATTCAGCGATGGCTGGTTTTGTTCCTGGTTACATCATGGTAACTGGTATCTTGGGCTGTCTAATATTTTTATATGCTTTTATTTTTCGATTTCTGAACAAAGAAACATCTACATTGGTCGTTCTATGGGTTCTTCTGATTGCAACAGCAGCCTGGAACTCTCAAGTGTTTTGGTTTGGCATTATTATTCTGCGGGCTGTATATCATTACAGTGAAAAGGCCAGGAAATCAGTACCTGTGACTTCTTCCTCTAAGCTGATCTCCTGACCTCATTTCAGTATGATGGGGGCTTCACTTGGAGTGCGCACCCGAAAGTAATACAGTGAATCTGATCCTGTCGCTGTGGAGTCTTAGGGTAGCAGCTGTGTGCCAAGCCATTGGAAGTAGTAGGGGGTTCGTGAAGTAGCTGGTCTGCTGACGTTTACTTTATAGAAGTCACTACTTCATGAAAGTTGTTGAGATACAGAAATGAAAGTTTTAATTTCGGCGTATGCCTGTGAAACAGGACGTGGAGGTGAAGGTGAGATCAGCTGGAGATTGGTACACCGGTTGGCGTCCTATCATGATGTCTATGTTATCACTCGTGCAAACTTACGTGCGACTCACCAGGCTGCATTTTTAGTTTCGCCTAAACCCGAGCGATTACACTTTATTTACTTTGATTTGCCTTGGATATTCCGGTTCTACAAGCGTAAAAAGCGTCTATTCTTGGTCTATTATTACCTATGGCAGTTAGGTGTTGGCATAATAGCAAGAAAGATCGTCAAGGAGAGAGAGATTGATATTTTACATCATCTTATTGGCGGTATGGATTGGATGCCTGCAGGTCTTTCACTGGCACCAGGACCGCTAATCTGGGGGCCGGTTGGAAGTGAAAACACGCACTCATTAATGAAAAGTAAGCTACCATTGCCAAGTCGCATCAAAGACAATTGCCGTTCTTTTGCTCGATGCTTGATGCGAACCCTTGATCCTTTGGTTAGGCTTTCTGCCATGCGGGCTTCGGTTATTTTATCGCATACCCCTGAGACCATGCCTAAGCGTTATCACCCAAAGTTGGTGCCCTTTGTTCAGACAGGGATAGAGAATACCTCTTATCTTGCTCACGCGAAGACAGATCTGACCCGTTTATCATGCCTGAGACTGATATTTGCGGGTGAGCTTAAAGACTGGAAAGGAGCAAGTCTTGCACTGGATTCTGCACTTCGATTCTTTGAACAAGAGGATGAGGCCACTTTGGTTATCATTGGCGATGGGCCACTGCGAGCGTCAATGGAAGCTAAAGCTTATTCTCACAAGCATGGCAACCGAGTAAAGTTCTTGGGTAAGGTTCCTATGGAAACTCTAGTGAAAGAATTACATATGGCAGATGTATTTCTTTACCCATCTTTTCATCACGGAATGGCTACGGTTGTCTTACAAGCAATGTTGACTGGTCTTCCGATCGTATGCATTGAAGGGGATGCAATAGGACGGGCAATAGGTCAGACAGGCGGTATTACCGTTCAGCTAGCAAAAGATAGAGATCCTGTCGATGATCTTGCCGGTGCTCTGCTGCACTTGGCAAGCAATGAGACCTTGCGGCAAAGCCTTGCCAGTACTGCTCGCGAGATGGCCCACCAAAATTTTTCTTATGATCATCAGGCTTTAGCGCTGGCGAAGATATACGAGAAAGTAGCTGATAAATTTGAAAATTTAGGTAGCCTGTGATGGAGTGCATTAGTGTTATTGTTTGCTGTTACAACGCCGAAGAAACAATTTCAGATACATTGTCAAGCCTACGGCTGCAGACGTGGACGGACTTAGAGGTTTTGGTAATCGATGATGGCTCAGAAGATAATTCAGCTCAGATTGTTCGTGATATTGCTACACAGGACAGTCGTATTCGAATCTTACAGAACGAAAGAAATTGCGGTACAGCCTTCACCCGTCAGCGTGGCCTAAATGAGGCAAGGAGTAATTTAATCATATACTTTGATTCTGATGATATAGCGAGACCAGAGATGCTTTCTAGTCTCTACGAGTTGCTTAAGTCTGATGAGTTAATAATGGGTGTTTCTTGTTATGCGGAGTATTTTGATGGCCATGATGTTTTTGGCATTCAACGTGTAGGTTCTCTCGACAAATCATCTTTTATGGAAAGTTGGAAGAAAAATAAATTATTCTTTCAAAGCATGGTAACATTAACATACTGTGATCTGGTTAAACGCGTTGGTGGCTTTCGATTAGGTATATTTCCTAACATTGAAAGTATTCGCTATGAAGATTTTTGTGAAGATCTGGATTTATGGTGTCGCATGTCTGATCTTGCTGGTGAGGGTCGTTATTTTCTCACCATTCCGCAACCTTTGTTCCATTATCGTAAGCCTATAAATTCTCTTTCTACTCGCAACTTACGTTTGATGCAACTTAAGATGCGCTGGATTAAAGATTGCCTTTTGCGTCGGCGTTCAGGTAGACCAGAAAGATCGATTGAAGAGTTTATTCATTCCCGTAGCCTATTGGATCGAATTCATGATTGGCGATCAGATAGAGCCGCGGAGTGCTATAAAAAAGCTGGCTTTTGCTACTCAAGGCGTAATTGGTTGAGGTTGGCGCTCTATCTGGGCATGACCGGTTTTTTTTCACCAAAGTTGGTTCGTCAAAAACTGCGTACACAAATGGTTAAGTTACGGTTATGAGTGATGAAAATCTACTATCTGCACGAAAGAATCTTGAATCGCGGGCACTTGAAGTACTATTTTCCAGCTTTGCAGAACGGCGTATCCGTTATGCGGTATTGAGGAATTTTGAACATCTCCCGAAAAGCATAGGTGCTCGTGATATTGACATTGTAATTTTTCCTGAAGATCTATCGTCTGCTTGTGCTGTGGTGTTTACTTTAGCAGAGCAAATGGGTTTTCAGTGTGCGAGTTACTTTCGAGACGAACGCCTGACCCAATTTACATTGGTTCGCCGCACATCCGAAGTTGGCATATTTGATCTCAAAATTGATTTTTTTACTAATAGCCAAGTTTATGGTGTAGAAATATTATCTGCTGAAAGGATGATTGAAGATCATAAGCTGCATAATGGGATACCCGTAGTTTCTGATTCTGTGCTCTTACTTGATAAGTGGCTATTTCACTTGATTGTAGGTCGGCCTCTCAATCAAAAATATGATTTGCTCTTTTCTAAAATTTCTCGCCAAGAAAATGATGAAATCTTTTCTGCGTTACAACCTGTTTTTGGGAGGTCTGTAGCTCTAACTTTGCTAGGAAGCTTGGCTGATGGCCGGGGGTCTTCTTCACCACCCCTTGCGCGCGGCCAACGATTTAGGGCACTTTTCAAGCTATGGAGGAGTCAGGGAATAGTTGCGGGGCTTCGATCCATTAAATTTCTTCTTTATCGACTGAAGGATAGGGCGCGCCCACGGGGGGTTTTTCTGTCAATTAGTGGCCCTGACGGTAGTGGTAAGACTACCGTGATTGATAAGGTTATCATGCAGCTGCGCCAGATATATGGTGATAGTAATGTTCGTTATGGTCACTTTAGGCCTGAGGCGCTTCCTCGTATTGCAGAAGTTGCAAAGGCGGCGCGGATTGTCGAAACGGTTGATGAACAATATGATCGCCCTCATCGTGCGCAGCCTTCAGGTCTGACTATGTCGCTGTTGAGATTCTTTTACTATTGGCTTGATTACCTTGTTGGATATCTGCGAATGGTGCACTCTGCTTTGGTCAGGCGCGAGGTGGTGCTGTTTGACCGGTATGTCTACGACATGGTCTGTGACCCAGGCCGCAGTAGAATTGCACTGCCGGGATGGCTTATTCGCTCTTCTATCCGCTTTCTTCCCTTGCCAAAATGGGCTTTTTTTATCCGAGTATCTGCTGATGAAGTGTATAGGCGTAAGCAGGAGCTTGATCTTGACACTATCCGTGAGCTTAATTCTCACTACGAGGAGCTTGTCGTTAGAGAATTATTGATTTCTGTTGACAATAATGACAGGCCTGATGTGGCCGCAGCGCAAATTGTAGATATTATTGTTCGTGACAGAGATATTGCTGTTCGTCGGAGCCTCTCTAGATTTTTGCCATGATTGTATTCTGCCATCTCCTTAACGATCGATCCGGCAGCCCTCGCATTTTGTGTTCCGTGATTAAGACCTTGGCCAAGTCCCATGATAGATCATGTCTTTTTGTTAGTAGTGATGGTGAGGGATACTTAGATGGCACGGGATTGCCTATCACCCGCTATTGGTACTGGCGCACACCTTGGCGTTTGCTTACGCTACTTACTTTTTTGTCAAGTCAGGTATCTCTGTTTTTCAACTTATTGGGGGATCGCCGTATTGATCGTGACGCTGTTCTCTATGTGAACACTTTACTACCCTTTGGTGCTGCGCTGTATGGCAAGTTGACCAACCGCCGGGTTATCTATCACTTACATGAAGTTTCAGTGAGTCCGGCTCCGCTACGATGGTTCTTGACGGCTATTGCTCGTGTCACAGCAAGTGATCTTGTGTATGTCTCGGACTTCCATCGACATCGCCTGCCCATTAGTGGGGTGCGCTCGCACACCGTTTACAATGCACTGGATGCAAAGTTTTTTGACAATGCCGGTCAGCATGTTTATCAGCACCGACACGATGGCAAGTTTCGTGTGTTGATGCTAGCTTCATTGCGTGACTACAAGGGTGTGCCTGAGTTTTTGTGGTTGGCTTCAAGCTTGATTCAGCATGATGATATCGTCTTTGATCTGGTTGCCAATGATGATGATTTAGACATTCAGCGTTACTTTTATGCCAAGCAGAAATCTGACAATGTCATTGTGCATCGCCGCACAGACAACCCCGCAGCTTATTATGCTACTGCCAGTCTCGTGGTAAACCTTTCTCGCCCGGATCAGTGTATTGAAACGTTTGGCTTAACCCTACTAGAAGCCATGGCCTTCGGTATACCTGTAATCGCACCGCCGGTTGGGGGGCCGCAAGAGTTGGTTGATAGTGGCGTTGAAGGTTACTGTATTGACAGCCGTGACGGTAAGGCATTGATGGAGACAGTGCTGGAACTTTCTGCAAAGCCTGATTTGTGTGAAGTATTGTCAACCAATGCACGTTTGCGTGCAGAACAATTTTCGCCTGAGGCTTTTGCCCAGAACTTACGTAATGCCCTACGCTTTTAAGCATGGAGTGCCGGCTAATGAAATCAATTGCTATTGTTGGCACCGTCGGAATTCCTGCCCAGTATGGTGGCTTCGAGACATTGGTTGAAAACCTGGTTCAGCATCATGATAAGAATCAGATACCATGTGAAGTTGTAGTGTACTGTAGTGGGAAGGCTTATCCTGAGCGGTCAGCTTGCTACGGTAGTGCAACATTACGCTATATTCCTATTTCAGCCAACGGTGCGAGTAGTGTTCTATACGATATAGTTTCTCTTCTCCACGCCTTATGGCGTGGTGCCGATGTAATCTTGTTATTGGGCGTATCGGGGGCCATTGCATTACCTCTAATTCGAGTCATATCTCGTGTCCGTATCGTTACAAATGTAGACGGCGTTGAGTGGAAGCGCGAAAAGTGGCAGGGATTGGCGAAGTGGTTCCTGCGTGTCTCAGAGAAGTTGGCCGTGCGTTTTTCGGATCAGGTAATTGCTGACAATGGCGGCATTGCCCAGCATGTTGAGCGCTGCTATGGCCAAGCGAGCTTGGTGATTGCCTATGGTGGTGATCATGCTACTAAGGCGAAGCCCAGTCCATGGCAGGGTAATCTGCCTGAAAAATACGCTTTGGCAATATGTCGTATAGAGCCTGAAAATAATGTAGCCATGATATTGGAAGCGTTCGCTAACCAAGATCGTCTCTCACTGGTGTTTGTTGGTAATTGGGACAGCAGTGAATATGGGCGGGCTTTGCGTTCGCGGTACACCAATATGGAGCAATTTTATCTTCTTGATGCCGTTTACGATGTGGGCCGACTATATACTTTGCGTCGTGGAGCAGCATTTTACCTTCATGGGCATTCTGCAGGTGGCACCAACCCATCACTCGTTGAGATGATGCATTTTGGGATACCAATCTTTGCTTATGACTGCGTATTTAACCGTTTCACAACAGAAGATAAAGCAATTTTCTTCAAGACGCCGGCACAGCTTGCACAGTTTATCACCGAGCTAAGTGAGGCAGAGGCGGCTAGAGTTGGGCAAGATATGGCTGAGACGGCTCGGGAAAAATTCACTTGGGAAGCTATTGGGGGCGCATACTTTGCTACGTTGCTTGAGTAATTTTCCAAGCTTTGTTGAACCTATTAGGCGGCGAGTGCTAGGTTCTATTTGACAAGTGCCACCACATCGTGGACAGGAAGATGTGCCATGACATCGTGGACAGCGTTCTTTAACAATCGAGTAGCCACTTCGTGGAAAACCCTGAATGTCACCTATCGCATTGGAGATATTCATGAAAAAACTGAGGAACAACTGCGTCAACGGGCCGTTCAGCGGCACCGGGATGGAGAGAGTCCGACCAGTATCTATTTTAGCTTGGGCAGGTCAAAAGCCTGGCTGTACAAGTGGCTGAGTCGCTACGATCCCGCCCGCCCGGACTGGTTTACAAGCCGTTCCAAACAACCCCAGTGGCTGCCGACTCAGTGTCGTAGGAGCTTGCCCGCAAGCGACCGATAATGCCCAAGATAAGCACTTCGGCTCGACGAAAAGATCAGAAAAACCAGACAGAATCATCTGGTTTTGAGAGATGTATAAACCCTGCTCTTTTCTCGTTTCCCCACCGCAAGCACATAAACAACCAACTCGTCATCCACTACCTCGTAGGCCAGCCTGTACCCAGCTGACCGTAGCTTAATCTTGTAGACTGAGTCATAGCCGCTCAACTTATCCGCCGCCACCCGGGGATGTTCTAATCTTTCTGCCAGCTTCTTCTTGAATTGGGCTCGAACTGGAGCTCCAAGCTTTTCCCATTCCTTCAGGGCAGCCGGAAGAAAGCGCAGCCTATAGGTCATCCAGCGATACCGATATTGATTGATCCTTGTCGCCCAGGCGCTCTTCCACGAGCTTCGCCAACTCGTAGTCTTCGATCATATCCATCAGGGCTTCATAGGTCTCTGCCGGAACCAGGTACGCCGCAGGCTTGTTGTGGTTGAGGACGGCAATGGGAGATCCACTAGCTTGGGAAAGCAACGCCGATGGATTTTTCTTTAGTTCAGAGATGCTTACGGAGAAGTCTGCTAATATTTGACGCATAAAGCCCTCTACTGGGTGCTATATTTGGCTCAAATGTTAGCCCATATCTTTGGGCCACGCTACAGACCTGACGCATAACAGCATGTTAATGAGGTCTCCGGCCTCATAATAGAGGGAGCGCAGGGGGAAATGCCGTCAAAGTGAGGGTTTTCGTGCCCCAGTGGTCGTTATGAGGCTATAGCATCGTGGTTTAAGAACTCTCCGCTCCGGGGGAGATTACAGGAGATTCATAGCTACCTTGATCAAGGATATCGTCGGTGAGAAACCTTGTGTGGTGGTTGTCGCCTGCAGGCAGGCTCCTACACGGGTAGTTCCATGGGCGCCAGTAGGGTAGATTTGGGTATATTGAGATCGAACGGTTGATATGTACGCGTTATGGCGTACAATTGGGGCTGTCATGGGCTACAGGGATGTTAAAGCTCAGGTGTTGAGCTGTTTGCGGACAGGTGACATTCTTCACGAGAGTAGGGGCGACATTGATATCAAGAACCTGCTCGCCACGGGCCAGGTCACCCTTGCGGAAGTCGTGGAGGTTATCGGGCGATCTCGGGGCTCTGATTATCGCTGCAGCCCGCACCACAGTGTGGATGGCGTGGATGTGCACATCATTCAGAGGCGACATGAAGGGGTGGATTGGTACATCAAATGGTACTTCGTTGAACCAACCACCGTCTTCATCAGCGTGCATCATTGAGGTAGTGGTATGAGAATTTTCAGGGTAGGCGATTCCCAGAAGGTCATTTGCGAGCATTGCGGTTCACTTGAGAGCGCAACGTTCAAGCTGCGGGATGTTCCTTTCAGTGATGGCAGTGGCATTGTCAAAAAGGTGCTGGTGGGTGTATGTGACTGCTGTGATGAAGTTTGTGTGATTCCGCACCAGTCTACCCCTGCCGTGCGCAGGCAGCTGGAATGCCAGCGCAAGGCGGTTGAGAGCCGTTTGCCGGCGCATCTGCTGGATATTCTCGGTTTGGCAACGAGTGAGGTGGGCGCGACCGCTGATTTTATACCCAGCCTGGTCAAGTATTATATTCATCAATTGGCAACCGACCCTGAAGCGGCGGGGAAGCTGAAAGCTTTTTTGCGCACTGAGCTTGCCGCTGGCAAGGCAGACAAGCGCCTTTCTTTGAAGGGCAAAATCATTTCAGAAGAGTTGGAGTTGGTAAAGTCTGCGGCAGACATCGACAGTACCACTGATGTGATCAAGGGCATTATTCTCAAAATCAACGAAGACATTCTGCTGTTGAAGCGCCCTGAGGCCATGGCTGAGCTGAAGGGTATTGTTGCGGCGGTTGCTTGAATGGTTGTCGCCTGGGGGCAGGATCTTCCATTCAGTTGATAACAATGATATTGCACGATAACTTTTGTTATGTTAGCGTGCGATTTTACGTTATTGGTGCTTTGCGCCATGCTGAATAAAGCTAAGTCTTATTTGCAAGATACCTTGGGCAGTAATGCTGTTAGCGAGGTATGGGGGCTGCCTTGGCCGGAGGCGGCACAGTTGTCCTTTTTTTTGCATGACCGCTATACCTTCTACCAAGCCGATCTACTGGGTAGCCCCTGCCTGTTGATGGTAAACCGTGCTCAACAGAGGGAGACGCCCGCTGTGGTGCGCAAGCACTGGCAAGCGGTGAGTAAACACTTTGCCGGTGATGTGGTTTATGTGGTCG
>Ga0265293_10001838_pt1 | contig 44847 bp, 47 predicted proteins | sample Munlanlewell138R_FD_192505 | JGI IMG/M metagenome (GOLD analysis project Ga0265293, IMG submission 192505) | Leachate microbial communities from a municipal landfill in Southern Ontario, Canada - Leachate well 138R | ecosystem: Engineered > Solid waste > Landfill > Unclassified | place: Canada... | reverse complement strand
GGTACTTGCGCACCGTGTTGCGGGAAATACTCAGTTCACGGCTGATGGCCCGGATAGAGAGGCCCCGGCCGTTATCGTATAAACCTTTGATTTTGTGTATCACTACCCACTCCTTCAATGTGCATCCACGGCCATCAATCAGACGGGGGACGCTACAGGTTTTGGTGGCCTATGCCACCTGAAGGGTGGGTCAAAACTAATGGCCAGAGGTGGGTCAGTTTAGATGGCCATTAACATGAGGTCAGCCTGTCCAAGGCGCGGGAAATATCCGCCAGGCGCTCCGCCACAAGCGATGCCTTGAAAACCTCCACCGCCAGCTGTGCCTGCGCTTCCTCGGAAACGCCCGGCAACGCGCCCTGCACGGCATCCAGAGCGTCGTCTAATGCGCCCTCGGCAATCTGAAGCCTCATCGTCAATCTCCTTTGTGTTTTGAACGGTTTTGAACCATGCACCAACCCCTAACCCCTGAGCAAGCCCGCGCGGCGCTGGATCACGAAGGCAAGTCCATCGCCGACTTCGCGCGGGAGCACAACCTGGACGAACCCACCGTCTACCAGGTGCTGGCCGGCCGCAAGCAGGGCCGCCGCGGCGAGGCCCACCGCGCCGCCTGCCTGCTGGGCCTGAAGGTGGGCAACATCGCCCCCGCCATTCGCCTGCCCGCAACCCCCCAGGTACACCCGTAGAAGGACTATCGCCATGTACCCAGACCCCAAGCGCATCAAAGACAACCGCATCACTATCCGGCTCGATGCCTACGAGCATGACCTGATACAGGCGCTGGCCAACTACCAGGGGGAGCAAGTCGCCACCCTGTTGCGCCGCATGGCCATGAGAGAAGCGCAAAACTGCTTGATCAATGACAACAGTGTCTCCCAGGCCACCGCCTGAAACGAGGCCGCAAACGGCAGCCAAAAATATGCCACCAGAAATCGACATTTCATTGACTGCGGCCGATCTGGAATACCTGGAACAGGTACGCATTTCCCAGGGCCTGGAAAGCATCGAGCAGGCAGCGGAGTGGCTGGCAAAAACGGCCGTGCGCAAGGCTGCAAGACGCACCACCGGCCGTGGCCGGGCCCTGTATCCGGTAGAGGGGAATCAATAATGGCCAGCTACCTCAAATGCCCCCTCTGTGGCTATCGCCTGCGCACCCGCAACAGCACCGGCCAGCACCCGCTGCTGCGCACCGAGTACCTGCAATGCCTAAACCCGGGCTGCTACGCCGCCTTTCGCGGCACCCGTGAGATCACCCACGAGCTCTCCCCCAGCGGCTTGCCCAACCCCGGCATCAACCTGCCCCGGGTGGCGCGGGCCGAGAACGAGCGCATCACCGCCGAGCTGACTGGCAACACCAACCAGCTGGACCTGCTCCACGCCGATGACAGCGGCCCCAACCCATCCACGGAGAACACCCATGACTGAGACCACCTCACCCGCGCAAACCTGGCAGGATCAGCTGCAACTGGCCGCCCTGGGCTGGATGCACCGCAACCACGCCCAGTTCGGCTGCCAGGATCGCCTGCTGTGCGCCGCGGCCGTGCGCGACCTGATGGACAGCTTCGACGCCAGCCAGGAGGCCGCCGAGAACAGCGTGATCCGCGCCTATGGCGAGTTCCGCCACCAGGGCAGCGACTGTTACCTGGATATCTCCCTCAGCTCCGGCGCTGTCGCCACCATCCGCGACCCCAGCAGTGGGGTGATCTACGCCGTACCGGTGAAGGCCATCATCGACCGGCTGATTCCACGCCCCAGCCCCTCCGATCGGGTGTACCTGGTCAACACCACCAGCCATTGATGCGGGAGGACGAACGCCATGTCTGGCCACACCACCCTGCATATTCCCGCGGCCACGGAAGCCAAGATCCGCCAATACCTGGCGCTGCTGGATGCAACAGAAACCCGCGAACTCAGCCCGGAAGAGCGCATCGATGCCATCCGGCAGATGCAACAGGCCAGCCGCGAGCTGTTCGTGCAGGCGCTGTTTACGGTGAACCACCACCGCCGCAATGCCCCATGAGCAAAGGCAAGCCCGCACGGCAATGGGCGGCGGAAATAGCCGACCTGCCCAACCTGGAGGCACGGCGCACCCGGCTGAGGGAGGTACCCCGCAACCTTCGGCCCTTGGTGGAAGCCCATTTGAAACTGCTGTGGGGCCGCAGGCACCGCCACGGCCGCAGCTGAGACGAGACCGCAATCCCATGCAGTTGAGCGACATAAAAAACAGGGTAGACCTGCATGACCTGGCCGCGCGGCTGGGGCTGGAGCGCCCGGATGCGAACGGCAATTACCGCAGCCCCCACCACAAGGACCGTAACCCGTCGCTCTCCATCTACCAGAAGAATGGCGAGTACCGCTGGAAGGACCACAGCGCCCGCGAGGGCGGCGACTGTTTCGACCTGGTGCGCTACGTGGAGAACTGCGACCCGGCCGCCGCCATCGCCCGGGTGCGGGAGCTGTACGGCCTTCCCCTGGAGCGCCAGCCAGACCAGCCCCGGCAGCAGCTCTCCACCCTCGAGTACATCGCCCAGCAGTGCCTGCGGGACACCGGTGCAGCGGCGGACTACCTGCACACCGAGCGGGGCATCGATGCCGACACAATCCAGGCCGCCGTCGCGCGCCGCACCCTAGGTTTTTCCGACTGGACATCCGCCAAGCGCCAACCGGGCGAGCTGGGCTATGGCGGCCCGGCGGTGGCCTTTATCTGCCGGGATCTCGTCACCAGCGCAGTGATGGGCGTGGATTACCGCTACCTGGACCCAGCCCTCAATGGCGGGCTGAAGACCAAGTCCCAGGGCGAAAAGAGTGGCGTGGTGTGGACATCCTGCCTGCACCGGCTACGCCGGGCCCACACCGTGGTGGTGGTGGAGAGCGCCATCAACGCCCTCACGGTGGAAACGGCCGCGCAACAGACTGGCCTGCTGAAGGGCTGGGCTGCCCTGGCCATTCGCGGCACCGAGAACCACAGCATCGACTGGACGCCCCTCACGGGCAAGCGGGTGGTGGTGTGCATGGATAACGACCCGCCCATCGCCGAGGGCCCCCGCCAGGGCCACAGGCCGGGGCCGGAGGCCGCCTGGCGGGTGGTGGACCAGCTCACCGCCCTGAATATTCCCGCCCTGCTGGTGGACCAAGCCGAGTGGGGTGATATCAATGACTTGAACGACCTGCTGTGCGCCAAGGATGCCACCGCCACCCGCGTCGCCCTGGAAAAACTGGAACAGTGGCTCATCCCCGGCCTGCCGGGGGATGACCAGCCGGGCAAACGGCGGGTGTTTCTGCCGCCCCACGATTGGGGCATCTACTGGAAGTATCGCGCCCGGCCGGACTTCACCACCCTGGTGAAGGAAACCACCGGCGACGAAGGCGAGACCATCACCCGCCACGAGGATGTATGCGGCTTCCGCCTGGCGGCGCTCTCTCGCATCACCGTGGCCAGCGCCCAGGCCACCATGACCGGCGAGCCGGACACCCAGCCCCGCGTGGTGTTCGCCGCCTCGGTTCAGATCCCCCGCCACGGCAACACCCTGCTGCGCCGGGTGCTGACGGACGACGGCCTGCACAACATGACGAACTGGACCAAGTTCGGCCCCATCTTCCGCCCCCAGCAGTTCAGCCGCATGTTGGCCATCTGGGAGCGGGCGACGGATCTGGGCGCCCGCAACGCCGCCAATTTCGTCGGCATCTGCTACCGCGAGGGCAAGCCGGCCCTTAACGAGGGGCCGGACTGCTACTTCAACGAGCCGGATAAACAATGCCCCTACCACAACCTGCAGTTCCCCGCTGGCAATGTGGCCGATGCGGCCCGGGTGATTGCCGCCTACCAGGCCACCTTCCGCGATAACGCCGCGGCCATGCTGCTCACCTGGGCCCTGGGCGGGCACCTGAAGGCCTTCCTAGGTTTTTGGCCCCACATGGTGCTGCAGGCGGACAAGGGCGCGGGCAAGTCCACCCTCATCAAGCGGCTGGAGCGCACCATCGGCTTCACCATGTTTTCCGGCCAGAGCCTGGGCACCGAGTACCGGTTGATCACCTCCGTCTCCCACACCTCGCACCCGGTGGGCTGGGAGGAGCTCTCCGCTCGCCGGCAGGATGTGATCGACAAGGCGGTGGCGCTGCTGCAGGAAACCTACCAGTTCACCATCACCCGCCGCGGCACGGACATGACGGAGTACCTGCTCTCCGCCCCCGTGCTGCTGGCCGGCGAGGACGTACCTGTGGATAGCCTGCTGGGCAAGGTGGTGCGCACCCAATTGAGTGGCCGCCGCGGCGAGCTGATCCCCGAAAACCTGCCCCGCTTTCCGGTGCGGGAATGGCTGCAGTGGCTGGCGCGATTGCAGCGGGAGCGGGTGCTGGAGATCTACAACGCCATCAACGCCAAGCTGATGCAGCGCACGGCCGCCAGCACGAGCGACGACGGCGCCACCCGCATGGTGGGCAACTACGCCGCCCTGGCCACCGGCTGGCAGCTGCTGTGCGAGTTTGCCAGCATCCCCACCGCCCAGGGCGGCTTCCCCGACAACCTGGTGGCGGAAATGAACAGCCACGTCATCGAATCCCGCGCCGCCAGGGAGCCCTGGGTGTGGATCCTCGAAATCATCCTGGGGGAGATCGACCGCGGCCAGTTCGCCGCCCCCTACCGCTTCGAAACCGCCGACAACGGCGATACCTGGCTGCTGCTGCGCGCCACCCACTGCATGCAGCACCTGTCCCAAAGCAACGCCCTGCGGGCCAAGTACGACGCCCTGCCGGTGAAGTCCGCCCGGGTGTTCCACCGCCAGCTGGAGCGCGCGGGTGTGATCGCCCGCGACGGCATCGAGCGCACCATCGGCGGTCGCCGGGTGGCCCACCTGCAGGCGCTGAGCATGGACGTGCTGAAGGAGTACGGCCTGTCGGTGGCCGTGCCCGAAGAGGACAAGCAAGGCGGCTGGTACAACAGCTGAGGAGAGGCTGATGGAAACGGATTTCAAAACCCTGCGCGCACGCACCTACCTGGGGCTGCGTGCTCAAGTCCGCGAGGACGAACGTATCTTCGCCATTCGGCGAGACCGTGCCGGCTGGTTCGTCGGCACGGTAACCACGCGACAACCACGGGAGTACATCACCATGTCACTGGACCACAAAGCCCTCAGCCGGCGCTGCTACGACGAAGCCCTGCGCACTGAAGTCCTTCTCCACCTGGGCACCATGTGCCAGGACGCCGCCTTCCCCTCGGTGGCGGAGGAGGCCTTCATCGATGACTGGGATGGCATCTGCGCCGCCCTGGGCCTAGACCCGGACGCCTGCGACCCGGAGGAGCCGGCCGATATCGCCACGCTGCTGCATGAGGAGGGCAAACTGGGGTTTCTCGTGCAGTTCGCCACGCCGGTGCCAAGGTTCCGGCCCTGTGGCGACATCGATCACCACGGCTGGGGCATGTACTCTCTGACGTGGATCTACGCCGAGACCCTGGGCGAGGCCTTCGACAAGGCCTTTGCCTGGCGCCGCCAGTACATCCAGGCGCAGCGCGAAAGGCAGCAGGCAGCGATGGTGGATCCCCCAAAGCCAGACAACCCCTTTATGACATCCTGCTACAACGGGGTGTGGGTGGGGGCCTGCTCCGCGGACGACCGCATCCCCCGGGTGCGGGAATTCACGCTGGAAGAGTGCAGCCGGGCGCTGCAACTGGACGATTTACAAACGACGGTACGCAGAGCCTTGGAACGTCGTATCCGCCAACTGAAGGCCATGGAGCCCACTTGATGTCCCTGGAGAAGTTTCTACCTATCACGCTGTTGGTCATCCAGGCGATGGCCAGCGTGCCTTATTGGGCAATGGGCGACTGGCGCAAGGGCCTGTATTGGGTGTTCGCCGCCGGGCTGACTTACGTTGTGACATTTTGAGGAGGCAGGTGATGACCAAAATCGAAACGGTGACACCTCTCAAGCCGCGCTCGAACGGCCGCCTAGAGATCCTGGACCCTGACAGCACGTTGATACGGATACCAGAGGTAATGGCCATCACCGGCCTTGGTCGGGCGACGGTTTACAAGCGACTTCGAGAGGATTCGAGTTTTCCCCGGCCGGTAAAACTGGGCGAAGCAGGCAACCGCGGCGCCCGCGTGGGCTTTGTGCTGGGGGAGGTGCGCCAGTGGGTGCGCCAGCAGGTTGAATCCCGCGATGAAAGTGAACGCAATAAGTAAGTCCCAAAGCTGGGCGGTCATAGAATGCGGACCCGGAGATTACATGCTCACGCCTCATAAAAAATGAGCGCGCATTGACATGCCGGTTAGCCGACTAAACTATCTAATCCCGCCCTTGCTTGTATTTCCAGTATTCCTCCCACATGGAGGTCTTGAAAGAAGGACCAATTCCGCCATATGGCTTCCCAGACCGAAACGCGATTTCTTCGTCCACTATGTGACACGCTATCGCTTCTAACATTCTGAGCACCATATCCCCGCTCTGGCCGTATACAGTGTAATTTTTTGAAGAATTCACAACTGAGCAACAATAGTTCCACTCGGAGAGAAGAGTTACGCTCTCTTGTTGTAGAGCGGAGTTTTGAATGCGGCTATTGGCAACTTTCCCTGTTTGGAGGAAATTAACAGCAGTATCTAACCGCCTTTCTTTTTCGAGAAATTCTTCGTAATGCCTGTCGCAGTAACCCATTTTGGTGCAAGGTGAACCGCACCTGTAGATCCTGCATTTTTTTGGCGTTTTTGTCATGCATCCAATTCGATGTAAGGTGTGATTCTCGAACGAACCCAAGCTGTAAAGCAGCCTTTCTTTGTCGGCCAAGTGATGTTACATGGTCAAAGGATGAAAAGTCCAAGGTAAGACTCTGCCAAATGCTGGAAGACGGTGATAAGCTCTTGCGGCTGTTCCACAGGGGCACCGGTAGGCCCTACCCCTTCCCATCAACGTGGCGAAAGGGCACTACGTTCCCCAGCTCCAGCGCATCCAGGTGGTCGGCATACCACTGCATCATACCCCGGCGCTGGTTGAGGTAAATGGCCTTGTTGTACACGCCGGAAACTCCGCCCTCCACGTGGGAAAGCTGCGCTTCCACATAGTCCCCGGGGAAGCCGTTTTCCCGCAGCAGCGTGGAGGCAATATGCCGAAAGCCGTGGCCGGTCTGGCGGCCGGCGTAACCCATCCGACGCAGCGCCATGTTGAACACCATGTTACTGCGGGGCTTCTTGTGGTCGTTGCGGCCGGGAAACAGCAGTGGATAGGCTCCGGTCAGTGGATGGAGCGCTTCAAGCACCTCGATGGCCTGGCGCGACAGGGGCACCAGGTGCTCTCGCCGCTTTTTCATGCGGACCGCGGGGATCGTCCATAGCGCATTCTCCAGGTCAATCTCCGCCCATCGGGCTTGCCGAACTTCCCCCGGACGCAGCGCGGTCAACACCAGCAGGCGCAGCCCGAGGGCAATGTCCTTGGCGTGGGCGTAGTCACGGATGGCCCGCAGTAGGTCGGGCAGCTCCGCAGCCGACACGTGGGCAAAGTTCTCGTCGGGCTTTGTTTGCAAAAACCGGTGCACGCCATCCAGTGGGTTATGGTTAATGCGGCCGGTCACCCGGGCCAGGTCGTAGATTTCCTTGCAGTGGCGGCGGATCCGCGCCATGCGGTCCAGAATGCCCTTTTGCTCCAGCCCCCGCAGCAGCTCCATCCATTCCATGGAGTGGATCTCGGCAAACGGCCGCTTGCCCAGGGTGGGGAAAACATGCAGCTCCAGGCCCGTCTTGGCGTTTAGGTAGGTACCATCGCTCCAGGAAGGTCGGCGTACGCCAAGCCACTCTCGGGCCAGATCCTCAAAGGAACCGTTTACCGCCTCGGCCAGGGCCTGCTCACGCGCCTTGCCCTTGCGGGAAATGTCGCCCCCCGCATCGGCCTCATCCCGCAACTCGGCGGCTTTCTTGCGCGCCCTGGCGGCCGACAGGGCGGGATAACCCCCCAGCCCTATCCAGCCCCGCTGCCCCGAGGGCTTCCTATAGCGCAACACCCAGGACTTGCTCCCACTCGGCTTCACCCGGAAATACAGGCCACCACCATCGTGCTCACGGTATTCCGTTTCCTCCGGCTCCAGATTCGCCAACACCGTATCGCTCAACGGCCGCCGCTTTATATCCGTCCTCCGCATCGCCTGGTATCCCTGGGTTCTAGTTTCCCCGCAGTGTACCCACAGGGATACCAAAAATCGATAGATACACGTAGACACTCATAGACACACAGAGACAAAAAAGCCCGCAAAAATGCGGGCTTTTCAGATGCTTATGGACGCCTGTAGACACTCATAAACAAGGACTTGGAGGCGCGGGTCGGAATCGAACCGGCGTAAACGGAGTTGCAGTCCGCTGCATAACCACTCTGCTACCGCGCCTGGGTGTTGCCCGGAATTTCCGGCTCGCCCTGTGCCAGCGGCGAGGGGCGTATTCTAGGCAATACTGGCGGGGAATCAAGTCTCCCGTGAGTTTTTGTCGCCGCTGGCGCCGCTGAGATCCGGCCAGGCGGCGGCCAGGTACAGGCACATGGACCACAGCGTCAGGGCCGCGGCCACGTAGAGCAGGAAGATGCCGGCGTAATCGAGGGTCGGGTATTTTTCCGGGTCGATCAGCAGCAGGAAGGCGATGGCGATCATCTGCAGGGTGGTTTTGATCTTGCCCACGTAGGACACCGCCACGCTGGTGCGCCGGCCAATTTCCGCCATCCACTCCCGCAGGGCGGAAATGACGATCTCCCGGGAAATGATCACCATGGTGGGCACGGCGAACAGCAGATTGGGGTGGGTTTGCAGCAGCACCACCAGGGCCACGGCGACGATCAGCTTGTCCGCCACCGGGTCGAGGAAGGCGCCGAAGGGGGTCATCTGGTTGAGCTTGCGGGCCAGGTAGCCATCGAACCAGTCGGTGATGGCGGCGATGCCGAAAATGGCGGCGCTCGCCGGATGACGCCATTCCCAGGGCAGGAAGTAGACCACCACCAGAAGCGGGATACAGAGTATCCGCAACAGCGTCAGGAGATTGGGCAAGTTCCACATAACGGCGGGGACTTCCTTGACTAAAACCGCAAATTACTCGTTGTGGAGTGCACTGTAAATAGCCTCCGCCACTTTTCGGCTGATGCCGGGCACCTTGGTCAAATCCGCCACGCTGGCCTTTTCCACCTCGCCATAACCGCCGAAAAAGCGCAGTAATTCCCGCCGCCGGCGGGGGCCGACACCGGGAATATTCTCAAGGGGAGACTCGCGGCGCTTCTTGTCCCGGCGCTGGCGGTGGCCGGTGATGGCGAAGCGGTGGGCCTCGTCGCGGATCTGCTGGATGAGGTGAAGGGCCGGGGATTCGGTGCGCAGAATCTCCTCCCGGTCGCCGACGGCGAGCAGCAAGGTCTCCATGCCGGGCTTGCGTGTCACCCCCTTCGCCACCCCCACCAGGGTCACACCCTCCACGCCGAGGCGGGCGAGCACGTCGCTCGCCATGCGCAGCTGGCCCTTGCCGCCGTCGATGAGAAGGATATCCGGCAGCTTGCCCTCGCCTTTCTGGAGCCGCCGGTAGCGGCGCTCGAGGGCCTGGGCCATGGCGCCGTAGTCGTCGCCGGCGGGCACCCCCTCGATATTGAAGCGCCGGTAGTCGGCCTTGATGGCGCCCTCGGCGCCCCACACCACGCAGGACGCCACCGTCGCCTCGCCGCTGCTGTGGCTGATATCGAAGCACTCGATGCGCGCCGGCGCCGCGGCGAGGCCGAGGCCGCCGCGCAGGGCCTCGAGGCGGTTTTGCACGGTCTCCCGGGAGGCGAGCCGGCTGGCCAGGCTCTGCTCGGCGCTGCGGGTGGCCAGTTCCAGCCATTTCAGGCGGGTGCCGCGCACCGAGGTCTTGACCGCCACCCTGCGCCCGAGGGTCTGGCTGATGGCGGCGGACAGCACCTCGGCATCCTCGGCGGGGATCTCGGCGATGATCTCCCGGGGCAGGTCGTTGAGGCCGCCACCGCCCAGGTACAGCTGGGAAATGAACTCGCCGAGCAGCGCACCACGGTCGTCCGCCAGGGGGGTCTTGGGAAAGAATCCGCGGCTGCCGAGCATCCGCCCCTGGCGGATGAACAGCATCTGCACCGAGGCGAGATCCCCGGATACGGCGGCGGCGAGCACGTCCACGTTGCCCTGCCCCGCCTCGATCACCTGCTCCGCCTGGAGCTGGCGCAGGGAGATGATCTTGTCCCTGAGGTCCGCCGCCTTCTCGAAATGAAGCTCGGCGGCGGCGCCGTCCATGGCCTGTTCCAGCTCGCGGATCACCAGGTCGCTCTTGCCCTCGAGGAACAACTCGGTGAGGCGCACGTCGCGGCGGTAGTCCTCCTCGCTCACCAGGCCCACGCAGGGCCCGGTGCAGCGCTTGATCTGGTACTGCAGGCAGGGCCGCGAGCGGTTGCGGAAGAAGCTGTCCTCGCACTGGCGCACGCGAAAGGTCTTCTGCAGGAACACCAGGCTGTCCCGCACCACGTTGGCGTTGGGATAGGGGCCGAAATAGCGGCCCTTGCGGCGTTTCACCCCGCGATGGAAGGCGAGGCGCGGATAGGGCTCCCCCTCGGAGAGAAACACATAGGGGTAGGACTTGTCGTCCCGCATCAGGATGTTGAAGGGCGGCCGGTACTGCTTGATGAGGTTCTGTTCGAGGATCAGCGCCTCGACCTCGGTGGCGGTGATGGTGACCTGCACATTGCGGATGCGGCTCACCAGGGCCTGGGTCTTGGGGCTCAGGCCACTTGCGCGAAAATAGCTGGCGACCCGCTTGCGCAGGTTCTTGGCCTTGCCCACGTAGAGGATCTGCTCGTCCTCGCCGAACATCTGGTAGACCCCGGGGCGCTGGGTGAGGGTCTTGAGAAAGCTTTTGGCGTCGAAGGGCATCGGGGCCGGCCTAGAGAATTTCGCTCGGGTCCACCAGCCCGTACTTGACGGCGGCGAGGGTCAGCTCCACGTCGTTGCCCACCCCGAGTTTTTCGTAGATGCGGTATTTGTGGGCGTTGATGGTCTTGGGGCTGATGTTGAGGATGCCCGCCACCTCCGCCGCCCGGTAGCCGCTGGTGATCATCTGGGCGATCTGCAATTCCCGCTGGGACAGCTGGGCCAGGGGCGAGGACTCCTGCCCGGGGCGCAGGCCGCTCACCACCATCAGCTGGGCGATGGAGGGGCTTACGTACACCGAACCGGCCATCACCATGCTGATGGCCTGGGCGATCTCGTGGGTATCGGCGTTCTTGGTGATGTAGCCGGCGGCCCCGGCCTTGAGCAGCTTGCTGGGATAGACGTCGTCGTTGAAGGCGGTGACGATGATGACCCGCACCTGGGCGTGATTGAGGACGATGCGCTTGGTGGCCTCGATGCCCCCCATGCCCGGCATGCGGATATCCATCAACACCAGGTCGGGCCTGTCGCCCCGCACCCGGTCGAGGGCTTCCTCGCCGCTTGCCGCCTCGCTCACCACCACCACGCCGGGCACGTCCCGCAACAGGCCGCAAAGGCCCATGCGGATAAGGTGATGATCGTCAACCACCAGAACCCTGATCACCGCAACCTCCCCTGTGCCGGTGCCGGTCGCACCGAGCGGAATGTGATGTTGATGCGCGCCTCCGCGATCCGGGGCTCCTTGGGGACCCGGTGCAGCCAGTGGCGCTGGAGCGGCCCGGCCATCAGCAGCAGCGAGCCGTCGGGCAGTTCCAGGCGGTAGCGCTGCCCGGGGATTGTACGGTGTTTCAGTTCAAAGCGCCGTACCGCCCCGAGGCTGAGGGACGCCACCTGGGGGGCCTCCCCCAGTTCGGGCTCGTCGTCGGCGTGCCAGTCGACGCTGTCGGCACCGTCCCGGTACAGATTGAGCAGGGCGCTGTTGAAGACGAGTCCGGTGGCGGCCTCGACCCGCTCCCTGACCCGGGACAGGAGCGGCGTCCAGGGGGTGGTGACGAGGCGCACCCCGGAGTAGCTGTAGTCGGCGCCGGGATCGCCGTACCAGGCGTTCAGCCGGGGGATGGGGATACGCCGCCCGGCGATGGAAATTTCGCTGCGCTTCCAGGGGGTTTCAGCCCGCAGCCGGGCGAACAGGGCGGCGCGCTCCGCCGCCTCGACAAAGGCCGGCCAGTAGCGCAGCTGGCCGTCCCGGAGCACCAGGGTTTCATCACCGCCGAGGGGGAGCATGGTCCTCGCCACCGAGCACGGTGGGTTCGAGCTCGAGGGCAACCCCAAAGCGCCCCTCGACATCGGCGGCGATATCGGCGGCCAGGGCCAGCAACTCGGCGCCGCTGCCGCCGCCAAAGTGCACCAGCACCAGGGCCTGACGGTCGTGGACACCCACGGCGCCCCGCCGCCGACCCTTCCAGCCGGCGCGGTCGATGAGCCAGGCGGCGGGAATCTTCAGGCCGCCGTCGGGCTGGGGGTAGCCCGGCATATCGGGAAAGCGCGCCCTGAGGGCCGCGCCCTCGGCGGCACCCACCACCGGGTTCTTGAAGAAACTGCCGGCGTTGGGGCGCTCCGCCGGGTCCGGCAGTTTGCGCCGGCGCAGGGCGCACACCGCGTCGTACACCGCCCGGGGGCTCGGCGCCGGATCGGCGGCGAGGCTGTCCCGGAGTTCCGGGTAATCCAGGCAGGGCGCCGGGGTGGTGGACAGGGACAGGGTGATGGCGGTGATGATCACCCTGCCCCGCAGTTCGTGCTTAAAAATACTGTCCCGGTAGCCGAAGCGGCAGGCCTCCCGGTCGAGCCGGATCAGCTCGCCGCTGTCCAGGTCGAGGGCATCGAGGCTGTCGAAGCGGCTGGCCAGCTCCACCCCGTAGGCGCCGATATTCTGGATCGGCGCGGCGCCGGCGCGGCCGGGGATGAGGGCGAGGTTTTCGAGGCCGAACCAGCCCCGGGCGAGGCAATGGCCCACCAGGGCGTGCCAATCCTCCCCCGCCCCTGCCCGTACCCGCACCGTGCTCCCCGCCCTGTCCAGCGCCTCGATGCCGGGCAGCGCGACCCGCACCACCAGCCCGGGGATGTCCCCGGCGAGGATCACGTTGCTGCCGCCGCCGAGCACCGTCAGGGACAGGCCCCGGGCGCGGGCGAAGTCCCGGGCCGCCAACAGGTCGTCGAGGGTGGCGGCGGTGCACAGGTAGCGGGCCCGGGCGTCGAGGGCGAGGGTATTGAGGCCGCCCATGGGGGCCTGCTCGATGAACTCCACCCCCTCAGCGCTCCCCGGCGTCGACGTGGTGGACGCGGATATGGTCGAGCAGCCCCAGGGATGCCTGGTAGACCAGCTCGTAGACCCGCTCGAAGCCGTCGAAGCCGCCGTAGTAGGGATCCGGCACCTCGTCGGGGTCCTGTTCACCCAGCTCACCGGCAAAGGGCAGGAAGAGCCCGACGTGCCCCAGGTACCAGTCGGGCTTCATGCGTTCCAGGGCGTCGAGGTTGGCGCGGTCCATGGCGAGGATGTAGTCGAAATGATCGAAGTCCGCCGGGGTCACCAGCCGCGCCCGCAGGTGGCCGATATCCACCCCGCGGCCGAGGGCCGCCTGGCGCGCCCGCTGGTCCGGCGCCTTGCCGAGGTGCCAGTCGCCGGTGCCGGCGGAATCCACGGCGATTAGGGCATCGAGCCCCGCGTCCCGCACCAGTTGCTCAAATACACCCTGGGCGGTGGGTGAGCGGCAGATATTGCCGAGGCAGACAAACAGCACGCGGGTCTGGCGAGTCATGGCGCTGCTCCTCCGAGCATGTCGATGACCCGGGCCAGGTCCGCCTCGGTGTCCACCCCGCCCGGCACCGGGGCGCAGGCCTCCGCCAGGTGGATGCGGCGCCCCTGCCACAGAAAGCGCAACTGCTCCAGGCATTCGAGGCGCTCCAGGGGGGCCACGGGCCAGGTGACGAAATCCCGCAGCTCCCGCACCCGATAGGCGTAGATGCCGAGGTGGCGGCGGGCGTCGAGCTCCTCCGGCAAGCCGGGGGCGCCGGCGAGGCGGTGGTCCCGGGGCCAGGGGATGGGGGCGCGGCTGAAGTAGAGGGCCATCCCGGCCCGGTCCGCCACCACCTTGACGATGTTGGGATTGTCGAAATCCCCGGCCGCTAGGATCGGCTCCCACAGGGTCGCCACCGCCGCATCCGGGTTGGCCGCCAGGTTGGCGGCCACCTGGCGGATCACCGCCGGGGGGATCAGGGGCTCGTCCCCCTGGACATTGACCAGGAGGGTGTCGTCGTCAAAGCCGAGGAGCCGCGTCACCTCCTCCAGCCGGTCGGTGCCGGAGGGGTGATCCGGGGAGGTCATCACCACCTCGCCGCCAAAGCCCCGCACCGCGTCGCGGATGCGGGAATCGTCGGTGGCGACGGTGACACTCTGGGCACCGGCGGCCAGGGCCTGCTGGTGAACCCACTGGATCATGGGCTTGCCGCCAATGTCCCGCAGCGGCTTGGCGGGCAGGCGGGTGGAGGCGTAACGGGCCGGTATCACGATATGGAAGACTGTACTCACAGTTGGGTCACCCGACTTTCAATGGCGTCGACAAGGGTGTGCATGCCGCTGTTCTCCAGGGTGGCGGCCACATCCAGCACCCAGGTATTCGGGGCCGGGAGGTGCTGGCATTTGACCGCGTCCTTGGCGGTGAGGATCACCGGGCGGCCGTCGCCGAAGCGCAGTTCCGCGGCACTGAAACGGTGGTGATCGGGAAAGGGATGGAGCTTCACCGCAAGCCCCAGGCTCGCCAGGGTGCGGGCAAAGCGGGTGGGGTTGCCGATCCCCGCCACGGCGTTGACCGAATCCCCCGGCGGGTCGTCCACGGCCCGGGATTCGCTGCCATCGAGGCGGCGAAAACGCAGGGGCTGGAGAAACATGCGGTACTGGCGCGGGTGGTCAAGCACCGCGTTGCCGCCGTTGACGATGGCGAAATCCGCTTCCCGGAGGCGCGCCAACGGCTCCCGCAGGGGGCCCGCGGGCAGGCACCAGCCGTTGCCGAGCACCCGGTCGCCGTCCACCACGATGATCTCCATGTCCCGGGCCAGGCGGTAGTGCTGGAGGCCGTCGTCGCTGAGGATGATCTCGCAGTCGGTGTGGTTTTCCAGATAGCGGGCGGCCCGCACCCGGTCCGGGTCCACCACCACCGGGCAGTCGCAGCTGAGGGCGATGAGGAGGGGCTCGTCGCCGCTCTGGGCCGGGTCGCTGTCGGCGGTGACCCGCATGGGGTACAGGGGCGCCCGGCCGCCGTAGCCGCGGCTGATCACACCGGGCCTGTAGCCCCGGGCCTGCAGCGCCTTCACCAAGGCGATGATCAGGGGCGTCTTGCCGGTGCCCCCCACGGTGAGGTTGCCCACCACGATCACCGGCAACCGCCCCCGCGCCTGGCGCGCCTCCAGGTAGGCGCGGCGCTTGCCCGCCACCCAGGCGAACAGCCAGGCGAGGGGCGCGAGCCACAGGCTCCAGCTCCCCGCCCGGTACCAGGCCCGCTCCAGCGCCGTCACCCCTCAGCTCTCCGCGAACTGCTTTTGATACAGCTGGGCGTAGCGACCGCCCCGGGCCAGCAGGCCGCGGTGATCCCCCTGCTCGACGATGCGGCCCTTTTCCAGCACCAGGATGACATCGGCGTTCTCCACGGTGCTGAGGCGATGGGCGATGACGAAGGTGGTGCGCCCCTGCATGGCCACTTCCAGGGCCGCCTGGATATGGCGCTCCGATTCGGTGTCGAGGGCGGAGGTCGCTTCGTCGAGGATCAGGATGGGGGCGTTCTTGAGCAGCGCCCGGGCGATGGCGATGCGCTGGCGCTGGCCGCCGGAGAGCATCACCCCGTCGTCGCCGATGCGGGTGTCGAAGCCCTCCGGCAGGGCCTCGATGAAATCCAGGGCGTGGGCGGCCCGGGCCGCCTCCCGCACCGCCTCGCGGCCGCGGGTGGCGAGCTCCCCGTAGGCGATGTTGTTGTAGACGCTGTCGTTGAACAGGGTCACCTGCTGGCTCACCAGGGCGATGTGGCTGCGCAGATTCTTGAGGTCGTAGTCGTTGATCTCGACGCCGTCGAGGAGGATGCGCCCGCCCTGGTGGTTGTAAAAGCGCGGGATCAGGCTCACCAGGGTGCTCTTGCCGCTGCCGGAGGACCCCACCAGGGCGATGGTCTGGCCCGGCGCCGCGGTGAAGCTGACGCCCTTGATGGCCGGCTCGCTGGCGCCGGCGTAGGTGAAGGCGACATCCTCGAAGACGAAGCCGCCGCTGACCCGCTCAGCGCGGTGACGGCCGTTGTCCCGCTCCTCCTCGGCATCGAGGGTCTCGAACAGCACGGTGGCGGCGGCGATGCCCCGCTGGATGGTGCTGTTGATCTGGGTGAGCTGGCGCAGGGGCTTGGCCAGCAGGCCCGCGGTGAGCAGGAACTTGGTGAAGCCGCCGGTGCTCATGCTGCCGAGCATGTCCGGCACCATCGCCAGCCAGATCAGCAGCGCCAGCACGGCGGCCACCAGGATCTGCACGATGGGGGTACTGAGGCTTTCGGTGAGGGACAGCTTGAGGCTCTGGCGGCGGTTCTGGCGGCTGGCGCTGTGCATGCGGTGGATCTCGAAATCCTCGCCGCCGAACAGGCGCATCTCCCGGTAGCCGGACACCGCCTCGTTGGACACCTGGGTCACCTCCCCCATGGCGTTCTGGATGCGCTTGCTGAGCAGCCGGAAACGCTTGCTCACATAGCTGATGATCAGCGCGATCAGCGGCATCACCGCGCCGAAGATCAGCGCCAGCTGCCAGTTGAGGATGAACATGTACACCAGCAGGCCGATCACCAGGGAGCCCTCGCGGATGATCACCTTGAGGGCATTGGCGGTGGCGCCCATCACCTGCTGGACATGGAAGGTCAGTTGCGCCACCAGATGCCCGGCCATCTGCAGGTCGAAGAAGGCGCTGGGCATGCGGGTGTACTTTTCGAAGATCTGGTTGCGCAGGTTGTCGACGATGGACTGGGAGACATAGCTCATGCCGTAGTTGCCCACCACGAAGCCGACGGCGCGCAGCACCGCGACGGCGATGATCATCAGCGGGATGACCACCCGACCCTGCTCCAGCACCGTGGAATCGCTCACCCAGCGCTCGGCGAGGCGCGCGGTGAGGCCGGTGTCGATGGTGGTGATATCTAGCCCGGTGCCGGCCCCCGCGGCCTCTCCGGTGACCACGGTGAGGACGTTGACCAGGTAGCCGAGCAGGTCGACAAAGGCCACTTCCATGGCGGAGAACAGCCACATGCCGAGCACGCTGACGATGAAGATCAGCCAGTAGTGGCGCACATAGCGCAGCAGCCGCCAGTAGGTGGCGATGTGGCTGGGCAGCATCGGCTTGGGAAGGGGTGTATCCATCAGGGGTTGCCCTCCTCGGGCTCCTGGGTGGCGATGCTCAGCTGGCTGAAACCGAGGCGCCCGGCGGCGTCCATGGCCACCACCACCGCCCGGTGGGAGGCCTCGGCGTCGGCGCTGATCACCAGGGGGACGGCCCGGTCCTCCCCCGCCACCTGGCGCAGGGCGTCCATCAGGGTGTCGAGGTGGCGGTTCACCAGGCTGTCGCCGTTGATGCTGTAGGCGCCGTCGCGGCTGATGGCGATCTCGATCTGGCGGGGCGGCGTCTCCTCCACCCGCTCACCCTCCGCCTCCGGCAGTTCGATCAGCAGGCGGGTCTCCCGGGTGAAGGTGGTGGACACCATGAAAAAGATCAGCAGGAGGAACACCACGTCGATCAGGGGCGTGAGGTTGACGCTGTTGTCGGCCCGGGGGCGACGCTTGAATTTCACGGCGCGCCGTTCTCGCCGGAGGCGGCGCGCTCACCGTGGAGGGCGTCCACCAGCTTGATGGCCTGGTCCTCCATCACCACCACCAGGGAGTCGATGCGGCGCTCGAAATAGCGGTGCAGGATCAGGGCGGGAATCGCCACCGTGAGCCCCGCCGCCGTGGTGATGAGGGCTTCGGAAATACCGCCCGCCAGCACCGAGGCGTTGCCGCTGCCGTGGAGCATGATGGCGGAGAACACCTTGATCATGCCGATCACCGTGCCGAGCAGGCCCAGCAGCGGCGCCACCGCGGCGATGGTACCGAGGGGGGCGAGGTAGCGCTCCAGTTCGTGGATCACCTGATTGGCGGCCTCCTCGATGCTGTCCTTCATCACCTCGCGGCCGTGGTGGGCGTTGGCGAGGCCCGCCGCGAGCACCTGGCCGAGGGGCGAGGAGCGGCGCAGTTCGACGATCTTTTCCCGGTTGAGCTGGTTGTTGCGCAGCCACTGCCAGATCTGGCGCAGCAGGTTGGGGGGCGTGACCTTGCGGGGGCGCAGTGCCCAATAGCGCTCGATGGCGATGGTGATCACGGCAATGGAGCACAGCAGGATGGGCAACATCAGCCATCCCCCCGCGATGATGAACTCGTACACGATCTGTCCTTGGGGTTTTTTCGCGGCCAACTTTACCATAAATCGCCGCGGCCACAGGGCGCAGGGGGCTCAACGCAGCCACCAGGGGCGCCAGGGGCGCAGGCGGTGCTCGACCACCTCCGGCCCGCGCCCCTCCCCGTCCCAGCGAAACACCAGGGCACCGCTCGCGGCGCTGTACCAGAGGGCGCCCCCCGCCTCCCGGTAGCGGGCCACCACCGCCGGGTGGGGATGGCCGAAATGGTGGCGAAACCCCGCGGAAAACACCGTGTGGCGGGGCCTGGCCCAGCGGATGAAGGCCGTCGACGACGAGGTCTTGCTGCCGTGGTGGGGCGCCAGCAACAGGTCGATGCCGTCCCCCGGGGCATCCCGCCAGGTGACGACAAGGCGCTCCTCCACCGCCCGCTCGATATCGCCGGGCAGGAGGATCGCCAGATCGCCGAGGCGCGCCAGCAGGACGCAGGAGCCGTTGTTGTCGCTGCCCTGCCCCCCCGCCGGGGGCGACAGCAGGGTGAATTCCACCCCCTCCCAGCGCCAGCGGCCCCCGGCGACACAGGGCTCGGCGTCGAGCTCCGGCACCGCGCCGGCGGCGGCGACGGTGCGCCGCACCGGCATGACCCTGGCCAGCTCCCTCGCGCCGCCGGCGTGGTCGTTGTCGCCGTGGCTGATCACCAGCAGGTCGATGGCCCGGACGCCGAGGCTGCGCAGGTAGGGGGCGACGATGCCGCTGCCGGCATCGAAGCTGTCGCTGAAGGCGGGCCCGGTGTCGTACACCAGGGTGCGCTCCCCCGCCCGCAACACCACGGCGAGCCCCTGCCCCACGTCGAGCACTGTCACCTCGAGGTGCGGCCCCGGCGCCGGGCGGCCGAGCAGCAGCCCCGCCAGGAGCGCCGCCGCCAGCCCCCGGAGCCCCAGGGCGGCGGGCAACAGCAGCAGCCCGGCGGCGGCGACGAGCCCGGCGACGAACCAGGGCGCCCGGGCACTGGCCGGCTGCCAGGCAAAGGGTTCGCCCCGGGCCGCGGCCCATTCCAGCGCCGCCGCCAGGCCATCCAGCTGCCAGGCCGCCAGATCCCAGCACAGCGCCCCCAGGGGCGGTATCCCCTGCAACAATGCCCCGGCGAGGCACAGGGGCACGATGGACAGGTTGACCCAGGGCACCATGAAGAAATTCACCAGGGGCGAATGCCAGTACACCTGGCCCTGGAAAAACAGCAGCGCCGCCAACAGCGCCACGAACACCACCAGCTGGGCATCCACCAACTGGCGCCAGCGGCCGAGCCCGGGGCGGGGCCCGAACCACAGCAACAGCGCAGCCACCGCGCCAAAGGACAGCCAGAAACCCGGGCGCAGCACCGCCAGGGGATCGATCACGGCAACCCCCAGCAGGGCCAGGGCAAAGGCCCGCCAGGTGCCGGTGCGCCGTCGGGCGACGAGGGCCAGTGTGGCCACCGCCGTCATCAACACCGCCCGCTGGAGGGGCAACCCGCCACCGGCGAGCAGGCCGTATCCGCAGGCCCCGGCGAGGGCCAGCACGCCCCCCAGCTGGGGGGCCGGCAGATGCATTCCGAGGGCCGAGGCGACGCGGCCGAGCCCCAGGCCGAGGACGAGACAGACCCCCGCTACCATGGCCACGTGCAGCCCTGACACCACCATCAGGTGCACGGTGCCGGTGGCCACCAGGTAATCCCACTGGCGGGCGGGAATGCGGCTGCCATCCCCGAGTACCAGGGCCGCCATGTAGCCGGCGGTGACGGCGCTGTCGCCCCGGGCCGCGAGCTGGGCCGCCAGGTCCCGACGCAAGCGGGCCACAGGCCCGCCGGCGTTGTCATCGAGGCGCTGGTTGGCGGGCCCGGCGCGCACATGGCCGGTGGCGGAGATCCCCTCCCCCAGCAGCCAGGCGCGGTAATCGAAGCCGCCGGGGTTGGCAAAACCCCGGGGCGTTCGCAGGCGCACATCCAGGCGCCAGCGCTCCCCGAGGCGGGGCAGGGCCTGGGGGGATTGGCCCCGTCCGTACCAGCTGAGCAACAGGGTTTCGACCGGCGGGGACGCCGCCCCCTCGATCCCCTCCACCCGCAGGACGAAGCGGGCCTTGGCGCTGTCCACCCGGGGCAGGGAGCTGACCACCCCCACCACCCGGTAGTCGGTCCTGTCGAGGGCCAGGGGCAGGTTGTGGGCGAGTTGGGCGTGGCCCCAGAGGGCGCCGTGGCAAACCCCTAGCAGCCCCCAGGCCAGCCACCGCCAGCGGGGCGAGCGCCAGGCCAGCAGCAGGGCCGCGGCGGCGATGAGGGCGATGGCTGCGAAGGGCGGCAGGCGGGGGAGGAAGGCAACGGCGAAGATACCGGCGGGATAGCACCAGGCAAAGGGGGTCATGGCCGACGTCCTTGTCGAAGCGGGGCCCAGAGTATAGGCTTTGGCCTCGCGCCCGTACCAGACGAAGGACTGCCAGAGCCCGATGACCAATGCATTGATCCTGTCCGGCGGCGGCGCCCGGGCGGCCTACCAGGTGGGCGTGCTCAAGGCGTTGCGGGAACTGCTGCCAGCCCGGATCCACACCCCCTTCCCCATCATCTGCGGCACCTCGGCGGGGGCCATCAACACCCTCGCCCTCGCCGGTCGCGCCGGGGATTTCGCCAGCCAGGCATCCCAGCTCGAGGCCATCTGGCGCTCCCTGCGGGCGGAGCGCATCTACCGCACCGACACCTGGGGGGTGCTGCGCAACAGCCTCAGGCTGCTGGCCACGCTGGTGGGCGATCCCGGCAAGGGGCGGCACCCGGTGGCCCTGCTCGACAACAGCCCGCTGCGGGCGCTGCTGGCGGACTACATCCGCTTCCGGGAGATCGACGAGGCCATCGCCAGCCGGCGCCTGAAGGCGGTGGCGGTGACGGCCATGTCCTACAGCACCGGGCAGTCCATCACCTTCTTCCAGGGGGAACACGAGAACTGGAAGCGGGCGCGGCGCATGGGCTTGCGCACCGGACTCGGCCTCGATCACCTGATGGCGTCCTCCGCCATCCCCACCATCTTCCCGCCGGTGCGGATCGGCGACCACTACTACGGCGACGGCGCCCTGCGCCAGCTCAAACCCCTGAGCTCGGCGCTGCACCTGGGGGCGTCCCGGCTGTTCGTGGTGGGTGTCAGCGACAACCCGGCCCGCTCCACCTTCGACGAAAAGGTGTTCCACGCCCCCACCCTCGCCCAGATGATCGGCCACATGCTCAACAGCGCTTTCATCGACAGCATCGAAAGCGACCTGGAAACCCTGCGGGCCATCAACCGCACCACCACAGGGCTCAGCCCCGCCCAGCGGGAGGCCCTCGGCATCGATGACCTCAAGCCCGTGGACTTTCTCTGCATCACTCCCTCGGAGGGCATCAACAGCCTGGCCGAGGAGTACCTCCACGAGCTGCCCCGCAGTGTGCGCACCTTCCTCCGCTTCACCGGCGCCACTGCCCGGGGCGGCGGCACCAGCGCCGCCAGCTACCTGTTGTTCGAGCCGGGGTTCATCGGCCGACTGATCGACCTCGGCCACGGCGACACCCTGCGCCAGGCGGCCCGGATCAAGGCATTTTTCAGTCTCGATGAAAGCACCACCGGCGGGGAGCGCGCCACGGCGGTTTGAGGTGGAGGCAGGCGGCGGTAATCGGCATAATGCGCCATCGCCACGACGCCATCCCCCCATGCCCAAGAAGTTCCTGCGCCGTCACCTGCCCAAGCCCAAGAAACCCGGTGAACACAACCTCCCCCGCTGGCTGGAGCCCCTGGTGGCGGACCCGTACCTGCTGCACCTCAATCGCCATTCGGTGTCGGTGGCGTTCTTTGTCGGTCTGTTCTGCGCGCTGCTGCCGATACCGGGCCAGACCCTGGTGGCCACCGTCATGGCCCTGCTGCTGCGCTGCAACCTGCCCCTGTCGGTGGCCCTGGTGTGGCTCACCAACCCCCTGACCATGACCCCGGTGCTGATCCTCACCTACAAGCTGGGCAGCTGGGTGCTGGGCACGCCCCCGGTGGACATGCACTTCCACCTCACCTGGGAGTGGTTCAGCGACCAGGGCAAGCGCATCATGGCGCCCCTCTTCACCGGCGGCGTGCTCGCCGGCCTCGCCGTGGGGGCCCTCGGCTACCTGGCGGTTCAGGGGCTGTGGCGCTGGACCGTGGTGCGCAACTGGGAGAGCCGCCGCAGGAAGCGTCTGGTACGCCCCGGGGACGACAGCGGCTGAGGGGTCACTCGTAGCGGAGAATGTCGGCGGGCCGCACCCGGGCCGCCTTCCAGGCCGGGTAGAGGGTGGCGAGAAAGTTGAGCACCAGGGCCGTCACCGCCACCGTCACCACATCCCCCGCCCGCAACTGGGAGGGCAGGTAGTCGATGGGGTAGATCTCGGTGTTGAGGAAGCGCAGGCCGAACAAGGCCTCCAGCCCCGCCACCAGGTCCGGCACGTAGAGGGCGCCGAGCACCCCCAGCACCAACCCGGCGCCGACGCCGGAAAGCCCTATCAACGAACCCTGCACGAAGAAGATGCCGAGAATGGTGCCGTTGTCGGCCCCGAGGGTTTTCAGGGTGGCGATCGCCGGACGCTTGTCCACCACCGTCATGATCAGCATCGACACCACGTTGAACACGGCGATGGCGACGATCAGAAGGATCAGCAGCCCCACCATCTGGCGGGACATCTGGATCGCCTGGTGGAGGTTGCCGTGGGTCTGGAACCAGTCCATGAAGGTAAAGGTCCCGGGCAGTTCCCGCAGCAGGCCGTAGCCGAATTCCCGGGCCGCGAACACATCCGTGAGGCTTACCCGCAGCCCCTGGGGCCGATCGCCCAGCCCCGTCAGGGCCCCGGCGGTGTCGAGGTGCACCAGGGCGAGGCCCACGTCCTCGGCGGTGTGGGTGTCGAAGATACCGGCGAGGCTGAACACCTTCACCACCGGCGCCAACTGGCGCCCGCCCTCCCCCACCCGGGGCACGATCAGGGTGAGGCGATGGCCGGGCTCGACGCCGAGCTTGTCGGCGAGGGAGCGGGACAGCACAAGGCCATTGCCGGCGCCCCCGGCGGCGAGCCACTGGCCCGTCTCGGCGGGCAGTACACGCGCCATGGTGCTGTCCAGCGCCTCCGGCAACAGGCCCTGCACCGTCACCGCCTGAATCCTGCCCCGGGCGTTGATCATCCCCTGAAAACCCGTGAACGGGGTCGCCTCCACCACCCCGGGCCGCTCGCCAATGCGCGCCGCGAGGCGCTGCCAGTCGGCGATACCACCCCGGTCGAAGAGCTGCACATGGGGCACCACCGCGAGGATGCGCTCGCGCATCTCCCGGTCGAAACCGTTCATCACCGACAACACGATGATCAGCATCGCCACCCCCATCACCAGCCCGGTCATGGCCAGCAGGGAGATGAACGACGCCAGCCGCGAGCTGGATCCGGAGGCGAAATAGCGCCGCCCCAGGTACAGCGCCGGGCTAGCCAACAGCGATGGCCTAGGCAACGGCGGCCTCCAGGCGGCCCCCATCGAGGCGCAGGATGCGATCCATGCGGGCGGCGATGGACATGTCGTGGGTGACGATCACGAAGCTGATGCCCAGGTCGCGGTTCAGTTCCAGCAGCAGGTTCAGCACCGTGGCGGCGGTGGTGGGGTCGAGGTTGCCGGTGGGCTCGTCCATCAGCACGCAGGAGGGACTGGTGGCCAGGGCCCGGGCGATGGCCACCCGCTGGCGCTCGCCGCCGGACAGGGCCGCGGGCCTGTGGCCGATGCGCTCGCCGAGGCCGACCCGCTCGAGGAGACCCCGGGCGATGGCGTTGGCCTCGCCGTGGCCCTTGCCGCCAATGAGGTTGGGAATGGCGACGTTCTCCAGGGCGGTGAATTCCCCCAGCAGGTGGTGAAACTGGTAGACGAAGCCGAGGTGGGCATTGCGCCAGCGGGCGCGGCGGGATTCCGACAGGGGCTGGAGCAACTGGCCATTGACGTGGATCTCACCCCGGTCCGGGTCGTCGAGGCCCCCCATCAGATTCAGCAGGGTGGACTTGCCGGAACCGGAGGAACCGACGATGGCCACCAGTTCCCCGGCGGCGATGGCGCAGTTGACGTCCCCCAGCACCTTCACCAGCTGGGAGCCCTGGCGGTAGGACTTGTCCACCCCCTGGCAGCGGAGCACCGGCTCCCGGGACTCAGTGTTCATAGCGCAAAACCTCCGCGGGGCTGACCTGCCCGGCCCGCCAGGCGGGGTAGAGGGTGGCCAGCAGGCTGATGATCACCCCGAGACCGGCGACGATGGCCACATCCGGCCATTGCAGGTCGCTCGGCAGCTCGCTGATGAAATAGATTTCCGGATCGAACACCGCCACCCCCAACAGACCTTCGAAAAAGGCGACGATGGCCCCCAGCTGCCAGGCCAGCAGACAGCCCGCCACCGTGCCGAGCAGCACCCCGGAAAGGCCCACGGCGGCCCCCTGGACCCGGAAGATGCCGGTCACGGTGGCGCTGGTGGCCCCCATGGCGCGGAGCACGGCGATATCCTTGCGCTTGTCCGCCACCATCAGCACCAGGCTCGCGACGATATTGAAGGCGGCCACCATGATGATCACCGCCAGCAGCACCCCCACCACCAGCTTCTCCATCTTGATGGCGTCGAACAGGGCCCGCAGGGACTGCTGCCAGCTGCTGGCGCGGGCGCCCTCCGGCAGGCCCGGGGCGAGTTCGGCGAGCACCCGCTCCACCGCGAAGGGATCGGCGAGACCGAGGCGCACCCCCTGGATGGCGTCGCCGGTGCGCAACAGCCTCTGGGCATCGACGAGGTGGATGAAGGCAATACCCCCGTCCACCTGGGCCCCCACCTCAAACACCCCCACCACCCGCAGGCGCTTGACCCGGGGGAACACCCCCACCGGGGTGACGGTCATCTCCGGCAGGGTGAGCAGGACGCTGTCGCCGGTCATCACCTTGAGGGAGCGGGCGAGCAGGCTGCCGAGCACCACCCCGTATTCACCGGGCCCAAGCCCGTCGAGGGAACCCGCCACCAGGCTGTCGGCGAGCAGTGCCAGGGTGGCGGCATTGGCGGGGTCGAGCCCCTGGATGCTGGCCCCCTCGAAGCCATCGCCGGTGGAGAGCATGCCCTGGGCCTCCACATAGGGCGAGGCCGCCACCACATCGGGGTGGTCCAGCACCGGCGCAAGGGTCTCGCGCCAGCCGGCGAGGGGCATCGGGTGTTCGATGGTGAGATGGGGCACCACGTTGAGGATGCGGGTCTTGATCTCCCGGTCGAAGCCGTTCATCACCGACAGCACGATGATCAGCGCCATCACCCCGAGGGTCATGGCGCCGAAGGAAAGCCCGGAGACTATCGAGAAAAAGCCTTCGCTCTGCTTGCTACGCACATAGCGAAGACCGATGAAAAGGGGCAGTGGGTTGATCATCGCCGGCATTTAACCGAAAAGGCCGGCATGCCACAAGCGGACCGGGCGGGCGGCCCCGGAACGCCAACGGCGGCCCGGCTCAGGGCCTTTTCCCACTGGCGTCATAGCCGAGAGCGGTTTTGGGGCCGCCCTCAGCGGGCTTGTCGGCTGCGGGCTTTTCGTCCACCGCCTCCGCGTCGCACTTGGCGGGGTCGCCGCCACAGATCTCGCAGCTGTAGTTGGGTTCCCCCAGGGCGGCGCCGACACCGCCGCAGGACCCCTTGAGGGGGGATCTCCCCATCATCACGCCGACCGCCATGGCGGCGACGATCAACAGCATGACGACAAGGGCAATGGCAAATTCGATCACGGTTGTTCCTCCCCGGCCGCGCCGAGATAGGGGGCAAAGGCGCGGGACCAGCGCTCGGCGAACCCGTCACCCTCCTTGACCAGCAAAAACAGCGGAATATCCCGGGCCTCCGCCAGGCGCAGGGCCTCGTCCTCCCCCATCACCATGAAGGCGGTGGCAAGGGCATCGGCCTCGGCGGCGGTGGGCATGATCACCGTCACCGAGGCGAGGCCGTGGCGGATGGGCCGACCGCTGCGGGGATCGATGGTGTGGGAGAACCGCACCCCGTCCCGCTCGAAATAGTTGCGGTAGTCCCCGGAGGTGGCCAGCCCGGCGTCACTCACCCCGATGATGCGCTGGATGCCGCGCCCGTCGCTGGTGGGGGTCTCCACCGCCACCTGCCAGGGCTTGCCCTCGGCGTTATGGCCGGCGAGGGCCATCTCGCCCCCCACTTCCACCATGAAATCGTCGAAGCCGAGACCGCGCAGATACGCCGCCGCCCGGTCCGCGCCATAGCCCTTGGCCACCGCCGACAGGTCGAGGCGGATATCCCTCCGGCGTGTGGCCCGGGGCGGTTCGGCGTCGAGGCCGAGGGCGTCGTAGCCGAGATTGGCCCTCAGGGCATCGATGGCGCCGTCGGACGGCACCCGGTCGTCACCCGGCGCCGGGCCGAAACCCCACAGGTCCACCAGGGGCCCGACGGTGGGGTCGAAGGCGCCAGCGCTGTCGCGATACACACGGTGGGCAATGGCCAGCACCTCGAACAGCGGCGCGGAGACCGGAAAAGCCTCCCCCAGCGGCGCCCGGTTGAGGCGCATCAGCTCCGACTGGTCGTCGTAGGTGGTCATGGCCCGGTCGACGGCGTCGAGGGCGGCGAACACACCCGCCTCGATATCCCCGGGCACGGGCACCTCCCCCGGGACGACCTTGATGTGGTAGCTGGTGCCCATGGTCTGGCCGCTGAACACCAGCGCCGCCTGCTCCCCGCCGCAGCCGGCGAGCAGCACCGCCAGGGCAAACAAAAACGAGGCGCAAAGCCCCGTTCCTGTCGCCGCGGGTGGCCGGCGATCAGCCACCAAAATCATCCAGCAGAATGTTGTCCCGCTCCACGCCGAGGTCGAGCAACATCTTGATGCAGGCAGCGTTCATCATCGGCGGACCGCACATGTAGAACTCGCAATCCTCCGGGGCCGGATGGTCCTTCAGGTACTGCTCGTACAACACGTTGTGGATGAAGCCGGTAAGGCCGCTCCAGTTGTCCTCCGGCTGGGGATCGGACAGGGCCAGGTGCCACTGGAAGTTGGGGTTCTCCGCCGCCAGTTCGTCGTATTCCTCGGTGTAGAAGCACTCGCGAAGGCTGCGGGCGCCGTACCAGAAGGAGATCTTGCGGTCGGTCTTGAGCCGGCGCAGCTGGTCGAAGATGTGGGAGCGCATGGGGGCCATGCCGGCACCGCCGCCGATGAACACCATCTCCGCCTTGGTGTCCTTGGCGAAGAACTCGCCAAAGGGTCCGTACACGGTGATCTTGTCGCCGGGCTTCAGGCTGAACACGTAGGAGGACATCTGCCCCGGAGGGATACCCTTGCTGCCCGGGGGGGGCGTCGCGATACGGATGTTGAACTTGACGATGCCGCGCTCTTCCGGGTAGTTGGCCATGGAGTAGGCGCGGATCACAGGCTCGGTGATCTTCGACTCCAGGTTGAAGAAGCCAAACCGCTCCCAGTCCCCCCGGTACTCCTCGCCGATCTCGAAGTCCTTGAAGTGGACATGATGGGGCGGCGCCTCGAGCTGCACATAGCCGCCGGCGCGGAAGTTGACGTTCTCCCCCTCCGGCAGGCGCAGGGTCAGTTCCTTGATGAAGGTGGCCACATTGGGGTTGGACTCGACGGTGCACTCCCACTGCTTGACGCCGAAGACATCCTCCGGCACCTCGATCTTCATGTTCTGCTTGACCGGCACCTGGCAGGACAGGCGCCAGCCTTCCTTCGCATCGCGACGGGTGAAGTGGGGCTCCTCGGTGGGCAACATGGCGCCGCCGCCCTCCTCCACAATGCACTTGCACTGGGCGCAACTGCCACCGCCGCCACAGGCCGAGGCGAGGAAAATCCCCTCGTTGGCAAGGGTCTGCAGCAGCTTGTTGCCCGCCGGGACGGTGATGGTTTTCTCGTGGTTGATCACGATTTCGACGTTGCCGGAACTCACCAGCCGGGCCCGGGCGCTGAGGATGATCACCACCAGCCCGAGCACGATCGCGGTGAACATGGCAACGCCAAGGACAATTTCAAAATTCATAGCGTCAGATACTCCACTTCACCGGTTACAGGTCGATACCGCCGAAGGACATGAAGCCAAGGGACATCAGACCGACGGTGATAAAGGTGATACCGAGCCCCTGAAGGCCGGCGGGGACATCGCTGTACTTGAGTTTTTCACGGATACCGGCCAGGGCGATGATGGCCAGCGCCCAGCCGGCACCGGCACCAAGGCCGTACACGGCGCTCTCGGGCAGGTTGTAATCCCGCTCCACCATGAACAGGGCAGCACCCATGATGGCGCAGTTCACCGTGATGAGGGGGAGGAACACGCCGAGGGCGTTGTAGAGCGCCGGCACGAACTTGTCGAGGAACATCTCCATGATCTGCACAATGGCGGCGATCACGCCGATGTAGCTGAGCAAGCCCAGGAAGCTCAGATCGAGCTTGGCCAAGGCCTCGACGCCGGTCCAGGACAATGCGCCTTCCGCCAGTAAGCCCTTGTAGATCAGGTTGTTCACCGGGGTGGTGATGGTCAGCACCACGATCACCGCGATGCCGAGGCCAATGGCCGCTTCCATCTTCTTCGACAGAGCGATGAAGGTACACATCCCCAGGAAAAACGCCAGCGCCATGTTCTCGATGAAAATCGAGCGGATGAGAAGACTCAGATAATGTTCCATCACACCACCTCCTTCAGGGAGGAATTGGGGGCAATCCTGAACTCAGGTTCTTCAACCTGGCCCTTCTTCACGGTGCGCAGCGCCCAGATGATCATACCGATCAGGAAGAAGGCGCTGGGGGGCAGTAGCAGGAGGCCGTTGGGGACATACCAGCCGCCGGCACTCACCACCGGCAGGATCTCGTAGCCCATCAGCTTGCCGGAACCGAACAGCTCGCGAATCACCGACAGCACAATCAGGATGAAGCTGTAGCCGAGGCCGTTGCCGATGCCGTCGAGGAAGCTCGGGATCGGCGGGTTCTTCATGGCGAAGGCTTCAGCACGGCCCATCACGATGCAGTTGGTGATGATAAGGCCGACGAACACCGACAGCTGCTTGCTGATGTCGTAGGCCACCGCCTTGATGATCTGATCCACCACGATCACCAGGGAGGCGATGATGGTCATCTGCACGATGATGCGGATGCTGCTGGGGATATGGTTGCGAATCAGCGACACGAAGAAGTTGGAAAACGCGGTCACCAGGGTCAGGCCGATGCACATCACCAGAGCCACGCGCATGCTCGACGTGACCGCCAGGGCGGAGCAGATACCGAGTATCTGCAGGGCAATGGGATTGTTGTCGAACGTGTAACTGAACAGAATGTCCTTCTTTTTCATCGGGATCACGCCTCCCCGGATTTCAGGTTGGACAGGAACTGGGCGAAACCATGTTCACCCATCCAGAACTTGATGAGGTTGTCGACGCCGCGGGTGGTAAGGGTAGCGCCGGACAGGCCATCCACCTGGTGGCCAGCCTCGGGACGGGTCTCGTCAACCGCGCCTTTCATCACCGTGAGCTGAACCTCGCCCGCATCGCTGTACAGCAGCTTGCCGGGCCACTTCGCCTTCCACAGCGGGTTGTCCACCTCGCCACCGAGGCCGGGGGTTTCGGCGTGTTCATTGAAGCCGATACCGGCGACGGTGTTGAGATCCGATTCCAGGGCAAGGAAGCCGTAGAGGGTCGACCAGAGGCCATAGCCCTTGATCGGCAGGATCACCTTGTCGATGCCATCTTCGTCGCGAACAATGTAGACCAGCGCGTACTTCTCGCGGCGACCGATCTTGGCGATGTCCTCCTCGGCGGGCAGCTTGTCGGACAGGGAGGGCACCTTGGCGGCCTTCTTCTGGTCATAACTGGCGGGGTCCACCGCATCGGAGAACTTACCGGTGGAGAGATCCACCACCCGGGTTTCGACGTTCTCGAACTGCTTCTCGACGCTGACACCCTCCTGAAGGAGACCGGCGGCGGCGAGGATATTGCGTTTCTTGTCCAGGGCCTTGTTGGCCTGCTGGGCGTCCCGCAGAAGCACCGCGGACGCGGACACCACCACGGCGCACACCAAGCACAGGGTGATGGCCACCCCAAACACCTTGCTGATGCGATCATTACTGGCCACGGGCGAGCCTCCTCTTGACGTTGGATTGCACCACGAAGTGGTCGATCAGGGGAGCGAACAGGTTGGCGAACAGGATGGCCAGCATCATGCCTTCGGGGAAGGCAGGGTTGACCACCCGGATCAGCACCACCATCACGCCGATGAGGGCGCCGAACCACAGCTTGCCGGTGTTGGTCATGGAGGCCGACACCGGGTCGGTGGCCATGAACACCATGCCGAAGGCAAAGCCGCCGAGCACCAGGTGCCAGTACCAGGGCATGGCGAACATGGGGTTGGTGTCGGAACCGATCAGGTTGAACAGGGTGGACAGGGCCACCATGCCCAGCATCACCCCGAGCATGATCCGCCAGGAGGCGATGCGGGTGAGGAGCAGGATCGCGCCACCGATGAAGATCGCCAGGGTCGACACCTCGCCAATGGAGCCGTGCTTGTTGCCGAGGAAGGCATCGAACCAGCTCATCTTGGCCATCACCGCCGCCATGCCGTCACTGGCGGCGAGGGACAGGGCGGTGGCGCCGGTGTAGCCGTCAACCGCGGTCCACACCGCGTCCCCGGACATTTCCGCCGGGTAGGCGAAGAACAGGAAGGCGCGACCGGTGAGGGCGGGGTTGAGGAAGTTCTTGCCGGTGCCGCCGAACACCTCCTTGCCGATCACCACGCCGAAGCTGATGCCGAGGGCCACCATCCACAGGGGCATGTCCGGCGGACAGGTGAGGGCGAACAGGATCGAGGTGACGAAGAAGCCCTCGTTGATCTCGTGGCCGCGGATCATGGCGAACAGCACTTCCCAGAACCCGCCGACGATGAAGGTCACCGCGTAGATGGGCAGGAAGTACACCGCGCCGTACCAGAAGCAGTCCCAGATGCTGTTGGGATCGTGGCCCGCCAGCAGGCTGATGAGGGCGCCGTGCCAACCCTCCACCGAGGTGGCACCCATGCCGGCGAGGATGGTGTTGGCCTGGAAGCCGAGGTTGTACATGCCGTAGAACATGGCGGGAAAGGCCGCCAGCCACACGGTGATCATCACCCGCTTGAGGTCGATGCCGTCGCGCACGTGGGCGGCGTTCTTGGTGACATCCGGGGGGGAGTAGAAAATGGTGTCCACCGCCTCGTAGAGGGCGTACCACTTCTCGTACCTGCCGCCCTTGTGGAAGTGGGGCTCCATGCGGTCGAGCAACTTGCGCAATGCCATCGGTCAGCCCTCCTTCTCGATGCGGGTGAGGTTGTCCCGGAGGATCGGGCCGTACTCGTACTTGCCCACGCACATGAAGGTGCACAGGGCCAGGTCTTCCTCGTCCAGCTCCAGGCAGCCGAGGCGCTGGGCGGTGGCGGTGTCGCCGACGATCAGGGAACGCAGCAGCTGGGTGGGAAGGATGTCGAGGGGCATCACCTGCTCGTAGTTGCCGAGGGGCACCATGGCCCGCTCGCTGCCGTTGGTGGAGCTGGTGAGCTTGAACTTGCGCAGCCGGTTGAAGGCGGTGAAGTACACCGGCATGGCGGAATAGCGGTTCACCCCGGGGGACAGGTAGTGGATGAACTCCCGCTCGCGGCCCTCGGCGATCACCGACACCTGAACGTGGTAGCGGCCGAGGTAGGCAAAAGCGCCGGCGGCCTTGCGACCGGACAGCACGGAGCCGGAGATGAGACGGTTCTCGCCGCCGAGCAGGGCGCCGGCAGTGAGTTCCTCCAGCTGGGCCCCCAGGCGGGTGCGCAGCAGTACCGGGTTCTCCACCTGGGGGCCACCGAGGGCCACCACGCGGCTGACGTCGAGGCGGCCGCTGGTGACCAGCCGGCCCCAGGCGATGACGTCCTGGTAGCCGATGTGCCACACGGTCTTGTGCTCGCTCACCGGATCGATGAAATGGATATGGGTGCCCACCAGGCCCGCCGGGTGGGGACCGGCGAATTCGTGGTGCTTGACCCCGGACACATCCCCGCCGGGGATGGCGGCGCCGGGGGCGGTGCAGAGGTGCACGGCGCCATCGGTGAGGCGGGTCAGGGCCCGAAGGCCATTGACGAAATCCGCCTCGCGCCCGGCGATGACCACCGCCGGGTCCGCCGCCAGGGGATTGGTATCGATGGCGGTGACGAAGATCGAGCGGGGCGTGCTGTCGATGGCGGGCACCTTGGAGAAGGGCCGGGTGCGCAGCGCGGTCCAGCTGCCGGAACGGACCAGCAGGTCCACCAGGGCGGCGCGGTCGAGGGAGGCCAGGGCCGCCTCGCCCGGGGCGGGGAAGGTCTCTTCCTCGTCGCCGTCGATGTCGATCACCACCGACTGGAGCACGCGGCGCTCGCCGCGGTTGATGGCAATCACCGTGCCCGCGGCGGGGGAGGTAAAGAGGACACCGGGATTTTTCTTGTCTTCGAAGAGAACCTGGCCGAGCTTGACCCGCTCACCCTCCTTGACACGCATGGTGGGCTTCATTCCCACGTAGTCGTTGCCGAGAATGGCGACTGATCTGACGGCAGGTCCATCCTGGACGACCTGGGCGGGAGCTCCCGCTATCGGCACGTCCAAACCGCGACGGATCTTGATCATAGAAGCAGCACTCACAAAGTTAAAATAAACCGGGCCACCCCCTCGGGGGAGCGGCTGAAAATTTTGTGGCCGAGATCCGACAGGTCTTCACCTGGGTGAATCGGGGTCATGTCGGATAGTCGTCGTCAATACCCCTGCTGAATGGGGCGCCATTATAAGGACTGCACCCCGCCAATGCCAGCAAGCCCCGGGCAGGGATCAGGGTTTTTCCTGCGCAGGGTCAACCCCAGCGCGACCCGGGAGCGGCCCCGGGCCCAAAAAAAGCCCCGGGGATACCGGGGCCTTCTGGGTCTGCGCCTTGGCGGGATTCAAAACCCCTTGGGGTAGATCGCCCACTCGACACCCGCCATCTTCTCCAGCACCCGCACCACCTGGCAGCTGTAGCCGAACTCGTTGTCGTACCAGCAGTACAGCACGCAGCTGTTGCCATTGACGATGGTGGCCTTGGCGTCGAACACGCAGGCATGGCGGTCGCCGACGAAATCGGTGGACACCGCCTCGTCGGACACCGAATAACCCACCTGCTGCTGCAGGGGCGAATACAGCGCCTTGTGGCGCATGAATTCGTTGATCTCCTCGACACTGGTGTCGCGACCCAGCTGGAGATTCAGGATCGCCATGGAGACGTTGGGGGTCGGCACCCGGATGGAGTTGCCGGTGAGCTTGCCGGCCAGCTCCGGGATCGCCTTCGACACCGCCTTGGCGGCGCCGGTCTCGGTGAGCACCATGTTGAGGGCCGCGCTGCGGCCGCGGCGGTCGCCCTTGTGGTAGTTGTCGATGAGGTTCTGGTCGTTGGTGTAGGAGTGCACCGTCTCCACATGGCCCTGGACGATGCCGTAGTCGTCGAGCAGCACCTTCAGCACCGGCACGATGGCGTTGGTGGTACAGGAGGCGGCGGAGATGATGGGCTGGTCGGGGGTGATGTCCCTGTGGTTCACGCCGTAGACGATATTGGGGATGTTGCCCTTGCCCGGGGCGGTGAGCAGCACCTTGGCGACACCGGGGCACTTGAGGTGCTGGCGGAGGCCGTCCTCGTCCCGCCACACGCCGGTGTTGTCCACCACGATGGCGTCGTTGATGCCGTAGGCGGTGTAGTCCACCTCGGCGGGTGAGTTGGCGTAGATCACCGGGATCTCATTGCCGTTGCACACCAGCTTGTTCTCTTCCTCGATGACCCGGATGGTGCCCTTGAAGGGGCCGTGCACCGAGTCGTGGCGCAGCAGATTGGCGCGCTTTTGCAGATCCTGTTCGCTCTTGCCCTTGCGCACCACGATGGCCTTGAGGCGCAGCACGTCGCCGCCGCCGGCCTTCTCGATCAGCAGGCGCGCCACCAGGCGGCCGATGCGGCCAAAGCCGTAGAGCACCACGTCCTGGGGCTGGGGAATGGGCTTGCGGGTGCTGCCGATGTCGTCCCCCACTTCGTCCTTGAGGAAGGATTCGAGGTCGCGGCCATTGCCCTTCTCCTGGTAGAGCACCGACAGCTTGCCGATGTCGATGTGGGCGGGGCCGAGGTCCATGGCGGCGAGGGCCTCGACCACGGGAAAGGTCTCGAACTCCGACAACTCGTTGTGCTCGATCTGGCGCACGAAACGGTGCACCTGCATGATGTCCGTCACCGAGCGGTTGACCAGGTTCTGACCGTAGATGTAGAGGGATACATTGTGCCCCCGATACAGCTTGCCGATCAGCGGGATCATGCCCTCGGCCAGCGCTTCACGGTCTTTCCAGTCCTTGAAAAAATCGGCGGGTTGCGGTCGTTTCACGTGGGGGTACCTTTTCTGCGGTTGCGGGGATCGGGGAAAGGCCCGCTATTATCGTGATTCGCCCCATGGGGCGCAAGGACAAGGGCCGACCGGCGGCGACGCCCGCGGCCATGACGCTCCGCGCCGCAGCGGCTACAATGGCCCACTTTTTCAGCGACTGCCCCCATGACCCGCACCGTTCTCCACACCCCCGCCGCCAATGTCCCCGGCGATCGTCGCGCCTGGGGCAGCCTGCCCGCCGCCGCCCAGTCCCTGGCCATCGTCGAGGCCGCCCTCGGCGACCGGCGCCTGTGCCTGGTGATCGCCGATTCGGCGGCGAGCGCCACCCAGCTGGAGGCGGAGCTGCGCTTTTTCGCGGCGGGCAGCGACCTGCAGATACTCCACCTGCCGGACTGGGAGACCCTGCCCTACGACGTCTTCTCGCCCCACCAGGACATCGTCTCGGAGCGACTCCACAGCCTCTACCGGCTGCCGCGGACCCGCCAGGGCATTCTGGTGGCCCCCATCACCACCCTGCTCCAGCGCCTGGCGCCGCCGAGCCACGTGGTGGGCAACAGCTTCGTCCACCGGGTGGGGGAAAGCCTCGATGTGGAGAAGCTGCGCCTGCAGCTGGAGTCCGCCGGCTACCGGGCGGTGGACACGGTCTACGAGCACGGCGAGTTCGCGGTTAGGGGCAGCCTGATCGATATCTTCCCCATGGGCAGCCCCGAGCCCCTGCGCATCGACCTCATGGACGACGAGATCGATTCCCTGCGCACCTTCGACCCGGAGACCCAGGTGAGCCTCCACAAGCAGGACGAGATCCGCCTCCTGCCGGCCCGGGAATTCCCCTTCGACAAACCCGGGATCAAGCGCTTTCTCGACAACTGGCACGACCACTTCGACGTGGACGTGCGCAAGTGCACCCTCTACCAGGACGTCAAGGGCGGCATCGCGCCCCAGGGCATCGAATACTACCTGCCGCTGTTCTTCGACCAGACCGCCACCCTTTTCGACTACCTGCCCCAGGATGCGCTGATCTTCACCGGCAGCCAGCTGCCGGAGGCCATCGAGCAGTTCTGGCGGGAAGTGAGCGAGCGCTACGAGGAGTACCGGGGCGACCGCCAGCGCCCCCTGCTGCCGCCCGCCAAACTCTACCTCGGGGCCGGCGAAGTGTTCGCCGCCATCGGCCGGCACCCCCGCACCGATCTTGTGGCGGAGACGGCACCGGCCCGCGCCGGGGCCACCAACTTCCCGGCCCGGGCGCCGGACACCGTGGCGGTGGACAGCCGCGCCACCAACCCCCTCCTCCACCTCGAAACCCTGCTGATGGAGAGCCCCCACCGCACGCTCTTCTGCGCCGAGTCCGCCGGTCGCCGCGAGGCCCTGCTGGAACTGCTCGGCCGGGCCGGCATCCAGCCCGCCGGGGTGGCCCACTGGGGGGAATTCGTCGCCGGGGAGGAGACCCTCGCCGTCACCACCTTCCCCCTGGAGCGGGGCCTGACCCTCGACCAACCGGCCCTGCGGGTGATCACCGAATCCCAGCTGTTCGGCCAGCAGGTGATGCAGCGCCGCCGCCGGGGCCGCGCCCGGGAGGGCGGCGAGATGCTGGTGCGGGATCTCACCGAGCTCAAGCCCGGCGCCCCGGTAGTGCACCTCGACCACGGCGTCGGCCGCTACCTGGGGCTGCAAACCCTGGCGGTGGACGGCGCCAGCCAGGAGTTCCTCACCCTCGCCTACGCCGACGACGCCAAGCTCTATGTGCCGGTGGCCAACCTCCACCTCATCAGCCGCTACGGCGGTGGCGACCCGGAGCTGGCGCCGCTGCATCGCCTCGGCAGCGAGCAGTGGCAGCGGGCCCGGGACAAGGCCAGCCAGCAGATCCGCGACACCGCGGCGGAACTGCTCGACATCCACGCCCGCCGCGCCGCCCGGGTGGGGCACGCCTTCGGTGATCCCGGCGCCGATTACCTGCGCTTTTGCGCCGAGTTTCCCTTCGAGGAGACCCCCGACCAGCAGGATGCCATCGACGCGGTATTGAAGGACATGCTCGCCCCCCAGCCCATGGACCGCCTGGTGTGCGGCGACGTGGGCTTTGGCAAGACCGAGGTGGCGATGCGCGCCGCCTTCATCGCCGTGGCGAGCGGCAAGCAGGTGTTGGTGCTGGTGCCCACCACCCTGCTCGCCCAGCAGCACTACGAGAATTTCCGCGATCGCTTTTCCCAGTGGCCGGTGACCGTCGAGGTGATCTCCCGCTTCAAGACCGGCAAGGAGCAGGACGCCCTGCTGCGCCAGGTGAGCGACGGCAAGGTGGATATCCTGATCGGCACCCACAAGTTGCTCCACAACACCGTGGACCTGAAGCAACTGGGGCTGTTGATCATCGACGAGGAGCACCGCTTCGGCGTCCAGCAAAAGGAGAAGATCAAGGCCCTCCGGGCCGAGGTGGATATCCTTACCCTCACCGCCACCCCCATCCCCCGCACCCTCAACATGGCCATGGGGGGGCTGCGCGACCTGTCCATCATCGCCACCCCCCCGGCGCGGCGGCTGTCGGTGAAGACCTTCGTGCGCCAGCGGGACGACCGGGTGATCCGCGAGGCGATCATGCGGGAGATCCTGCGGGGCGGCCAGGTGTACTTCCTCCACAACGATGTGAAGAGCATGGAGCGCACGGTGGATAGCCTGCGCATCCTGGTGCCCGAGGCGCGCATCGGCTTCGCCCACGGCCAGATGCGGGAGCGGGAGCTGGAACGGGTGATGTCGGACTTCTACCACCAGCGCTTCAACATTCTGGTGTGCAGCACCATCATCGAGACCGGCATCGACATCCCCTCCGCCAACACCATCATCATCGAGCGGGCCGACAAGTTCGGCCTCGCCCAGCTGCACCAGCTGCGGGGCCGGGTGGGGCGCTCCCACCACCAGGCCTACGCCTACCTGCTGACACCGGAACCGAAGGCCATGACCGACGATGCGGTGAAGCGCCTCGACGCCCTGGCGGAGGCGGATCACCTCGGCTCCGGCTTTACCCTCGCCACCCACGACCTGGAGATCCGCGGCGCCGGGGAACTGCTCGGCGAGGACCAAAGCGGCCATATCCACAGCATCGGCTTCACGCTCTACATGACCCTGCTGGAAAAGGCCGTGAAGGCGATCCAGAGCGGCCGCATTCCCGACCTCGACGCCGGCCTCGGGGACAGCACCGAGGTCAACCTCAACCTGCCGGCATTGATCCCCGACGACTACCTGCCGGATGTCAACAGCCGCCTGATCCTCTACAAGCGCATCAGCGCCACCACCGGCGAGGACCAGCTGCGGGAGCTGCAGGTGGAGATGATCGACCGCTTCGGGCTGTTGCCGGAAGCCACCAAGACCCTGTTCCGGGTGGCGCTGCTGCGCCAGCGCTGCGAGGCCCTCGGCATCCGCCGCCTCGACGCCGGCCCCACCGGCGGCAAGGTGGAATTCGGCCGCGAGACCCAGGTGGACCCCATGACCATCGTCCAGCTGGTGCAGCAACAGCCGAACCGCTACCGCCTCGCCGGGGCCACCGAAATGAAGTTCACAGCCCCCATGGAAAGCGCCGAAGAGCGGCTGGAAACCGTGGCGGCTTTGCTGGACACTCTGCAGGCACCGGCCGCGAGCGGCGCCCCGACCGGCAAGAAGGCCGCCGGCCACCAAACCCGACACTGATCAGGCCCCATCGGATGACAATGGACACAATTCCCACCCTCGCCAACCCAGACAACGCCCCGGGCCGTCCGGCGCGGGCCGTCACCCGGCTCCTGGCCGCCCTCTGGGTCGCCCTGACCCCGGTCGGCGCCGCAATCGCCGAGGACAGCCCCTGGTACCAGGTGGAAGTCATCGTCTTTGCCCAGAGCGATCCCTACAGGGCGGAGGCCAACCTCAAATCGGTGCGCCCCGCCTACCCGGACAACCGCATCTTCCTCGACGCCAGGGACCCGGTGGTGGACCCGGCGCAGCTCGCCCACCTCTCCCCGGAGGACCTCCGCCTCTACCGAGCCATGGTGCCGGAATCGCAACTGCGCTGGCGCAACCCCCGTGAACCCCTGCCCTATGTCAGCCTCGAACCGGGGGAGCGCCTGCTCGCCGGCGAGGCCCGGGCCCTCGGCGGCGGCACCTACCAGGTGCTCTACCACCAGGCCTGGCGCCAGACCCTGGCCTCCGCCAGCGCCAGCCCCTGGGTAGTGGTGCAAGGCGGCCGGCCCCTGGGTCAACACCATGAGCTGGAGGGCAGCCTTCGGATCTACCGGGGCAACGACGGCCATATCAATGTGGCCACCCGCCTGTGGCGGCCCCATTTCGGTACCGCCACCGCCCCTGGCAGCGAGACCGCAGCGGCTGCGCAACCCGCGTCCGCCGCCATCCAATGGCCCACCCTGCCATTGCCGCCCGCCCCGCCCCGCAAGGCCCTGTCGGCTTTTTTTGCCCTGGATGACGGCGACGAAGGTCTTCAGCCGGCGCAGCAATCCGCGCCGCCTCCCACCCAGACCTTGGTGGATCTGGATGTGCTGGAACACGCCCAGATCATCAACAGCCGTGAGCTGCACTACCTGGACCATCCCCGCCTGGGCGCGCTGGTCCGGGTGGTGCCCTACCAGCTGCCCGGGGATGAAGCGGCGGGGGACGACGCCGGACCGTTGCTGGATGAGGGTGCCGAGGAAGCAGGCATCGAGGACATGCCCCCCGAGGGGGACGAGCCGAGGGATTGAGGGGCGGGCGGCGCGCCCTTCAGCCCACCGCGCCGGCGGCAAACGCCCCGAGCAGCGCCAAGAGGCGCGGCGTGGCCGCCGCCATCACCCGGCCGATCTCGTCGAGGCTGATCAGGCGATCGCTCTTGCCCGCCGCCGGGTTCACCACCACCGCCAGGGCGGCGTAGGGAATACCCCGCTCCCGCGCCAGTCCCGCCTCCGGCATACCCGTCATGCCGACGATATCGCAGCCGTCCCGCTCCAGACGCACAATCTCCGCCGCGGTCTCCAGCCGGGGGCCCTGCACCACGCCGTGCACGGCGCCATCGACCAGGGCCAGCCCGGCCCCCCGGGCGGCGACCAGCAGGCCCTGGCGCAGGTCCCGGTCATAGGGATGGGTGAAATCCACATGGGCCACCGGCTGATCGTCCCCGTCGCAAAAACTCTGGGCGCGGCCCCAGCTGTAGTCGATCAACTGGTGGGGCAGCACCAGGCTGCCCGGGGTCATGGCCGGGGTGATGCCACCCACGGCGTTGAGGGCGATGACCCCGTCCACCCCCTCCGCGGCGAGGGCGGCGATATTGGCCCGGTAGTTCACCCGGTGGGGGGGGATCCGGTGATGGTCGCCATGGCGATTGAGCCAGACGATGTCAAGGCCATCGAGCCGACCCAGGGTCAGCGGCGCCGAGGGCGCCCCCCAGGGAGTCTCCACCGCACGCCGGCGCGGCTCGTCCAGGGCCAGGTGCTCCAGGGCCGTGCCGCCGATCAACCCCAGCCTCTTCACGACGACGGCTCCGCCGGGGCGCTTCCCGGCACGGCAAAGGGCGCCTCGGGGAGGTGCACGGTGGAGGTGGGATAGGCCACCTCGGCCCCGTGGCGGGCAATGATGGCGGCGATGTTGAGCAGGACATCCTCCTTGACCTCGTGGAACCGCACCCACTGGATGGTGCGGGTGAAGCAGTACACCATGATGTCCAGGGACGAGGGGGCGAAGCGGTTGAAGTTGACGATCAGGGTCTGATTTTAGTCGATCTCGTCATGGCTGCGCAGCATGGCGCGGATGTCGTCGACAATGGCCTTGACCCGATCGATATCGTCGTAGCGCACCCCGACGGTTTCAAAGATCCGCCGGTTGAGCATGCGGGAGGGGTTTTCCAGGGCAATGGTGTTGAACACCGCATTGGGAATGTAAAGCGGCCGCTTGTCAAAGGTGCGGATGCGGGTGAGGCGCCAGCCGATATCCTCCACCGTGCCCTCGATCTCCTGGTCCGGGGAGCGCACCCAGTCCCCCACCGAGAACGGCCTGTCCAGGTAGATCATCAGCCCGCCGAAAAAGTTGGCGAGCAGATCCTTGGCGGCAAAACCCACCGCGAGGCCGCCGATGCCGCCAAAGGCCAGCACCCCGGAAATGCTGTAGCCAAAGAGCTGCAGCACGATCAATCCGGCGGTGATGATCACCGTGGCGCGGAGCAACTTGCCGATGGCGCGCACCGTGGTTTCGTCCATGGGTTCGGACACATAGTCGGGGTTGACCAGGTTGGCCTCCACCCGCTTCACCAGGTTGACCAGAAACAAGGTGATGAGGAACACCACCGCCACCTTGTTGCCCTGGAGAATCAGCTCGTACCACTCCGAGCCGATCCGCCGCACCGCCAGCCCCACGGCGATGTTGGTGCCGAGAATCCACACCAGCCACACGGCGGGTTTGCGGCAGACCTCCAGCAGGGCGTCATCCCACACGGTGCGGGTCCGGCGGGCGCGGCTTTCGAGGGCGAGGATCACTCGGTTGACCACATAGCCCAAGGTGAGGGACGCGAAGACCAGCAGGAAAATCTCCACCCACAGCACCGCATCGCTACCCAGCACCCCCGCGACCCAGCTCTCGAATGCCTTCATGCCAGGGCCTCCAGGCGCCGCTGGATGGCGAGGCGCCGGGGGTCTGCTTGCAGCCCGGCCCAGTCCCAGGTGCGCCGCGCCTTCATCCTGGCCAGGCGCGGCGAGGGCGGGGGGTTCAGCCGGTCGAGGCACTCGATCACCGAAAGCGCCCCGGGCCGGTCATTGCACACCAGCACCATGTCGCAGCCCGCCGCCAGGGCCAGCTCGGTCTTGCGGGCGTAGTCCCCGGCGTGGTCGGCGCCCTTCATGGACAGGTCGTCGCTGAAGATCACCCCGTCAAAACCCAGGTCTGCCCGGAGAATGTCCCGCAACCAGCGGCGGGAGAATCCCACGCAGTCCCCATCCACCGCCGGAAAGACAATATGGGCCGGCATCACCCCGTCGAGCTCCGGGGCCAGGGCGCGGAATGGCACCAGGTCCCGGGCCTCCAGGGCCGCCAGATCCCTGTGGTCAAAGGGGGTCTCCAGGTGGCTGTCCCCCCGCACCCCGCCGTGGCCCGGGAAGTGCTTGCCGGTGGCCGCCATGCCCGCCCCGTGCATGCCATCGATAAAGTGCCGCGCCGCGGCGGCGGCAACATGGGGATCGTCGCTGAAGGCGCGGTTGGCAATCACCGCGCAGTGCTCCCGGTCCAGGTCGAGCACCGGGGCGAAGCTGAAATCCACCCCCACCGCCAGCACCTCCGCCGCCATCAGCCAGCCGCAGTCCCGCAGCAGCGCGGCGCCCGCCTCCGGCTCGGCGACGAAATGATCGCCGAGCCGCTGCATCGGCGGCAGGGGGGTGAACCCCGCGCGAAAACGCTGCACCCGCCCCCCCTCCTGGTCGACGGCGATGAGCAGCTCGGGGCGAATGGCGGCGATCTCCCGGGACAGGGCCAGAACCTGCTCGGGGGACTCCACATTGCGGGCAAAGTAGATCACGCCCCCCACGTTCGGGTGGCGCAACAGGGCTTTGTCCTCGGCGGAGAGGCTGGTGCCCTCCAGATCCAGCATCAGGGGACCGGCAGTCATCGGAAAAATCCTGGTGGGCAGGCGCAAGCCTGGATGGATGAATCGCGGCAACGCCGCGACAGCGAGCGGGGACAGTAAAAACCGTGGCAACCAATGTCAACCCGGGCGTTGTAAAGGCCCGGCTTTAGATAAATTGTTCATGTCGACAGTGGCGGATATGCCGACCGAGTCTTAACCCCGCACCGGCAACCACCGGAAACCATCGAAAATCAAGCCAGTTAGCGGCGACTGTTGCCGGGCCACCTGAGTCGCAGGTGGCAGCTACAGCTACCTGCCGGGACCGCCGGCACTACAACGCCCCTCCCGGTGGTGCTATGTTGGCTCCACAGGTTCACGCGGGAGATTCGCCATGGCAAAACAGATTCCGGTCATCAACGAGTGGTACCAGGACGCCGTCGAGGACGTACTGTTCGAAGTGGTCGCGGTGGACGAAGCCGCCGCCACCATCGAGGTGCAGTACGAGGACGGCTCGGTGGACGAATTCGATTTCGACACCTGGATGCAGATGGTGGTGCTGCCCGCCGAGGCCCCGGAGGACTGGCGGCTGTCCTACGACGAAGCCGGCGACGACGACAGTCTCGACCCGGATCGCCAGTTCAACCCCGAGCTGTTCGACGACCCCCTGTCCAGCATCGAGTCGGATTCCCTCTACGGGCTGGAGGACTACTGACCGCACCGGCACCCCGGTGCTGGTCAGCGCCCGTCGTCAACAGCCGCGCGCCCGGTAGACCGCCGGGATCCTTCCCGTGCTCTTGCCAAACACCGCGACAAAGGCCGCCGAACCGCCAAAACACCACCGCTAATCCATCCGTCCGATCCATCGCACCCTGCCCCCCGCACCCCGCACCCCGCACCCAAACCGACACTCGGCAATACCCCCCGGGCACTCGAAGATGGCGGCCGAGCTTGATCCCGTGGACGAGACTGGTGACCATGGCGCCTCAACCAACCTATCGGCCAGCACACCATGACCCAAGAAAACGCCCCCCGGGATCCGGACACCGCCGGCATCCAGCAGTGGATAGTCGCCCACCTCGGCGGCACCGTCACCCGCATCGAACAACTGCCCCGCTGGCGTCCGTCCTGGAATGTCGATGTCTCCCTGGAGGATGGCTCCGCCCTGCGCCTCCATGTGCGGGGGGAGCGGGGCGCGGGGCTCGAAACCCAGCCCCTCGATATGGAAATGCGCATCCTGCAGATACTCTTCGCCAACGGCATCCCGGTGCCCAGGGTGTACGGCTGGTGTGACAACCCCCGGGCCATCGTCATGGAAAATGTGCCGGGGGAGCCCTACGCCGGGGCCGAGATCGACCCGGCCCTGCTGCCCCTGGTGGAGGACTACGTGGCGATCATGGCGGATATCCACCGCCTCGATATCGCGCCCTTTGTCGAGGCGGGGCTGGTGCTGCACGGTGGCGAGGATGACAACGCCCTCGCCTATCTGCGGATGGCGGAAAAAACCTACCTCGACAACAAGACCGGCCCCGACCCCCTGGTGGAATTTGTGCGCCGCTGGCTGCACCGCAACGTGCCGACAGGTCGCAACAGGCGCTGCTTCCTGATCGGCGATGCCCCGCAATTCCTCCACCACAAGGGCGCCCTGACCTGTATTTTCGACCTGGAGATGGCCCGCATCGGCGACCCGATGTTCGATCTCGCCTCCCTGCGGGTACGGGACACCAACGAGCCCACCGGCAATCTTCCCCAGGTTTTTGCCCACTACGCCCGCTGTTCGGGGGAAGCCCTGGATGTGGACACCATCAATTATTATTCGGTGCTGCAATTTATCGCGGTGCCGATGATCTCCGGCCCGAGCCTGCGCACCATCAAGCCCCACCCCGCCTTTGTGGAATACCTGTCCTGGGGGTTGTCCGGCACCCGCTGCGCCCTGCAGGCCATGGCGGAGGCGCTGGGTATCAGCCTCGAACCCGCCCCCGTGCTGGCGGAGCGGTCATCCCCCCACGGCGACGCCCTGGCGGACCTGGTGGCGCAGTGCGAGGCCTTGCCGGACATGGGCGGCTTCTTCCGCCAGCACCCGGCCCTGTCCCTCGCCCATTACGCCCGCCGCGCCGATCAACTGGGCGCGGCGATCGAGGAACTGGAACTGGCGGGCATGGCGGAGCTGCTGGGCAAGCGCCCGGCCAGCATCGCCGAGGGTGAAGCGGCCCTGGAGCGCTTTGTACTCGACAGCGGTGATGAACACACCGCGGCCCTGCTGCAGTTTTTCCACCGCCGCACCCGGGCGCGGCTGCAACTGATTCAGGATTACCCCTCCCCGGTGGTCAGTCGCGGCCTGGGCGGGATTCATTTGTGACAGGTTCAGGTTTCAGGTTTCAGGTAACACGTTGCGCTTAACAGGCTTACTCATAAGTCGGAAATATAGTCTACATCTGGATGTTTAAAGAAAGACCGAATCAACTCCGGACTACTCGCAAGATGGCGCATTTGTTGATCGACTCTCTCGGACAGTTTTTCGCCTTTTTGCA
>Ga0265293_10001837_pt1 | contig 44858 bp, 26 predicted proteins | sample Munlanlewell138R_FD_192505 | JGI IMG/M metagenome (GOLD analysis project Ga0265293, IMG submission 192505) | Leachate microbial communities from a municipal landfill in Southern Ontario, Canada - Leachate well 138R | ecosystem: Engineered > Solid waste > Landfill > Unclassified | place: Canada... | reverse complement strand
AAGAATAGTATACTATCCATTTGCCTTGAGCTTACTACTGATCCTCGGATCTTGTATCCCATCGGAGCCTTTGCATCCAAGTGCACAGCCTTGGCTTTGCAGCATCAATGCCGATGGGACGGGATTCAGGATGATAAAGAAGGTGGACTTGAGCTTTGGCACTACCGGGTTTTGGGATATCTACATGACAAAAGACGATAGGATCATCTTCTATGGTGAAAGGCTGTGGATATCAGAGACGGATACGCTTAGCATTACTCCAATCACGCCGTATAATCTGGTAATGTTCAATAAGCCACAACTTGAGTTTACTCGAGACGGAGAAACTGCCTATTTCGCCGCCAGCAGAGATTTGTATCAGATGTCAATGGAGACCTACGAGTTCTTAAAAATCACAGAAACACCGGAAGATTACTATTGGTCAGAGCCAATGTTGTCCGACAATGAAAGATATCTTTCAATGAGAGGATATTGGGGAAAAAAGGGGGAGAGTGAGACCGTCTACTCTTATGTTGATCTCATTGACTACTCGCTGCACAATGTATTCGCAGTTAACTATGTAGCTGCCCCCTACAAAGGGAAAATCATCGAGAGCCAGAACCGGTTTTTCTTAGAAAACAAACACGGATTTGGCAGTATCAACTTTGAAGATTCACTGTTTACCTTGCATCAACCATACATTTCGAGTTACAAAAACATGTTTGAGAGCTCATCAGATCAGCGTTACATTCTCACAAGATACAAGCAATCTACTTCATCCTATGCAATAGCAATTGATCTCAACGACTTTACACAGTATGAGCTGGGAAAAATCTATGAGCATATCTCAAGCAACCCCATCAAAGCCTGTAGAGACACAAATATTGTTTTCTTCAGAGATGAGGATCATATTTACAGGTATGATTTGGATACCCATACAAAAAGTATTGTTTTTGAGCCAAGCAACAATCTTGGGGTAGGAAGGATTATTATGCATACTCCTACCTGGGATGGCTCTAAAGTCTATTTCTATGCTGATATATCCATATATTGAGGTGCTTATGAAAATGAACAAATTTATCATTGTGCTGTTACTGCTTTCATTATCATGCATACTGATGGCAGACCCTACTCGAGATCCCTTGCTTGTTTCTCTTGATAACGAGTTTCTTGACAGTGAGGTGACATTTGCTCCAATAGCCGCATGGGAATCTGCTGGATCAAATGCTATTATTAATCCAGAAAGCGATTTGAGAGCGGACTTCCTATTGAAGAATCCTGGTAAAGATTATGAGCAGTATAAGATTAAGCTTGGGAACCTGACCTTGCTTCAGAAGCCTTTGAACATAGTGGCAAGCAACAACTTCTATGCCTTGAAAACCCCTCTCTACAAAGATTGTGGAATCTACTTCACTCGTAGCTTGGTGGAGATGCCGACCATTGGTAATCAATCATCAGTGAACAGGATAAATCAATTCCTGAAAGTATTTCCGGAGTGGAATGCAGCTACCATTGAAGAGAGACAGCAATTGCTGATAAATCTGGCTTTAGAGGTTTGGAAGATATAAACCGGTGAGGAATAATGTCCGAATATAGTAGCGTTGAACGTCCCTTCCTGGATAAGCTGCAGCAGCTTGGTTGGGAGGTAATTGATCAGGGAACCGGGTTTACACCCTATGATCCAAGTATCAGCAGGCGGGAAAGCTTCCGGGAGTATATCCTCGAGAATGAGTTTAGAGCTTCTCTGAAACGAATCAACCTGACTGAAGACGGCAGAAGCTGGCTGACGGATAAACAGCTTGAGGCGGTGCTAAGCGAGCTGACCATGCATCCCGGCATGGACTTGCTTAAGGCAAATCAGGCAGTGTATGAGCTTCTGACCCGCAATACGACGGTGGATCAGAATGAGCTGACCGGAGAGCAAAACCCCACGGTGAGGTTGATTGATTTTACCAATCCTGAGCGCAATAGCTTTATCGCCATTAACCAGTTCAAGATCGAGACCCCAGGAGCCAGCAGACAGGCTATCATTCCGGACATTGTGCTGTTTATCAATGGCTTGCCGATCGTGGTAGTGGAATGCAAAGACATGGACGTGGCTCAGCCCTTGAGCGAAGCATTTATTCAGATCAACCGCTATGCGAATCTGCGAGTGGATGATTATGGCATCAAGGAAGGCGAAGAGCGGCTTTTCCATTGCAATCTCTTTAACATTGTCACTCATGGCAATGAAGCCCGGTTTGGCACCATCACAGGCGAATTTGACCACTATCTGAACTGGAAGGACATCTTCCCGGAGGAGTACAAAACTATCTCCGTATCACCGGATGAGCAGCGTCAGGAAGTGATGATTCATGGGATGCTGAATAAAGCCATCCTGCTGGACATCTTGAAGAACTTCACATTATACATGGAGATCAAGAGAGGCGAAAAGGTAAAGATCGTCTGCAGGTATCAGCAATACAGAGCTGTGGGTAAAATCCTCGAGCGTCTCAGAACCGGGAAGACACCCTTTGAACGTAGTGGAGTTATCTGGCATACTCAAGGCTCAGGGAAGTCCCTGACTATGGTGTTCCTGATCAAGAAACTGCGGGATACGGATGATCTGAAGGATTACAAAGTGATCATGGTCAATGATCGGCTGGACTTGGAAGATCAGCTTTCGCACACCGTGACTTATACAGGAGAAAGCCTCACGCTGATTGAGCACAAAAGGGATCTGGATAAGCTGAAGAACACCAGTTCCAATCTGAATATGGTGATGCTACACAAGTTCCTGATCAGTGGATCTGTATCAGCGGAATCGCTATTGGCAGCGGGGATTGTGCCTAAGTATGAAGAATTCCCTGAGCTGAATACCAGTGAGCGGATACTACTGCTTATAGACGAGGCACATCAAGATCAGGGTGGCGATATGGGCGATAACCTCTTCCTGGCATTTCCGAATGCGGTCAAGATCGCTTTCACCGGAACTCCGCTGCTCACCGAAAGACATCGGCAGAAGACCCATGAACGTTTTGGCAGCTTCATCGATGTGTATAAGATGAATGACTCGGTGGCAGACAGAGCCACAGTGGACATTCTCTATATAGGCAGGACCAGCCAGGACAAGCTGACTGATGCTGAGATGTTTAAGCGTGAGTTTGAAGATATGTTCAAAGAACGCAGTGAAGAAGAGCGGTTGGAGATACAAAAACGCTATGGCACAGAGATGGCTTATCTGGAATCCAAAGAGAGAATCCGGGCTATCTCGGAAGATATCATCGAACACTATACTCGGGAAATCCTCCCAAACGGCTTAAAAGGGCAGGTGGTGGCGAGTTCTATCGTGGCGGCATGTCGGTATAAGTATGAGCTGGAAAATGCGCTAAAACGGCTAATATCGCGTGAGGAAGCAAAAGCTGATGCTGAGCGGGATGATGAACTGCTGAAACAGATGAAATTCATCAAGATCTGCACAGTGGTCTCGATGATGGACAACAATGAGCCGGGCTATGTATCGATGGCTCGCAGACAGGCTCAGGATATGGATGCGGTGGAGAGCTTCAAGAAGGATTTTGACGAGAGTAAGCCGGAAAGCGGCGTGGCAATCCTCTGCGTTTGCGATAGGCTTTTAATGGGCTTTGATGCTCCAATCGAGCAAGTGATGTACCTGGACAAGAACCTGAGAGAGCATCGGCTGATGCAAGCCATTGCCAGAGTAAACCGTACTAAGGTGATGAAAAGCGGCTACGTAAAAGAGCATGGCATCCTGGTGGATTACTTTGGAGTGGCATCGCATCTGAAAGAAGCACTGGCTATCTTTACCGATACCGATGTACAGGAATTGAATGATCTGAGCGCTTACTTCCGGGGATTGGACAAAGAGATTCCGGTCTTGGAATCCCGCTTCAGAAGGCTGATTCAGTTATTTGTAGATAAAGGCATAATCCGCATTGAGGCGTTTTTGCATCAGAGAATCGGAGATAATGAGGAGGAATGGGTACTGGTGGAGGATTGCCTACAATTGGGTGCGGATGTGAGGTTCCGAGCGCAGTTCGATACTTATCTGAAAGCCTTCTTTGATAGCCTGGAACTGCTGTTCAATGCAGCAATGGCGAGAGATTACTATGTGCCCGCCAAGAGATTTGGTTATCTGATGATGCGCATGCGGAACCGCTATCACGATCCGACGATGGATTTGAAGTGGGCAGGGGCTAAGGTGCGAAGATTAATCGATAAATATCTGATATCAGAAGGGATCAATCACAAGATTGCGCCTGCCAAGCTGCTTTCTGATGAATTCCCCAAGCAGATGCGTGATCATAACAAAACCGGAAAAGCCAAAGCGTCTGAGATGGAGCATGCCATCCGCTGGCACATTAAAGTTAACATGGAGAAAGACCCTGCTCTCTATACGGGGTTCCATGAGCGGCTGCAGAAGATTCTGGATTCGTATAAGGAACACTGGGATAGGATCATCGAGGAACTCACCAAGCTGAGAGAGGATATTGGCAAAGGCAGAGCTGATGAAGCGGGCATTGTCGATAGTCCGGTGATGCCATTTCTGGACTTGATGCTGATGGAAGCAGGGATAGCAATGGACAGCAAGGAAGCAATTGACGCCGCCAAGCTATCAGAATTCATCTATAGCAGGATCAAAGAATCACTCTCGATACCCAACTTCTGGCAGAAGCCCAATGAACGCAGACGCTTGGAAGGCGATTTACAGGACGAGCTTGAATATTGCGGAATAGAGCCATTGCAGGAAGTGGCAGCTAAGCTGACGGCAGAGCTTATCAATCTGGCTCACAAACGGGAAGCAGAGGTGAAGGGTTCATGAGCCTCGATTACAAGATTGTAGTAAGACATAGCAAGCGCAAGACGGCATCGATATACATCGAGAGGGATAGCTCTATTACAGTGATTGTACCGCTCGGGACAAGCGATAGTGAAGTGCAGAACCTGCTGAGCAAGAACGAGTATAAGATACATAAGTATCAGGCAAAACGTGCGCTCCTGAATGAGAAAGCGGTCAAACGGGAACTGGTGAATGGGCAATCCTTCCTCTATCTGGGCAGGAATTATTATCTGCAATATAGCGATGAGGTCGATGGCATACAGTTCAGAGGCAGGCATTTTTACGCTCCGGAAGGCTCTGAGGATAAGCTGAGAGATATGTTCAAAGAGTTCTATCGCCTTCGTGGAAGGATTTTTATCGAGCCCAGAGTACAGCGCTTTGCTCAGATGATGGGGCTGAAGGTGGAAGTAATATCTATCATCGATCTGAAGAATAGATGGGCTTCGTGTTCGGTTAAGAGACCTAAGGTCAATTTCAATTGGAAGATCATGATGGCGCCGGTGAGTGTGATCAACTATCTGATAGTGCATGAGCTAGCGCATTTCAAACATAAGAGGCACAGTAAGGACTTCTGGAATGAAGTGGATAAGATTGTCCCGGAATATCAGAAACAGGTGCAGTGGCTAAAAGACAATGGGGCGGGGTTGGATGTGTAACGTTATTGAAATGAAGAGGTGTAGAATATGGACATAACAACCATAGTAGTGTATTTGATAGGCGGTATTGGAATCGGATCTGTCATTACTACGATAATAACGACTATATCGAGAAAGAGGGAGATTCTCAACGAAAGGGTTTATAAAGAAAAGAGGGGTGCTTATCTGGGGCTTCTCAGATCGCTTCATAATGCAGCTGTTGAGCCATCAGAAAAGAATGCGAAAGAATACGCACTTTGGCAAACCCGAATTCAGCTATTTGGGTCAAAGGAGTCAGCAGATTTTGCACAGAAAATTGTTGATACTGCTCCTGGTTCAGGTGTTAGGCATTTGGCATTTGAAGGCTTGCTAAAGGCTATGAGAGATGACTTGAAAAACTGCAAGTAAATAATACAATGTATGAAATGACAAAGGAGTAATATGCCTAAGAGACCTAGATCACATAGACTTGAAGATGAATCAAAGAATAAACTAAGATTACTACTACCAGAAAGATGGGCATACAGAGATAAAACTCATGATTACGGGATTGATGGCGAAGTTGAGTTGTTTGATGAAAACGATAAAGCAAATGGCCTCATCTTCTATGTTCAACTCAAAGCAACCGATTCAAAACAAAGTAGGGTCATCCATTCAGTTAAAATGGATATTAAAACGATAAGATATTTCTATTCACTTGATGTCCCTGTTCTGATTGTCAGATATTCTTCTCTTAGAGACGAATTCTATATAAAATGGACTAGTTCAATTGATCTTTACTACTCAAAACCTGATTCTAAGACAATCACTATCCGATTTAACGAAGTCGATAAATGGGATGGTGATACAGCAAAAGCCATTGAAACCCGGCTTCAACTACTCCGTCAGTTTAAAAACGATCACATCAGATTGCCTTACAGGACTAGCATATTAATAGATGCCAATGCAACCCTGTCTTGTCCTACTTTACTGTATCTATCCCAAATAAAAAGCGAGATGATTCGATTCAATGACATTGTTACTTTCCAAGACAACCTTTCAGAATCGGTTGTTTTAGCCAGGATTTTCGATAATGAACTAAATGTCGAAGTCATCGGAATGGGAGGTATTGTATCACACTTTGATAAGTCTCAGTACGGTGATCTTGATGGGGCAAAGTCCATTGTTCCGTTGATTATAAGAAGCTTAGGGATTTGGCTAATTCTAAATGCTTCGCCAGAAAGGGGCTATAAAATTCTAACTGACAACGGGTTGTTCAGAGACATTATTGATATGCCTGATCTGTTTACTGTTTGTTTGACCAAGCTTATTCGTAGTTCAGCCTATTCCAGTTTATTGGATGAAATCTATGACTGCTACAAGGGGGGTCTTAACACATATCAGATGTTATCAATACCAGCAGTTATGTATGCGAGCGTTGTAGGCGATTCTCGTCTTCAAGAAGAATTAGCTGCATTTTGGGAAAAAACACTTAATGAAGTTTATAATAGATGTGAAGATCAAGAAGTCGGGGCTTACGTGTATAGTTTGGGAAACCTACTCCGAGGTCTTGGGAGATCCAAGGAAGCATTTCATTTATATTGGAAAGCGAAAAAGCTAGTTCCTCAGTACTTAGCAAGAGATTACTTTTATAGGGAAATAGCTGGTGTCTTGTTTCATCTCGATAGGTTTGAATTATCAGCGAAGCTGTACTTAAAAGCTTTTGAAATTGGGAAAGACCCGCAAGCAATAGCATTGCATGCAGATGCATTAATGTATAATGGGCAATATAGAGAGGCACTCGGCAAATTCGATGATTACTTAAGTGTATGTGCAAAAGATGATTTCAGCGTATCTGAGTGGATTTTAAAACGGTGTTGCTTAGACTATATGGTAAATGGTTGTTCGATTTCAAATCAAATACGCAAACCACAACTAGCGGAAAAACTTGCTTCCGACGGTAAGCCTAACATGGAATCTCTCGATAAGGCTATTGAGGCAGATGCATTGTGCGGATTAGCTTGGTTTAACCTAGGGTGTTTGTTTAAGGATGAATCCTACTGGAATCATGCAGCTATGTGCTATCTAATATGTGGGTTGCTTCAACCCCATGACATTGAAACTTGGATCGATACATTCTTCTGTTCGCTAAATGCTAAGCTTCCCTCTGACCATCTTCTAATCGTAGTATCACATGCCTACAAGATCAATAGAGACACATTTCTTACAGAATTGTATCAATGCTTGTATGCATCATTAGAACCTGAGTCCGCAAGCACAATTTCGGGACTGATTGAAACGGTTGTTAATGAAGTTAGGATCAGATTAAAACACCAAGAGCCTTTCATTGTCAGGTACGATGGTGAAACAGTTTATTGTAAAATTTGTGATTGATTATGCGGCTCAGTTACTGACCACAAATATATGAAGGAGTATTTATGGATATCTTGAATAGTTTTCTAAAAGAAATTGAGTCAGAGCTTATGGATGGACTGGATATATATGAAAAGCTGCTCATGATGGACTGTGACAGAAACTTGATGGAATATCAATCTGAGTTGGCTGCTTTCAGTATTCCATTTAGCTATTTGATAGAAGATAGTGACTTTAGCATCAGCGAATATGAGTATAATCGTATTTCTGAGATGAAGATGTTCCCTGATTTCATTCTCTATTGGGACAATCGGAGGAAACATACAACTAATCCTGTGTTTCGGTTTACATACTCGAGGTTGTTATGGGAATTCAGAAAAGAACCCCATGTGAGTATATCCGTTGAAGATGTTATGGATGACATCGTAAGTTCTGCTGTTAAGATAAGCGATGTAGGCAGCTCAGTCATGAATCTTCATCAAGTAATGACTTATCTGAGCAATGCGTTATATATAGCTTTGTGCACAAAAAAAGACAAACTCATTCGAGATGTAGTTGATCAAGTAATGGTCTATTGCGGAAGAACTGATTTGATCAATCATAATTGTGTGTGGTTTCCCGTATTCTTCCGCTTGCTAAAAAACCGGAGGAAGCTGAGTCTTTCGGATTTGGAGATCAATCAGATTGTTGAATTCTTGGAAAGTGTAATGTCTGTGCTGTTTTACCCTCAAGATATCATTAGAATAGCAGAGGTTCTTGCCGCATACTACGAGCAGAACAAAGACAGAGAAACTGTGTGTAATATCCTTGATTTGGCTTACGATTGCACAGGTAAGACGATTACTTCAGGCATTGGAATGGCAGGTATCTACACACATCTGCATGATTTAGCTCAGAAGTATGCATACAAAGATTTGGTGACTCGAATCATCAAAAAAATGGATCACATTGGCCAAATGATAAAAGGAGAGATGCGGTTACATAAGATTAAGTATCCAAAAAATGTACAAGATGCAATGAAGTCGTGGCAGAACACCATAAGAGCCAGCATCCCAGAACTAATCAAGAATCATGGATTTATTCAAGTGTTAGTAGATTTATCCTTTATGAAGATTCCCGATATTAGAGACCTTTACACAAATCAAAGAAGACCTTTATCAATCCTCGAATCAATTGGAATCTCCGAATGTTATGTAGACGATGACGGCATACCGATTACCACAAACATGATTCAGCTTGATGAAACCGCCAAGATGATCAAGTGGTTTATACATGAATATTTTCACTTTGAAATCAGCAGTTTCACATTCATTATGCATGAGTTATTCTCGCATTATGCAGGTTCAAAGCAAGACATTCTGGAGTTAGTACAAAACTCAACCAACCTAACAAAAAAGACCATAGAAATTGTCTCCAACGGTATATCAGAGTTTTTCGAAGGAAATTATAGTGCTGCAGTTCATCTCCTTGTGCCACAATTTGAGGACATTCTTCGGAGCTTTATTTCATCATTAGGTGGTATTATTAGAAAAAAGAATCACTTCACGGGCGGTTATGATCGTATAAACCTAGATGAAGCATTGAATTCTGAAGAGATAAAAAGAGTGTTAAATGATTCGACGATTCTCTATATGAAATCAATTCTTTCACATCGACAGGGACTCAATCTACGAAATAATCTCTGTCATGGGTTGATTAAAACTTGTAATTATAGCACTGCCTTAATAGTAATTCAGTTAGCAGTAATACTAACTGTACTCGATATCAACGTCAAAACCAACGGAGATAGTGCATGCGACAACAAGCCCAGTAAAAGAGAGAGCAATGATGACTAAAACCTTAGATTGTGCAACTTCACAACTGAGGATGTTTTTAAGAACTAATCTTCCAGTAGTGAGCGACAACTGGTGGCAAGATATGGTTCTTTCTGCATTGAATCCAAGGCAGAAAGAAATTATGCTTAAATCAAAGGATACAACCCTTGATAACCTTGATCTTGCTGCTCTACTTCGGATATTTGATCAGAACTGGTTCCGCATATCTGCTCATATGGGATATGAGCCAGAACAGAGGCATTATCTAAAGGAGATGATTTCAATCCGAAATCGTTGGGCGCATAGAATTAGCAATCCCGTCAGCGATGATGATCTTTATCGAGACCTTGATACCACACAAAGATTCCTCAAGATGATCGATGCGGGTAGCAAACTCATCGATGAAATCCAGCAACAAAAACAAGAAGTCTTCAAAGTAAGCACTCAAGAGCATGTTCAACCGACGGGACAACATCCGACAGAAGGGTTTCAACCAGGCCAAGTTGTTCGTTTGAAATCCTCCCCAGATAAGCATTATGCTGTTATGAGTATTCTTAGCAACGAGCCAGAGAATAGGATTGATGTTTTCGGAGAGGGTGGCACTCAAAGCTTTTATGAATCTCAGTTAGAGGCAGTTCCCCAACGCGTTTTACAATACATGAATCTGGATGAGTTGAACGCAGCAATTTCTTCCCTTCAAATAAGACAACCTAACCTCACTACTCTTTACTCACTGAACTCGGCCAGGATCGATTTCATACCTTACCAATTCAGACCTGTGTTGAAGTTCATCAGGTCGGATCGCCCCAGGCTCTTGATTGCTGATAGCGTTGGCGTTGGAAAAACCATTGAAGCCGGGTTGATCCTCAAAGAACTACAGGCGAGAAGAGAGCTTCAAACGGTATTGATTATCTGTCCCAGGCCTCTGGTGGCTGAGAAGAAGTGGCTCACCGAAATGAAAAGATTCGATGAGTCATTCCGGCAGTTAGACGGAAAACAGCTTAGGCTCTGCATTAATGAATGTGATCTCGATGGTGAATGGCCTCAAGATTACAGAAGATCAATCATCCCATATTCATTGTTTGATGAAACCCTGCTTCACGGAGAAAACAAGCGAGGCAAAAAGAGACTTGGTCTATTAGACTTGGACCCTCCTCCACACTTTGATCTGATCATAGTCGATGAAGCGCACCATATCAGGAACACCAATACATATGCTAATCAGATAGTAAGCTACCTGTGTAACAATGCTGATGCTGTGGTTTTTCTAACTGCGACACCAGTGCAGACAAAGAGTGAAGATCTCTTTGTATTGTTAAACACTCTTCGTCCTGATCTGATTATTGATCGCAACAGCTACAGAACGATGATGGAGCCCAATCAGTTTATCACACAAGCAGTGAAATGTATTAGGCAAAACAAGCCTGGCTGGCAGGAGCGAGCAACTGAGGCCTTAGTTCAGATCATAACGACCGATTGGGGGCGTTTGATTGCCCAGAACAATCCCATGTACAAGTCTATACTTGATGGTTTGAATGAAGACCCGATGACTAATGAGCAAAGGGTAAAGTTGATATCTCAAGTTGAGGATTTGCATACATTATCAGGAGTGATTAACCGAACCAGAAGAAGGGATATAAGTAATCTGGTTATCCGAAAACCTGAGACTGTGATGGTAAGCTTTACTCCAGAACAGGCTTTGATCCACGATGAAATGCTGAGTATTCAGCGGAGAATACTGGAACAAACGAGTGGTAATGTATCCATCAATTTTCTGATGTCTACTATTCGCAGACAGGCAGCAAGTTGCATTTTTGGTCTGTTGCCATTGTTGAAGGATATCCTGAATCGCAGACTGGATGAAGCACTATGGGATGATCTATTCGACTTCATGCCTGATGTTGAAGCAATCCAGAGTATAAAAGCAGATGTTAATACGCTATTAGATCTGGCTTCGCAGGTATCCGGCAATGATCCTAAGCTTGATGCTTTGTTGAGTGTTCTTGAGGAGAAGCAATCCCTACCCAATAATAAGGTTATGGTATTCAGCAGTTTCATTCATACCCTAAGGTACCTCTTTAACCACCTCCAAAGTGCCGGAATTCGTGTAGGTTTCATTTATGGTGGGGTTGATGATGAAGATCGTCTTGAACTGCGCAGAAGATTCCAGTTACCCAAAGATGAACTGGACAGCCTGGATGTGATGTTGTTCTCTGAAGTGGGATGTGAAGGTCTCGACTACCAGTTCTGTGATACAATGGTCAATTACGATCTTCCTTGGAATCCCATGCGGATCGAGCAGAGAATTGGTCGCATAGATCGTAAGGGACAGATGAGCGAGAAGGTACTGATTTACAACATGGTCACAGAGGGTACCATAGATGATGATATATACAATCGTTGTTTGCTTCGGATAGGCATTTTCGAGCATTCAATCGGGGATTCAGAAGAAATCTTGGGAGAGCTGGCAGTTTCGATCAAGAGTATTGCTGAGAACCTCAAGCTCACCGATGAAGAAAGGAAGATCAAACTACAGCAACTTGCAGACAACAAACTTCGCAAGATGCAGGAAGAAGAGAGACTTGAACAGCAGCAATACGAGCTATTCGGTATCGAAGTTCCCACGAAACAAACTGAACAAGAGATCATGTCAGCAAGCAGCTATTGGCTTTCCCCCAGGATGTTGGAGCATCTGATTGAGTCATACTTAAATCAAAGACTTGGCAAAGAGCAGAAATACATCCTTGGGGAAAAAGACCCCAGGACACTACGCTTGTCTCAGGAAGCCAGGAATCTAATACTTAATGACTACAAGTCGCTAAAACTCAATCCAAATGCAACAGGAAGAGCTTGGGAAAAATGGCTCAAGGAGGCTAATCCCCATCTGAGCATTACATTCAATACAGAATATGCAAGTGAAGACACTAAGGTGTTTTTAATCAATGCTATGCATCCGCTCGTGAAACAAGCAGCTCATCATATTGATAGCTTTGAGTTTCCCTATACGGAACTGCAAATCACTGACTCTGATATACCTTCCGGGGATTATGACTTTGTAATTTACAAATGGGAAACACGGGGTATCAGAAACGACCTTTCTCTAAAGCCAATTTGCTCAGATCCGAGAGTGGGACCCCAACTGATTAATCTGATTGAAAGAGCATCTGACAGCCAGAATAAATCGGAACCAAAGCTAAACCATTGGGATCATCTTGAATCCCGACATTATGAACTTTGGAAAGAAGAAAAGCACAGGCACATTGATCGAACCAAAGAGCTTGCCGAGTATAAAAAGCAAAGCTTGAAGACCAGTCATCAAGCAGTAGTGGCATCAATTACCGATAGAATGGAGCAAGTATCTGATGAGAAGATCTTGCGTATGTATCGGGCGCAACTGGCATCATTGGAGGCTGCATACGCCAGGAACATTCAAGCCCTTGACATTGCAGTGGAAAAGGCAGATATTGTAACCACTCCTGTAATGTATGGCATCTTCAGAATAACTAAGGAGGTATTGTAGGTGAGCCAAAGAATTCTTGATCTTATTGAGCGCCGCAAGAGATGGATTGCGATCAACCAAGAAAATGGTTTTGAAGAAGGTATTAAAAACCTCCTAACTGATTTGTATCCAGACAGTGCTCATTTTGTTTTCGAATTACTACAAAATGCAGAAGATGCAAAAGCAACAGTGGCAATATTTAGACTTCTTGATAACAGTTTAGAATTTGAACATAATGGCAGCCGTCTCTTCTCAATAGATGATGTAGAATCTATAACAAGCATAGGAAGAAGTTGCAAAAAGGATGATCCGACTAACATCGGAAAATTTGGAGTCGGGTTTAAATCTGTCTATTCGTACACGTTGACCCCTGAAGTAATTTCGGGCGATTATCACTTTCAGATACATGATTTAGTCGTCCCAAACATTGACGGACTTGAATCGAAACCAATTGGCCATGATATAACAAGAATCACAATCCCGTTTAATAATCCAAATAAACCAACGGACAACGCTGTTGCGGAAGTTACTAACTTACTAAACTCATTAAATGAAAGCACTTTGCTGTTTCTGTCAAATATTGAAAGGATCGAGTATAGTTTGCCGAATGGTCGGACTGGCTATGTAGAAAGGGAAGATAATGACGATAATATAGTGCAAATAAAAACAATTTTGCCAGGCGACAATGAGACAAATACCGTAAGTTATTATCGGTTTAGAAAGGATGTTGAAGTTGATGTTGAAGATAGAAATAAAAAGATTTGTCGCATTTCCATAGCTTTCAAAGTAGAAAAAACACCAGCGAACGAGAAAAATGACTATGACATTCGATGGAAGATAAAGCAAATTGATCCTGGTCGGGTTTCCATTTATTTCCCTGCAGATAAGGAAACTTCTAATCTGAAATTCCATATAAATGCGCCTTTCGCCTCGACTGTTGCACGAGATAGCGTTAGAGACTGTGAGGAGAATAAAACGCTCAGAGATCAGATCGCTACTTTAGTAGTTGAATCCCTATTTTTCTTGCGTGACAATCATCTGTTAACTGTCGATTTTCTCTCAGTTCTACCCAACAGCAAGGATGAGTTACCTTCTTTTTATCGACCAATATTAAGTAAATTAGTTGAAGCGTTTAAAAACGAAGATTTAACACCGATGAAAATGTGTGGACATGCTGCAGCTTCTGGGATTTTCAGAGGAACTGCTCAGCTTTCATCATTGATTACAGATGAAGATCTGATCGTATTGCTAAATGACGAATATATTGCTCCGATGTGGGTCGCCAATGCACCACTGAGAAACAGCAGATCAGATGACTTTCTATCCATGCTGGAGATAACCGAATACAAAATAAGTGATTTAATAACAGCATTATCCGAGATGCCTGTTCATATATCCTGCTGGCTCAAAGGGAAGTCCAATGAGTGGCATCAACAGCTGTATGCAATGTTGGCTGACTTTATAGCTAGTGCGCCTGATAGCGCATTACAAGAAAGGATAGTAGCGATTTCGAAACTAAAAATCATCCGTTTGACCGACGATTATTACGAAATCGGCAAGAATTGCTTTTTCCCGGATGACTCAGATGAACTAGATAAACAGATGCCTAGGGTTAATAGAGGAGTCTATTCATCTGGAACAAATAAAGCACAACAGGATAAAGCAAGGCTATTGTTAGAAAAAGTTGGGGTTCGGGTAGTCGGGGAAACAGAGCAAATTGAAACATTGTTAAGAATAAATTACTCACAAGATGCTGTTCAAAATACAAGGTTTAACCCAAGACTCAAAGACATAAAGCGATTTATTCGGTTTGTAGAAAAAGAACCATCACAAGCTAAGATGTTCGAACAGGCTTATATTTTCAAATGCGAGAATGGGAAATGGTGCTTACCTAGACAAATCTATCTAGATGCCCCATATTTAGACACTGGATTGTCGGCGTTTTACGCTCCATTGTTAGATAAAGTAAAATGCTGGAACCTATCAAATGAATACAAAGAGCTTAAAGTATCTTTAAAATCCATTGGAGAATTTGCTCAGAAAGTTGGTGCTGTTTCATCACTTGAAATAATAGAAAAAGATGGATATAAGAGCAGAGACTACAAAATTGAGCATATTTCCTACCATCTTGACCAAATGTCGTTTCCTGTATCAAAGTTGATATGGGCTGCTCTATTGAGATGTGAGCAGACGCATAACTATTCGTGTTATAACAGAAGCGAAAAGGCTCGAGTATACTATTATAATGTAGGTAATTCAGAATTTATAAATCTTTTATCTAAGCATCCATGGGTGCCACAACAAATGCTCAATAGTGGTTGTACTTTCGTTACACCCCAGGATGCTGATTCTAAGCAGCTACCTGATGGGTTTACATTTGATAACGGATGGTATTGGCTTAAAAAAACATCATTCGGAAGCAATGTTAAACTCCGAGAAGATATCAGATACCAAGAAGAAATGAAAAACAATTCGGAAGTTCAACAGAATGAGTTGGCAGCTAAACGTATGGGATTCAGTTCGTCATCCGAAGCTATGGAGTTAGCTGAAGCAAAAAAAAGAGACCCGCAGGGATTTACACGCTGGCTAGCTGGGACACACAAACCCGTTTTCCCCAAAAAAGAATCTCTAGACCCTGTTCGTAGATCTCAAAAAATAGATGAGGGAATGGCTGATGCTCAGCAAAAAAAATACGAGCAACGCACAAGAAGCGCAAGAGTATCTGGTGACCTCTCGGATGTTGAGAGTTATCTTCGATTGTCCTATAGTAATGAGGTTGGACAATTGATCTGCCAGATTTGTAAAGATGTTATGCCTTTTAAGAAAAGGAACGAAGAGTATTATATGGAGAAAGTTGAGATATTCACGAAGGAGTTTTTGAGTAAAGAGCATAACTCACATTATCTAGCTTTATGTCCATTGTGTTCAGCAAAATACAAGGAATATGTTAAAACCGATACATCGCAATTGAACAGCATTCGTGATTCACTCTTAAATAGTGAGTGTCACGAAATCCCGATTCGTTTAGATGAGGAGAATACGATCAAGTTTGTAGACACGCATTTTGCTGACCTTAGAGACAGTATGATTGGTGAATCAAAAGAGAATGATTCCAATAACACTACCAAGACTTAGGTCTGTAGGATTTCTCATTCATCCCCAAAAAATGATCTATTCAAGCAACCTATGGCACCCAGCTCTATTCAGCCTCCTGAGTTGACCCAGTATACCTTTCTGGACTTTCCTACCGATTTTGGGCACGTTTTGGCGGGATATGACCACGTATATGTGCTGCCTGAGATCAATAACTTCTATCGATGCCAGAGCCTCCAGATAGATATAGACCCATTGCCTTGATTTTCCTATGTCTTGAGCAATCTCTCGGATGGACTTGTATCTGCCTTGTTCCAGGATGTCTAATAGCTTATGGGCATCTGCGATGCTGAAAGTCCAGCCCTTGTAGTGCTGATAACCAATCCTAGCTTGGTAGCGGTTGGCTCTAACGTAGATCGGAGGATCATCTTCTATCTGTTTGATTGCTTGGCTTTGGAGCAGTTCAGGCAGTAGATTTTCTGTTGTTTCTATGCTTACACTGGTCAGTTTGGCTATGAGTTCTGCATTGAACGGGCGATCATACTGACTGATGAAGTTGAGGATGAGTTCTTTGTCCGTCATGATTGCCTCAATCATCCAGATCTGCTTGGGATATTACTTCAAGATTCTTGTATCTACCTATCTCTTCCACTGAGCGGATAAGTTTCATGGCTTTTCGGACATTGCCACAGGAGTGGAAGTGGACATAGTCGACAATGTCTGGATGGAACTTGATTTCCAGGATCTCAATACATAACTGGGCTACGTCCCTCTTGGGCAGGTCTTGGAACTCATAGAAGAAGTTGCATCTGTCGAAGTAATACTCGTTGATCTGGTTGAGCTTGTCCTTGGCATTCTGCATCCCGACCAGGATGACAATCGCTGTGGTCACATCCACTATATCCCTGATTGCACCCAAGAGCTGGGGATGCCGGAAGGCGTAGTCTATTTCATCAACAACTATGATCGTATCCTTGTGATCCTCTAAGGTCGTTAAGCATAGCATAAAGAGGTCATTGGCTGTACCGTATGGTATGTATTCTCCCATGCCAAATCTCTTGTATAAAGCTAAGAGCAGCTTGGAGGCAAAGGCTTTGGGTGTGGTAGTGGCTTCCAGTCTGAGATAGACATAACCTTTACTGAAGGCAATCCGACTGGCATAAGTGGTCTTTCCCAAGCCTGGTCTGCCATACAGCAAGCCAAGCCCGACCATCTCCAGTTTGGGTCGATTTACTAGGTATTCTATGCATTTATCCGCTGCGATAACGTTCTGTGTCCTGACTAGTGTTCCCTGTTTCATGATTACCCCTAATTGGTTATCCCGATTCGTTTGAGAAGTTCTGCTCTGGAGAGGTGTGCGAATGGTTTTGGCTCCTTATCTACATCGGTTTGTTGTTGTTGGTTATCTGTTAGTAACTCTGAATGAGTGAGGGTATTGGTATCCTCAATAGGCTCACTATTATCAGTTTGTTCTCTTACTGGTTTAGTAGCATCTGGTTCTGGTACGGAAGCCGTACTAATCAATATTCCTACATCTCCATTCGAGTCTTGATCAGTCGATTTATAATACTCTCTTGCTGTCTTGCTGAAGGCAGTCTTCCAGGATATCGGTGTATCAACGTTGCTACCTTGATAATCGAGTCCGATCCTATCGAATGATTCTTTGATCTCCTGATCAATTATCCGTTCAATCTCTTCTTTCGCCAGTCTCTCTTTCTCCTCGGTTTCAAGTTTTACTCGCTCTTCAGGACTCAGCATATCAGGATGTTTCGGCAATCTCAGCATCGCCTTTCTGGTCATCTCTTCGATGATCTCATCGCTATCCTTGGGTGGTGCTTCCAGCATGGGAGGACTGTTGAAGATTGCTCTGGCACCATGATCCTCAAGCTTCTCTTGCTTGGTTGTGGAGTTGCTCAAGATTTTATCAACTGCTTTCTGTGAGTTCACCACCCACTTCTTGGCATTGCGTTCTTTCTCTCGTCTTAAGCCCTTGATCTCATTGTATTCTTTATTCAGTTCCTTATGCGATACTGCCTTGTCCATCGAGACTTCAATGAAGGGATGCTGTGCCTTACGGAGTGCTGCCTGGCAGATGAAGACATCGTTCTTGTCATAGACTACGATCCACCTGGCATCGCTGTAATCGAACCTGATGATACAGGGCTGTCCCACATGATTAACCAGTTCCCGGTGCCAGTAGACCTTCTTATCCAACCTGATGCCCTCCGCGCGGATATTCTTGCGTTCCATCGCCATCATCAGGAAGTTGAGCCTGGAGATCTCGATTTGGCGGCTCTCCGCTATTCTGGCAGCACTGAATACCTCATAAGGGGTGCGTCTATTAAGAGAGGTATGCGGTGTCTCGCCATAACAGAAGCGTACGTAGAAGGCGATCATCTGCATCGTCTCTTCAATGGTGGGTGGTTTACCGGTATAGAGTTTCTTAGCCCAGACTTCATTTCTGTGGAGGATAGAGGGCTTATCGTCAATCGAGGCTCCTCGGAAGGTAGTTATGAACCGCTCAAACTGCTCCTGGAAGGTCTTGAAGAACCTCTCGATGATCTTGGCTTTGGCATTGTAGCTCTCGGCGAACCTCACTCCGATATTAAGCCGGGGGAAGATACCACCCAGTTCCTTGTTCAGGTCATGCTCCTCCCAGCGTTCGTGAAAGAGCTTGGCTCGGAAGGCCTTGCCATTATCCAGATAGACATACTTGGGTAGCACCGCCATCGTTCCGCTATTGTTATCGGCGATCTGAGCGCAGTTGATAAAGCCATTGCGGAAGGCTGTCAGGATATGCTGGCTATCTTCGGTAAAGGCAAGTGATGCTCCCACAGGATATCGGCTTGCCCAATCCATCACCATGATCATCGTCATGCGTTGGGCTCTGCCGGTCTGAGGATTGAGAATATCGAAGGAGAGGGTATGTCCATCAGCCACCCAGACCTGTCCCACTTCCAGAGTGCTGTCATCTCTCATAATGCTCTTGATGAGATTCTCTGAGACAAACTTGCTGCCATCTCTGGCCTGATACCACTCAGCCGGATGCCTGGCAGCCCATTCCTCGCACCAGCGTCTGAGCGTGCGTTCATTGGCCTGAGATTCAATAATCCCGTTTCTGCTCATCTGTTTGAGGTTAACGATGGCAGAACCGATCTTGATGCGATTGGGATTGAGCAGTAGATGAAGCAAATATTGTTGTTCCTGATAAGTGATCTTCCGGTCTTTGTATTGCCCCTTACTCTTATGGAGCAGAGCATACATATCCATCTTGTTGTCATAGTAGTTGCGTAACCACTCCCGCAGCGCTCGTTCTTTGCGGGGTCCTTTCTTGTAGCGCAGTTCTGCCACCAGCTTGCTGTTATTATAGTCTTTGGTGATTTGCTTCCAGGCGATGGTCTTGGAGGAAGCACCATTCAGGATACGGATTACCTCCTGGCAGAATCTCCCATAGAGTTGAGCTTCTTCCTTGAACATTAGCTTCTCTTCTATTATAGGAGCAAGATCAAGAAACTCAGCTGAGAAGTCGACTACGATATCACTGTCTTTGGCTTCATGGATCAGAGCGAGTTTACGTTCGAAGTCCAGATAGTCCTCGTAGGTCTCATAGGCAGTTTCGGTCGTCTCGGAATCTTCTGAGTCTATCAAGTTGGCATTATACTGCTGACTGTAGTTGATCAAGTGGCTCTTATCTATTGTCTCAGTATTCTTACTTGTAGCTGGCACTACCACACATCTTCCACCGGGTTTGAGTTGAAGGTTCATCCCTAGGCTTTCGATCAGTTCCTGCAATTCCCTCAGCTTGAGGTTATAGTCCCTGAGGAACTCCTCGGTTGGTCTGCCATTATAGGGATACATCGGAACCTCCGGTTTGCAGAGCTTGGTCTTTCTCAGTACAATCAGTATTGGCATTTACTTCATTCTCGTAATAGACCAGAAATACACTTGGGTAGCTATGCTCTCCCAGTTCGATCACTTCCTCAAAGTACAGCTCCGGTTTACGCAGGCTGTCTCTAAACCAGGCATACTCTGCAAGGATGATCTCTTCAGTTGCCAGTACAAAGGTCTTGATCGTAGCTCCGTTCTTAGTAGGTATCTGATGCTTGAGTGCGGTCAGCTTCCCGGCATCGACCATTCTTCTGATTGTCTTCAGGTTCTTGTTCATCAGTAAGGCCACCCTATCTATGGGTAGCCAGATAAAATCGACTTTCATGTCCATGTCCAAGTCCTTCAAAAACTGCGACCCACTTGGACATTTCAGTCTGGAATCCTCAAAAATGCGCTCAAGCGCTTGGACATTTTGCCCTCTCATCATAGTTATCAATAAGTTAAGCCTCAATCCCACCCCCGCTTGGACAGGGGTACCCGCTTGGACATTGCCCAAAACCTTCCGTTTTTGCGCTTCCGCATGGCGTTGTTTCTTTGTAGTCATTCTACACCTCTCTTATATATTTAGTAGGGTGCTAAGAACCACAAGTGCAGAACCTTGGGAAGTCCTTTCTGCGAGTTTGCCAGCTTTCTTACGCATTCTCCGGCAATGCTTTATAATCCACCTGGGTCACACTATAATCTTTAGTATTGACTCCAAACCGCTCTGCAGCAGAATGGCATCTGGAACTAATCTTGCAGCCATGCGGATATATTCAATAGCAAAGTTTCTATATGGAGTTCACGATGAATAAACCGACTATCGGACAACGCCTTAGCTTGGTGATTAAGGCCCTGCGCCTCAAGGATTACCAGTTTGCCACTAAGTATGGCATCTCCCGTGCTTCGTTATCAAGATACAAACTAAACGAGCGTTATCCCGATACGGAGTTCCTGGAAGCACTCTCCAAAGATCAGATAAATATCCACTGGCTCTTTACGGGAAGCGGTTCTATGTATGCCAAGGACGAGTTCCAGGAACTCATCCAATCCAATCAGGCATCCACTATGCAAACCAATTCAGATAACTCAACCCCAACCATCATCTCGCCAATTCTACATCCCATCATCAATCAGGACTTCGATCCCACTAGATCAATCACCTTTCCCATAGTGGGTGAAATAGCTGCCGGACCTCCCATGGAGATCAAGGACGAGTGGAGTCAGATGGGTCAGATTCAGTTACCAGTCTCATTCCTACCCGGTAACCCCAAGCATTACACTGTCTTTCAAGTAAATGGCAGAAGCATGGAGCCTGTGATCCAGCATCAGGACATAGTGGTCATTAAGAGCAATCAGAGCTGGGAAGATGCAGACGAGAAAATAGCAGTTGTAAGGACTGACGATGGTCTTACCATCAAGAAGGTGCAGATCGACCACAACAGGCAACAGATTATCCTCCAACCATTTAATATAGACTACCCGGTTCTTGTTTTAGACTCGGATTGGAATTACGGAGCTTTCCTGATCGGCACAATCGCACTCCAATTGCGGTTTTTATAATTTCAAAGTTCCGTTTTCCCAACTGCTCTTTCCAAAGCCTGTCCAAACGCCTCGCTAATTTGCAATAATAGTGTCACCAAACAGTCCAAAAACGTCCAAAAAGGCGCCTGGACATTTCCATAACCAGTCCATCGCAAACCACCACCACATAAAGCCTTATCCCCACTTTCCCCTTGTGTCACAACTTGCAGCTTTGGGTGTCAGTTTATAGCCACTAAGCCAACTAAGCCAATTAAGCCAACTAAGCCAACTAAGCCAACTAAGCCACCACCAACCAATCAACCAACAACCCAGCCACTGACCATGACCACTGAACTCTGAACTCTGCATATCTAATTCCTGTGTATGCGTTACATTGCTATCAGGGCTCGAAAAAGCACAAACAAATTGGGATTGACATCCGAACGCAGTTTCTAATAATCGTCAGCATGAGGATGATATGAATAGCGAGTATAATGACCTTATGGTAAAACTGGAAAGTACGTTAAAGCGAATCAGTGAATTAGAGGCAGAGAATTCCAGATTGAGGAACTTGGTCGTAGGTGATAATCAAGCGGTAGCATCAAATTCCGATAAAAGTGAAACTTCACAAAAGTCACAGCAAGATAAACAAACAATTACAGAAAGAAAATTATCTGCGCCTACAACAATTAACAATACATCCAGTCCCGAGGAGAAAGTACTTCTCTTTAGAAGTTTGTTTCAAGGAAGAGAGGATTTATTTGCGATCAGATGGGTTGGGAAAGATAATAAATCAGGTTACTCGCCAGCATGCTCCAATGACTGGAAACTCGGTGTATGCGGTAAATACAAGAAAATACCCTGTGCCAATTGTGCTAACAGGAAACTCATTCCGTTAGATGATAAGCAAATCTATAGGCACCTCAGCGGAGAGATCACCATCGGAATCTACCCCTTGTTTGAAGATGATTCCTGCCGGTTATTGGCTATAGATTTCGATAAGAAGAGCTGGCAGGAAGATGTGAAAGCATTAATCGAGATATGCCAGATTTATCAAATCCCTGCCTTTGTAGAGATATCCAGGTCTGGGAATGGAGCCCATGTCTGGTTGTTTTTTGAAGAGAAGATATCTGCTATCCAGGCTCGTAAGCTGGGAACTGCACTACTTACCAAGGCTTTGGAGCTTCGACACCAAATAGGTTTTGATTCGTACGATAGACTATTCCCCAATCAGGATACTATGCCTAAGGGTGGATTTGGCAATTTGATCGCTTTACCCTTGCAAAAGAAGGCAAGAGAGAGCGGGAACAGCGAGTTTGTCGATCACCAGTTTAACAGAATCGAAGATCAATGGAACTTATTGGCGCAAGTGGAGAAGATCAGTAAGTTTAAGGTCAATGCAATCCTTACAGAGATACTTGCAGGGCAAGGCGCATTGGGATTATCGCAGCGAACAGTTTCTGATACCGATGAACCCATGCCTTGGGAGCCAACCATCGCGCAGCCAGAAGAATACAAGGATCTACCGGGACAGATTCAGATTATCTTGAGCAATACGATCTATATAGAAAAAGCTGGACTTCCTCAGAAGCTCATGTCCAGTATCATCAGGCTTGCAGCCTTTCAGAATCCGGAGTTTTATCGAGCTCAGGCAATGAGAATGCCAATATATAAGATCCCAAGAGTTATCAATCTATCTGCAGAAACAGACAAACACCTATCTATCCCCCGGGGTTGCCAGGACGACCTCACAAAGCTTCTTATGCCGCTAAATATCGAGCAAGTTCACAATGATCTAAGATATGCAGGGGAGCAGATCAGCGCTTCGTTTTTAGGGAAACTGAGTCCCCAGCAGTTAGTTGCGGGGAATGAGATGCTTCAGCATGATAATGGGATATTATCTGCCACCACTGCCTTTGGTAAGACAGTGGTGGCAATATGGATGATTGCTCAAAGACAAACCAATACCTTGATCGTAGTGCATCGTAGGCAATTGCTGGAACAGTGGATTGAAAGGTTAAAGTGTTTTCTGAACGAACCTGAGGTGGGACAGATAGGAGCCGGGCGCGATAAGAGAACTGGCAAGATTGATGTGGCTATCATTCAGAGTCTTTACCATAAACGTAAGGTGAAAGAGCTCGTGAAGAACTACGGCATGGTGATCGTAGATGAGTGTCATCATATCTCTGCTTTTAGCTTCGAACAGGTTCTTAAGGCAGTTCGTGCAAAGTATGTATATGGGCTGACGGCAACTCCGATTCGTCGAGACGGTCAGCATCCCATTGTGTATATGCAGTGCGGACCAATCCGCTATGTAGTTGACGCCAAATCCCAGCTTAAACTTAGACTATTCAGCCATAAAGTAATAGTGCGATACACAGATTTCAAGAGCGTAATAACTCCGGATAGGGCAGAAGTTAAAATCACTGAAATCTATCAAGCTTTGGTGGATGACCCAATTCGCAACGACATGATCCTGGATGATATCATCTCAGCAATTGTGGCAGGCAGAAGCCCATTGATTCTAACGGAAAGAACTGCTCATGTGGAGTTCTTTACTTCTAAATTGGCAGGGTTTTCGAAGCATGTTATCGCTCTGAGAGGTGGTATGGGTAGGAAACAGCTAAAAGCGGTTATGGAAAGGCTCCACTCTATACCGGAGGAAGATGAAAGGGTTATTATTGCGACTGGGAAGTACATCGGCGAGGGCTTTGACGACAGTAGGCTGGATACCTTGTTTCTAACCATGCCAGTTTCTTGGAAAGGTGTGCTTCAACAATATGTCGGCAGGCTTCATAGGGCTCATGATAACAAAACAGAAGTTGTGATTTACGATTATGTGGACAGAGAGGAGCCCATGCTTGCGAGGATGTTCAAAAAACGTGTAAAGGGATATGAGGGGATGGGGTATGTGATCAGTGGTACTACATAAATTTATTCATTGAGCTGTCTACCTTGCAGTCCAACCCAAAACGCTCTCCTGATTATTAATTGTATAATGCTCGCCAATAATCCATGTAACGATAATCCTCCCAGTATTTCTTCAGCTTGGCACCTCCGAGTGTGATTGGATGTTCTTTGAAACTCCAGAAATCGTCGGGACGATTTATATATTTCTCAATAGCTCTATAGAATACTCCACATGTTCTAACCTCAATTTGGTTGGTTTTATTGAAGTGAGATCTCCATTTAGACGCCGATAGTTCTTGCCACGATTCTGTTGACCCTGTGACCAAGACATATCTGAATCTAGAGACAAAGCCAAAGATTCTTCTTTGTTCATGGGGATTCTCATCAAAATATCTCTGCCACGACCGCACTTGCTCAATACCTTTATTGAGTTCAGCTGTAGGCGTTTCAACTTTTGTAAATAGCTGAATGCATGGTTTCTCGATCTCGACAAGAACCCATTCCGGGCCATCAGAATTATCATTTAGCCAAGCAAAGTCACACCTGAGCCTAGCTCCAAAGCTTATTTCATGGAATATGGGTTGAATTCTCTGCTTCCTAGAGAACAACTCATAGAATAGAAATGTATTAGACTTGAGTATTGATAATAGTTTTAGTTCTGAGTTCTCGCAGTATGCTTGTTTAAGTTCTTTTTCGACTTTTGGCAAATCCCATTCTATCACCTAGGCCTCCTTCTTGGCTAAGTTGTAAAGATAGTTAACAAAGATCAAGTCCTGGAATTTGTGCTCCATTGGAATCCACTCTGCTACGGGGACAGGTTTTTCTGTTTTGCCGATTTGGATATTATGATAATCTCTAAGGTAGCCAATTAAAGGTTTACCTGTAGCCTTGTGATTATGAAGTATGGTCTCAAAGTAAGGAATATCGACAAGACAGTAATTGAACGAGCAACAATTATCGGAAAGATCTGGATCAATCTTTGTTAATTCTCCGTGAACCAAGCTTGGGATCAGAACTCCAAAGTCTTTCTGCACATGGAGAATGATTGTTTTATCTAAAGTGCACTTATGTATTACTTCTCTGTATTTCGAATAGTCACCAACACATGAGAATAACTCATCAATCTTGATTAGTGTTTTCTTAAGAACACTACTAACTCGTTCCACATACTCATGTGTTCGAATTGACGCTGGATCATCTCGAACTACATTTGAGGTTCTTGTTCCTTTAACCTCTATGATAATTACATGAAGATCAATACGGTCTATAACAACGAAGTCAGGGCTTTTAACTTCCGAGCCATTACGCTGATAAACAAATTCTGGTATAATAATGTATCGCTCAGGCTCTAATGTGAATTCTAACAAATCTCCGATATAAAACTCATATATGAGCCCCATGGTATTCCTAGTGTTGGCATTCAGCTCGTAATCAAGGTACTCATTGAATCTGAATGGAAACTCTCTAAGACAGGTGAATAGATCATAAAAGTTTGGAATTATCTTCTGATCTTCGATTTGCACCAGTGGTTGCTTTAATAGTGGGCTTTCATATCGATAACTCGAATTTTGTAGTTCAGGAATATCAGTTCGCGCTGTTTGATAGTGTTCAGAGTAGTTGACTCTGAGATCATAAATACTTTGAGCTAACAGACTCATCAGTTTGTCGAGATGATGATGAGATTCGAAAACGGTTAATAACTTAGACACATCATCAAGGAGAGTAACAGAAGATGATCGTCGTTGGAGTATTGCATATAAAACTTGGATTACTGCATCTGTATACTCATCTGCTGTAGTGCAAGCTTTCAAGCTGGAATAGATTGAAGTATCTTTGTAAATAGATAGTAGATTTTCCGTCAAATCCTTAATGCCAGTATATATGTTTCTACAACTCTTGCCAATTAAATTGCTCAGAGTTGTTTTTATGTCAATTGAAGTGGAGAATCTTCTCTTTATTTCAGCTCTAAACTTCGGTTCGGTTACATTGAGAATAAAATCCAGCCTCAACCAATTAGCATAAATATTTAGGTCTGGGATTTTAACAAATTGATGGTTAGTTAGATGGATGATTGCGTTGCGAATGATTGCTTCGATTTCAGATGAATCAGGATCTGGATATTGATCAAAGAATCCCATTTCCTCGGTTTCAAGTGTTGTTCTCGCTTCTTCGTACAATGATACCAAATTGTTAACATCAAGTCTCAGACTTATCAGTTGTGATGTGTCCCTGAAAGCAACTATCTTAAGCATTACATCTAGTGTTATGAAGCTAATGTAGGGAAATGGAGTTTTGCTCTCATTTAACATAGTTTCGCAGAAGCTAGTGTAGCTCATGATAGAGATGGGGCACAAAACATCTAATGCCCTCAGAATCATAAGTTTTTCAGAATCTGTTTCTTTATTCATCATTAGTTCTTTCCATAAAGCTAACGCTTCATATCCGAGCGGTGCTAGCCGCTCGGATACTCCACGCATGTTTAGCTGCATATGCTATGCAACAATTCGAAGACCAGCTACAGGGCTAACCATAATAGTGGCCATTCTCGGTCAAGGTAATACTTCACCTAAGACCTTAGCCACTATACAGCTATCCATTGTAGGAGAGTTACTATGATTTTATTCATATTTCGCCTCCTTTATTTATTTACTACTTTCGTAGCATCCCTATTCAAACTCACTCAGATCAAACTTGAGCGTATTACAGTTCTCTTTGATCGTGCGTTGTATCGCTTCATCAAAACCCTCAAGGCAATCTGCTTCGATTTCGATTTTGATATTGGCATCCACAGTTGGGCTATTTATCAAGTGCAGCACGATCTCATCCACGATGGTGGCAAAATCTGCTTTAGCGCGGGCTGGTATTAGATTCACCCTACCGTAAAAACGTAGTTTAGCTCGCTCAGACTTAGGCTGCATTTCTCCACCGCCTTCTCCTCCAGGAAGAGTAGTGCCACGAGCTCCACCATCCGTCACATCACCAATCTCGTCTGTTCCGGTTCCTTCAGGAGTATCAAGCACCACAGTCTTCTTAGCTTGATATTCTGCAGCCCAAAGAGGGTCTATCAGCAGTAGTGAACTATCAAAGACAGGTGTCATAGACTTCCCATAAGAGAAACCAATATACTCATCGCCTTCCCTGCCATAGGCCAAGCCAAAGAAGTCTCTGCTCTCTGCACCGGCGTTGATCGCATTTGAGAAGGTGTTTTCATTCTGGAGTCTGGGTAGATACAGATAGCAGCAAGTGCTATGCCAGATCTCCTTTGCTCTGTGTTCTTTCAGATCCTCTTTCCAGAACCATCGCTTGAGCAGGTTATGCAAATGAATCGGTGCCCACACGGTAATGAGATGCTCGTTTTCTATGAGAATCCGCTCAATCTCTTCCACAAGGTTGGGCACACTCGGATTGATGGCAAAAGGCTCAAATTTATCTCCCGGCACCTTATCCTGCCCGGGTACTAATAACCATTTATAGCCTTCTTTTACGATGCGGTCTAAGGACTTCTTTGCATCTTCAAAGCCGGTCTTTGCCTGTCTGATCTGATATGAATCGAGATTGAGCTTCAGGGTTTGAATATCTTTGAGAATGGAATCCCAAGCCAGCAGAGTAAGCACATGATCTTTCAATCTGCCTATCACATCGCCATCGGCAGCCAGAAAGATTAAACGATTCTGTTTTAGCCTCGGCTGTTCGCCCCTGCTGGTGAGTATCTTCTTAGCTCCAGCACTATTCGGAGTGCCGCCAATTGCAAAGCTGCTTCCCGAACGCAGATAATAGGCATCTGGTGGCAAGATAACGAGGCGCAGCGAGTAATCATCCGGAATGTCATCAGAACGCGTGAAAATGTGGATGCCGTCGAAACAGCCATTGGACAGCAAACGCTGAAGCTGATCTTTGATCACCGGCACTACATCGTCTTTATCTTTAAAACGGCGTTTGCGCTCTTCCATCTCGCGTCTGAGATTGGGGCGTGTATCGAACCAAAACAGCTTGTTATCGGCATTGCTTAAGTAGTGCAGCTTATCCACCAATCTATTCATGGCATCTTTGAAGATCCCCAGCACCTGATCCGGGCGAACACTGCCCAGCAGGATTCTATTGTATTCTATTCCCCGTGAAGTTCGGGCCGCATTCAGAGCCGCAGCATGGGGAGCAGAGCCAAAGAAGATGGTGCGGGCCAGCTTCTTGCAAGCCTGCAATTGACCAAACCTGGCTTCATTCTTCTCGATCTGGGCAGTTTCAGAGCGAGAACCATCGATGTCCCTTTCCAGGACAGGGTCCCAGCCCTGGGGGAGATAATATATCATTTCATTACGCACATCAGCATCATACAAAGGCAGATTGCCGGGCATGATCAGCGGGTCTTTGTTATCGTCTATCCAGAGCTTGTGAATGACCTTGGCCATTAGCTTCAAGACCCCGCGGGTCCTCTGGAAGTTGTCCAAAGATGACCAATCTTCATAAAGACGGTCAAAGATCTCCGGATGGATGGGATAGGCCTGTTTCAAGCGTTCATAATAATGCGCTTCCTGGGTCTCATTGGGAAAGTCGTGCTTATTGGCGATATAATAGTCGGCAAAGCTTCGGCAGGTCTCTTCCATGGCAGCCTGGTCTGTAATATTGGTAAACAGCCTGCGCCGGACTATCTCAAAAGCTTCTTCGGTAGCGACAGGCTTCCACAAGGCTTGGATGCGCCCAAAAAAATGCTCCAGAGTTCTAAGCACATTTACTCCATTATGGCTTCCCGCTTCCCGATCGGAATCTGGCAAAGAAACCAGCATCAAAGCATTTGGCACAGCCTTCAAAGCTTCGGTCAAAGCTTGGATAAACGAGATATTAGAATCATAGCTGCCACCCGTATAGCTCTTGCCGGGCTCAAATTGGCGGATATAAGCCACCAATTCATCTATCAGGATCACACAGGGTGCATATTGCCGGAGCAGCCCGGTCAGGTCTTCTTTACCGGGAGAAGTTCCGCTAAGATCTGCTTGTTTGACTTGTTCATAGCCATTTGCAGCAGCCAATTGCCAGGCAAGCTCGCCCCAGAGAGTATTGATAGTAATGCCATTTCTTGATCTTGGACTGCCGGGTGAGAGTTGATTGCCATCTATCACCACTACCCTGGCTTTTGGCAAATTTGTGATGCCAGCTCTATCGATAATAGGCGGAATTCCCTGTAATTCTGACAGCGGCGTATCACCTTTGGCAAGATGATACACAGCCAGCATGGTATGCGTTTTACCGCCCCCAAAAGCTGTCTGCAATTGGATGACCGGGTCACCGCCACTCCCGCTAAGGCGCTGGATGACAGAATCCAAGAGTAAGCTCATTCCTTCTGTGATAAAGGTTCTTTGAAAGAACATAAGCGGGTTTTGATATTCTTCACTGGCATCTCCGGTATGCACTCGTGAAAGGTCTGCGGCAAATTCTGATTGTTTGAAAGTGCCTCTCAGCACGTCCTGATGCGGAATTGCGATGTCTCGCCAAGCTTTTATAGTCATGATATTATCCTCAAATTATTCATTGTTCACCTGCCAGTAACCTGTTTTCTTTGATCCCATGCGAGTAATAATCCCAGCCTTCTTCAGGATCTGTATATTTCGCATTACTGTGGCTCTGTTTACACTTAGGGTATATGCAAGCATATCGTAAGATACTGAGGGATTATCCCTTATGCTGCTTATTATCTTATTTTGTGTATCTGTCAGTTTTATAGGTGCATTTATAGCTGCATTTATAGGTGCATTTATAGATGCATTTCCAGTCTCATTTACAGCTTCAATTGTAGTTTCATCGCGATGCATGGTGATCATCAGGCAATCCTCATCAGCGGTAAACCCCGGCTCTTTTCCTGTGATGGCCTTCACCTGTGGGATTACTTTAGTGCGGATACCCATACCGCGCTCTTCCACATAGTTATACTCTCGCAGCACTTCCATGATCAGAGGATTCCGGGCATAGCGCTGTCCTGCCTTCATTTTCTGTATAGTCATAGTTCCTGGCAAAGCACCCGGACTGATGATCTCCAGACGATTGGAGAAAATACGCAGTTCGATATCAGTGGAGCGAGTCCAATCCCTATGGGCAAGAGCATTCAAAATGAGCTCCCTGATTGCCTCCATCGGATACAGTGTTTTGCTGGGGCGCCGGAAACCCCGATCTATCGCATCTCCTTCAATGCTAATGAAGGGATGGATGGTATTAGCCAGCCTTTCCACCAAGCCACCATCTACAATGGTGCGAACGCCATCATCATCGAACACCCATCTGGCGAGCATAGGTCCATCTAAAACCACATCCAGCAGAGCTCGATACTGCAGATCGAGAGAATCAAATGCCATTACCCTCAGTCCTGCTTGCTTCAGATAGCGTTTGGGCTTGATTCCAAACAAGGTAATTCCTGCTACTGTGCACTGTATTTCGTCGCCTGCAGCTTCGGTCAAAAATCCCATCTGGAGCAGGAGTTCTGTCCACGTGTCTTTGTTTTTGGGAGCCTCCGGTTCGCCACGAAACAAGAGGTAGTTTTCTAAGCGTGCCATGTCCAGGCTTGATAACGAGGTTCTGGGCACTGGCAAGGCCTCCACCTGAAGCATGCCACTGCTGGCAAGCAAACCCACCAATTCTTCCCTCGTTGCGATACGAGTGATACTGCCATGTCTCAGATAGATATCTTCGCGGTCATGGTGTCGAAGTACATAGGGCTTGGAATTGCCTTCCTTGATAGAGATTAGAGCCACCTTGAGCCCGCTTCTGATGTCTATTTCCGTGTAATTGGGGGTAATCCTGGGATGGATATAGCGACCACATACGGTGTCCATAATCCATTCCTGAAGCCCAGCTCTGTGGATGCCGGAGATAGTGCCATCGTCTTCCACACCGAGAATCAGATAACCACCCTGATGATTTGCCAGAGCTACGATATCTCTGGCAAGCTGCTCCGGCCTCAAATCATCACGTTTGAACTCTACTCTGGCATTCTCGCCTGTGGCGATGATCTTCAGAACTTCCTTTTTCAGCATCTATCTTTCCTGCATCAAAAATCAAGTTTCATACTCAAAACTCTATTTCGAGGGGCGTATCTTTAAGCCCGCTATCCTGAGCTTGTTTTTCGATGGAAAGCCAGGCCCGCACCAGATCGTTATAAGCTCTGGCATCTTCGGCCCAGCCTTGACGTTCACACAAGGTATAAAGCAGGAATGCAAGCTGTCTGGCAGTAGCAGCCAAGCGCGGAACTGCCGAGGCTATCTCTGCGGCGGCGGATTCTCCACTGCTTTGATGTGCCCGAATTAGCTGATGCAATACTTCCCAGATCGGAGTGCGTTCATCTTGGAGTGAGCTCCAATCCGTGGGATATTCAGCCGGGCGATACAGACGCACCTTGCCACTACCGGCGGTCAAAACGCCGCTGTCTCGCACACCTTCCACAGATAGCCCTTTGGCCTTGGCCAGCACTTCGGCTTCGCCATAAACGCCCTCTCCCCAGCCATATTCACTGAACCACTGCAGACAGAAGCGGGTATCATTATCCCAATCCCCCTCCCGCTCTTTAAAATACTCATCCAGAGCTTTGTTGATCAGGATCAGCGCAGTATGCACCGTCATGGGGCTGCCGTCGGATTCCAGGATGGCTTTGTACTTTGAATATACAGCCATACCGGGGCCGATGGCAGCTTGTGCTAAATCCACCGGAGCTACCGGACTGGAGGTTTCACTACCGTTAATCATTGTTTCCAAAGCTATGGGGATAGCTCTATTTAACTCCTGCATGAAGTCTTTGCGGCTTATCGTTGCAGGATTTGATTCTCGTTTACGGCATACAAGTATTATGCTTGAAGCAAGAACATTTGAACCTGTTTTTAGACCTTGGTCTCTTTCTGTTCTCATAGGCCAGGTTCCTAAAATAGCCAAACCAGAATCAACAACCGCATCTAAAAAAGTTATCCATCCTGTTGAATAGGTCCCCGAGAAGTTAGACTCTGCTTGTTTATATGCATAATATATTGTAATTGGGAATGAAATATTTGATGTTTCAGAGAGCCTGTGCATTGCTTTTTTCATTGATTGCATAAAGAATAAATCAGCATCTGAACGAATACTATGTCGATGATGCGAAGCTACAATCTCATCAGACTTAGGAGTTTCCAATGTAGAAAATAGAGAAGGATAAACAGTTCGGACACATCCCCTTAACCATATGTAAAAGAAATCAGATAGATCAGCATACATAATATTATCATAATAAGGAGGATCTGTTGAAACAACCTTAGAATCACTAATCGATTGCGTCATAGCATTTTGTTGGATAGAAAAACCTGGGAGCAAGGCAGATAGAGAAAAAAGTATAACTTTTTCAATCCAATTAATTGCTCCTAACCAATTGCCAGTAGATGACGAAAAAGGATTAACTTCTGAATAATCCCAAACCATTGGTAGGGCTTGCCGTCCAAAAGTTTGGACTATAAAATTCCCTCCCCAAGTAGTAAAGGCTGACCAATAATTTGCACATCTACCAAGTGCAAGGGCTAAGAATACAGAAATTGCATCTGCATATCCCTTAGAACCTAATCCGCCATCATCTAATGACAATGTATCGTTAACTTTCGCAGAACGATCTGCATCATTTCTAACGACTTCATGTATTTCGTTGACCAAATCTGAAAACGTAGTTAAAGCAGTTAGTTGACGAGAGGTATAAATCTGATGCCAAAACTTATACCCATATCCTCTACCACTAACTAGGTCAGTTGTATTCTGATTCATGCCCTGAACTGGTTTCCATTCTGGAATTGCAGAAAGAGCAATTGCTTCTTGATGAGTGTTGGGCGATAAGAATACTCTTCCTTTCTCACTTTCGCAAATGATTGCTAAGAGCTTAGATCCAATCCTGTTAGCTTGCCCTTCTGATTTTATGTATGATCCATCAATAGGAGTTTTTGATAATAGGCAGTAAAAACCAGAACCTCTCCCTGAAGCTTTAGTACCCATTTTGGCTTGAGAGTGATTAGCTACCTTACCTTTCTTTACTACAAATTTATAGCTATTTCCCTGAATAATGGGTTCGATATAAGCTTCACTACCTTTTTTGTTGCATAAAATGAAAGTGGTGATAAGGGGAACATCAATATGAGAATATTGAGGGTTAGGACTCCTAACTGTTCTTGCCCAGATATAAGCGATCACAGTTAGCTGTTTACCCTGATACTTTGCCAGGTCAGGGCGTTCCGCCACCATTTCAGGCCTTATTTCGATGGGGGGATATAGGTGTCCGATGCGTTTGAAGGCCTCTTCTCTTACCCAATGTCCATACCTGCGCACATCCTCCGCCAAACCAGTAACTCCGGGCCAGGTAAGCGGAATCTCATTCTGTTTTTCATGCTTAGGAATAGGCCCAATTGGACGTCTGCCCACAAACTTGGGCGGGATTTCAATCATGGCTTTATTGATTAGTACAGCTACTGGGTTGAGGTCACTGGCCCAGGCTTCCAGACCCAATCTTTGGGCTTCCAGCGGAATGGAACCACCACCGGCAAAGGGATCATGGAAGGCAGGGAGCAGGTCCGGGTTAAACAGTTCAGCAGCTTCCGGATGGTCTTTATTGAGCTCACAGGTAACTTTCCAGCTTTTGCGAATCTCGGCTCTGACTTCTTCTAGGACTTTTTCATTATTGGTGTTTTCCCATTTCACCAGTTCGCGAATAATGTTAAAGAGTCGTTCGCGTTCTTTATTGGCATCGGCTTTGCGTTTTTTGCCGATCTGCAGCTCTTCATCCCAGCCGGGATCATTGACCAATTGGGCAAAAAGTACAGCTCGGGCAGCCGCCAGAGGTCGCCTGGCCCAATACAAGTGCAGAGTGGAGGGATGCCCGTGCCGGATGGATTTTTCACGCACGCACGCTTCGTTTATTTCTTTGAGGGGGAGCGCTACTTCTATTAGTTTCTTAGGTGCTTTAATTTTCATTATCTTCCCTTTTGGGCTCATCTGACACATACCATCTTAGCTCTAAATCTTTGATGATTTGTAAGGCAGTGGGTATAGCCAATTCAATATCATTTTGATCGAGAAATCCTGCAGAGCGCAGAAAGCTGCGACAGAAAGAATTATCCATAATGAGAGCTTGCCCTGTATTCCAAATAAAGCTATGCCAACGTCGATCTGTCATCTTCTCAAATGGTTCAAAAATTTGCATCTGATCATCACAGTATTCTTTATTATACCGGTCTTCAATAGCTTTCATAATCCTAAGCGGACCATCTGTGTAGAATCTTTCTTTTTCTTTTAAATACTTGATATGCTCATTGTACTTTCCGACTAATTCCGCAGATTTTAGATAATGCTTTTTGCATTCATGAAACAAGATTCTAATCTTCTCAAGCCTGTAATCGTCCTGTATGCTCTTCAAGTAATCGTTCATGACTTCTGCTCAAGCAATTCTGCTTTGCCAATCAAGCTTATGATATCCATATTAATACTGGTGACCGCCCAATCCGGTTCCAGGGTAAAGGGATTGCGAATATAAAAGGGTCCTTCAATCTCTTCTTTATCTACTATCACAATCGCCAAGATGAATTTATCTGCCTGGTTCAAAGCATAGAGCACTTCATTGCGGGTAACCGTAAGGGTGGATTGTCCTTTGGCTCTGCCTTTTACTTCGATGTGTCTGGTCTCTGGCCGGCGGCCTTTCTGCAGAGGTGGAATGCTGGTGATATCCCATCCGCAATTGCTATCTGACACATCGATAAGCTCGCATCCGAGGGACTTCTCATAATCCATCACCGCCTGCATGGCTCTTAGTTCAATCCGCTTGCGGGCTTCAGCATCGGCAGACCAGCTGGGTTTACCTTTGAGTTTTGCTATCAAGCCCGCTGGGATAACCAGAGCGCCACCGATGATATGGGGAGTTTCAGAGACGATATGGCGCATACCTTTCAGCTCTTTGCTTCTGGATTCCAGGCGATGAGTAAGGCTATCTATGGTGCGATTTACATTGTCTATATTCACTCTGGTTTGTTTTCCGGCCGCCAGGTCTTCCTGAAGCTTGATCTTACGGTCTGACCAGAAGTCTATTTCTTTGATCAGCCTCTGATGCACTGCGGTTAAAGTCTTGGCTACATGCTGCTCTCTGCGGCTATGCACTTCTTTAAAGTGATCGGGTGCAAGCTCAGCCGTGGCATAAGCCAGAGCTTGCTGCTCCAGATTCTTCGATAGCCACTGGGCAGAGAGGATGTCTTTGATCAGATTAAAATCACTATCTGAAATGGGCTTCAGATCGAGGTGGGGAGCCCATCCGGAATTGCTGACAGCTCCCTGGGGAGTGATTTCTACAAATTGCATCCGGCGAGAGATGCATCTATCCCTATCCAGGCCTTCTTTGATGGCATGGTCTATGATAAGCAGTGCTTTGGGCACTATCCCGTCATCGGTGGGATCGAGCATCACAGAGCCTTGTTTCAGCTTTTTGCGATGCGCTTCCAGCATCAAATCCGTTACAGCCAGCATGAGCGGGTGGCCGGGATGGATAAAGCTGGCTACAGGGGCTTCCCGGGAGGCTAAACGCACAAACTGTTTATCAAAGCAGATGCGTTCGTATTTGGTAGTTACGGGATTCATATTGCGTCGGTTTCTGCCTGAAATCTGCCTATCCCTTTCCCGAATATTGGCAGGGACATAGGTGATCTCCCAGCGTCCCGCTTCTCGTGCCCGCAGCTCTCCGCTGAGCTGCTCAAAGGCTTTGCCAAAGAAGGCACGAATGAAATAGGGCTGCAACTTCTGGGCTTCGGCTCTTTCCATCTCTTCTTTTACGGCAAAGAGCCGTTTCTCGTCTATCACTTCCTCACACAGGGCATTGCGATTGAGGATGTTTTTGATATGCTCGGTATCGAGCGCACCTTCCACCACTTCAAAGAGCTTGGCGCGAACGGCGGGGTCGTCTCCATAACGAATGGCTTCTATGAGCAAATTCCGCAGGCTTTTCTCTTCAAACACATCTCCGAGGATATCGAAGACCCTGCCACCCAGAGCTTCTCTCTGGATTTCGAGCTTGTTAAAGAGATTGAGGAATACATCGCCTTCCCGGGTTTCTATGGCCACCATATTCCAGAGATGGCAAACTTCCTGTTGACCAATACGGTGGATGCGGCCAAAGCGTTGCTCTATGCGGTTGGGATTCCAGGGCAGATCATAATTTACCATGAGGTTGACATTTTGGAGGTTCACACCCTCGCCGGCAGCATCGGTGGCCAGCAAGATGCTCACTCTGGGGTCGTTGCGGAACAGCTCTTGAGCTTTACGCCTTTCTTCGCGTTTGATGCCGCCATGGATGATGATCACGGCTTCGGTATTGCCAATCAAATCGTTGAGACGGTTATGGAGATAGCTTAAGGTGCCACGATGCTCGGTAAAGATAATGAGTTTGCGGTAGCGACCGCTCTTTTCCTGCATCTGTGGGTTGTTTTCAAAGAGTCTGGAGAGCTCTTCCCATTTGCGGTCAAGACCAGAGTCCCGGAGGTCTTTTGCCTGTTTGGTGAGTCTGGCCAGGATTGCCGTTTCATTCTCCAGCTCCTGGATGGTCTGAGCTGAAGTTGCTCTATCAAGCAATTCCTCTTCCTGATCTTCGCGTTCATCAGTGTTCCAGTCATCTTCATCAAAATCATCCGGAAGATCAAGCGCTATATCTGTCTGCTGACGAATCAGTTCACCTCTCTGGATCAGCTTTTCCTCTTCCACTCTGCGGTTCAGCCTTTCCAGCCGACGTTTGAGGGATTGATATATCGCCTCCGGACTCGATGCCAAACGGCGTTGCAGGATCGTGAGGGCAAAGCCTATGGTGTTTCTGCGCTTACCTTCCAGCCGGTCTGCCTTGTTCATCTCTTCCCGCACATATTCCGTTACGGCAAGATACAGCTCAGCTTCCAGATCGGATAGTTTGTATGTGACGGAGTAGGCCTTACGCTCTGGGAAAAGGTGAGTGCCATCAAACTTGAGCAGCTCCTCTTTTACCATCCTGCGCATCAGATCAGAGATATCTATAGATTGAGCACTATCACGAGACTTGCCATAGAAGCGGTCGGAATCCAGCAGGGCCAGAAAGGTCTGAAAGTCTTCGTCTTTACCTTTGTGAGGAGTAGCTGTCATCAGCAGGAAATGTCGGGTGATGCTGCCAAGGTCTTCGGCCAGCTTATAACGTTTGGTTTTCTTCAGTTCGTTGCCAAACCAGGATGCAGAACACTTGTGAGCTTCATCTATCACTATCAAGTCCCAGTAGGTCAGATTCAGTTTCCTGATCAGCTCTTCATCCCGAGAAACCATATCAATGCGGGCAATCAGGTAATCAAAATCCTCAAAGGGGTTCCCGCTATGGGATTGAGCTTCCATTTCACGGGAAAAGATGAAAAAGTCCAGCCCGAATTTCTCATACATTTCATCCTGCCACTGCTCTACCAGAGAACCGGGGGCAACGATCAAAATCCGTTTGGCATCGGCGCGCATGATCAGCTCTCGCATATACAAGCCTGCCATAATGGTCTTTCCAGCTCCGGGATCATCAGCCAGGACATAGCGCAAGGGCTGCCGGGGCAGCATGGATTCATATACCGCGGTAATTTGATGGGGTAAGGGTTCAACGTTTGAAGTATGCACAGCCATCATGGGGTCAAAGAGATAGGCGAGATTGATGCGACAAGCCTCTACAGCCAGCTTAAAATCTGCTCCCTGTGCATCGAAAGACCAGGGGCGGCCGGATTTTGCCAGCGCCAGATTGATTTCGTCACTGCGGTAAATCAGGCGCTCTAAAAGGGCGCCACTATTTGTTTTGTAATAAACTGTGAGCGCATTGGGGCCGATGGGTTCACTCGTAACTATACGAACCACTTCTTCGGGTTCCAGGCCCTGAATCAGAGCCCCTGCTTTTATGTCTTCTAATCTGATCATAGCTATTCCCAACAGTATTTGAACTGATGTAATCGCACTTTTCAGGCTTGAGAAACTACTCCTCCAAAGCTGCAAAATCAATTCAGTATTTTAATAAATCCATAGTGAATGTCAATATTATGGAAAGAGCTCTGGTTATCAATGAGAAAAGCAACCGGCATTCCTCCATTTCTTTTAGAACCTAATTTTAATCTGCTCTCGATCCAGCCTTTCCCGTCTATTTGGCCGCCGTTTATACTGGATAGCCAGCGCGCTGCAAATAGCTATAAGTTCAGATATTCTGTAATAAACGAAGTTCCTGGGGCTTGTATCTGTCTGATTTAGTGTGCTGGATGTTTTTGGGGATGTCAGCTGCCAAGATTGTGGGTTCACTGAACGCACAATTGTATTTAACGCCAGGACATCTGTTTACCATGTTATCAATTACTCATTTCAAGCTGTTGCTCGAGTTTGAGTCTACAGACAAAAGGGAGTTCTATATAAGTCTAATCCCTTCCATATAAAATCCTGGTTTGTCCGCACTATGTACGCCTATAAGAGAGTGAGGAATCTTGGTTCTTTGAAGTGTGTAGAGTGCAATTGTGTTATGAACTTATCTGAAAGCGAGCTTTCGCCACCGGGAATGAAAGCTGATTCTTGAAGTCCAAACGCCTAAGTAATTGGTAGTAAATGTGCAACACTCCAAGGCGTTTGAGACTCAACTAGAATGTGCAATTATACGCACCGAGTCACGCCACTTTATTTACCAAGATTTATCGATTGTTGTGATAACTGTTGCCAGCTTGCTTATGCTAATGTAGGGGAGAAGCGTTTTGAAATTTGCGAACAGCCCTTATAGCCTTTAGTGAATGTAGCGTGATCAGCTTAATAGCTGTCAGGAATAATCAAGTAAATAAATTCGAATCCGGGAGGAAAAATGCAAAGAGAACGAGAAAGTCTGGAAAGCAAGATCGACGGGGATCACATTGAGATCAGGGTAGATGACATAATTATAGAAGGCACGATAATCGAACGCAGTTTGCGTAATATTACTGTAGCCATTACCAGGCCCTTTGAGGGGATCAAAAAAGAAGCAGGTGTTATATCAATGATGTCTTTGCTGCTGTATAACTTTCTGGGAGATCACGGAGATAAAACTGCTGCGTCTATGTTGCGGGACCTTTATCGCTTTTGTAACTATGCCAGAGAGCATCTCGAGGAGCTGAAGCTGGCCTTGGGAAACTACTATATAGCGGTTCAGTATGAAGAGCAATATGAGCCTGTGAGGCAGCAAAAAAAGAGGCGCATAGCCGAGCTCCAAAGAGAATTGAAGCCTTTGCAGAAAGCTCTGAAGTCTGATAAAATGGATAGGCTTACTTATGATAAACTTACTGAAGCTCTCTATCAGGAAAGGAGGGATTTGCGAGAGCAAGTAACAATTGATAGCTATGAAATATATAGGGAGTGCTTCAAGGAATTTCAAGATACCCCCTTGAAACGGATGAACCAGGAGGAAGCGCTCAAATATATCAATGTGCTATGTATGGAAAAACCGGAATTATTATCGAACTGAACATGGCCTTAATCTGTCAGAACCAAGGATAATTGTGATAAATCATTAGAGATCAGATATACTCCGCATAAGCGATGGGGACGAAGTCCGTCCAAAATCAGCATGATCTAAAAAAGGAGATACCATGATCTATGAACTGCACAAAGCGAATCTGAAAAGAGCCACCACCCGTAAGTTTCTCTGCTCAAATGATAATAGCGGTGCCATCAACGTATTTTCAATGCTGCAGGAGCTGGTCGTTGCACGCGGCTTGCTATTGATCGGCAGCTATGGCGAAGTTCCCGTTCTGGAAGATAAGGAGGGCAGCAGGTTCCGCGCTATCTAAAGGGTAGAGGGATTCAGCGTTGGGTGGAACTGAGGAAATCGAAAGTGGCAAAGCCTCTGCCAGTAGAGCTTATTCCGTCTCATTTGAGTTTGGCGGAATATGCTAGCACTTCTTTGGCTCAGCTTAGTTCTTCTGATTCGTTTTCTGATCTTATTGAGCTTCTGGAGTGAGATGTTTAGCATTCACCCATTTTTTGCGAAGGCTTGATTTGGCTATGGGTGGTGTGTGCTATCTGAAATAGCGTCCCTACAGGACTCAGATCGTTGTGCGGATGGGGGTTGCTATCTGAAATGGCGTCCCGCATGGGACTCGGAAGGCTTGATTTGGCTATGGGTGGTGTGTGCTATCTGAAATAGCGTCCCTACAGGACTCAGATCGTTGTGCGGATGAGGGTTGCTATCTGAAATGGCGTCCCTAAGGGACTCGTTTATCTGGTGTTTTAGGCCGTGATTATGAATCATAATTATTCAAGGCAAAAATGAATTATGTGGGCATGGATGAGAGATAGAGTGTAAACGTTAATGTCATTTTGGTTTCCTTTAACCAATTGCGATAACCGGCAGGATTTCTGCGCTCCAATAGTTCGACGTTATCGACCTTTTCCCAATCTGCGCGCCACATGACCAGGGTAAAAGGCAAAGAGCAGATAAAGCTGATTAACACGATGACCAGTAGTATCTGGTCTGATTTATCAGTTTGTGGATTCATGGAAAGCCTCCTTTTTGCTTAGGCAAAATCCTATCGGTGAGGGGTTGGAAGGGCTGGAAAGCTCAAAGCTGTTATAGTTTTCCATTTGAGCATATTGGATGAGATCGGTTGGCAAGAGCCTGGCATCAGCGCCTCGCATCATGGCCTGGTAACAGGCGTTTTGCACTACAATCCGGATTTGCCCCCCGGAAAAGCAGTATCTTGCGGCCAGCTGAGGTACATCGATCTCAGCAGAACCGGGAATTGTGGCAGGCAGATGCAGGCGCCAGAGTTTTTCACGGCAAAGCTGATCCGGCAGCCGCAGTTCCAGCTTATAGTGAAAGCGTCTGGACATGGCAATATCCATGTTTCCCACCAGATTTGTGGTAACGATCAGGATACCGGGGAAGGTTTCCATTTCTTCCAGAAAGATGCTTTGGATGGCGTTTTCGGTGCTATCACAGGATTGATCTCCCTCGGTTTTACGTTTATGAATCAATTGGTCACCTTCGTTCAGCAGAAAGACGGGGGCTGGCTGCACTTCTTTGATGATCTTCCTCATTTGGGTAAAGAGTTTACGGGCTTGCTTTTCGGTGTTGCCATAATAGCAATCGCGGATATTATTAGCATTCACCTGCAGCAGAGGGCGCCTCAGTTCGTTGGCCATCACTCCGGCAATGAATGTTTTACCGGTTCCGGGATGTCCGTGCAGCAGGATGTTACATCCCTTCAGGGCCTCGTTGTCGGAAGAAAGCGATGGGCTGAGCAAGCCCCAATGCGAAAGATCATACTGCTGGGGGTATTTTAGCCTGTGGATAGTAGAGCTGATCAAGTCCATTGTCTCTTGCGGCAGGATCAGCTGCTTCAGGGTCTGGCTGGTTTGCAGCTGGCTGAGCATTTTGGAACTTTGCAAGAGAGCTTCCAGCTTGGCTTCTGGCTGAGAGAGCTTTTGCTTTACCTGTATTTCAAGCTCAGCTACTCCTTGATCAGTGATATTTAGTACGGAAGTATTATGGAAAAACTTATGGACTTCGATCAGGCCTTCATCGATCAATCTGCTTTGTCGGATAGCGCTGTCATGGCGTTCGTACTCATCTGCATCACTGGAAAGCAGGTTCGCCAGTGAGCCATTTTCCAGATCGTGCTCCAATTCCGCCTTATAGAAATAGATGATGAGCAGGCACTTCAGATCAAAATCGCTCAGTTTGTGCAAGCCGATAAAAGTATGCAAGGGATGCTCCTTAGGGAGATTATGTATATGCAGCAATATGATATCCATGAGCTCATTCACGGCTCTCCCGTAGTAAAAGCCATCTTGTTCATGTTGTTCTGTCCTCAGCTCGCTATAGGCGAAGAAATGAATCTTCATGGCTTTACTGATGGTTTTGAACGGCACATGGGAAATGCCAAGATGATTGCTGAGGAATTCATTGGCCTCCTGAATGGGATTTCTACCCATAAGCAGATTCAGTAGAAAACAGTTCAGCATAAAGCAGCTATCTATGACCATATGAACGTTACGGCGAAAATCAGTCGTGTGAGAATGGGCGAAGCTAAGAATCTCCCTTTCCACCAAACTGGAGATGAATTCGACTCTGCTATTAAGATCATCATCCAGGTAAGGGCTCATTTTGATGATCTCCCTGGCGCGGGCATCGGTATCAAAATCTGCGGCAGTTTGATGGTAGATTTCGGCTACCACATCCAAATCCGCGGGCTGAAACTGGTAAACGGCAAACAGTGGATGATTATTAAATGCTCTGCATGCTTTCCGCATCAAGGATAGATATTCGTTATGGCGTTGCAGTTCATGCTCCATAGCTTGATGCTCAAGCTCCTGTCGCATCTCTTTATGCCGATATTTGATGCTATCCGTTTTATCCTCGCCCGAAGGCTCTTCATCGAAATCGGGAAGCTGATGGCGGTTTCTGCCTTTGCTCTTGTCAGCTTTATGAAAGGCGACAATTTGCTTTAGGTAATCTACAAGTTTATCGGTATCAGACATACATACTCCTTCTATTAAGGTTATGGGGCACAGGCTTTAGCAAAGAATTTATGACTAAGCAGGGCAACTTAGCTTCTTCTATTATAACTACCGACAGACTTTTGTGGGAAATGAGGGTTTTATCCCTCACAAAAATCGAGCTTTTGATTCTTACGAAGTTTGGAATATTCCACCCAGGAAACTTCATTTCTCTTCCGGATAACAAGAGCAAAACGGTCATCATTAGCATCGATGGCAACATGTGAGCCATAGCAAAATCTCTCTATCAACAATAGTCCATCTCTCTCACAACAATTCTTGATGATCAAAATATCATCATTTAGGGAAAGAGTTTTTGGATCTATAATTATAAAGGGTTTGGTGATTTTCTTTAATTCATACATAAATTCTCTCTCTCTTATTTTATTTAATGAGGGGATAGGGCACAAGTCGGAGTATATGCAGCCTTGAAGAGTTTATCACAATTATCTTTGGTCAGTTTGCAATTGGATGGTAGAGAGCCAGAGCCTTGGCGTAGAATCTGGTAATGCCTCCCCACGCCTCTTAACCAAAGAATTCCCAATAATAAATCCCCATTTGTCCGCACTATATACAGTCAATAAAGAGTGAGGGCTGCAATGTTCTTTGACGTGTATAGAGTGCAATATTGTGTGAGAGGCGGAAAGCACCGTTTTGGCTGGATGGTCAGGATGCGTTATAGTCTGTTGGAAAGATAAAGTATGGTAGTAAAGGTCATATTTTGACGAAATCACCTGCATCTTGAATCTGGATAGAAGGACAACATAACGACCATAGTCATTGTTTTTGAGGGAAATACCTGTATCTTGAATTCGGATAGAAGGATAACATGACGGTCAAGATTATTGTTTTTAAGGAAATCACCTGTATCGTGAATCTGGAGAGAAGGACAACATGACGACCATAGTCATTGTTTTTGAGGGAAATACCTGTATCTTGAATTCGGATAGAAAGACAACATGACGGTCAAGATTATTGTTTTTTGGGAAAACACCTGTATCTTGAATCCGGCTTAAAAGACTTTAGCTGGCGGCTTTAGCCGCCATTCACCAGGCTGACACTGGCGACAAGACTTTTTCCCCGCCTTTGAAGGCGGGGCACCCGCAGCTATATCTCCGGTTTTATGATAGAGCTTGATTTGGCGGCGAAAAGGACGGATACTGCCTCAACCTTTTTGATATCGCCCGCTGTAAAATCAGATGGGGCGAATTCGGAGTGCGCTTGGGTAATCTGATCGGACTCAAATCGGAGTGCGCTTGGGTAATCTGATGGGGCTCAAATCGGAGTGCGCTTGGGTAATCTGATCGGGCTCAATTCGGAGTGCGCTTGGGTAATCTGATCGGACTCAAATAAGAGTGCGCTTGTATAATCTATCGTGTTATTAGATATATAGGTACGTGTGCCTGGCCTTAAAAGGCCAGGAAAAAGTCTTGGCCGGATAGCTGCTCCGGAGTGTGCCGGTTAAAACCGGCACCTAAAGTCTTTCAAGGAGGGTGGGGGTTCTTGGTACGGGGGTGCTGGGGTTCTTGGTGTGGGAGTGCTGGGGTTCTTGGTGCTGGAGTGCTGGGGTTCTTGGTGCTGGAGTGCGGGAGTTCTTGGTGCGGGGGTGCGGGAGTTCTTGGTGCGGGAGGGTGGGGGTTCTTGGTGCTGGAGTTTTGAAGGTTTCAGATATGGGATATGGAATCCTTGGCCTAATTGAATAGTAAGCAGTGAGTGCTATACAGATTGTTACGTTCAGAAAGCCAAAAAAGAGCCTCCCGGTTGGGAGGCTCTTTTATGTATTTAATGATCAGCCGAAAGGCTTATTTCATCATGATCATTTTTCTGGTGGC
>Ga0265293_10001836_pt1 | contig 44871 bp, 35 predicted proteins | sample Munlanlewell138R_FD_192505 | JGI IMG/M metagenome (GOLD analysis project Ga0265293, IMG submission 192505) | Leachate microbial communities from a municipal landfill in Southern Ontario, Canada - Leachate well 138R | ecosystem: Engineered > Solid waste > Landfill > Unclassified | place: Canada... | reverse complement strand
GCGCCAATCTGGGTGCCGAGGAAGAAGCCGCGATCCGCGCCGCGCTGGCGGCGGCACTGGATGCCGGCCACGCGGTGCTGAGCGGTGGTGGCACCGCGCTGGATGCAGTGACCGCCAGCGTCGCGGTGCTGGAGGACAGCCCGCATTTCAACGCCGGCAAGGGTGCGGTGTTCAACGCCGAAGGCCGTATCGAACTGGATGCCTCGATCATGGATGGCGTCAGCCAGCGTGCCGGCGCGGTGGCCGGCGTCAGCCGCATCGCCAACCCGATCAGGCTGGCGCGCGCGGTGATGGAACAGTCCGCACACGTGATGCTGATCGGTGCCGGCGCCGAGCAGTTTGCACAGGAAAAGGGCTTCGAATTCGTGCCGCCGGACTACTTCCACACCCCGCATCGCTGGCAGCAGTATCTGGACCAGAAGGCGCGCGCCGAAGCGCAGGTCGGTGCCATACCTGCCCCAGCAAACTATTTCGGCACTGTCGGCGCAGTCGCGCTGGATGCCGCCGGCCATCTGGCCGCCGCGACCTCGACCGGTGGCATGGTGATGAAACGCTATGGCCGCGTCGGCGACAGCCCGATCATCGGCGCCGGCACCTGGGCCGATGCGCAGTGCGCGGTATCCAGCACCGGCTGGGGTGAATACTTCATCCGCATGGCACTCGCGCACGAGATCTGTGCCCGCGTACGCCTGACCGGTCAGAGCCTGGCGCAGGCCGCCGATGCCGTGGTGATCGAAGAATTGCCGGCGCTGGGTGGCAATGGCGGCGTCATCGCGGTCGACGCGCACGGCAATGTGCACTTGCCGTTCAACACCAGCGGCATGTACCGCGCCAGCATCGATGCCGCCGGCAACCGCAACATCGCCATTTTCCGGGAATAGGTTTTGGCGACGGTGCCTCAAAGCGAGAACAGCTGCCGGCCAGCACGGTGAATGGCAGCGTCGCGTCTGGCCGGCAGCGGCCAGTTCTTCCGCGAGCTGCAGGGCTGGTGAAAGTCCCTAGCCGGATTGATCGTGTCCAAACTCGGGCGCAGCGGCGCAGGCCGCTGTTTTTCTGACGATGCGCCGGTGATGCGGATGTCGCTGATCCCCTGATCAGCATTCCGAACAAGGCCGCAAGGGAAGAAATCCGGCACTGGGGTGTTACAACCCATGAGCGCGGCGGTTCCGAGCATGGAAAGCTGATCATGCAGAAGAACATCTGGCCGCTGGTGGTCATTCTCGGTCTGGGTTTGCTGGTGCTGTTCCTGGCACTGCGCGGCCCGTCGCTTTCATCGTCGGGCACAAGCTCCGATGGGCAGCTGGTGATGACGTATCCGGTTCCGCCCGAGCGTGGCGAGGCGATCCGCGATGCGTTGCGGGTCGTGTTGCTGACCACCCGGGAGGGTGTGCAGCCGCAGGGCCATGCCAGCTTGCCGATGCCCGGCATGCTGGTGGTGGCCGCACCGGCATCGATGCAGCCTTCCATCAGGACAGCGGTGGAGGAACTGTCGAAGGGAGCCGTCGCGGATGAAATCCCTGAAAGCACGGTGAGCTTCGATCTGTGGGTGCTGGCGGCCTCCGATGAGCCGGCGCAGGAAGATGACCCGGCGTTGAGATCACTGGGACCCTTGCTGGCACAGATACGCAACGAATTCGGGTTTGGGGCGCTGCAGCTGGTGGATCGCGGGATGGCGACAGTATCCAGGAACAGCCGTCACCCTGATCGGACATTTGCGCTTATGCAGACGCCGCAGATGACCTCCAGCGTTCATCTGTTCTCGATCACGGATACCCGGGTTGAAGCGGTGCTGGAGTTCCGCATGACCGAGGTGGTGGATCAGGTAACTCAGGAGGCGAGGTTCGAATCCAGCTTCTCCCTGCCGCACAACCAGTGGATGGTTGTGGGGCTGCTGGGTGGTTCCGGCGAGCGTCCGGAACGGCTGCTGCTGATGCGTCAGCGAATCCTCGCGCCGAACCCGTGACGGCATGGCACTGGATGCCGGTGAGCTGGAAGCCTGTTACCTGCGGGTGGAAGCCGGTCTGTTCAACGCGCTGCTGCGGATGCTGTGGGATGCGCCTGCGTGCCAGGACGTGATGCAGGAATGTTTCCTGCGCTTGTGGTCGCAACGCGCGAGGCTGGACGCGGGCCATCTGGATGCGCTGGCGTGGGCCACGGCGCTGAATCTGGCACGCAACCGGCTGCGCTGGCAGCGCTTGCGCCAATGGGTCGGACTGGAGTTGCTGGAAGACGCCAGAACCGCGGCACCGGACGGTATCGACGCCGACCTGATGACCTTGCGGGCAGGGCTGGCCGGGCTCCAGCCCAGAGACAGGGAACTGCTGCTGTTGTCCGAGTACGCCGGGCTGGATACGCGTGAATTGGCGCGGTTGCTGGACATCGCACCGGGAACGGTGGCTTCGCGCAAGCGCCGGGCGCTGCAGCGCCTGCGGGAGTTGATGAAGGACGGGAACGATGGCGATACAGCAGCAACGCACTGAGGAATCGGGCTGGTCCTGGCGCACGCCTCCGGCGGGCGGTTGGGGCCGGATACGCGCACGCATGGACAAGTCTGCGGAAACGGCGGGCTCACGGGCGCTGACGTGGTGCGCCGCAAGCATGGCTCTGGTCGCGCCTCTGCTGGCATGGCAGGCCTTGAAGGCGCCGGACATCTCTGCCGGCATCGTGCAGCAGGCGCAGTTGCTGGAGAGCAGCAGGCAGACCTGGGTGGCACTGGATGCGGCCGATCCGGACGCATCTGTGCGGTTCTATCTGGCGCTGCCGGTGACGGAAGAAGAGGTCACCGCCGAGCGCTGAGGTGCCCTTTGCCGAAGCTCAGTTCAACAGTACCAGTGTGGCAAGACCGAGGAAGGTGAAAAAGCCCATCGAGTCGGTGATGGCGGTCAGGAAAATACTGCTACCCAGTGCCGGATCGAAACCCAGACGCTTCAATCCCACCGGAATCAGGACTCCTACCGAAGCTGCGAGAAGCAGGTTGCAGGTGAGCGCGGTGAAGATCACCAGTGAAAGGCCCACTTCCCGAAACCATACGAAGACGATAAGCGCCAACACGGCGCCCATCAGCAGCCCGTTCAGCATGGCCACGCGCAATTCCTTCCATAGCAGGGTCAGGAGATTGGAAGGGCCGACCTGATCGAACGCAATGCCACGCACCACCAAAGCCATGACCTGCGTACCGGCATTGCCACCCAGCCCGGCGACCATTGGCATCAACACGGCCAACGCCACGAGTTGATCGATGGTGGCCTCGAATTGGCCTACCACGTTGGCGGCGATAAAGGCCGTGCACAGGTTGATCGACAGCCACACCAGACGCCGTCGCACCGCGCGCGGTACTGAGCCGAACAGATCTTCGTCCTCGTCCAGGCCGGCGGCGGAGAGGGCGTGGTGTTCCCCCTGTTCGCGGATGATGTCGACCACGTCGTCGATCGTGATGCGGCCCAGCAGGATGTTGTTCCCGTCCACCACCGGCGCGGTGACCCAGTCGTGGTCGGAGAATTCGTTGGCGACGTGGCGCTCGCTGGCATCAACCCGGATCGCAGCTTGCTCATCGTCGAACAGTTCGTTGATCGGGGTCGAAGGTTCGTGCGTGAGCAGCGCGTGCAGCGAGAGCCGGCCCAGATACTGGTGGCGGCGGCTGACCACGAACAGATGGTCGGTATGGTCGGGCAGTTCGCCGCGCAGGCGCAGGTAGCGCAACACCACATCGACCGTGGTGTCGGCGCGCACCGTGACCACGTCCGGGTTCATCAGGCGGCCGGCGGTGCCTTCCGGGTACGAAAGCGCCTGCTCCAGCCGTTCGCGGTTTTCCCGGTCCATCGATTTGAGGACTTCGTCGATGACCTGGTCGGGCAGGTCGTCGGCCAGATCGGCCAGGTCATCGATGTCCAGGTCTTCGACCGCGGCGACCAGTTCGTCCGGGTCCATTTCCGCGATCAGGCTTTCGCGCACATCGTCGCCGACGTGCACCAGCACCTCGCCGTCATCCTCCGGATCGACCAGGCCCCACACCACTGTGCGCTTGGTGGTCGGCAGTGATTCCAGCAGGTTGGCGATTTCCGCCGGTGACAGCGTGTTGACCAGGCGCCGCACCGGTCCCAGGCGGCCGCTGTCCAGCGCATCGGAAAGTAGGCGCAGTTGCCGGGCGGTCTTGTCGTGGCGGGCGGCGTCGGCCATCGTGAAGCTCCGGCGGTGGGGGGGGGAGGCTCGCGCGCGCCGGTATCGCAGCGACGGGCCAGCGCGGTTGCGGGCAGGAGCGCTTCCTGCCGGCCTGCGTGGTGCATTATCGGTGGGCGGGCTAACATGGGCCAGTCCCGTGTCCGATACCGTTGTGGAATCAGGCAGGGTCTGCCCGGGTCATTCCTGTGGCGGTGGTCGTCGCGGAGGCACCGGATCCAGTCCGCCTTCGCACAGCGGCTGGCAGCGTGCCAGGCGTTTGATCGCCAGCCAGCCGCCACGCAGATGACCATGCACCTGGATGGCCTCGATGGCGTACATCGAGCAACTCGGATGGAAGCGGCAATGCTGTCCGAGCAATGGGCTGACAAAGCGCTTGTAACCGCGCAGCAGGAGAATGACAGGGGAGTTCATGCGGCCAGTGTCGATGGGCGAAGCAGCTTGCGGCAACATGCTTGCCGCTTTGGTATGACTAAGCTATAACACGCGGCCGCTGTTGCTTGGATGAGCACAAGTGAGGGTTCCGAACGTGGAAACGAAATCTAAATCGTCCGGCAAGTCGACCGGCAGTTCGACCGAAGCCCGCAAGGCGGCAGCCAAGCGCGTACCCGCCACAAAGGCCGCAGCGAAAAAGACGGCAGCAAGCAAGGCGGCGGCAGCGAAAAAGACAACAGCCAGCAAGGCTGCCGTGAAGAAGACCGCTGTCAGCAAGGGCGCCGTCAAAAAGGCAGTGGTGAAAAAAACGGCGGCCAAGAAGGCGGTCGTCAAGAAAACCGCAGTCAAGAAGGCTGTGGTGAAGAAGGCCACGGCAAAGGCCGTTACGCCGGCCAAGCCCAAGAGCGGCGTCAAGCGCCTGGCTGAAACCCTGGTTAGCATGGTCAAACCGGCTTCGCGCAGTGCCGCCAAGAGCCCGGCCAAGGCCCCGCCCGCCACGAAGAAGGCGGTGAAGAAGGTGGCAGCCAAGGCCGTAGCAAAGACAGCAGCCAAGGCCCCGGCCAAAACCACCGCCACCAAGAAATCCGTAACAGCCAAAACCACCGCCACCGGCAGCGCGGTGAAGAAGACCACGCCGGCCACCGGTGTCACCACCACTTCCAGTGTCAAGAGCAAGACTTCGGCTGCAGTCGGGAAGACCGCGCCGGCAAAGGCTGAAAACGCGACACCTGCAAGGAACGCAAGGACCACAATGAGCAAAGCTGCAACCAAGACCAAGCCCCGCCCGATGCCGGCGCCGGATGTTTCCCCGCTGCCCGAGCGCCCGGACCTGCCCACCGGCTACCGTCCCAAGCCCGGCGAGGAATACATGAGCCCCGAGCAGCTCGAGTACTTCCGCCAGAAGCTGCTGACCTGGCGCGGAGAACTGGTCGAGGAATCCAAGCAGACCATCGACAACCTGCGCGAGGAAGTACGCGATGTCGGTGACGATGCCGAACGCGCCACGCGTGAAACCGAGAACTCGCTGGAACTGCGCACTCGCGACCGCTACCGCAAGCTGATCGGCAAGATCGACAAGGCGCTCAAGCGCGTTGACGATGGCGAATACGGCTACTGCGAGGAAACCGGTGAGGAAATCGGCCTGGACCGTCTCGAAGCCCGCCCGATCGCGACGCTGTGCTTCGATGCGCAGGAACGCTGGGAGCACCGCCAGAAGCTGATGGGCGATTGACGCCCGGCACGCAGCCACTGGGGCTGCATGCCGTGTCCGCCAATCCAATTGAACAGCGCGGCTCCGGCCGCGCTTTTCATATGTGCCGGATCGTGCAGCAGCGCAGCGTGACGGCCGGTTGATCCCGATCAATACCCCGCCGTTGCCGTTCCGCGATGATCTTTGGGGTTCGTCCGTACCGGCGCGTATTGCAGGCACGGCGGCAACCGCCTGCCGGCCACAGCGACCGGCACCCATGCGGCAGTGCACGCCGCCGCCTGAGGCAAGGTTTTCCTGTCGTCATCACGGTCACCAGAATCCAGAGGTCCCGAAAGATCCATGAACCTGCTCGCCCGCATCAACCGACACCCGCTGCTGGTGCTTGCCGCCTTCGCCATCGTGCTGGCGGCGGCGTGGTGGCTCCTGCGCGACGGGCCGGAGGATGCCGCCGATGCCGGGCTGGTCAGCGGCAACGGGCGTATCGAGGCGACCGAGATCGATGTCGCGGCGCGGATGCCGGGCCGCGTCGTCGACATCCTGGTGCGCGAAGGCGATTTCGTCGTCGCCGGCCAGCCCGTGGCCAGGATGCAACTCGACACGCTCCAGGCACAGCACGCCGAGGCTCGGGCCGGGCGCCAGCAGGCCGAACATGCGGTCGCTGCCGCGCAGGCCCAGGTGCGTCTGCGCGAGGCCGATGTGGCCACCGCACGCGCCGTCGTGGTGCAGCGCGAAGCCGAGCTGGACGCGGCGCGGCGGCGTCTGGCACGCACCGAGGCGTTGTCGTCCGGCGGTGCGCTGTCGGTGCAGGAACTGGATGACGACCGCGCCCGGGTGCGTGGCGCCGAAGCCGCCCTGGTTGCCAGCCGCGCCCAGGTAGCTGCGGCACAGGCGGCCGTGGCTGCCGCGCAGGCGCAGGAAATCGGCGCGCGTTCCAGCGTCGATGCCGCCAGCGCCACCGTGGCCCGGATCGAGGCCGATATCGCCGACAGTGAGCTGGTCGCGCCCCGCGATGGCCGGGTCCAGGTGCGGGTCGCGCAGCCGGGCGAAGTGCTCGGCGCCGGCGGCCGGGTGCTGAACCTGCTGGATCTGTCAGACGTCTACATGACCTTCTTCGTGCCCGAAACCGCAGCCGGACGCATCGCGCTGGGCAGTCCGGTGCGGATCGTGCTGGATACCGCACCCGATGTCGTGGTGCCGGCCTCGGTGTCGTTCGTCGCCAGCCAGGCGCAGTTCACCCCGCGCACCGTGGAAACCGCCAGCGAGCGGCAGAAACTGATGTTCCGGGTACGCGCGCGGATCGCGCCGGAACTGCTGCAGCGCCATATCGAACAGGTCAAGACCGGTGTGCCCGGCGTGGCCTGGCTCAAGCTCGATCCGCAGGCCGAATGGCCGCCCTGGCTGGCGCTGGATCCAGCGCTGCTGGCGGACTGATCCGGTGTCCACGCGGCAGGCTCCGCCGCCGGTCGTGCGTCTGCGTGAGCTGCGCCTGCGCTATCGCAGGGTGCTGGCACTGGGTGGCATCGATCAGGATATTCCCGCCGGTTGCATGGTCGGCCTGATCGGCCCGGACGGGGTCGGCAAATCCAGCCTGCTGGCGCTGATCGCCGGAGCGCGCCGCTTGCAGGAAGGCCAGGTCGACGTGCTCGGCGGCGACATGCGGCGCAGCCGGCACCGCGAGCGGGTCGGACCGCGCATCGCCTACATGCCGCAGGGCTTGGGACGCAATCTGTATCCGACCCTGAGCGTGGAGGAGAACCTGCAATTCTTCGCGCGCCTGTTCGGGCACGACGCGGCCGAGCGCCGCCGCCGTATCGACGCACTGACCCGCGCTACCGGCCTGCATCCGTTCCTGGCGCGGCCGGCGGGAAAGCTCTCCGGCGGCATGAAGCAGAAGCTCGGGCTGTGCTGCGCGCTGATCCACGATCCGGACCTGCTGATCCTGGATGAGCCGACCACCGGCGTGGATCCGCTGGCACGCGCCCAGTTCTGGCAACTGATCGCCGGTATCCGCCGCCAGCGCCCGCAGATGAGCGTGATCGTGGCGACCGCCTACATGGACGAGGCGCAGGGCTTTGATTGGCTGATCGCGATGGATGCGGGCCGGGTGTTGGCCAGCGGCACGCCGGATGAATTGCTCGAACGCACCGCCACCGATTCGCTGGAAGCGGCCTTCATCGCGCTGCTGCCGCAGGAAAAGACCCGCGACCACGCGGCGGTGACGATCCCGCCGTTGCAGGTCGACGAGGACGACATCGCGATCGAGGCGCGCGAGCTGACCATGCGCTTCGGCGATTTCGTCGCGGTCGACAGGGTCAGTTTCCGCATCCGGCGTGGCGAGATCTTCGGTTTCCTGGGTTCCAACGGCTGCGGCAAGACCACCACGATGAAGATGCTGACCGGGCTGCTGCCGGCCAGCGAAGGGCGCGCCTGGTTGTTCGGACACGAGGTCGATCCGCGCGATATCGCGACCCGCCGCCGCGTGGGCTACATGTCGCAGTCGTTCTCGCTCTACGGCGAGCTGACGGTGCGCCAGAACCTGGAACTGCACGCGCGCCTGTTCGAGGTGCCGGCGGCGCAGATTGCGGCGCGGGTGCAGGAAATGGCGGTGCGTTTCGGCCTGCAACAGCAGATGGACAGCCTGCCGGCGAGCCTGCCGCTGGGGCAGCGTCAGCGGCTGTCGCTGGCGGTGGCGATGGTGCACGCGCCGGAACTGCTGATCCTGGACGAGCCGACTTCGGGCGTGGACCCGGTGGCGCGCGATGCGTTCTGGCGCCTGCTGGTGGAACTGTCGCGGCGCGACCGGGTGACGATCTTCATTTCCACCCACTTCATGAACGAGGCGCAGCGCTGCGACCGCATGTCGATGATGCACGCCGGCCGCGTGCTGGACAGCGATACGCCGGCGGCGCTGGTGGAAAAGCGCGGCGCGGCCTCGCTTGAAGAGGCCTTCATCGGCTATCTGCTGGAGGCCAGCGGCGAGGTTATTGAACCACCCGCAGCCGCCGCACCCGCTGCGAAAGTGCAATCCGATGTGCGGTGCGACGGGCCGCCAGAGTCCGCCGTACCAGCGGCCGATCCGCAGCCGGCGCGAGCGCCGCGACATGCCTTCAGCCTGCAACGCCTGTTCGCCTATCTGTGGCGCGAGACGCTGGAACTGCAACGCGATCCGGTGCGCGCCACGCTGGCGCTGGCCGGCTCGGCGATCCTGATGTTCGTGATCGGTTTCGGCATCAGCATGGATGTCGAAGATCTGCATTTCGCCGTGCTCGACCGCGACCAGACCCAGCTCAGCCGCCAGTATGCGCAGAGCCTGTCGGGTTCACGCTATTTCATCGAGCGTGCGCCGCTGGTCGATTACGAAGATCTGGACCGGCGCATGCGCAGCGGCGAGCTGAGTCTGGCGCTGGAAATCCCGCCCGGTTTCGCGCGCGACGTGTTGCGCGGCGGGCAGGTGCAGATCGGTGCCTGGATCGATGGCGCGATGCCGCAGCGGGCTGAAACCGTGCAGGGCTATGTGCAGGGCATCCACCTGCACTGGCTGACCGAACAGGCCGCGCTGCGGCTGGGCGCAGCGCCGACCGGCCTGGCAGATATCCAGACCCGTTTCCGCTACAACCCGGACGTGCGCAGCCTGCCGGCGATGGTGCCGGCGGTGCTGCCGTTGTTGTTGCTGATGCTGCCGGCGATGCTGACCGCGCTGGCGGTGGTACGGGAAAAGGAAACCGGCTCGATCACCAATCTGTATGTCACGCCGGTCACGCGCAGCGAATTTTTGCTCGGCAAGCAACTGCCCTACGTGGCGCTGGCGATGCTGAACTTCGCACTGATGGCGCTGCTGGCGGTGACCCTGTTCGGGGTGCCGGTGAAGGGCAGTTTCCTGACGCTGGTGCTGGCCGCGCTGGTCTACAGCGTCTGCGCCACCGGCCTGGGCCTGCTGGCCTCGGCCGCGACTCGCAGCCAGATCGCGGCGATGTTCTTCGCGATGATCGGCACGATGATCCCGGCCACGCTGTTCTCCGGATTGATCGATCCGGTGTCCTCGCTGCAGGGCGCGGCGCGCTGGATCGGCGAGGTCTACCCGGCCACGCACATGATCGATGTGAGCCGTGGCGTGTTCAACAAGGCGCTGCATTTTTCCGATCTGCGGCATTCGCTGCTGATGATGCTGATCGCCGCGCCGCTGATCACCGGCGCGGCGATCGCGCTGTTGCGCAAGCAGGAGCGCTGAGCCGTGGGTGCACGTTTCCGCAGCGGATTCATTGCCAACACCTGGCGCCTCGGGGTCAAGGAGCTATGGAGCCTGTGGCGCGATCCGGCGATGCTGGTGCTGATCGCCTACGTGTTCAGCGTCGGTGTCTACACCGCCGCCACCGCGATGCCGGAAACGCTCAGCAACGCGCCGGTGGCGATTGTCGACGAGGACCGTTCGCCCTTGTCCCGACGCATCGCCGAGGCGCTGTATCCGCCGCATTTCAGCCCGCCGCAGCTGATCGGATGGGCGCAGATGGATCCGGACATGGACGCCGGCCTGCATACCTTCGTGCTGGTGATTCCGCAGGGTTTCCAGCGCGATGTACTGGCCGGGCGTGCACCGCAGATACAGCTCAATGTCGATGCCACGCGGATGAGCCAGGCCTTCGTTGGCAGCGGTTATCTGCAGCAGATCGTGATGGCCGAGGTCAGCGAATTCGCCCAGCGCCAGCGCGTGGCCACGGTGCTGCCGGTGGAGCTGGCGCTGCGTGCGCGTTTCAATCCGGCGCTGGAGCCGGCCTGGTTCGGGGCGCTGGTGCAGGTCATCAACTACATCACGATGTTGTCGATCATCCTGGCTGGCGCGGCGCTGATCCGCGAGCGCGAGCGCGGCACGATCGAACACCTGCTGGTGATGCCGGTGACGCCGGCGCAGATCATGCTGGCCAAGGTCTGGTCGATGAGTCTGGTGGTGCTGCTGGCGGCGGCGCTGTCGCTCGGCATCGTGGTGCAGGGCGTGCTGCAGGTGCCGGTGGCCGGTTCGCTGCCGTTATTCCTGGCCGGTGCTGCGCTGTGCCTGTTCGCGACCACATCGATGGGCATTTTCATGGCCACCATCGCGCGCAACATGCCGCAGTTCGCGATGCTGATGATGCTGACCATCATGCCGCTGCAGATGCTGTCCGGCGGCAGCACGCCGCGTGAATCGATGCCGGCGCTGGTGCAGAACCTGATGCTGGCGGCACCGACCACGCATTTTGTGCAACTGGGCCAGGCCATCCTGTTCCGCGGCGCCGGCATCGAGGTGGTGTGGCGGCCGTTCCTGTGGCTGCTGCTGATCGGTGCGGTGCTGTTTGCGCTGTCGCTGGCGCGCTTTCGCCGCACCATTGCCGGCATGGCGTAAGAGCCGGGCGATATGTTTTCCGATGTTTGTTTTCTTTTTCGAGGTTTTCCGATGTTCCATTGCACGCTGGTTGCACCAATTCTCCATTCGGGCGGAGATTGCTGATGCAAGGCTCGACGACACGCACCGCGCTGGTGACCGGCGGCATGGGCGGGTTGGGACAGGCGATCGCGCGCACCTTGCACGCTGCCGGCCACCGCGTACTGGTGACCTGCACCGCCACCGATGCCGATGTACCGGGCTGGCTGGCGGCGCAGGCCGCAGACGGTTTCACCTTTGCCGCCTACGAGGTGGATGTCGGTGATTTCGCTTCCTGCCAGACGATGGCGCAGCGTATCCAGGCCGACAGGCACCAGGTCGATATCCTGGTCAACAACGCCGGCATCACCCGCGATGCGACCTTTCGCAAGCTGAGTTGGGAAGACTGGGATGCGGTGCTGCGGGTGAACCTGGATTCGATGTTCAACGTCACCAAGGTGTTCATCGACGGCATGACCACGCGCGGCTGGGGCCGGGTGATCAATATTTCCTCGGTCAATGGCAGCAAGGGCCAGTTCGGCCAGACCAACTATTCGGCTTCCAAGGCCGGAGTACAGGGCTTCACCCGCGCGCTGGCGCAGGAAGTGGCGCGCAAGGGCGTCACCGTGAACGCGGTTTCGCCCGGCTATGTCGGCACCCAGCTGGTGATGGACATGCCCGAGGACATCCGTGCCCGGATCGTGGCGGAGATCCCGCTTGGGCGCCTTGGGCGGCCGGAGGAAATCGCCGCGCTGGTGGGCTTCATCGCGAGCGAGCCGGCCGGTTATATGACCGGCAGCAACGTGGCGATGAATGGTGGCCAGCACATGAGCTGAAGCACGGGATCAGCTTGCGTTCGCGCTGGCGGACAATGCCGGTTGCGGTATGTGGGTGGCTCAGACCGAATCTTCCAGTGCCACCACGCCCAGTTGCAGCCCGATCGCGGCCAGTTCTTCACGCTCGGCGGCCAGGTCGGCCTGGATCAGGGCGTGGTTGTCGAGCCAGTTGCGCGGCAGCGCGAGTTCGATGCTGTCCTCGTGCGCCTGCACCCGCATCGGTGGCAGCGGATTGTGGTCATGGCTGCGGTGCAGCAGGATCGCCAGGCGCAGCAGCACGATATTGCGCAGCGCGGCCTGCGCCATGCGGCCGGGCAGGGCGCCGAGCATGTTCTGGTTGACGCTGCGCCGCTGGCAGCGCACCAGGGTCGCCAGTACGGCCTGTTCCTGGCGTGAGAAACCGTCGATGTCGGAATTGGCGATGACGTAGGCGCCGTGCTTCTGGTGCTGGCTGTGCGAGATCGCCAGCCCCAGTTCGTGCAGGCGCGCGGCCCAGCCCAGCATCAGGCGGTCGTCCGGGTCCAGCTCCCAGCTTTCGGCGACCTCGTCGAACATCTGCAGCGCGGTGTGTTCGATCCGCGCCGCGTGTTCGGTATCCATGCCGTAGCGCAGCACCAGCGCCGCGATCGCGGCATCGCGCGGGTCGCGCTGCTGGGTGCGGCCGAGCATGTCGTACAGAACGCCCTCGCGCATCGCGGTTTCGCAGACCCGCATCTGTGACAGGCCCAGGGCGCGGAAGCAGGTATCCATCACCAGCAGGCCGCCGGCGATCACCGGGCGCCGGTCGCTGGAGATGCCGGGCAGCTTGATGTCGTCGATGTGCTTGAACTTCAGCAGTGCATCCACCGCCTGTTCCAGGCCTGCGCCGGTGATGGTGCCGGCCGGCAGGTCCGGGCTGGCCTGCATCTCGGCAATCGCCTTGGCGGTGCCGGAGGAGCCGATCACTTCGCGCCAGCCGAGCGCATGGTAGGCAGCGGTGAACTGCTGCAATTGCAGGGTCAGTTCCAGTTGTCCCTGCTGCCAGCGCTTGCGGCTCAGGCGGCCATCGGGAAAGAAACGCCGGGTCGAGGCGATGCAGCCCATCTGGATGCTTTCGCGCTCCAGTGGCTGGAAACCGCTGCCGATGATGAATTCGGTCGAACCACCGCCGATGTCGATGACCAGCCGGCGCGCATCCGATGGCGGCATGCCGTGTGCCACGCCCAGATAAATCAGGCGCGCTTCCTCGCGCCCTGACACCACTTCGATGCCGTGCCCGAGCGCGGTTTCGGCCGGAATCAGGAAGGCTTGCGGGTTGCGCAGCTGGCGCACGGTATTGGTCGCGATTGCACGCACCCGATGCGGCGGCAGGGTGTGGATGCGTTCGCCGAAACGTGAAAGACAGGCCAGCGCGCGCTCGCGTGCGGCCGGGTCCAGATCGCCCTTGGCGTTCAGGCCCGAGGCCATGCGCACGGTTTCGCGCAGCCGGTCGATGATGCGCAGCTGGCCCAGTACGGCGCGCGCCACGACCATGTGGAAACTGTTGGAACCAAGATCGATCGCGGCCAGCAATTCGCCGTCGCGCAGGCTGGTGGAAGTCAGCGGCATAGTGAAGCCAGCAATCCGTTCTGGGCCGAATAGGGCATCTGGTCTTCGGCGGGTTGGATGCGTTCGTAGCTGCCGTCGCTGTTCAATTGCCAGGCCTGGGTGTTGTCGGCCAGGTAGTTGGCCAGTTCCTCATCGTAGACGCGTTGCGCCAGCGACGGGTCCAGGATCGGGAAGCAGGTTTCGATGCGGCGCAGCAGGTTGCGCTCCAGCCAGTCGGCGCTGGAACAGTAGATTTCCGGCTGGCCGTCGTTGCCGAACCAGTAGACCCGGCTGTGTTCGAGGAAGCGACCGACGATCGAGCGCACCCGGATATTGTCGGAAAAACCCGGCAAACCCGGGCGCAGCGAACAGGCACCGCGCACGATCAGGTCGATCTGCACGCCGGCCTGCGAGGCTTCCAGCAGGGCCCGCATCACCTGCGGCTCGTTCAGTGCATTCATCTTCGCGATGATGCGCGCCGGCCGGCCTTCACGCGCCAGTGCGGTTTCGCGCGCGGTCTTGGCCAGTAGCGCGGCGTGCAGCGTGAACGGGGATTGCAGCAGCCAGGACAGCTTGAACGAGGGCACCAGACCGGAAAGCTGCTGGAACATGCGGTGCACGTCCTCGCCGATCTCCGGGTTCGCCGTCATCAGGCCGATGTCGGTGTACAGCCGCGCGGTGCCGGTGTGGTAATTGCCGGTGCCCAAGTGCACGTAGCGCTGCAATTTGCGGCCTTCGCGCCGCACGATCAGCATCATCTTGGCGTGGGTCTTGTAGCCGACCACGCCGTAGACCACCTGCACCCCGGCTTCCTGCAACTGGTCGGCCAGCCCCAGATTGGCTTCCTCGTCGAAGCGGGCGCGCAGTTCGATCACCACGGTCACGTCCTTGCCGCTGCGCGCGGCCTCGACCAGGTGTTGCACCAGCACCGAATCCTTGCCGGCGCGGTACAGCGTCTGCTTGATCGCCAGTACATCCGGATCGCGGCTGGCCTGTTTCACCAGCGACACCACGGCGTTGAACGAGTCGAACGGATGGTGCAGCAGCACATCGCCGGCGCGGATGGTGTCGAACAGCTGTTCTTCCTCGACATCCGGGTGCTTGCGCGGCTTGAACGGCAGGAATTTCAGATCCGGGAGGTCGACCAGATCGTAGATCGCGGTGACGCGGTTGAGGTTGACCGGGCCGTTGATGCGGTAGACCGCATTGGGCGGCAGCTCGAAGTTCTCCAGCAGGGTGTTGATGATCGGCCTCGGGCAGCTGTCGGCGATCTCCAGCCGCATCGCGCGCGCGAAACCGCGGCCGCGCAGCTCGTCCTGCACCGCGTCGGCGATGTTTTCGACCTCGTCCTCGTCCACGAGCAGTTCCGAATTGCGCGTCACCCGGAACTGGTAGGCGCCCTTGACCTGCATGCCGGGGAACAGCTCGTCGACAAAGCTGGACAGCACCGCCGACAGCAGCACGAAATCATGCTCGCCGCCGGAAACGCTCGGCGGCAGCTGGATGATGCGCGGCAGTGAGCGCGGCGCACGCACGATCGCCATCTTGCCGGCGCGGCCGAAGGCGTCCTTGCCTTGCAGCACCACCACCACGTTCAGGCTCTTGTTGAGGATGCGCGGGAACGGGTGCGCCGGATCCAGCCCGAGCGGCGAGAGCACCGGCAGGATGTCGCTGTTGAAATGCTGCTTGAGCCAGCGCTTCTGGCGCGCGTTCCAGGTTTCCGGCGACAGGATGCGGATGCCGGCATCGGCCAGCGCCGGACGCAGCACTTCGCGCCAGTAGCGGTACTGCTGCTCGACCAGGGTGCCGGCGCGTTCGTGGATCAGCTTCAGCAGGGCGCTGGGCGGGATGCCGTCCGGAGGCAGCGGGGTGCCGAACTCCTGCATATGCAGCACGCCGGCCACGCGGATTTCGAAAAATTCGTCCAGATTGGTGCAGGAGATGCACAGATAGCGCAGCCGTTCCAGCAGCGGCACGCTCTCGTCCATGGCCTGGGCCATGACGCGGAAGTTGAATTCCAGCTGCGACAGTTCCCGGTTTATGTACAGCGCGGGGTCGTGCAGGGTGTCCGGGTTGGTGGCGGGGACGGGCGAGGCGCGGTCGGATCGGGGTCGGCGTGGCATGTGGGCAGCATATCAATCGGGGATGGGGCTGTGCCCGTCGTCGTCGGGCGCCTGCCCGTCATCGTTGCCGGGCAGACGTGGCAGCAGGCGATTCTCGCCGAACTGGCAGGCGAAGGTGCTGCCGCGCCCGACCGCGCTTTCGATCGTCAGGCGCGCCTGGTGCAGATGCAGCACATGCTTGACGATGGAAAGCCCCAGGCCGGTGCCGCCCAGTTCGCGCGAGCGGCTGGTGGAAACGCGGTAGAAGCGCTCGGCCAGGCGTGGGATGTGTGCATCCGGGATGCCATGGCCGGTATCGGTGACCGCCAATCGCACGCCGTCGCCGTGGTGTTCCAGCCGAATACTGATGTGGCCGCCGCTGGGGGTGTAGCGCACCGCGTTGGAAACCAGGTTCGAAAACGCGCTGTGCAGATAGGCGGCCGAGCCGCGCAGATCCATGCCGAGCCGGTCTTCGCAGTGGATCTGGTGCTGGCCACGGCTCAGGGCCTGGGCTTCGCGTTCCAGCGTAAGCAGCATCGGTGCCAGAGCCACGCGTTCTTCCGGCAGGCCCTGCTGTGCTTCCAGTCGCGAGATCGTCAGCAGGTCTTCGACGATGCGGGTCATGCGCTGCGACTGGCTGCGCATTTCCGGCAGGATCGGCTCCAGTGCCGGGCAGTCGTCTTCGGAGAGCAGTTCCAGATAGCCGTGGATCACGGTCAGCGGAGTGCGCAATTCGTGCGAGACATTGGCGACGAAATCACGCCGCACCTGTTCCAGCCGGGTCAGGCGGGTGATGTCCTCGGCCACCAGCAGGTTCTGCTGCGAGGAAAACGGGATCAGCCGCAGCAGCAGGCGCCGCTCCGGATTGACCGGTGAAGGCAGTTCCAGCGGTTCCTGCCCGGTCTTGGCCAGCCATGGCTGGATTTCCGGGTGGTGTTGCCAGACCCGCAGCGGTTGCAGGGTATCGCCGGGGCGCTGCAGGCCGAGCAGGGTGCCGGCGGCGCGATTGAACCAGCGTACGTGGTGGTCGGCGTTGTCCAGCAGCACCAGCGGATCGGGAAAGGCCATCGCCGAGCGGCGGAAACCCAGCAAGGCCAGATGGCTGCGCATCGCGCGCTGCTGTTGCTGGCGGGTGTGGGCGGCCAGATGCCGCGCCAGTTCGCCGAAGGTACCCTGCTGCGGCAGCGCGCCGGGGGAAAGCTCACCGTGCAGGAAACGTTCCAGGCGCCGCGCCTGGCTGGCCTGCCAGATCACGATGCCGGCCAGGGCCACGGCCAGCGCCGCGAGCGGATAGCCGATCATCAGCCCGATCACCAGGGCCAGCGTGCAGGCGATGACGCCGGGCAGCCAGATGCGCCATATGCGTCGTGCCGCCGCCGGGGCGGCTGCGGAAGGGGAATGCGGGCTATGCGGGCGGGCGCTCACTGGTTGAGCGAGAAGCGGTAGCCGGCGCCGCGCACGGTCTGCACGAAGCCATCCAGTCCGGCCGGCTCCAGAGTCTTGCGCAGACGCCGGATGTGTACATCGACGGTGCGCTCTTCGACATAGACGTTGCCACCCCAGACGTGGTCCAGCAGTTGCGAACGGCTGTAGACGCGATCGGTGTGGCTCATGAAGAAGTGCAGCAGGCGGTATTCGGTCGGGCCGATCGAGATCGGGGTGTCGTTGGCGAACACGCGGTGCGCGGCGGCGTCGATGCGCAGCGGGCCGACCACCAGATTGCCGTGTTCGTCGGCATCCGAGCCGCGCCGCAGCACGGCACGGATGCGGGCAAGCAGTTCGCGTGCCGAAAACGGCTTGACGACATAGTCGTCCACGCCCGATTCGAGCCCGGCGACACGGTCGTTTTCTTCGCCGCGTGCGGTCAGCATGATGATCGGGATATCGCGGGTCAGGTCTTCGCGCCGCCAGCGCCGCACCAGATCGATGCCGCTCATGCCGGGCAGCATCCAGTCCAGCAGGATCAGGTCGGGGACCTTCTCGGCCAGCGCCAGACTGGCCTCCTTCTGGTCGCCGGCGTGCACCGGCAGGTAATCGGCCTTGCGCAGCGCAAAGGCGACCATGTCACGGATGGCAGGTTCGTCGTCGACGATGAGAATGCGTTTTTGCATGTTCCGCTCGGGTTCGGCAGGCCATGCCACAGTAGACGACAGTTTTATTACCGTTGTGTTACCGAAGACGCAAGGCCGGTGCTTGCAGGCCGGTTTCAGCGTCCAGCCGGTTGCTGGCGCCGCGCTGGTTCTGGCGTTGCTGTTCAAGCGCGTCGGGCATGATCGAGGCGATCCGTGCATCAATCCGCGCGCGCTGGTAGAAATCCAGCTCCGGCGTGTTCTTCAGCCGTTGCAGCTGACCCAGGGCATCGTCGGCGCGGCCGTTGAGCCAGGCCACTTCGGCGTGTGCTTCGGCGGCGCGCACGGTGTCGCCGGCCACTTCGCTGGCGCGCGCGAAGGTGCGCTGGAAGGCCGGATCATGGCCGTGCGCGGTCAGCAGCGGACGCAACAGTTCCTGCGCGGTGCGGGCCGCTTCGACATTGCCGTATTCGGCCAGCGCGGCGGCATAGCTGAGCGTGATCGCGGTGTTGTGCGGGCGCTCGCGCAGCAGCTTTTCGTAGCGTGCCTGCGAGGCCGCGCGCAGGCCGCTGCGGTGCTCGTTCTCGGCCTGCGCCAACTCGATCCAGTAAAGCTGCGGATAGGTCTGCGCCAGCTGCCCGAACTCGCTGCCGGCCTGCCGGCTCTGGCCGGCCAGGCTCAGCGCCAGGGCGTGGCCATAGCGCTGCGCCGGGGTGAACGTGCTTTCATCGGCGTTGCGCAGGCGCTGGTATTCGGCGGCGGCCTCGGCTGCGCTGGCGGCGGTCAGCACGCGCAGGCGTTCGCGCGCCAGGCCGAACAGTTCCGGCGCCAGCGTGGTATCGCTGATCGCCTCGGTGACGTAGTCGGGCAGCAGCGGATTGGGTTGGCGGCGCGGAGCGGCAAGCGCGAAGGACGAGCTGCATGGGGCGACGGAACGGTTGCCGGGTGTGTCTTCGGACGAATCCTGCAGCGGGCTGCACGTGCTGCCGATCTGCTCGGCGCGTGCCTTGGCCTCGCTGATGCGGGTGGTGGTGACCGGGTGCGAGCGCAGGTATTCGGGCAGTTGTGCGCCGCCGGTGTTGCCGCGCATCTGGCGTTCCATGCGGGCAAAGAAATCGGCCATCGCCACCGGCTCGTAGCCGGCGCGCGCCAGGGTCTGGATGCCGAGGCGGTCGGCTTCGTGCTCGTTGGAGCGGGTGTAGTTGATCTGGCGTTGCGCCATCAGCGACATGCCGCCAGCGATCGCGGCCTGGATGCCGTCGCCGCTGCCGCTCTGCGAGGCTGCCAGGATGGCGCCGAGCATGCCGAGCATGATCGGCAGCTGGTCGCGCTGGGCCTGTTCCACCGCACGCAGTACGTGGCGCTGGGTGACATGGGCGATTTCGTGCGCCAGCACCGCAGCCACTTCGTCCTCGCGTTCGGCGGTCAGGATCAGGCCGGCATTGGTGCCGATGTAACCGCCGATCGTGGCGAAGGCGTTGACCTGGCGCGAGCGCATCAGGAAGAAGGTGAAGGCTTGCCGCGGCTGATCGCTGCGCGAGGCCAGGCGATAGCCCAGGGCCTCGATATAGCCTTCCAGCAGCGGGTCATCGAGCACCATGCCGTAGCCGCGCAGCTGCCGTACCATCATCCCGCCGTAGGCCCGTTCCTGCGCGGGGGTCAGCAGTTCGCCGGCCGAGGAGCCCATGTCCGGCAGGGTGCCCGTGTCCTGCGCAACGGCCAGCGGCAGGGCGGCGGAAAGGGCGACACAGAGCAACCAGCGTTTCATCGTGGATCAGGAATCCCGTGGTGGAGGGGCGATCATCGCGTGGCGGCGGAAAACCCGCGTTAACTGCCTGTAAACCCCGACATCGGGGACAATGGCGGCTGCTGCTTACCACTTCAAGTTGTTGCGGAGTCCTGATGAACAAGGTCCTGATGTATACCACCCGTGTCTGCCCGTACTGCGTGTCGGCCAAGCAGTTTCTTGCGCGCAAGGGCGTGGAGGTCGAGGAAGTGCGGATCGATGAGGATCCTGCACGGCGCGCCGAGATGTTCGAGCGGGTCAAGCGCACCTCGGTGCCGCAGATCTTCGTGGGCGATACCCATGTGGGCGGCTTCGACGACATGGTCGCGCTGGACCGCAAGGGTGAGCTGGACCCGCTGCTGGCCACGCTGAGGGAATGAGGGCAGGAGCCGGCTGTCGCCAGCGGCGGTTCGCGTTGCGGCCGCCGCTACTGTCGCGCAGTGCGGTCAGTCCAGCCTGACGGCGACGGTGCGACGCAATTCCGCATCCCAGCCGGCGAGACGGCGCAGGCCGATCTCGGAGAACTCGATGGCATCGCCATCATCCAGTTCCAGCCGGCAGATCGACGGAGTGGCGGCACTCAGCCCACCGGGCAGGTCGCATTGCAGCCTGGCCTGGCCGTCGGCTTCGTGCAGCACGAAGCCGCCTTCGAACTCTTCGCTGCGGGAAAAATGCAGCCAGCGGCTGTCGCGCTCGCTGGCCTGGCTGCCGGCCACCAGCCAGCGGCCGAGCAGGGCTTCACCCGGATTCTGCGCGAAGCTGAAGCGGGTGATCGACAGTGGTTTCAGTTCCAGCGCGGTGCCGCCCGCGTCCACACGCGAGAACCACAGCACCGCGCGCGAGGGGCTCTGCACTTCGACATCGACCCAGCCGCTGAAGCGGATCGATTCGGGCGCGGCATAGCCGGAAAACGGCCCGGCGCCGCCTTCGAACTGGCCCAGCTCCAAGCGCGCAATGCCATCGTGCAGCTCACCGGCGCCGAAGTACCAGGCCGAACGGCCCTCCGCGTCGTAACCCATCGCGCTCAGGCTGATCAGCCCGGCCTGGGTTTCCACCGATAGGCCCAGACCCGGGCCGCCGTCGAATTCGCCGCCTTGTTCGGCCCACCAGAAGCCGGTTTCCAGCGTGGCGGCGGTTTGGGTGCCGTCCTGCAGCAGCGCGAAGCCGGCCAGACGGCCGGATGAGCCATCGGCATCTTCGATCAGCAGGCGCACCCGGTGGATGCCTTCGCCGGGCAACAGTTGCTGGGGTTCGAACGCCTCCGTACTGAAGGCATAGGGTGTGGGCGTGCTGCGGCAGCCGGCGCTTTCACGCACCGCCAGCAGCCGGACATCGCGGCCCTGGCTGGAAACCGAGGCCAGTTGCGGCGTGCAGGTGTCCGGCCAGATGCCGCTGACTTCCAGCCGCAGCTGCGTGGCGGAGACAGGGCCGGGCACCACCACGATGCGGGCCGGCTCGAATGCGGCCGCCAGCGCCGGCAGGAGCAGCAGAAGCATGAACGCCAGCAGGTGGATCGACAAAGGTCGCATGGCCGCAACTGTACCGCACTGTCGGCATGGACGATAATGGTTGATTGATGTGGCCGGGATTTTTTCCGGCGGCTCACATTCCCATTCAGCAAAAAACGAGGACCAGTGACGATGAAGCCAACGATTGCGGTAATCCGGGGTGACGGTATCGGCCCGGAGATCATGGAGGCCACGTTGTCGGTGCTCGATGCGATGGAACTGGGCCTGGGCTACGAGTTCGTCGAAGCCGGTCTGGGCGCCTACGAGAAGGAAGGCGAACTGCTGCCGGCCAAGACCCTGGAAACCATCGAACGCCTCGGCGTGGCGCTCAAGAGCCCGCTGACCACGCCGGTGGGCGAGGGCTTTTCCTCGATCAACGTCGCGCTGCGCCGCCGCTTCGACCTGTACGCCAACGTGCGCCCGGCGATTTCCTTCCCCAACACCCAGGCGCGCTATCAGGGCATCGACATCATCACGGTGCGCGAGAACACCGAGGGCGCCTATATCGGTGAAGGACAGGCGCTGTCGGCCGATGGCGAAGTCGCCACGCTGACCCAGAAGATCACCCGCAAGGGCTCCGAGCGCATCGTGCGCTATGCCTTCGAACTGGCCCGTTCGGCCGGCCGCAAGAAGGTCACCGTGGTGCACAAGGCCAACATCCTGAAGACCACTTCGGGCCTGTTCCTGCGCGTGGCGCGCGAAGTCGCGGCGCAGTATCCGGACATCGAGTTCAACGAGATGATCGTCGACAACACCTGCATGCAGCTGGTGATGTGGCCCGAGCAGTTCGACGTGATCGTCACCACCAACCTGTTCGGCGACATCATTTCCGACCTGTGCGCCGGTCTGGTCGGTGGCCTGGGCCTGGCGCCGGGCGCCAACATCGGCAAGGACGCGGCGATCTTCGAAGCCGTGCACGGCACCGCACCGGATATCGCCGGTCAGGGTCTGGCCAATCCGGTGTCGCTGATGCTGGGTGCCGCGCAGATGCTCGGCCACTTGAACATGGAGCAGGACGCCCAGCGTCTGCGCCACGCCATCGTGGCGGCGATGGAAGCGCGCGACAGCCTGACCCGTGACCTGGGCGGCAGTGGTTCCACGATGGACTTTGCCCGCGCGATCGCGCGCCGCGTCACCGCCTGACGCCTGATGTGTTCACCGGCGTGGCGCGCATGCCACGCCGGTCATCTTTTCACGTCGTTGCCGCTGTTCAGCGGCCTTGCCAGCCGTGGCCCAGTACCGAAATCCGGCTGGCGCCGGGCAGGGTGGCGTGCTTCAGTGCGCCGAACACGTAATCGCCGGCCGCCTCGCACGCGCTTTTGATGTCATGGCCCAGGGCCAGATTCGCGGCGATCGCGGCCGACAGCGTGCAGCCGGTGCCATGGCCATCCACGTCCAGACGCGGCCGGGTGAAGCTGTGCAACTGCGCCCCATCCAGCAGCACGTCGACCACATCGTCCGTGGGCCGATGGCCGCCCTTCATCAGCACCGCCATGGCGTCATGCGTGCGCAGTTCGTGCGCCGCCTGCTGCATCTGTTCCAGTGACTGGATCGGATGGCCGACCAGCAACTCGGCTTCGTGCAGGTTCGGGGTCAGCACCCGGGTCAATGGAAAAAGCCGCTCGCGGATCGCGCGGATCGCGTCCGCTTCCAGCAGGCGCGCGCCGGAGGTGGCGACCATCACCGGGTCCAGCACCAGGTTGCGCACCTCGTGGGCGATCAGCGCGTCGGCCACCGTTTCGACGACCTGGGCATTGGCCAGCATGCCGAGCTTGACCGCGCCGATGCGGAAGTCGTCGAACAGCACGTCGATCTGGGCACGCAGGAAATCCAGCGGCGGCACATGCACCGCACTGACACCACAGGTGTTCTGCGCAGTCAGCGCCGCGATCGCGGTCAGGCCGTGCACGCGGTGCGCGGCGAAGGTCTTCAGATCGGCCTGGATGCCGGCACCGCCGCCGGAGTCGGAGCCGGCGATGCTCAGTACCGAAACGGGGCGAAAATCAGTGGGGTGTTGTTCCATTGCAACAGTCCAGCAGCAGAATGTGGCTAAAAAGTCCGGCCCGGTTCGGGAAACGGCTTGAAAGCGTGATTTGTCGCGTTGACGCGGTGTTGTTTGTTCACCATACTTGCGCCCGACATGGCTTCCATCCATCCATGAACACGATTCCGGTTCCTTCCCCGCTCAAGCGTACCGCCCTGGCTCTGGCCTGTGGCACGGTGTTTCTTGTCGCCCAGCCGGCGCTGGCCGCCGGTTCCGGTGCTGAAGCCTGGCGCGACTACGCGCGGCGCAGCATGATGCCCGATTATGCGTGGAACGATGCACCATCGGCGCAGAGCCTGGCGCCGACGCTGCGCGATGCGGTCCTGGGCGCGCAGCGGCAATCGCTGACGATGTGGCTTTCCGCTGATGCCGCCAGCTCGGTCCAACGCAGCCTGACGTTGTCATTCGGTGGCGCCGCCGGCCTGCACGCGCCCCTTGCCGCACCCGCCACGGTGGCACAGCCACTGGATCTGGATGCCCGCGTTTCGCCGCTGCACAGCCGCTTCCTGGACGCCACCTTCGAGCAGGACTTCGGCCGCAGCAGCCGCTTCAGCGTCTCGGCGCTGGTGGCCAGCCAGTATTTCGCCACGCCGGGCTTCGGCCTGTTGCAGGGCATGATGTCCGAACCGGCACTGCAGCGGATCCACGATGTGCGGCCGGGCTATTCCGAGTCCAGCCACGGCCAGGGCATGGGCGCCAGCGTGTACCAGTCACTGGGACAGGATCTGGCCTGGCGTCTGGCGGCGCAATCCAGGCTGGACATGGGTACGTTCGAATCGGTGCGCGGCATCCACGCCGAACCAGGCGACTTCGATCTGCCCGGCCGGGTCGGTGCGCAACTGGAATGGAACGCATCGGCCAATACCGTCCTCGCCGCCGGTGTGGAACGGGTCTTCTACAGCGACATCACCCCGTTCACCAGTCCGGCGCTGCCGGCCCGCCTGCTGTCGCTGATGGCCGATGGCCATGCGCCGGCGTTCGAATGGCGCGATCTGACCGTCTATTCGCTGGAAGGCCGGGTTTCACACGGCACCGCCGGACAGTGGGTGCTGCGCTACACCACCCGCCAGCAGCCTTCACCCAGCGCCGACCTGTACCGCCGGGCACTGGACAGCGAATACACCAATCGCAACTTCGTGCTGGGCTATCGTCATGGCCTCGGGCAGTGGGGACAGGTCGCGGTGATGGCCAGCTATGCGCCGTCGATGGCCTTTCTAGGCGCCGGTCCGGTGTTTTCACCGGCCAGCACCTATGCGCGCGGCGCGCGGGCCGAAGTCGAAGCCCGCTGGGTGCTGCCGTTCTGACAGCGACCTGATGCGCCGCCCCGCAGCGTGAGGCGGCAGCAGGATTCCGTTGACGGTTTTCAGTCGCGGCCGGCCGGCAGCGTGCTTCCAGCTGCTTGCGGATGTGCATCCGGGGTGTGTCCAGTCGTGTCGGCGCAGCGTGACGCAGTCCTTCCCTTGCGCCTTGCAGGCGGTGCTATCGTCCCCATCTAGGGGCGATACGGCAGTCTCCGCTGCCGCCCTGTGACATGGAGAGTTTTGATGTCCGATATCCCGTTGACCGAGCCTTCCGAACTGCCGGTGCTGCCCCTGCGCGATGTGGTGGTCTATCCGCATATGGTGATCCCGCTGTTCGTCGGGCGGGAAAAGTCGATGCGTGCGCTGGATGTGGCGATGGAACGCGACAAGCGCATCCTGCTGGTGGCCCAGACCAGTCCCGAAGTGGACGACCCCGGTGCCGCCGACCTGTACCAGATGGGTACCGTGGCGCAGGTGTTGCAATTACTGAAGCTGCCCGATGGCACCGTCAAGGTGCTGGTCGAGGGCATCAGCCGCGCGCGCGTGGCTGATTGTGCCGAGCGTGAAGGTGCGCTGTCGGCCACCGCGATGCCGGTCCAGTCCACCAGCGAGCGCGAAGAGCGCGAACTGGAAGTGACGCTGCGTTCACTGCTGTCGCTGTTCGAGCAGTACGTCAAGATGAACCGCAAGATTCCGCCCGAGCTGCTGTCCACGCTGGGCGGTATCGACGACCCCAGCCGCCTGGCCGACACCATCGCCGCGCATCTGGCGATCCGCCTGTCGGACAAGCAGACCCTGCTGGAAAACCTCGAAGTCGGCGCCCGTCTGGAGCAGCTGATCGGCTTCGTCGATGGTGAAATCGATGTGCAGCAGCTGGAAAAGCGCATCCGCGGCCGGGTCAAGTCGCAGATGGAGAAGAGCCAGCGCGAGTACTACCTCAACGAACAGATGAAGGCGATCCAGAAGGAACTGGGCGATCTGGACGAACAGCCCAACGAACAGGAAGACCTGGCCCGCAAGATCGCCGAAGCCAAGATGCCCAAGGCGGTCGAAACCAAGGCCAAGGCCGAACTCAACAAGCTCAAGCAGATGTCGCCGATGTCGGCTGAAGCCACCGTGGTGCGCAACTACATTGACTGGCTGGTCGGGGTGCCGTGGAGCAAGCGCAGCAAGGTGCGGCGTGACCTCAAGCAGGCCCAGGATGTGCTTGATGCGGATCATTACGGCCTGGAAAAGGTCAAGGAACGCATCCTCGAATACCTCGCGGTGCAGGCCCGCGTGCGCCAGATGAAAGGCCCGATCCTGTGCCTGGTCGGCCCGCCGGGCGTGGGCAAGACCTCGCTTGGCCAATCGATCGCCAAGGCCACCAACCGCAAGTTCGTGCGCATGAGCCTGGGTGGCGTCCGCGACGAGGCCGAAATCCGTGGCCACCGCCGCACCTATATCGGTTCGATGCCCGGCCGTCTGGTGCAGAACCTGAGCAAGGCCGGCACCCGCAATCCGCTGTTCGTGCTCGATGAAATCGACAAGATGAGCAACGACTTCCGTGGCGATCCGGCCGCCGCGCTGCTGGAAGTGCTGGATCCGGCGCAGAACCACAATTTCAACGACCATTACCTGGAGGTCGATCTGGACCTGTCCGAGGTGATGTTCGTGGCCACCGCCAACTCGCTCAACATCCCCGGCCCGCTGCTGGACCGCATGGAAGTGATCCGCATCCCCGGCTACACCGAGGACGAGAAGATCGCGATCGCCACCAACTACCTGCTGCCCAAGCAGATCAAGGGCAACGGGCTCAAGCCCGAGGAAATCAATGTCGGGGTCGAGGCGATCCGCGAAATCGTGCGCTACTACACGCGCGAATCCGGGGTACGCGGGCTGGAGCGGGAAATCTCCAAGATCTGCCGCAAGGTCGTCACCGAAATCGCACTGGCCGGGCCGAAGCCGGTGCGCAAGGGACGCCGCAAGGAGACCGGCATCCGCATCACGCCGGCCAACATCGACACCTATCTGGGCGTGCGCCGTTACGACTTCGGTCGTGCCGAAGAGCAGGCCGAAGTCGGTCTGGTCACCGGCCTGGCCTGGACCGAAGTCGGCGGTGATCTGCTGCAGATCGAAGCCAGCCTCATGCCGGGCAAGGGCGGTCTGCTGCACACAGGTCAGTTGGGCGACGTGATGCAGGAATCGGTCAAGGCTGCACTGACCGTGGTGCGTTCGCGCGCCGAGCGCCTCGGTCTTGATCCGGAGTTTCACCAGAAGCACGACATCCATGTGCACGTGCCCGAAGGCGCCACGCCCAAGGACGGCCCCAGTGCCGGTATCGCGATGTGCACCGCACTGGTATCGGCGCTGAGCCGCGTGCCGGTGAAGGCCGATGTGGCGATGACCGGTGAAATCACCCTGCGCGGTCGCGTGCTTCCGATCGGCGGGCTGAAGGAAAAGCTGCTGGCGGCGCTGCGTGGTGGCATCCAGACCGTGCTTATCCCGCAGGAGAACGAGAAGGATCTGGCCGACATTCCGAAGAACGTTACCGCCGGCCTCAAGATCATCCCGGTGCGGTGGATCGACGAGGTGCTGGACCTGGCCCTGACCCAGCCGCTGCTGCCCAAACTGCACGGCCAGGGTGTGGCGACGGTGGAGAATGTTTCCGGCAAGACCGGCCCGGTACCGTCACGGGCACATTGATACGCGGATCCGATTGACGCGGCAAGGCAACTGTGCATTGCCGCGTTATCGGCTCAAAACCGCATGGCACAAGGAAAATCGTATTGCGTGGTGCCCGGGTCGCTGGTATAAATCCAGCCCACCCGGGAGTTGGTGCAGGATGCACACCACGGTGGGATTGGTTGCTGCGCCCGCGCTCACGTCGAGGCTGCACGTTGCCGACACAACACAAACTGCGAAAACCTGAATTCGTACACTGGAGTGACAAATCAAATGAACAAGGCTGACTTTGTAAACGCCGTGGCTGCCGAGGCCGAGCTCTCCAAGACCGACGCCGCCAATGCGGTCGACGCCATCATCGAAGTCGTGAAGAAGGCCCTGAAGAAGGGCGACAGCGTGTCGCTGGTCGGCTTTGGCACCTTCGAAGTGCGCAAGCGCGCCGCCCGTACCGGCCGCAATCCGCGCACCGGCGAGACCATCAAGATCAAGGCATCGAAGATTCCTTCGTTCAAGGCTGGCAAAGCTCTGAAAGATGCTGTAAACTGAGCGTCTTCGCAGGGTGCTTAGCTCAGCGGTAGAGCGTCGCCCTTACAAGGCGAGGGTCGGGGGTTCGAAACCCTCAGCACCCACCAAAGCACCATGCAGCGTCAAAGCGCGGAGTGGTAGTTCAGTCGGTTAGAATACCGGCCTGTCACGCCGGGGGTCGCGGGTTCGAGTCCCGTCCACTCCGCCACTATGCCGAGGGCGCCTGATAGCAGGCGCCCTCTTTTTTTGTCCGACGCGGTCGTGCCGCCGGGTGCGGTGCGTCCCCATATGCGAGCGATGGTTCCGCCCGATGTTGCAGATTCTTCGTGAAAAGACTACAGGCTGGGTTGCGATTGCGGTCCTGCTGGTCCTGGCCGTCCCGTTCGCCTTCTTCGGCGTCGAGAACTACTTCCAACAGCGGGTGCCGACCTATGTGGCCAAGGTCAACGACACCGAAATCAGCCAGGATCAGTTCCGCGAACGTTTCGAGGACTACCGCAGCCGCATGCGGCAGATGCTCGGCGAACGCTACGACGCCCGCGAATTCGATACCCCGATCGTCAAACGTCAGGTGCTGGAAAGCCTGATTGACGAGCAGGTGCTGCGCCAGGCCGCGCACAAGTACGGGCTGGTGGTGTCGCCGACCATGCTGCAGCAGGAAATCGCCGGGATTGATGCTTTCCACGTCAACGGCCAGTTCAGTCCCGACCAGTACCGCATGGTGCTGGCCGGTGCCGGCATGTCCCCGCGCATCTTTGAACAGCGCATGGCGCAGGACCTGGTCACCCGTGCCCTGCCGCGCAGCATCAGCGCCAGCAGCATCGTCACCGATGCCTATGTCGATCGCTTCCTGGCCCTGCGCGACCAGACCCGCAGCTTCGACTACCTCCTGCTGCCGGCACCCGATGCTGAAGCCATCGGCGAGATCAGCGAAGCCGATCTGGCCGCCTACCACGAGAGCCACACCGACCAGTACCAGAGCCAGGAAACCGTATCGATTGAATACGTCGAACTGGACGTCAGCAAGCTGGAGCTTGATGAAAGCGTCGATGAGCTGACGCTGCGCGAACGCTACGAACAGAACAAGCACCGCTATATCGAACCCGAGCAGCGCCTGGCTTCGCACATTCTGATCCAGACCGATGCCAATGCCGACGCCGCCGCACAGCAGGAAGCGCAGGCGCGTGCCGCCGAACTGGTGCAACAGGCGCGTGCCGAAGGCGCGGATTTCGCGGAATTGGCGCGCACCAGCTCCGATGACCCCGGCTCCAAGGCCATCGGCGGTGACCTGGGCTGGATCGAGCAGGGCGTGACCGAGCCGGCCTTCGAAGAGGCGCTGTTCGCGATGCAGCCCGGCATCAGCGACCCGGTCAAGGGCAGCGATGGCTGGCACGTGATCTGGTTGCGCGAGGTGCGCGAATCCAGCGGCAAGGCATTCGAGGATGTGAAGACCGAGTTGGAAAAGGAATACCTGGAGTCCGAGCGCGAGCGCGCTTTCAGTGAGCGTTCCGGGCAACTGGTCGAAGCGATTTACCGTGATCCGACCACGCTGGACACTGCCGCCGCCGAACTGGGCTTGACGGTGCAGAAGGCCGGTCCGTTTACCCGGGCAGGTGGTGCCGGTATTGCCGCCAATCCGGATGTGCTGCGTGCGATGTTCTCCGACAGCGTCATGCGGGAAGGGCTGGTCAGCGATCTGATCGAACTTTCACCCAGCCACGGCCTGGTGTTGCGCGTCACCGAGCATTCGCCGGCCGCGACCCGTCCGCTGGACGAAGTGCGTCATCTGGTCGAAGCCGCGGTGCGTGAGCAGCGTCTGGATGAACTGGGCGCTGCGGCGCTGGACAAGGCACGCGAGCAGGTCACCTCGCTGGAATCGTTGCGTGAATACGCGCAGGCCAACGAACTGGAAATCCAGAGCGCGGAAGGCGTCGGGCGCAATGCCGCCACGGTGGATCCGGTGATCAATGCCGCAGCGTTCAAGCTGGCGCATCCGGAAGCCGGCAGCAGTGTCATCGGCGATGCCGCGCTGGCCGGTGGTGTCAATGCACTGATTGCACTGACGGAGGTCACCGACGGTGACGTGTCCACGGTCGAAGCCGGTACCCGCGACATGCTCAAGCAGCAGCTTGCGCAGTCGATCGGCACGCTGGAGGCCAGCGAACTGGTCAAGGCGCTGCGCCGCGAGGCGGAGATCCAGGTGGTCGAGTCGCGTCTGTAAGCAGCGCGGCCGTCAGTCACCGCGCACCGCGCGGAACTCCGGTTCCAGAAAACGCAAAACCCGGCAGCTGCCGGGTTTTTGCTTTTTCAGCTTCGGGAAAAGCGCGACGGCAGCCTGGATGGTGGCCGCCGCACCGGGCGGATCAGTCCAGCCCGGTCATGCCCAGGATGTTGTAACCGCAATCGACATAGGTGATTTCACCGGTCACACCGGCGGCAAGATCCGAACACAGGAAGGCGCCGACATTGCCGACATCCTCGATCGTGACGTTTCGGCGCAGCGGCGCCTGATCCGCCACATGGGTCAGCATCTTGCGCAGATTGCCCACGCCCGAGGCGGCCAGGGTTTTGATCGGGCCGGCCGAAACCGCGTTGACGCGGGTGCCTTCCGGGCCCAGGTTCATCGCCAGATAGCGCACCGAGGCTTCCAGCGCAGCCTTGGCCACGCCCATCACGTTGTAGTTCGGCAGTGCACGCTCGGAACCCAGATAGGTCAGCGTCAGGATGCTGCCGTTGCGGCCCTGCATCATCGGGCGCGCAGCCTTGGCCAGTGCTGCCAGGCTGTAGGCGGAAATATCCAGCGCGATACCGAAACTCTCGCGTGTGAGATTGTCGACGAAGCCGCCGTCCAGGGTTTCACGCGGTGCGAAGCCGACCGAGTGCACCAGGATGTCGAAGCCGTCCCAGTGCTGGCCGAGCTGTTCGAACAGCGTTTCGATCTGCGCATCATCGGCCACGTCCAGCGGCAGCACGAGCTTGGAGCCGTACTCGGCCGCAGCCTCTTCCACGCGCGACTTGAGCTTGTCGTTCTGGTAGGTGAAAGCCAGTTCGGCGCCTTCGCGGCGCATGGCCTCGGCGATGCCGTTGGCGATCGAGCGCTGGCTGGCGATGCCGACGATCAGCGCGCGTTTACCGGCAAGAAATCCCATGAAGCGTACTCCTGAAAATGTGGACGGAGGGGTGTCCGTCCGGGTGGATGGATGCATTTGCGCGGCAGCCTGGAGACTGCGGCGCAAAAGTGCGGAAACCGGGGTGGCAAGTGTGACGCCTGCGCCGTCAGGGTGCCAGCTTCAGGCGCTGGCCGGGGCGCAGGATCGAGCGCCCATCCAGGCCATTGAGCGACATCAGCGTGGCCAGCCGGATGCCGTGGCGGCGTGCGATCGCACCCAGCGTATCGCCACTGCGCACCACATAATTTCCACTCGCGCTTGCAGGCGAGGCGGGTGCGGGCGCAGGCGGCAGCTCGAACTGCTCGAAGCGCGGGCTCAGCGATTCGGGCAGCAGCAAGTGGCGTGGTGCGTTGCGCGTGATGTAGCCGTCACGAAAGCCCGGATTCAACCATTCCAGCAGGCCCGGTGGCAGCTCGCGGTCGCGTGCGATCGCCGCCAGGCTGGATTGACCGGCGGGCAACTGGATGCGCACCAGCGGATCGACCCGGGTGTCGTCAGGCAGCGTCAGATCGAAGCGTTCCGGCTGCGCCAGCAGGCAGGCCAGCGCCTTCATCTTGGCCACATGCGCATAGCTGGAGGCCGGCAGACCCGCAGGCAGGCGCGCATCGGCGGAAAAGCGTACGTCCGGCTGGTTTTCCAACTGCTTCTTCAGGCGGTAGGGGCCGGCGTTGAAGCCCAGCACGGCCAGCTTCCAGTCGCCGAACTGGTTCTGCATATCGCCCAGATAGCGCAGCGCGGCGTCGGTGGAAGCCAACGGATCCAGGCGGCCGTCGAACGCCGGGCTGAGTGGCAGGTCGAAATGCTCCGCAGTGGAGCGGCCGAACTGCCACAGGCCCAGGTGATCGCCGGCACCGCGCGCATCCGGGCGGTAGCCGCTTTCCACGATCGGCAGCAAGGCGTATTCGCCGGGCAGGCGGTAGCGGTCCAGTTCGTCCAGCGCCAGGCCGATCAGAGGCAGGGCCTGTTCGATTTGCTGAGCGAAACCGCGTGGCGAGCGCGCATAGATGTCCTGCCATCGGTGTACCAGTGGATCGGCCACGCAGGGCGGGTCGACCAGACGCTCGCGCAGACGTTGCAGCACTTCCGCACCGGTGCGTGGCGATGCCGGTTCAGGCAGCAGGAATGTCGGCGGCGGTGGCTCGGCGGCCTTGGCTGTGCTGGCTGAAACCGGGGGTTGAACCTCGGGAGCCGCAGGCGCGTCGATGTCCTGTGCCGGGCGCGGTGGTGTCATCTGGCAGGCCGCCAGCGCAAGGCACAGCAGCAGCATCGGCAGCGAACGCAGGCGCATCATGCGGCGCGGAATCCGTCCTTCCAGGCCCGCAATGCAGCGAAGGTGGCCACTTCATCGTCCGGATCGCTGCCACAATGACGCGCCACCGCGTGCGCCACGCTGGTCTGATCGCAGCGCAGGAAGGGATTGGTCGCCCGCTCGCTGGCGATGGAGACAGGCAGCGTCGGTTGGCCTTGTCCGCGTGCCGCACGGGCCTGCGCCAGCCGCTCGACCAGTGCCGGGTTGCCCGGTTCCACCACCTGCGCGAAAGCCGCATTGGCCAGCGTGTATTCGTGCCCGCAATAGATCTGGGTGTCATCCGGTAGTGCCGCCAGACGTTGCAGCGAGGCCAGCATCTGCGCCGGTGTGCCTTCGAACAGGCGTCCGCAGCCCAGGCTGAACAGGGTATCGCCGGTGAACGCCACGCCATGCCCGACATAGGCCACATGGCTGAGGGTGTGGCCGGGCAGATGCATCGTGGAAAACGTCAGGCCGGCGTCGGGCAGCTCAATCGCATCACCCTCGGCCACGCGGACATCGGCGCAGCTGATGCGCGCATCGTCCGGGGCGTAGACCGGGATGCCGAAATGTTCGGCCAGCTCGGCTGCACCGCCGATGTGGTCGGGATGGTGGTGGGTCAGCAGGATTGCGCAGGGCGACAGGCCGCTGTCCTGTCGGGCCAGCACCGGCGCGGCTTCGCCCGGATCGACAATCACGCTGCGGCCGTTGCTTCCGGTCATCAGCCAGATGTAGTTGTCGTTCAGCGCCGGCAGGGCAACAAGTTGGAACATGGGGCGGGTAGACTTCGCGATTGTTTCTGGATGTGCGTGCACGATGCCGGCAGCTCCCACATCGCGTCAACCTGAAAGCCCGCCGTCATGGTTCGACAGCGGGCGCGGCAGTGCGATGCTCAACGCCGAACACGCGCTGCTGATGCCGATGATCGTGCGCGCCACCGGCAGCAACAGTTGTCTGGTGCTGCCCAGCGCCGCCGCGGCCGAGTGCGCGCCGGCCACGCTGATGCGCAACGAGGTGCGGATGTGGTGCGATGCGCGTGGCTGGCATCGTGCCGGCCGGGAGGAGGGAGTGGACAGCCCGTTGCCGCTGGCGCGCAGCATTGATCTGTTGCTGGCCAGCCATGTGCTGTCGGCGTCGGAGGATGCGGCGCTGCGGATGAGCGAAATCGCGCGTCTGATGGTGCCGGGCGGGGTCGTGCTGATCGTTGAGTTCAGTCCGTACTCGCCGTATCGCTGGCATTGGCACGGACATGTTCCGGCACCGTTGCCATTGTCGCGCTGTACCGAGCTGGCCGCTGCCGCCGGGCTTGAAGTGACGGCCACTTACGCGCTCAGCCCCGGCATTTCGCAGCAGCGCCCCGGCTTGCTGGCGCGGCGTGGCTGGCGACCAATGTCGTGGTTGCCGCTGCCGGCCTACGTGGTGCGTGCCAGAAAGCATGCAGCGGGTCTTACCCCGGTCGGCCCGATCGTGCCGGTCGGCTTTTCATTGGAGTATCCACAGGCATGAAAAACGAATCGGACCTTTCCACGCAGCAGGCAGCAGCGACGGAGCAGGTTCTGATCCACACCGACGGCGCCTGTCTGGGCAATCCCGGCCCCGGCGGCTGGGGCGCGCTGTTGCAGTTTCGCGGGCGCGAGCGTGAACTGTCCGGCGGCGAGCCGGATACCACCAACAACCGCATGGAGCTGATGGCCGCGATCATGGCGCTGGAGGCGTTGAGCCGTCCCTGCCAGGTGCGCCTGCGCACCGATTCGCAGTATGTGCGCCAGGGCATCACCGAATGGATGCCGCGCTGGATCGCGCGCGGTTGGCGTACCTCCGGTGGCGGTCAGGTCAAGAACCAGGATCTGTGGCAGCGCCTGCAGCAGGCTGCCGCCGCGCACACGATCCAGTGGGAATGGGTCCGCGGCCATGCCGGTGATCCGGGCAACGAGCATGTGGATGGACTGGCGCGCACCGCCGCCGAGGCGATGCGCGCGCGGCCGCCGCTGGCGGCATCATGAGACAACAGGATTCGGCCGTGTCGGTCGGGTGCGCAGCGACGCAGGTGAAGCAATGAGACAGATAGTTCTGGATACCGAAACCACCGGCCTGGAAGTGAAGGCCGGCAACCGGGTGATCGAAATCGGCTGCGTCGAACTGCTCGAACGCCGCCCCAGCGGGCGTAACTTCCACCGCTATCTGAATCCGGACCGCGACAGCGAGCCTGGCGCGCTGCGGGTGCACGGGCTGACCACCGAATTCCTGTCCGAACAGCCCCGTTTCGACGAGGTGGTGGACGAATTCCTGGATTTCATCGATGGCGCGGAACTGGTGATCCACAACGCGCCCTTCGACCTGGCCTTCCTCGATGCCGAACTGGAGCGCTGTACACCCGGCCGTGGCCGCACTCTGGATCACGCTGCCGGCGTGGTCGATACCCTGGTGATGGCGCGTGAAATGTTCCCGGGCCAGCGTGTGACGCTGGATGCGCTGTGCCGGCGCTTCGACGTGGACGCCAGCCACCGCGAATTGCACGGCGCGCTGCTGGACGCCGGCCTGCTGCTGGATGTCTATCTGGCGCTGACTTCGGGCCAGTACGACCTGGCGCTGGGCAGCAACGAACCCGATCTCTCGCAGCGCGTGGTGCGCAGCCTTGACGTGGCAGCCTTGCAGGTGCGCGTGGTGCAGGCCAGCAGCGCTGAACAGGCCTTGCACGACGCGCGTCTGGCAGCGCTGGAAAAGGCCTCCGGCGTGCGGCTGTGGCCAGGCACGGCGGCCGGTTGAGGCGCAGGCCGGTATGCTCCGCAGCAGCAAAAAACCGACCGAACAGGTCCCCGGCTACCGCATCCTGCGGCATCTGGGTGAAGGCGCCACCGGCGCTGTCTATCACGCGATCCAGGACGGCACCGATCGCGAAGTGGCGCTGAAGCTGTTCCAGCTACCCGACAGCCCGGACGATCCGGGTTTCCGCGACGAGGTCGAGCACGAACGCCGTATCGCCGCCATGCTGCGCCACCGCAACCTGGCGCGCCTGCATGCCGCCGGCGAGCACGGTGGACGCCACTGGCTGGCATGGGAATACCTTTCCGGCGACACGCTGTCAGCCCGCATCGCGCGCGGCATGGCGCCGGCGGCGGTGCTGGATGTGTTGCGCGACGTGGTCCGCGGCCTGGCACACGCGCATGAGCGCGGCATCGTGCACGGCGATGTGAAGCCGGGAAACATCCTGTTTCGTGCCTCGAATGAAGCCGTACTGGTGGATTTCGGTGTCGCCGGCGTCGGCCGCCCCGGAGATGGCCGGGCGCTGGTCCACGGCGGCACGCCCGATTACATGAGCCCGGAACAGGCCGGCGGCGAAGCGATCGACGCACGTTCGGATTACTACAGCCTGGGCGTGGTGCTGCACGAAATGCTGACCGGGCGGCTGCCGTTCCCGTCCGAACCGCAGGAATCGGTTGCACGGCGTGACCGCCAGCCACCGGCCCTGCCACCGCAGCGGCAATGGTTGCAGCCGCTGCTGGATGCGCTGCTGGCGCCGGAGCCGCAGGACCGGCCCGGCAGTGCTGCGGAACTGCTGGAACTGCTGGCCTCGCTGTGCGCCGCCGCACCGGAAGCGGCTGGCATCGGCCAGCGTGCCGGGCGCAGCGAAATCGCCGATGCACCGCTCACCATTCGCGGCCTGCCGCAAACCCGCCGCAGCTGGCGGCGTCCGCTGGTGTTCGCGGCGCTGGCCGTGCTGCTGCTCGTGCTGGTGGTGATGCTGATCCGCTGAGGCGCAAGCCTGACCGGTTTCTTCGCAGTGATATGTGCCGGTTCAGGCACTTGCTGAGTCGGTCGCGCCATCTGGCAGCGGCGCACCCTGCGCATCGAACAGCGCCCGTTGCGCGGTGAACAGGTCGGCCTCGACGAATCCACCCAGGCCCACACCCGCGAGCCGGTAGTGCGTGCTGTCCGGCAACTCGACCCGCTCGTGCAGCGCCCACGCGATCGCGGCCAGATCCTGCGCGCTGGCCGGTGGCAAAGGCAGCGTCTGACTGCGGGTCAGGATGCGGAAGTTCGCGGTCTTGAGCTTCAGCACCACGGTGCGCGCGATGCGGCCCGGCTCGCGCCGGCGTTCGGCCAGATAACCGGCCCAGGTCTTGTGCGCCAGTTGCCGCACCGCTGGCCCGAGTTCGGCCAGCGGCAGATCCTGCGCGAAGGTGTCTTCCGAGGAAATCTGCAAGGTCGGGCGGCGCGGCTGCACCGGCTGCTCGTCGATGCCGTGCGCCAGCTCGTGCAGGCGCCGGCCCCAGCGCCCGAACAGCTGTTCCAGCCGTGCCGCCTCCAGCTCGCGCAACTGGCCCACGGTTTCCACGCCCAGCGCGGACAGGCGCGAACGCATCACCTTGCCCACGCCCGGCAGCTTTCCTGTCGGCAACGGCGCGAGGAATACATCGACCATCGAGGGCCGGATCACGAACAGCCCATCGGGCTTGTTCCAGTCCGAGGCGATCTTGGCCAGGAACTTGTTCGGCGCCACGCCGGCCGATGCGGTCAGCCCGGTTTCCTCGCGGATCGCCTGCCGGATCGCCTCGGCCGTGGCGGTGGCCGAGGGCAGGGCGGTGAAGCTGCGAGTCACGTCCAGATAAGCCTCGTCCAGCGACAGCGGCTCGATCAGATCGGTATGCCGCGCGAAGATCGCGCGTACCTGGCGCGAGACCGTCTTGTAGCGCGGGAAATCCGGCGGCACGAACACCGCCTGCGGGCACAGCCGCTCGGCGGTCATCGCCGGCATCGCCGAACGTACCCCGAAACGCCGCGCCTCGTAACTGGCCGCACACACCACCGAACGCGCCCCGCGCCACGCCACCACCACCGGCCGGCCGCGCAATTCCGGCGCATCGCGCTGCTCCACGGAGGCGTAGAACGCATCCATGTCCACATGCAGGATCTTTCGTGGCGCGGCGGGCATTGCTTCGGATCGGAACAGGGCTGCGTCATGGTAGCCGGGCGGCATTGCAAGCGGCATGAAGCCCCTTGCACGAGCCGTGCAGCCTGCACGGATCCCACAGGTGAATGGTTGGCAAAATGTTGATTTCAAAGGGAGTATGGGGTTGGCACGGAATGTGGAACAACATCCCCGGCTTCAGAGCGAAGCTGATCCATTCATCCCCAAGGAGTAGACCATGAACATCAAGATCACCCGCCCGCTGACTGCCGCCTTTCTCGGTACCGCCCTGGTGTTCTCGGCCGGTGCCTTCGCCAACGACCCGCCGCAGCAGCGTGATTCGCTCGAATCCGAACAGCCCGGCACCGACACATGGATCACCACCAAGGTGAAGGCCGACCTGCTCGTGACCGACGGCGTGGAAGGCACCAAGATCAACGTCTCCACCACCAATGGCGTGGTGACGCTGGCCGGCGTGCTGGATGACGCCACCCAGGTGAACAAGGCCATCGAAGTGGCACGCGGCATTGAAGGCGTCGTCAGCGTCGACAGCCGCGCCCTGACCAGCCGTTGAGGTGACGACATGAACGAAGACATCTTCCAGGGCAAATGGAAACAGCTCTCCGGCAAGGTCAAGGCCCAATGGGGCCGGCTGACCGACGATGACCTCAGCGTGGCCGAGGGCAACCGCAAATACCTCGTCGGCAAGGTGCAGGAACGCTACGGCGTAGCCAAGGACGAAGCCGAAGAACAGGTCCGCAGCTTCGAGCGCAATCTGCACTGACGCTGGCCACATCGCGAAGCGGGAGCATGCACCGCACCTCCCGCCTTCGCAGCAGCAAAACAACACGATTCAGCCCTGCAACAGGAAAAACGCGGCTTTGGCCGCGTTTTTCTTTTTCTTCCTGATTGACGCAATCACTCAGCCGGCCTTTTCCTTCGCCCTCCGGGAGAAGAGCCTGCCCCGGACTTCACCGGGCAACTTGCCAAGCTGGACGCACAGGCGCACGAGCGAGCGCGATCAGGCGCTGCGATGCGCGCCAACCCCGCAATGCCGATGCCGGTTTTCGTACATGGCAGCGCCCATGGGGTTCGTGTCGAGTGGTCAAGCAGTCGCTAACCGATTCACATTTCAAGGCGCTGGTCACCGCCGCTCCGGAAGGCGGGATGATCTGCGGCATGGCCTTGTCGTTCTGGGACACCTATTTGTGGGTAGAGCCGCCTTCGGCTCTCGCGGCGGATATCACGCCTGCATAGTCATCAACACACATTTTCCAGCACCACGCCGATGGCTTCATCGTGGATGGTGGCGATGGCGTGGGTGATGACGGGGGTGGGTATGTCGGCGGAGAAGCCGAGGCGGAAGTGGACTTCGCCGGCGGGGGTGCGGGAGGAGTGGATCGAGTCGATGCTGATGCCGTGGCGTTCGAAGGCGTGCAGCAGGCGGCGCAGTGATCCGGGCTGGTCCTGCGGCAGGTGGATCGAAATGCTGCGTTCGCCGGCCAGATCGGCGAGCAGGTAGCCGACGCGTTCGAAGCTGTAGTTTCCGGCGGCGACGGCCGTTTCTCCGAGGGTTTCTCGGGCGGCGTCGATAAATTGCTGGCGAAAGGCGGCGCGGCCGGTGTCGTCGTTGCGTTCCACGCTGGACTTAAGTTTGGCCAGTTGGGTTTGCAGCCGTTCCAGCATCGGGATCACGTGCGGGTTGCCGAACTGGATGTCTTCGTAGATCGCCGGGTTCATCGCAAGAATTCGCGAAAGGATCGCGCTGTCCAGTTCGAACGAGACCGAGCGGAACGGCAGCAGGGCATCCAGGCCGCCGAGTTCTTCGGCGTATTCGCGCAGCACGCCGCCCTGGGCCAGGTGCGTGGCGTGCACCATCGCCTGCACCAGCGCCATGATGCGGTCGTGGCGCTCGGGCGTGCTGGCCACGCATTGGGCTTGCAGAGCAGTGAGGAATTGTCCGAACCAGCCGCGCCAGTGCTGCAGCCGGGCTTCGCAGACCACCAGTACGCGGCCTTTCAGGGTTGGTGCCTTCGGTGCAGCGGTCATCGGATGCAGGCCGACGACTTCGGCCTGTGAGTGCAGCATCGCGGCCACCGGCCCGTTTTTGACCGAGGTGATGTCGAGCCAGAGCTGGTGTTTTTCGCGTCCGGCGGCGCGTTCGATGTAGTCGGTGATGATCGCCGTGGTGTGGCGGATCGGGGTGCAGAACAGCAGCACCTGGCAGTGTTCGATCATGGCTTCCGGCGTTTGTGTGCCGGTGTGGCCGGGATCGGTGCCGAATACCTCCAGTCCCATGCGCTGCTCGAAGAAGCGGCGCAGCCAGCGGCCATAGGCGCCTTCGCTGCCGACCAGTCCGATGCGGGGGCGGTTCTGCCCGGTGCTCATGGTGATGCCTGTGCAGTGTTGCGGATGGTGTCCAGCAGTTCACGCAGCGCGGTGAGCTGCTCAGTCGGGGCGTCCGGCATGGCCTGCAGCCGGGCCAGCGCATCCTCGGCATGGACGAGTGCGGCTTCGGTGTTGCCCAGCGCCAGTTCCTGCCGGGCCAGGCCTTCAAGCAGTGCCGCAATCTGCGGGTGGGCGTCGCCGAACGTGGTGCGGGCGCTGGTCAGCACGGCCTGGTATTCGTCGCGTGCCTGTTCGTTGCGGCCGGTATCGGCGAGCCAGTTGGCGCGGACCCGGCGCATCGTGATGGAGTTGGCCGCGTCCGGGCCCTGACGTTCAAGTTGTGCGTCCAGTGCCGACAGGAAATAGGGCCCGGCGGCTTCGATTTTCTCGGGCACACCACTCTTGTGCAGTGTGGTCGCCAGATTGAATTGCAGGATCGGCAGCATCTGCGAGGAGGTGCCGTGTTGGCCGGTGAGGGCGTCGATCAACGCACGGTATTCGATTTCGGCGGCGGCAAAATCGCTGTTTTCTCCGTGGAAGGCGGCCAGGCTGTTGCGCAGTGCCATGGTCTGCGGGTGGTCCTCGCCGCGCAGCCGGATCTGGCGTTGCACCAGATCCTGCATCATCGCGATGGCCTCGGGCAGGCGTGAATTCTGGGCCAGTCCGGCGGCCAGATACTGGCCCGCGTCGATGGTGCGCTGGTGGTCCGGCCCAACACGCTCCAGCAGGGTCTGGTGGCTGTGCTGCAGCAGCGGCAGGGCTTCATCCTGGCGGCCTTGCCGGTGCAGGTTCCAGCCCAGACGTGACTGCATGCGCGGTGCAAGTATCGGATCCTGATCGGACAGCTTCCATGCGCTGGGCAGGTTGTCGCGCAGCAGGGCTTCGGCGCGCTTGGGGTCGGCGCCATGGGTCAGGTTGTTGGCCAGTTCCATCACCACGATCTGGGTGGGCAGTGCATTGCGGCCGAGTGCGGCGGTCGCGGTTTCCAATGCCGATTCCAGATGCGTGCGGGCGCGTTCCGGATCGCCCAGGTTCTGGTAGGTGTAGGCCAGCGTGGTTTCGATTTCCACGCGCGCCTGCGGGTGCTCGGCCAGATCGGTGCGGATGCGTTCGGAGGCTTGGTCCAGCACGCGGCGCATCAGGGTCTGGTCCAGGTCGAAACTGATCGAGGGATCGACGCTGGTCAGCACATCGCTGAGAAAACGGTTGCTGGCCTGCTCGCGCGCCACCGCCTGCTCCGCGCGATGCAGCGCCCAGGTGGTGGCGACCAGGCCGCCGGCCACGGCCAGCGCCAGCGCGGCAAACGCCGCCACCGCCAGCCGGTTGCGTGCGACGAATTTGCGCAGCAGCCACAGACGCCGGCGTGGTGCGGCCTGCAATGGGTAGCCATCGAGCCAGCGCCGCAGGTCATCGGCGAACGCGGCGGCGCTGGGGTAGCGCTGTTCGCGGTCCGGCTGGGTGGCGCGCGCCACGATCCAGTCCAGATCGTCGCGCAGCGTGCGGCGCAAGCGGCGCGCCGGAATGCGCAGAGCCTGCGCCAGTTGCGCGATTTCTTCCGGACTCAGCGTGTCGATCCGGTCCGAGGGGCGCAGCGGTTCGCCGGTGCTGCTGCCTTCGCCGGTGGCGGTGGTGCCGTGTGGGCGTTTGCCGGAAACCAGTTCGAACAGGATCGCGCCGAGTGCGTAGACATCGCTGCGGCTGTCCACGTCCATGCCGGAGATGGTCTGCTCCGGGCTCATGTAGCCCGGTGTTCCGGCGGGCTCGGGCCGGTTGTCTTCCCCGGCGCCTTCATCGGCCTGCGAGGCGATGCCGAAATCGATGATGCGCGGCGCCGCCACGCCATCGATTTCGGCGATGAGGATGTTGCCCGGTTTCAGATCGCGGTGGACCACGCCTTTCTGGTGTGCATGCTGCACGCCATCGGCGATGCGGATCAGTAGTCGCACGCGTTCGCGCAGGCTGGGTTTTTGCTGACGGCACCACTGCGTCAGCGGCAGGCCGTCAACGTATTCCATGACCAGATAGAGGCGGCCGTGTTCGTCGCTGCCGGCATCGTGGATCTGTGCGATGGCCGGATGCTGCATGCGCGCCAGCAACTGCCGTTCGCGTTCGAAATGATCGCGCTGGCGCGTGCTGCGGCCCTTGCTGCCGATCAGCTTGATCGCGACCTGGCGCGCGTAGGCGCCATCGGCGCGATGGCCCAGATACACCTGGCCCATGCCGCCCTTGCCGATCAGGCGATCCAACTCCCACGGGCCGAAGCGTGTGCCGGGTTCGGGTTCGGGAAGTTCGGCGGAAAGCCGGGTACCGATATCGCGCAGCGGTGCACGCACCGCCTGGGTGGCATCGGCTTCCACCGCCAGCATGCGCAGCAGTTCTTCCAGTAGTTGCGGCTGGTCGCCGGTCTGGGCGCGGGCGAAGGCTTCGCGCTGTCCCACCGGCAGCTTGCAGGCGCGGTGGAAAAGGTCGTCGAGGTGGGTCCATTCCTCGGGTGTGAACATGGATTCGGCTCCCGTTGGGCGGATCAGGGCGGATGGAAGGCAGCTCCCGGGTGCCGGAGTCGCGGTGAAGAGCGGCCTGGCGGTTGCGCGAACTGCAAGAGGTTGATGATGACACCGGTGCGGTGCAGGACTCCACGGGGCGTGCGGTCAGCAAACAACGGTCGTGTGGCCCGGGCGCAGGGAACAGGCCGTCTGCGGTGACAGCCGCGACTGCGGAGGCAGGTGCCGGTATTGGCCTGGCGCTGCGGCCGATGGTCACCGCGTGAGCGGTGGCACCGGGGTGGATCGGCGCAGGTCCGGACATGAGCCTGCGCGGGTTTCGCAGAAGCGGGTTTGCGATTTCCGGAGTGCCGGCCGGATTAGAGGCTCCCCGGTGGCGGGTACCCGTCTAGTCTAGGGCGCGACGGTGGTGCTGAGGATGTCCTGCATTTCGCGCCGGATCCGGTCATGCTCCGGCGTGCTTTCCATCAGGCGTGCGAGCGCGGCCTGCGCATGCTCACGTGCGCCGCCGGGGTTGCTAAGCGCCAGCTCGCTGCGCGCCAGCAGCGCGAGGATGCCGATGATCGTCGGGTGGTTTTCGCCGAACGCCTGGAGGGTGGCGGCCAGCACTGCCTGCAGTTCGTTGCGGGCCGTTTCGGCTTGACCGTCGTCCAGCAGCCACTGGGCGCGCATCTCGCGCATCTGGCTGGTCAGTGGATGGTCGGCACCCTGCAGTGCCTGTTGCGCCTGCACCGCACTGTCATATAGCTGGCCGGCTTCCTGCATCCGGGTGCTGCCGCCCATGCGATGCAGGGTGTAGGCCAGATTCACGTGCAGCACCGGCAACATGCGGTTGCCGGTGCCGTGCTGGCGCGACACCACGTCGATCATGGTGCGGAACTCGGCCTCGGCCGCGTACGGGTCGTCATTGAGCGAATGGAAACCGGCCAAGCTGTTGCGAAGCGCCAGGGTCTGCGGGTGCTCCTCGCCGCGCACGCGGCTCTGGGTGGCGGTCAATTGCGTCAGCAGCGCGATGGCTTCTTCCATGCGCCCGGATTCGCTCAGTGCGGTGGCATGGAAATGGCCGGCGTCGATGGTGCGGATGTGCTCGGGTCCGACCCGCTCAAGCAGGGTGCGGTAGCTGTTCTCCAGCAGCTGGCTGGCTTCCTCGGCGCGCCCGCCCTGTTGCCGGACCACCCAGCCCAGTTGCGATTCCATCTGCGGGTGCAGTACCGGGTTCTGTTGCCGGATGCGGTGCGCGGCGGGCAGGTGGGTGCGCAGCAGCTGTTCGGCATCGGCCAGCCGGCCGCGGCTGCCGTGATGGTGCGCCAGTTCCATCTGTGCCAGCAGGGCCGGTTCGGAGGCCGCTCCCAGATGGATGTTGGCAACGTCGCGTGCCGACTCCAGATGTACGAGGGCGCGTTCGGTATCGCCCAGATTGCTGTAGATGTTGGACAGCGTGATCTCCAGCCGTGATCGGGCTTCCGGATGCGCCGCCAGTTCGGTCTTGATGCGTTCCGAGGCGCGGTCCAGCACGCGCCGCATCAGGGTCTGGTCCAGATCGAAGGCGACCACCGGATCAACGCTGGTCAGCACGTCGTTGAGGAAGTGGTTGATCGCCTGCTCGCGCAGCACCGCCTGTTCGGCACGGTGCAGCGCCCACGTGGTGGCGATCAGGCCGGCGAAAACGCTCAGCAGCAGCAGCGCTGCGGCCGCGACCGGCAGCCGGTGGCGTGCCACGAACTTGCGTAGCGCCCAGAGCCGGCGTTGCGGTGCGGCCTGCACCGGCCAGCCATCGAGCCAGCGTTTGAGATCGTCAGCAAAGGACGCGACGCTGGGGTAGCGCTGTTCGCGGTCGGGCTGGGTGGCGCGTGCCACGATCCAGTCCAGGTCATCGCGCAGCACGCGCAGCAGCCGCTGCGGCGGCAGTTTCAGGGTCTGGGTGAGTTGCGCGATTTCTTCCGCGCTCAGGGTGGCGATCTGATCCGACGGGCGCAGCGGCTCGCTGGTACGGGTGGCTTCACCGGTGCTGCCGCTGCCACGCGGGCGCTTGCCGGAGACCAGTTCGAACAGGATTGCACCCAGCGAATAGACATCGCTGCGGCTGTCCACGTCCATGCCGGCGATGGTCTGCTCCGGGCTCATGTAGCCGGGCGTGCCGCCGGCATCGGGGATGCCTGCGCTGGCGGCATCGGCGTCGGTCCGCGCGGCGATGCCAAAGTCGATGATACGCGGCATCGGCACGCCGTCGACCTGGCTGATCAGGATGTTGCCCGGCTTCAGGTCGCGGTGCACCACGCCTTTCTGGTGCGCGTGCTGCACGCCTTCAGCGATGCGCAGCAGCAAGCGCAGGCGTGCGCGCAGGCCGAGGTGATGCTGGTTGCACCACTGTGTCAGCGGCAGCCCTTCGACATATTCCATGACCAGATAATGGCGGCCGTGCTCATCGCTGCCGGCATCGTGGATCTGTGCGATGGCCGGGTGCTGCATGCGTGCCAGCAGCTGGCGTTCGCGTTCGAAATGGGCCTGCTGGCGGGCGTCGTGGCTCTTGCTGCCGATCAGCTTGATCGCGACCTGGCGCGTGTAGGCGCCATCGGCGCGATGGCCCAGATACACCTGGCCCATGCCGCCCTTGCCGAGCAGGCGATCCACCTGCCACGGACCGAAACGGGTGCCGGGCTCGGGTTCGGGCAATTCTTCTGGAATCCGGCTGCCAAGATCGCGCAGTGGTGCGCGTACCGCGTCGGTGGCATCGGCTTCCACCTGCAGCATGCGCAGCAGTTCTTCCAGCAGTTGCGGCTGCTCGCCGGCCTGTTCGCGTGCGAAGGCGTCGCGTTGCGCGACCGGCAGATCGCAGGCCTGATGGAAAAGCTCGTTGAGCAGCGACCATTCCCGGGTATTGAGCATGGGCTCCGGTTCCTGACATGGGTGGCGAGGCTGGTGCCGGACTGAGCCGGTCTGCCGCGATCCTGCGCCTCTGCAAGGGAGGGCACGATATCCGTGCCGTGGCGGAGCGCGATGA
>Ga0265293_10001833_pt1 | contig 44900 bp, 45 predicted proteins | sample Munlanlewell138R_FD_192505 | JGI IMG/M metagenome (GOLD analysis project Ga0265293, IMG submission 192505) | Leachate microbial communities from a municipal landfill in Southern Ontario, Canada - Leachate well 138R | ecosystem: Engineered > Solid waste > Landfill > Unclassified | place: Canada... | reverse complement strand
AAATGGTGATCGAAAAGGCCAAGCGCCTGGTCGAACACAAGAAAGACGTGGTGATTCTGCTCGACTCCATCACCCGTCTGGCGCGCGCCTACAACACCGTGCAGCCTTCGTCAGGCAAGGTACTGACCGGCGGTGTCGACGCCCACGCCCTGGAAAAGCCCAAGCGTTTCTTCGGCGCGGCGCGCAATATCGAGGAAGGCGGCAGCCTTACCATCATCGCCACGGCGTTGGTGGATACCGGCTCGAAAATGGATGAAGTGATCTACGAGGAGTTCAAGGGCACCGGCAACCTCGAGCTGCACCTCGACCGCAAGATCGCCGAGAAGCGGGTTTTCCCTGCCATCAACATCCGCCGCTCCGGCACCCGTCGCGAGGAACTGCTGATGGGCGAAGGAGATCTGCAACGGGTGTGGATCCTGCGCAAACTCCTCAACGATATGGAAGACGTCGCCGCCACCGAGTTTCTCAACGACAAACTGAAGGGCTTCAAGGCGAACGACGAATTCTTCAACGCCATGAAACGCAAGTAGCCGACCGCAGGCCGGCTACCGGCCTCAGGTCCGATATGTGACGCCCACCTTGCGGTGGGCGTTTTCGTTTCAGGGCTGACGCTGCTGACGGCCGCTGTGCCACAGGCTGGCGAGCACCGATACCATCAGAATGAGCGCCACCACACTCAACGAGATCGCAACCGGGATCTTGTACCACTCCACGATCAGCATCTTGGCGCCGATGAACACCAGGATGACGGCAAGCCCATATTTGAGCAGCGAAAAGCGGTCGCCGAAATCTGCCATCAGGAAGTACATGGCGCGCAACCCGAGAATGGCGAACAGGTTCGAGGTAAGCACAATGAACGGGTCGGTGGTGATGGCGAAGATCGCCGGGATGCTGTCCACCGCGAAGATGACGTCGGAAATCTCTACCATCACCAGGGCAAGGAACAGCGGCGTGGCCATGCGCATGCCGTTTCGCATTACGAAGAAGCGCTCTCCCTCGAGTTTTTCCGTCACCGGATAGTGGTTGCGAATCCAGCGCACGAAGGGGTTCTTGGCCAGATCCGGATCATGATCGGACATCCACACCATCTTGATGCCGGTGGCGATCAGGAACACGCCGAAGATATAGAGAATCCAGTGGAACTCCGTCACCAGCCAGCTGCCGGCAAGGATCATCACCGTGCGCAGAACGATGGCGCCGACGATGCCGTACAACAGCACGCGCCGCTGCAGCTCCAGGGGCACGGCAAAGAAGCTGAAGATCATCATCCACACGAAGACGTTGTCCACCGCGAGCGACTTTTCCACCAGGTAGCCGGTCAGGAAGGCCAGCGCCTTCTCGTTGGCGATCTCGCGCCCCAGGGTGCCGTCGAGATACCACCAGAATCCGGCGTTGAACAGCAGCGCCACCGTCACCCAGGCCAGCGACCAGGAGGCCGCCTCCTTGAGCGATACGCGGTGCGCGTGCCCGCCCTTGACGACGAACAGATCTATCGCCAGCATCACCGCAACCACTGCGGCAAACGCCGCCCACAACCCGAAACTACCTACCGATTCCATATTGTCTCCGCTTCAAAACGCAAAAAGGCCTGTTCCCGAAGGACACAGGCCTTTTACGTTTTGCACGCGCACCTTGCCCTTCGGCAAGGTCTCGCTTGCAACATTGCTGTTGCCCGCACCACCGGGACGTCGGTAACACCGATGTGCCGTGATGACGATGATGCGGCGGAAAGCTACTCCCCTTGTGGCGGCCAGTCTAGGGAGTGCTGGCGATGTGTGTCAAGGAATAAAATGAGAGATGCCTGAATGGGAGACGGGAGATGAGCGCTCTCTTTGTCTCCCATTCAGACATCTCCCGTCTCCTGTGGCACACCCGCTGCTCATCGGCTATGATTGCCGGCGAATCAACAACCCCTATAGGTAGTCGGAGCCCGATGGCTCCTGCTGATGAATACGTCCCTGCCGTTTTCTTCCGCGACAGGCGCCCGGGAAGAGACCTCCGAACCCGGCGAGCCTCCGTCGCGACCGCCACGCCATACCCCTTTCGACGTTTCGGCATCCTGCGTGCAATATCTGCATGCCGGTGCTTCGCGTCCGCCATTTTCCTGACAGCCACACTTATTCCCTCATGGAAATTCTGTTTCTCAGCATCCTGATCCTTCTCAATGGCCTGTTCGCAATGTCGGAAATCGCGCTGGTTACCGCGCGGCGCGCGCGCCTCGTCCGGCTTGCCGAAGACGGCGACAAATCCGCCGCCGCCGCCGTGAAGCTGGGAGAGGATCCGAACCGCTTTCTGTCCACGATCCAGATCGGCATCACCTCCATCGGCGTTCTCAGCGGTATCGTGGGCGAGGCCGCTCTCGCCCAGCCACTGGCTCTGCGCATGCAGGAGCTCGGTGTCAGTGTCGACACGAGCAACATCAGTGCCACGGCGCTGGTGGTGGTGGTCATCACCTATCTGTCGATCGTGATCGGTGAACTGGTTCCCAAGCGGGTCGGCCAGATCCACTCGGAAACCATCGCCCGCCTCGTGGCGCGCCCGATGACCATACTGTCCGTGGCCGTTCGCCCATTTGTGCACCTGCTGTCCGGGTCCACCACCTTGTTGATGCGCGTCATCCGCCAGCACGACAGCAAGGGCCCGGACATCACCGAGGAGGAGATTCACGCCATCCTTCATGAGGGCTCCGAAGCCGGCATCATCGAGAAGAGCGAGCATGAAATGCTGCGCAATGTGTTGCGCCTCGACGAGCGCCGTATCGGCTCGCTGATGGTTCCCAGAACCGATCTGATCTGGCTGGACGTCAACCGCCCCTGGGCCGAGAATCTGGCGCTGATCACCGAATCGAGACACTCGCGCTTCCCCGTGTGCCGCGGCGGCCTGCACGAGGTGCTCGGCGTCATTTCGGTGAAGAATCTTCTCAATCAGCCCCGCAATCAGGCGGAAGTCGACCTCACCGAGAACCTGCAACCCGCCGTGTTCGTTCCCAGCTGGCTCACCGGCATGGAGTTGCTGCATCAATTCAAGGCCAACGATTCCCGCCTGGTCTTCGTCGTCAATGAATACGGCGAATTGCAGGGCATCGTATCGCTGCACGATCTGCTGGAATCGGTGACCGGCGAGTTTCATTCCGCCAACGTCGAAGAAGCGCGCGCCTTCCAGCGCGAGGACGGCTCCTGGCTGCTGGACGGTCTCATCCCGCTTCACGAACTGCGCGACTGCCTGGGCATCAAGACATTGCCGGAGGAAGACAAGGCGCGCTATCACACCCTGTCGGGCATGATGATGTGGCTGCTCGGCCGCGTACCCCACACGGGCGACATCGCCATGTGGGAGAACTGGCGCTTCGAGGTGGTGGACCTGGACGGCAAGCGCATCGACAAGGTGCTGGCCAGCCTGGTGCCGGAGAACAGCGCCGATACCTCCGGCCCCCTGCTGCCGTAAGCCCTGCTTTCGATCTGAATTGTCCTAATCCACGATCCGGCACTCCGCTGCCCGGCCCCTGCCTGGGGAAAGCATTTTGAGACACGCCGTAGATACCTCCCTGTAGGCTCGACAGCGCCATCCCTGGCGCTGACGGTCTCAAAATGCTTTCCCCAGGCAGGAGCCTCCTCATGTCGTCAAGCTAAAATGAGTGCCTTTCGAGCCCGGGCTTGCATTGCCCCAGCTTTCTGGCAACACTTTGCGCCCATCCATCGCCGTTGGCCAACACCATGAAATACAGGGATTTGCGGGACTTTCTCTCTTTCCTCGAAGCGCGTGGCGAACTCAAGCGCATCCGCACAGAAGTGGATCCGCACCTGGAAATCACCGAAATCTGCGACCGCACCCTCAAACTTGGCGGCCCCGCGCTGTTGTTCGAAAACGTCAAGGGTCACAGCATGCCGGTGCTGGCCAACCTGTTCGGCACACCGTTGCGGGTCGCTTTGGGCATGGGCCAGGAAGACGTGGCGGCACTGCGCGAAGTGGGCAAGCTGCTCGCCTTTCTCAAGGAGCCCGAGCCCCCCAAGGGGCTGCGGGATTTATGGGACAAGCGCGGCGAGTTCAAGCAAGTGCTCAACATGCCCGCCAAGGTGCTGAAAAATGCACCCTGCCAGGAGGTCGTGCTGGAAGGCGAGGCCGTGGATCTCGGCGCCATTCCCGTGCAAACCTGCTGGCCCGGCGACGCTGGGCCTTTGATCACCTGGCCGCTGGTGGTCACTCGCGGGCCGGAAAAAACACGCCAGAACCTCGGCATCTACCGCATGCAGGTCATCGGCAGGAATCGCGTCATCATGCGCTGGCTCGCCCATCGCGGCGGCGCGCTGGATTTTCGCGACTGGCAACTCAAGCATCCCGGCCAGCCGTTTCCCGTCGCGGTGGCGCTGGGCGCGGACCCCGCCACCATCCTCGGCGCGGTGACCCCGGTGCCGGACAGCCTGTCGGAATACGCCTTCGCCGGCCTGTTGCGCGGCGACAAGACCGAGGTCGTGAAGTGCCTGGGTTCGGACCTGCAGGTGCCCGCTTCCGCGGAAATCATCCTCGAAGGCCATATCCATCCGGGTGACATGGCGCCGGAAGGCCCGTTTGGCGACCACACCGGCTACTACAACGAAGTGGAAAGCTTCCCGGTTTTCACCATCGAGCGCATCACCCAGCGCCGCGACGCCATTTACCACAGCACTTACACCGGCCGCCCGCCGGATGAACCGGCCATCCTCGGCGTGGCGTTGAACGAGGTGTTCGTGCCGCTGCTGCAGAAACAGTTTCCGGAGATCGTCGACTTCTACCTGCCACCGGAAGGCTGCTCCTACCGCTTCGCGGTGGTGACCATGAAGAAGCAGTACGCCGGCCACGCCAAGCGGGTGATGATGGGCGTGTGGTCGTTCCTGCGCCAGTTCATGTACACCAAGTTCGTGGTGGTGACCGACGATGACGTGAACGCCCGCGACTGGCGCGACGTGATCTGGGCCATGACCACCCGCATGGACCCCGGCCGCGATACGGTGATCATCGACAACACCCCCATCGACTATCTGGATTTCGCCTCTCCGGTGTCTGGCCTGGGCGCCAAGATCGGCTTCGACGCCACCAACAAATGGCCGGGAGAAACCAGCCGGGAATGGGGCACGCCAATCGCCATGGACGCCGACGTGAAGGCGAGGGTGGATGAACTCTGGGACAGCCTGGGTATCGTCGAGCCCGCGCGCGATCTTTGATGGACAAGAGCAATCTCTTTGAAGGCATTCCCGCCGAGCTGCCCGCGGAGCTGGAAACCCAGCTCGCCCAGGGCCGCGCCTTTCGCCTGAAGCGCATCGTATCCCGTGGCCAGAGCACGGATTGGTACGATCAGGATGAGGATGAATGGGTTTTGCTGGTGACCGGCGCCGCACGCCTCGAGTTCGAGGGCAACGCGCCCATGGAGCTCGCCGCGGGCGACTACACGCTCATTCCCGCGCACTGCAAACATCGCGTCGCCTGGACCGATCCGGAGCGGGAATCGGTGTGGCTTGCGATCTATTTCGAGGGGTGAGCTTGCCTGTAGGAGCCTGCCTGCAGGCGACACAACACATCGGCACGCACGGCATACGGTCGCCTGCGGGCAGGCTCCTACACAGGCAGGTTCCTGCTTAAAGCTTATGGCTTACAGCTCGCCCTGCCATATGGCCTTCCCTGATGGCGACCTGGAGATCCCGCGGCGTGACGGCATCGCCGACCGCCTTCAAGGCGATGTTGCCGTCAACGCTCTGGACAAGGTCGTCGTATAGCCCGCTGTTGGCTTCGTTGTAGCCGATCCACACGACGGTGTCGGCGGGAATTCTTTCTGCCTGATCGCCTTCGAGCCAGCCCAGGGTACAGTCCTTGTCGCCAATTTCGATGACGCGAGACCGGGTTCGCACGGCGAATTTCCCCTGCCGCAGGCGGCGCAGGATCGGTTCGAGGCGCTGAATCGCATTGATCCGGGGCGCCAGCGAGTCGAGGCGCGTCACGAAGGTGACCCCCAGACCGCACTCGATAAGATACTCGGCGATACCCAGCGCCTCGAAATGGCCGACGTCGTCAAAAATCACCGCGGAGCGGCCGAGCCTGTCCTTTGCCACATCGTAGATGCTGTGGGAGGAATGGACATGGGCCTGATGGATTCCCTGCGCGACGAGCCCCGGCACCGCCACCTGCACGCCGTCCATCCGGGGAGTCGAGCCCGTGGCGACGATAACCGTGTCCGGGAGCTCTTGAAGCACCTCTTCCTGTTCCGCGTAGGTGGAAAGCCTGACATCCACGCCGAGGCGATATATCTCCTGCTCCAGCCAGACGCCGATATCACCGAACTGCGCGGCCCTGGGAGCCAGTTTGGCCAGGTTTATCGCACCGCCCAAACGCGGCTGCGCCTCGAACAATGTCACCCGGTGTCCGGCGCTGGCGGCGATGCGGGCGGCTTCCATGCCGGCCGGACCACCGCCGACCACCACCACCTTCTTCGGCTTGTCGGTTTGCGTGATCAGGCTTTCATCAAGGGTCGCCTCATAGCCAACGGACGGATTGACCGTGCATCCCATGCTCGGCGGAAAGGCAAGAATGCCACCGACGCAGCCCTGGTTGCAGCCGATACAGGGCCTCACCCGCTCGGCCTGTCCGGCAAGGCTTTTGGCAAAGAAATCCGCATCGGCGATCATCGCGCGGTTGATCCCCACCATATCCGCGGTACCCTCGCGAATCGCCTGATCCGCTTCTTCGAGGGTGCGGTAGCGTCCCGCAATCATCGTCACCACCCGGCCCTTTGCGGCGGCGACGATGGGGCCGCTGGAAGGCAACATGGAGCCGGTCGGCGTGTCCATGGCGGGCAGCATCGACGGCACATCGTAATAGCTGCCCATCGAGCCATTGACGAAATCCACCAGGCCCTCGTCCACATAGGAACTGACGATGGCGGCGCATTCCTGGGGCGTCACACCGCCCGGCACATGGGCGTCGGAGATGCGGATGCCCACCGGGAAATCGGCGGACACGGCCGCGCGCACCGCGCGCAGACATTCGCGCCCGAAGCGCATGCGGTTCTCCAGGCTGCCGCCGTAGGCATCCTCGCGCTTATTGGTGATCGGCGAAAAGAACTGGTGGACCAGATAGCCGTGACCGAAATGCAGCTCGACGCCATCCAGGCCGCCGTCCTGCGCGCGCCGCGCCGTGGCGGCAAATGCGGCGATCACCTCCGCGATGCGCTCGGCGTCCATTGCCACGGGCACGAACCCCCAGGGGCTGGGCACCGTGGATGGCGACCAGGAAGGCGAGCCGTCCAGCCCCGGCCAGTGGTGTCCGCCGTGCCAGACCTGCACGAACAGCTTCATGCCATGGCGGTGCACCGCCGCCGAAATTCGCCGAAAACCCGCGATGATGCTGTCATCCCAGCCGTACAAGGTGCGATTCGACGCCGTGCTGGGGTGTACGCAGCAGACTTCCAGCGTACTCAGGCCAACGCCCGAGCGGGCGCGCGCCTCGTGGTAGGCGATGAGCCGGTCGCTGACCTCTCCCAAACCGTAATAGGTGCCGTGGCCGGGCCTGAAAATACGGTTCTTGACTTCAATACCGTTGATGCGGATGGGCTCGAGAGCATGGGTGAGTTTCATGTGCAAACCTCTCTGGTTCATTTTTATCGTAATTTTTTGGTATCGCGTGGTGCCAATTTGCAGGAGCAGCCAAGGCTGCTCCTGCAGCGTTCACAAAAGCTATTTCAGATAGTTGCGCCCCAGCACCGACAGGTGCAGTTCCGTGGCACCCGCCCAGATGCGCTGCAGACGCGCCGCGGTGTACATCTGCGAGATGGGGTGATCATCCATCCAGCCGGTGCCGCCCCAGAGTTGCAGACAGGTGTCCATCACCCGACCTTCCATTTCCGGCAACCATATCTTCAGCATGGCGCCGTGTTTGGGGTCGTAGTGACCGGCGATGTAGTCGCCGATGCAGCGGTCGATGAAAGCGCGGGATACCGCCAGTTCCGTCTCGATCTGCGCCAGCTTGAACTGGGTGTTCTGAAAGTCGATCAGGCGCTTGCCGAACATCTGGCGTTCCTTGGCGTGGGCCAGGGTCATCTCGAATGCGGTTTTGGACGCCGCCCAGCCACGAATGGAAATGTGGAAGCGATCCAGGGTGATGGTGGTGTCGAACATGCCGAACGCCTTGCCTTCCTCGCCCAGCATGTTGGTGGCAGGCACCACCACATTGTCGAAGAAGAGTTCCGAGGTGTCGCCACCACGGTAACCCAGGGTGGGCTGCTTGCGGCGGGTGAGCCCGGGGGTCGTGGCGGGCACGATGAACGTGGTCATGCCGGCGGTGCGCGCACCGCTGTCGGTCTTGGCGATTACGTAGATCAGGTCGGCGGTGGAGCCATTGGAAATGAAATGCTTGGTGCCGTTGATCACATAGTTGTCGCCCTCGCGACGCGCGGTGGTCTTGATGGCGCCCGCATCGGACCCGGCACCGGGCTCGGTGAGTGCCAGCGCCTGCACCGCCTCGCCACTGAGAATCCTGGGAAACCACTCGCGCTTCTGCGCTTCGCTGCCGTGATCCACGAGAATGGAGGTGGCCATGTCGGAAGTCAGACAGGCGCCGGCAATGGCGCCTTCGGGAATGAGGCCCAGCTCTTCGGCGATCACCACGATGGAGAGACGGTTGAGGCCGGGGCCGCCGTACTCTTCGGGAATCGCGGCGCCGAGAATGCCGAGCGAGCCAGCCTTGCGCCAGAACGCGCGCAGCGCCTGCTCATCTTCGAAGCGCCCGCCTCGGGCGACGATTTCTTCCTGCAGGAAACGTTTGACGGTGGTGCGAAAAAGCGCGATTTCCTCGCCTAGCGTGTCGATCATGTTTCATACTCCTGTTTCAATTTCTTGTGGGGCCATGGTACTACAGCAACCCTGCGCTCTGCTCGCCCCTTGTATGAAAGGCGTAATTTTGGCAAGAAGAGTTCGCTGTCCGGGGCAAGGTCTGCCGAGCTTTCGGGGACGTGGTTTTCGGCATGTCTTACACCGAAGTTGAAAACCTCGCGTGCAACAGAGTGGGCTGTAAGCCATAAGCTTTAAGCAGGAACACTGGAAGAACTGAATGGCACAGAGAGCCCCAACGACCCGCGGGCTACCCTCTTCTTGCGTGAAACGTGAAACGTGCAACGTGAAACTCAGAAGCAGCAAAAGATCGTGAACAGCGTCTCGGATGTCACCAAACTGTCACCATTCTGTTATGTCGCCGTCACGCAAGCTGCCTAGCCTTGCTGTCATGGACAAAGCCAGAACCCATATCAGTACCTTGCTCATCGGCATCCACAATCTGGATGTCACCCTGTTTCTGTGGATGATGAAGCGCAAGCACCTGGCCTTGTGGGCGAAACTGTGCCGCGCCCTGTCCCACACCGCGGACGGCTATGGTTATCCGGTACTCGCCCTGTGCCTGTGGTTGTGGGGCGGCATCCAGGGTACGCTGTTCGCCCTTACTCTGGCGCTCACCTTCGTGCTCGAGAGGCCGCTGTACCTGCTCCTCAAGCGCGGCCTCAAGCGCAATCGCCCCGCCGCGGCGCTGCCCGACTTCAAGAGTTTCATCATTCCCTCGGACCAGTTCAGCTTTCCCTCCGGGCACACCTCCGGGGCGTTCGCCACGGCCACCACCTTGGTGCTGTTCTACCCCCAGGTGGCGCCATTGGCCTATGCCTGGGCGTCCCTGGTGGGGTTGTCGCGGGTGACTCTCGGGGTACACTTTCCCACCGACACACTCGCTGGCGCCACCATGGGCACCAGCCTCGCGGCACTGGCCGGCGTCTGGATCATGCAATGAAAATACTTTATGGCGTGCAGGGTACCGGCAACGGTCACATAACCCGGGCACGGGCCATGGCGCAGGAACTGGCAAAGCTCGATGTGGCCGTGGACTACCTGTTCTCCGGGCGCACTGCCGACAAATTTTTCGATATGGAAGTGTTTGGCGACTACCAGCTGCGCCACGGCCTGACCTTCGCCACCCGCGAGGGCCGTATCCGGCCACTGGCAACCGCTGCCAACGCGCGCTTCCTGCAATTCTGCCGCGATGTGCGCGCGCTGGACCTGGCTCCCTACGACCTGGTGATCACCGATTTCGAACCGGTCACCGCCTGGGCCGCGAGACTGGCCAAGAAGAAAGCCGTCGGGCTCGGTCACCAGTACGCGTTCTTCCACAGCATTCCGCAGCATCACGGCGGGCCTCTGCAGCAGGCGATTCTGCGTTACTTCGCACCCGCACCTGTGTCCATCGGCCTGCACTGGCATCATTTCGGCCAGCCGATCCTTCCCCCCATCGCACCGGTGGAGGCGCGCGCGGAGACACCTCGGCGCCACCACTGCCTGGTGTACCTGCCCTTTGAATCCACCGAAGCAATCCGCGCGCTGCTGAGCGCCTTCACCACGTACCAGTTCAGCGTCTATCACCCCGAGGCGGTGCCGGGCAGCGAAGGCAACATTCATTGGTATCGCCCCAGCAGGGATGGCTTTCAGCGCGATCTTCACCGCAGCGAAGGCGTGATCTGCAATGCGGGCTTCGAGCTGTCGAGCGAAGTGCTGCAGCTGGGGCGCAAGCTGCTGGTAAAGCCCGTACACGGCCAGTCCGAACAGTATTCCAACGCCCTTGCGCTGGACCTGTTGGGCTATGGCCATGTCATGAAAACACTCAGCGCCAACAGTGTCGCGCAATGGCTGGAATCCGCCTGCGCCACCCGCGTCGTCTACCCCAACGTGGCCCAGGCCGTGGCGCGCTGGCTGGTGGCCGGCGCGCAGGGTTCGATCCGCGAGCTGGCGGACAATCTATGGGCCGCCACCCAGATGCCGGACATGACAGGCGCTACCCGCACCGATCGAATGCTCAATCATTTCATCGCGGAATAAGGGGAAACGGAACGATGGAACACAACCAGGCCGGCGCCACGCGACCTCTCAACGCCATCTGGCTATCCGACATCCACCTCGGCTACAAGGGCTGCCGCGCCGAGTTCGTGCTCGATTTTCTCAACCGCAACCCCGCCCGAATCATCTATCTGGTGGGGGACGTGATCGACATCTGGGCTCTCAAGCGCCAGTTTCAATGGCCCGAGAGCCATCAGGCAGTATTGCGCAAGTTGCTGGATATCGCCGCGTCGGGCACCCGTGTGGTGTACATTCCCGGCAACCACGACGACCACTGCCGCGATCTGTGCGGGCAGCGCCTGCTCAACATCGAAATTCTCCGCGAAGCGGTACACCGCACCGCGGCGGGCAAGCGCCTGCTGGTGCTGCACGGCGACGAATTCGATCACGCCGCGCGCTGCACCCGCTTGCACAAGATCGCCGGCGACCTCGGCTACGACTTCCTGCTGTTCCTCAACCGCTGGGGCAATCGCCTGCGCGGGCTGTTCGGGCTGCCTTACTGGTCGCTGGCCTACTACGTGAAGAACCGGGTAAAGAACGCCCGCGCCGCCATCCGCGCTTTCGAGGAAGCGGCTGCCGCTGAAGCCCGGCGCCGCGGCCTGGACGGCATCATCTGCGGCCACATCCACCAACCGGAAATCCGCACCATCGATGGCGTGCTGTATTGCAACGATGGCGATTGGGTGGAAAGCTGCACGGCTCTGGTGGAACACAACACCGGGCGCCTCGAACTGATCCACTGGGGCGACCTGCATCAGGCGGTCAAGTGTGAACGCGCCGCCAACGACGATATCCCCCGCCCTCTGCGCCTGCCGTCTCTCGGCGCCGTCGCGAGTCTCACGAAGTAGCGTCTCGCCGACTGGGCTTGCCAGACACGTCAGAAATTTGAGCTAGAGGCTGTCTTTCAGCGATAAGCCATGAGGTAAACTCTGACAGGGCTCGGTTCTTCCAGCGTTCCTGCTCAAAGCTCATGGCTTACAGCCAGCTACGCCTCACGCCCCTGATATTGCGCTACACTTGCCCCCTTGCCAGCAGCCGGGGACTCCGCTTCAGATCATGCAGTTGTACATTATCCAGTCACAGAATGGCCAGGTACTCGATAAACACCTCAACTGGGTGGACAGTGCCGAGACGTCGCAGCTGTTCAGCACTGCCCACAAGGACATCGCCCTCAATCAACTGATTGAAATCAACGCCCGGGATATCCACCTGCGCGCCCGGGTGGTGGCCTGCGCTCGCAACGACAAGGGCAATCCCGTCATCGAATCCCAGCCGGCCGCCAGCGCCGACGATTCAAATAGCATTACCAGGCCCCAGGACCCTACATGCCACTAGAACAAGCACTGCGCGCGCTCGCTGCACCCGAGAACCTTGCGCTCTTGAGGCGCGTCAAGCGCGGTATCGAAAAGGAGAGCCTGCGGGTCAGCCCCCAGGGCCAGCTTGCCACGACCCCTCACCCGAAAGCGCTGGGCTCGGCGTTGACGCACCCGCGCATCACCACCGATTTTTCGGAAGCGCTGATCGAACTGATCACACCCGCCACCACCGATATCGAACGCACGCTGGAAGCGCTGGAGGATATCCACCGCATCGTCTATCGCAACATCGGCGACGAACTGCTCTGGATCAGCAGCATGCCGTGCGCCATCGGCGAAGACGAGGACATTCCCATCGCCCGCTACGGCTCCTCCAATGTCGCGAAAATGAAGGAGATCTACCGCATCGGTCTGGGCAATCGCTATGGGCGCACCATGCAGACCATCGCCGGCATCCACTACAACTGGTCGGCACCGGATGAGTGTCTGAGCCTGTTGCAACAGGTGCGCGGCGACAGCGGCAGCTTCCGCGATTTCAAGACCGCCGCCTATTTCGGGCTGATCCGCAATTTCCGGCGCCACACCTGGCTGCTGTTGTACCTGTTCGGTGCCGCGCCAGCGATCTGCAGATCCTTCGTCAGGGACCGCCCCCATCGCCTGCAACCCCTGGGCGAGGACAGCAATACCCTGCACGCGCCCTTTGCCACGTCGCTGCGCATGGGCGATCTCGGCTATCAGAGCTCCGCCCAGGAATCCCTCTATGTGTGCTACAACGACCTGAACAGCTACACCAGTTCGCTGCGCAGTGCCCTCGCCACGCCCTATCCACCCTACGAGGAAATCGGCCTCAAGGATGACGCTGGCGATTACCGGCAGCTCAACACCCATTTGCTGCAGATCGAAAACGAGTTCTACAGCACGGTGCGCCCGAAACGCACTGCGGATTCTGGCGAGACGCCGCTCAAGGCATTGCTGGAGCGCGGCGTGGAGTACGTGGAAGTGCGCTGCCTGGACCTCAATCCGTACCTGAGCCTGGGCATCGACCGCGAGCAATCCGACTTCCTCGACATCTTTCTTTTCCACAGCCTGCTCACGGACAGCCCCGACATCGACGCCGACGAATACCACGAGACACTCCAGAACCAGCTTGCCACGGTTTATGAAGGCCGCGATCCGGCGCTGCACCTGCGCCGCGGCGGCGCGCCCGTGGCGCTGCGCGCCTGGGGCGGCGAACTGCTCGACGCCATGCGCCCGGTGGCGGCGATGCTCGACGCCGCCTACGAGGACGGCCGCTTCAGCCGCAGCCTCGACACCATGGTGCAGCGCATCGCGGACGCGGAGCTGACACCGTCGGCACGGATTCTCAGGGAACTTCGCCAGCGCGGTATTACCTACTTCCACTGGACACTGGGCAGAAGCCGCGCCAACAAGGCTGCGCTGCTGGCAGAAACCCTGGACGAGACAAAGGCGCAGGCCTACGCCGACATGGCGGCCGAGTCCCTGCGGGATCAGGCGCAGGTCGAAGCATCCGACGACATCAGTTTCGAAACCTATCTGGCCAACTATTTCGGCCAGCACCAGCAGTGAACTATCTCGCCCACATCTATCTTTCCGGTTCCGATCCCGATGTTCAGGTGGGCGGGCTCCTCGGTGATTTCGTGAAGGGCCCCCTCAAGGGGGAATTGCCGGCATCGGTGGAGCGCGGTGTCCGCCTGCATCGCCGCATCGATACCACAACCGACGCGCACCCCGCCTTCAGGGATGCTCTCGCGGCGATGCCGCGGCCGTGGCGACGCTTTGGCGGCATTCTCCTGGATGTGTATTTCGACCACCTGCTGGCCAGTGACTGGCAGCATTTCCACCGTCAGTCTCTCGACGCGTTCTGCCAGGAGTTCTATCGTCACCTTGCCGCACGGGACGAGATGCTGCCGCCGGGCGCGCGCCGCTTCTGCGACATCGCACCACGGGTAAGATGGCTGCAGAGCTACGCCGAACCGGACAATATACCGCGCATGCTCGACAACATCGGCCAGCGCCTGCGCCAGCCCATGCCGCTGGGCGAAGCCTGGCCGTATCTCGACGATCAGCGCGCCAGTCTTGAAACATGCTTCGCTCAGCTGATGGCCGAGCACGAAGTGCTCAGTCGCCGTTTTCTCGCCGACGGCGAACGCTGAGTATTGCCGCCATGCCAATCCGGATGCCGATGAAGTGCCGATCACTCAACAGGTTTTGCCCATGATTTCCAGCCGCCACTGTTTCCTGCTCATCGCCCTGGCCTGCGCCGGGCTGATCGCCACCGCGCTCTACATGGAGCACGTCATGGGGCTCGTCCCCTGCTATCTGTGCATCGTGCAGCGGGCGTTCGTCATTCTCACCGGGGTGATTGCCCTGCTCGCAGTCGTCCACAACCCGGCAGCCCTCGGTATCCGCATCTACGGAGGTCTCGCCGCGCTGAGCGCCTTCACCGGTTCCGGGTTCTCGATCCGCCAGTTGTGGCTGCAAAGCCTGCCCGAAGACCAGGTGCCGGCGTGCGGCCCCTCCGCCGATTATCTGATGGGAAGTTTTTCTCCCGCGGAATGGCTGCCGATACTGCTGCGCGGCGATGGCAACTGTGCGAAGGTCGACTGGACGTTCCTCGGTCTGAGCATTGCGGGTTGGATGTTGATCATGTTTGTCGGGCTGGGATTTTTCGCCCTTTGGCAGGTTTTCCGGCGCCAGTGAGGGGTACGGTGAGATTCACACGTAGGTTGGGCTGAGGAACGCAGCCCAACAGTTCCGCCATCAACGTGCCTCACTTCTGTTGGGCTTCGTTCCTCAACCCAACCTACAAAAAAAAGGAGGGTCGCTGACCCTCCCTTTTTTATGCAAATGACGTCCGCACGTCACTCCTGCGCGGCGGCGCCTTCCTGTTGCTCGCCTTCCGCGTTGGCTTTCAGCAGCTCGACCTCGAAAATCAGGGTTTGCTCGGGGCCGATCATGCCGCCGGCGCCACCGGGGCCGTACGCCAGCGAGGGTGGAATGTACAGCTCCCACTTGGCGCCTTCCTTCATCAGCAGCAGCGCCTCGGTCCAGCCGGGGATGACCTGATTGACACCGAAGGTGGCCGGCACGCCGCGCTTGAAGGAGCTATCGAACTCGGTGCCGTCGATCAGGGTTCCCTTGTAGTGAACCTCGACCGTGCTGTCGGCGGTGGGCACCTCGCCCTCGCCTTCCTCGATGATCTTGTACTGCAAACCGCTGTCCAGGGTGACCACGTCCTCCTTGGCGCCGTTTTCCGCCAGGAAGGCCTCACCTTCGGCCTTGTTCTTCCCGGACAGCTCTTCGAACACCTTCTGGTGTTCGGCCATTTTTTCTTCCTGGAACGCCTGCAGCACCGCCATCACTTCGTCTTCACCGAGCTTGGGCTCGGCTTCGCTGATTGCATCCCGCACACCTTGCGCGAAGACATTGACGTCAATATCCATGGACTCGGCCTTGAACTGACTGCCGATGTTCTGGCCGAAGATGTAGCTGAGCTTCTGGGTTTGGGTTTCCAGGGTCGCCGCCACCTCGCCGGTATGTGCTGTCTCGCCGTCGCCGGGCCCTTTGTCGCAGCCAGCGACCATGAAGGTCAGCGCTACCAGGGTAGCCAGGGTTTTCCTCTTCATTACTGTTTTCCTTCAGCAGGTGTTGGGTTAGTGCGACATATTAACGCAAAGCCCAGCGCCGCCACAGTGTTTCAGCTGTAAGCTCCAAGCTGTAAGTTGAACTCTGGCGGAACTCGGTTCTTGCAGTGCTCCGACTTAGCGCTTGGAGCACACCTCGATGATCACTCGCTGCGGCGGAACAGCAGATCCCAGACGCCGTGGCCGAGTCTCTCACCGCGGCGCTCGAACTTGGTGATCGGGCGAAAATCGGGGCGCGGCGAGTAGCCCTGGCCTGCCTCATTGACGTAGCCCGGAGCCGCCGACATTACTTCGAGCATGTGTTCGGCGTAGTTCTGCCAATCCGTTGCCAGATGCAGGATACCGCCGATGCCGAGCTTGCCACGCAGCCGCTCGACGAACGCCGCTTGAATGATGCGGCGCTTGTGGTGCTTCTTTTTGTGCCAGGGGTCGGGAAAATAAACCTGTACGCGGCTCAGACTGCCATCGGCGATACAGTCGTCGAGAACGTCGAGTGCGTCCGCCATGTAGACCCGCACATTGGCAAGGCCGCGCTCGGCGGCATTGTTGATGAGACGGCCGACACCCGGCGGGTGAACCTCGATGCCGACGAAATCCTTGTCCGGCTCCGCCTCCGCCATTTCCAGCAGGGAATCCCCCATGCCGAAACCGATCTCCAGCACCACCGGCGCCGCGCGACCAAAGATGCGCCGCCAATCCGCCGGGCCGTCGTGAAGGCTCAAACCATACGCAGCCCAGTGATCGTCGAAAGCCTTGCGCTGGGCGTCGGTCATGCGCCCGGCGCGAATGACATAGCTGCGGATGGATTTTTTCTTGAATTCAGGACGCAGTTCCAAGAGAGTTCCTCAGGCTGCGGGCTTTTTCAGCAGCGCCACTGCCAGCGTCAGCCAGCCGAGCAGCAGCAGGACACCGCCGAGCGGTGTGATCATGCCGAGCCGCGGCACGCCAAACCACACCAGCGCGTAGAGGCTGCCCGAAAACACCAGCACGCCGGCGATGAAGCAGTAGCCGGCGAGCAGAATCAGGCGGCGAGGCGCCAGCGCGGGCAGCAGGCCGAGCAGCAGAATGACCGGAACATGGTACATCTGGTAGCTGACAGCCGTTTTCCATACATCGAGCATGGCGGGCGACACCAGGCCTTGCAGACCATGGGCGCCAAAAGCGCCCAGCGCGACGCCGACAAAACCGAGAACGGCGGCAATGACCGATAGATGTTTCATGATGGTGCTGTATCCATAAATAAAGCCGCGGCCCAGGTCGGGAACGCGGCTTCATATGACTGATGGGAATGACGGAGCGCCTCAGGCCTCCATGGATGCCCGTACTTTTTTCATGGCGTTCTGCTCCAGCTGCCGGATCCGCTCGGCGGACACGCCGTATTCGTCGGCGAGCTCGTGGAGAGTGGCCTTGCTCTCGCTCAGCCAGCGGCGGCGCAGAATGTCGCGACTGCGGTCGTCGAGCTTGTCCATCGCTTCATCGAGGCGGTTGACGCTGGTTTCTTCCCAGTTCTCGGCCTCGAGCATGGCCGCGGGGTCGGAGCGCTTATCTTCAAGGTAATAGACCGGTGCGGAATAGCCGTCATCGTCGTCATCGGGCGCGTCGAAGGCGGTGTCGTGGGCGTAGAGCCTCTGCTCCATCTCACGCACCTGATTGACCTCGACACCCAGCTCCTGAGCCACGGCGGTGGCTTCGTCGTTATTGAGCCAGCCGAGGGTTTTCTTGGCACTGCGCAGGTTGAAGAACAGCTTGCGCTGCGCCTTGGTGGTGGCCACCTTGACGATGCGCCAGTTGCGCAGAATGTATTCGTGAATCTCGGCCTTGATCCAGTGCACCGCGAAAGATACCAGGCGAACGCCCTTTTCCGGATTGAAGCGCTTGACCGCCTTCATCAGGCCGACGTTGCCTTCCTGGACCAGATCGGCCAATGGCAGGCCGTAACCGTTGTAGGAGCGTGCGATATGTACCACGAAACGCAGATGCGACATGACGAGCTGGCGAGCCGCCTCGAGCTCCCCGTCATAGTAGAGACGTTCCGCCAGAGCCTGCTCCTCGTCCGCGGTCAGCACCGGAATGGAAGAAACTGTCTGCATATAGGCAGTCAGATTTTCCCCAGGCGACATCATTGCCACGGTTTGCAAACTTTTTCCCATACCTACCTCTCTTTCAAGACGCCGTAGTTTAACAGCTGCGTGTTAGATTGCCATAACTTTGCCAGGTTCCCTGGGTCTGCCACTTTTATAGCAAGACACGCCAAAATCTATTTTTATGCGGTCATTCCGGCTCGATGCGCCGCATATGGCTGGCCACCGCGATCCAGGCGCCACCAAGGCCGAGCGCGACCCCGCAGGCGAGCAATACCAGCAAGGTCGCAAAGCCCGGACCCTGCAACGAGAAGCCGCTCTGGTACAGCGCGGCGATGCGCTTCGCCGCTGGCGCCATCGCCAGGAAGCCGATCCATACCAGCAGCCAGGCGCACAATCCACCACCGACGCCATACCAGAAACCCGCATAGAGGAAGGGCCGCCGCACGTAGCCATTGGTGCCGCCGATCAGTTTGACGACCACGATCTCTTCGCGGCGATTCGCGATCGCCATGCGAATGGTGTTGCCCATCACCAGCAAAACCCCGAAACCGAGCGCAACCCCGAGCCCCATGGCGGCCTGTTTGCCCGCATTGATGAAGGCGTGAAGCTTTTGCAGCCAACCCAGATCGACGCTGACATCGTCGACCTCATCGCGCGCCTTGAGCCAGGCCACCAGGGCATCGGCTGCGGCGGCGTCCCGCGTCACGGCGTCGGCGGGCTGGACGAGGATGGCGGGGGGCAGCGGATTGTCATCGAGCAGCAAGAGCACGTCGCCGAAACCGGATGCCTCGCGAAATTCCTCGAGAGCGCGCTCGCGGCTCAGATAGACGATGGCGGTGACGTCGGGGCGCTGTTCCAGCGCCATCATCAACTCGGCGACGCCATCATCGGACAGGCTTTTGTTGAGAAAGACGCTCATGCGCGCGTTGAGTTCGATACCGCTCCCCAGCGTGCGCAGGTTTTCGATGGCGGTGTAAAGCGCGGCCGGCAGCGCCATGGCGATGGCGATCACCAGCACGGTCATCAGGGTCTGCAGTGGCTGGCGCAACAGGCGCCGCAAGCTCTGGACCACGGTTTTGCCGTGGTGATTGACGTAGCTGTCCACGCGATGGCGCAGCGAAGCGCGGCTTCCTCTTGCGCCCGAGATGGTCTTGCGCGGCTTGGTGCCCATGTTCAACCCTCCACCAGGCGACCGTGACGCAGATGGAGCTCGCGACAGCGCATCGGCGCGATCAGGGCGATGTCGTGGGTGGCGATGAGCACGGTCACCCCGACATCGTTGAACTGATAAAAGAGATTCATGATCTCCGCCGACAGTTCCGGATCGAGGTTGCCGGTGGGCTCGTCAGCGAGCAGGATTTTCGGCTTGTGCACCACGGCGCGGGCAATGCCGACGCGCTGTTGCTCGCCCGTGGAAAGCGCAATGGGATTCTGTCTTTCCTTGCTCAGCAAATCGACCTTGTCGAGCGCCGCCCGCACCCGGCGCGGGATATCGGCACGCGGAAAGCCCATGACTTCAAGGGGCAGCGCCACGTTGTCGTACACCGTGCGATCGAAGAGCAGGTGGTGGTTCTGAAAAACCACGCCAACGCGGCGGCGGAAATACGGCACCTGGCTGGCGTGGAGGCGGTTGAGATTCTTGCCGTTGATCAGTACCTGTCCCTGGGACGGGCGCTCCAGCAACGTGATCATTTTCAGCAGCGTACTCTTGCCCGCGCCGGAGTGGCCCGTGAGGAAGGCAAACTCGCCCTCGCCCATGAAAAAACTGAGGTTCGCCAGCGCCTCGTGACCGGAAGGGTAACGCTTGCTGACGTTGTCGAACTGGATCATCTCTGGGCTCGTTCTACACGGGAGTCTTTTTGCGGGCTGGCAACCTGCGCTCGGCGGCACGTCTCGGTGCGCCGCCTGTGCGCCAACAACGCTTATTCCTCACCATCGGTGGCAAGCAGCGCGTCGACGAAATCCTCGGCAACGAAAGGCTGCAGATCATCGACGCTTTCTCCGACACCGATATAGCGCACCGGAATGCCGTAGCGGCGGCACAGCGCGAAAATCACCCCGCCCTTGGCGGTGCCGTCGAGCTTGGTCAGGGCGATCCCGGTCACGCCAACCGCCTCGTGGAACTGTTGTAGCTGAGTGACCGCATTCTGGCCCGTTCCGGCATCGAGAACCAACAGCACTTCATGAGGCGCGGAGGGGTCGAGGCGCGCAAGCACCCGCTTGATCTTCTTCAACTCATCCATAAGATTGCTTTTGGTGTGGAGCCGCCCCGCGGTATCGGCGATCAGCAGGTCTACCTGTCGGGCGCGCGCAGACTCCACTGCATCGAAAATTACCGAGGCGCTGTCGGCCCCCGTGTGTTGCGCAATCACGGGAACCCTGTTGCGCTCGCCCCACACCTGAAGCTGCTCCACGGCGGCCGCTCTGAACGTGTCGCCAGCCGCCAGCATCACCGACCGGCCACGATCCTGGAACTGTTTGGCGAGCTTGCCGATAGTGGTCGTCTTGCCTACACCATTGACGCCGACTGTCAGCAGCACGAAAGGCTTGTCGGCGTCGCTCACCCGCAAGGGCTTTTCGCAGGGTTTGAGAATTTCCACCAGCAATGCCTTCAGCGCGCCCTGCAGAGCGTCAACGTCACCGAGCTCCTTGCGCTTGACCCGGTCGGTGAGCGTGCCGATGACCTCGGCGGTAACTTCGATGCCCAGGTCGGCCGTCAGCAGTTGTGTTTCGAGGGTTTCCAGCAAGTCATCATCGATTTGTTTCTTGCCGAGAAATACCCGGCCCAGCCCCTTGCTGGTACGCGAGAGCGCCTGCCGTATCCTGCCGAAGCGCTTCTCCCGCACCTCGGCTTCAGGCTGCGGAGCCGGAGCCGGAGCCGGAGCCGGAGCCGGAGCCGCAATATCGTCCGCTTCCAGCGCAACCAGCGGCGCTGAAGTCTCTGTTTCCTCGGCAGCGCTACTGGCGACGTCTTCTTCCTGTGACGCAGCCGGTGCCGCGGGCTCGTCCGGCTTCTGCTTGCGAAAAAAAGAAAACAGCCCCCGCTTCGCGGGTTGGGCGGATTCCCCCTCGTTACTGCGCTGCGTCATGAAGACCTTACCTGACATCGTTTGAAACCGGTGTATCCTACCATTTCTTCCACGCCACGGCAGGCGCGAAACGCCTTGAGGAGTCATTCCGCTTGAACCGCAAATCCCGTTCCGGCAGCCAGCAACAGCTGAGAATCATTGGTGGCAAATGGCGCAGCCGGCGCATCGCCTTTCCCGACCGCGACGGCCTGCGCCCCACCGGCGACCGCATCCGCGAAACACTTTTCAACTGGCTGGCGCCCGATATTCCCGCCGCCCGCTGTCTCGATGCCTTCGCGGGATCGGGTGCGCTGGGCTTCGAAGCCCTGTCCCGCGGCGCGGAGACCGTGGTTTTCGTGGAACAGGATGCCGCCGCGTACCGGCATCTGCTCGACACCAAGGCCCTGCTCGACGCCGAGGGCGCCACCATCATCCAGCAGGATCTGCTGACCTGGCTGAAGGCGGCGCAGCCCTCCCCGTTCGACATCATCTTTCTCGATCCGCCCTTCGCGCACGGGCTCTACGATCCCGTTTTCAGCGCACTCGAGGAGAGCGGCGCAATCGCCGCAGGCAGCCTGATTTATATCGAAAAAGCCCTCGCGGAAGAGGCGGCACCTCCGCCGAATTGGCGCTGCCTGCGGGACAAGCGCGCAGGAGACGTTCACTTCCGGCTGTTTATCGTGGATTGAGCGGCTGCGGTGCATTGTTGTACCATCGTGGCCCCGTCAAGGAACTGCATCATGAAGACCATCATCTATCCGGGCACCTTCGACCCGATCACCCACGGTCACACCGACCTTGTGGAAAGGGCTTGCAAACTGTTCGACAAAGTCATCGTTTCCATTGCCATCAGCGAAAAGAAGAAACCGCTGTTTTCTCTCGCGGAGCGCATCTCGCTGGCACAAACGGCGCTGTCGCACCTGAACAATGTGGAAGTGGTGGGTTTCGATTACCTGATGGTGCACTTTGCCCGCGACCAGAACGCCACCGCCGTGCTGCGCGGTCTGCGCGCCGTATCGGATTTCGAGTACGAATTTCAGCTCGCCAACATGAACAGGGCACTGTCACCCGACATGGAGTCGATTTTCCTCACGCCCGCCGAGAAGCACTCTTATATCTCTTCCTCGCTGGTAAGAGAGATTGCCTCGCTGAACGGCAACATCACGGCCTTTGTTCATCCCGCCGTTGCCGAAGCCCTGTACCGCAAGTTCGGTCACGAGACCACGACGCAGTCATGAATCACGCCGTCTGCTGCCGGCGCGGCCATTCTCAGCGCTGGCAGGCGGGGCAATACACCGTCGTTCTCTGACCCAGGCGGATTTCCTTCAAAAGCGCGTCGCAGTGCAGGCAAGGCAGGCCGCCGCGCCCATAGACCGCCAATGATTGACTGAAATAACCCGGCTGACCCGTGCCGCCGACGAAGTCGCGCAGCGTGGTGCCGCCCTGGGCGATGGCCTGGCTCAGCACGGTCCTGATACAGTCCGTCAGCCGCGCGTAGCGCACACGCGATACCCGGCCCGCCTCTCTCAGGGGATGGATTCCCGCCGCGAAAAGGGCCTCGTTGGCGTAGATGTTTCCCACGCCCACCACGACACGACTGTCCATCACGAAACTCTTGATCGGCACTTTTCTGCCTTTGGCACGCAACCACAAATGGTCATCCGTGAAGCCGTCCTCCAGAGGCTCCGGCCCCAGTGAAGCAAGCAGGGAATGGGTCAGCGGATCACCCTCCACCCAGGTAACGATTCCGAAGCGGCGCGGATCGCGAAAGCGCAGCACCAGTCCGGACGACAGGCACCAGTCCAGATGGTCATGTTTTCCCGGCTCGCTGCCGGCTTCGACCAGGCGCAAACTGCCAGACATACCCAAATGCATCAACACATGGCCTTCGCCAATGGCGAATATCAGATATTTTCCGCGCCGCGTCACGCTGCGCACCACCTGTCCCGCCAGCAATGCCTCGAGCCGGGCCGGAACAGGCACACGCAGGCGCGTTTCCCTGACGATACACTTTTCCACGCGCATCCCTTCCACATGAGGCGCTACACCTCTGCGCGTGGTTTCAACTTCGGGGAGTTCAGGCACAAGGGCTTCTCACAGGCAAACTTTGCCGGCATACTAGTAACAAATTGCACAACGGGCAATTGCCGAGCCGTTTGTCTCATTTCTTCCAGGAACTCTGGGCAAACAGATTTTGAGTGAGTATCATTGCTCACCTTTTATACATATGGGGTAGGAAATTATGGCCTTAGGTAAACGCAACAAGGCCGAAGAAGACGCACAGATCGACCTCACGCCGATGCTCGACGTGGTGTTCATCATGCTGATCTTTTTCATCGTTACAGCATCCTTCGTGAACGAAAGCGGTATCGACGTCACCCGTCCGCCGCCCACCACGGATCAGCCACCGAGCGACACCAAGAACAGAAATATCGTCTTTGATGTCAGCGATTCGGGCGATATCTTCCTGGAAGGCCGCAGAATCGATGTACGGTCAGTGCGGGCCAACGTGGAGCGCATCCACGCCGAGAACCCCCAGGCAAAAGTCATCATCAGCGCGGCGCCGCAAGCCAAGACCGAACTCTTCGTCGAAATTTCGGATCAGGCACGCGAAGCCGGCGTTTACGACATCTCTCTGGCAACCAAGAGAAGATAAGAAAACAGACACAACAAAAAAACCGGCGCTTGCGCCGGTTTTTTTGTTTGTTTGTGAACCTTGCCTCAACCACACATCAGGAAAGGTTCTCGCAATATATTGATTACTTGATCTTGGCTTCCTTGTAGGCAACGTGCTGCCTGACCACCGGATCGTACTTTTTGAACTCGAGCTTCTCGGGAGTGGTACGCTTGTTTTTGGTGGTTGTGTAGTAGTGCCCGGTACCGGCACTGGAAACCAGCTTGATCTTTTCTCTGTTTGATTTGGCCATGTTCTAATGCTCCTCAGATTTTCTCGCCACGAACGCGCAGATCCGCGAGAACCTTTTCGATGCCATGTTTGTCGATGATACGCAAACCCTTGGTGGACACGCGCAGCTTCACGAAACGCTTCTCACCTTCCACCCAGAAACGATGGCTGTGCAGGTTGGGTTCGAACCGGCGGCGGGTCTTGTTTTGCGCGTGGGACACATTGTTTCCGGTCATCGGTCTCTTGCCGGTAACCTGACATACTTTGGACATGGTGCAGCCTCTAGGAATCTGGTTTTTTCAGCTTTCGCCTGAATTTCCCGCCTCGCCGGGACGGGCGCGACAAACATACTTACGGGAGACCCGCAGGAAGGCGCGATTTATACCAGAGCAGGGGGACAAAATCAAACGAATTTTGCCTGCCCGGGCGAGTGGCTGCGCGTCCGTCTCGCGCCTACATCAAACCGCGCTGCGCCAGCGATACCACCTGTCCCGCACCGACAATCAGGTGGTCCAGAAGGCGCACATCCACCAGCTGCAGCGCATCGCGCAGACGCCGCGTGATGGCTTCATCATCACGGCTGGGCTCGGCAACCCCGGAAGGGTGGTTGTGCGCGACGATCAGCGCGGCGGCGTTGTGCTGCAGGGCGCGCTTGACGATTTCGCGCGGATACACGCTGGCGCCGTCGATGGTTCCGAAGAACATTTCCTCGCAAACGATGAGGCGATGGCGGGTATCGAGGAAAAGCGCCGCGAACACTTCCTGAGAGCGATGCCCCAGGCGGGCCTGCAGATAGTGGCCGACAGCGGCCGGGCTGGTAAACACATCTTCACGCACCAGGGTTTCGGCAAAGTAGCGCCGTGCCAGTTCCAGCACCGCCTGCAGCTGGACATATTTGGCCTCGCCCAGTCCCTTGGCGACGCAGAAGGAGGACTTGTCGGCACTGAGCAGCGCTCCCAAACCGCCGAAGCGGGTGATCAGCTCCCGCGCCAGATCCACTGCCGACCAGCCCTTGATACCGGTACGCAGAAAAATCGCCAGCAGTTCCGTATCGGACAAGGCCGCAGGCCCTCGGTGCAACAGTTTTTCTCGCGGCCGCTCATCCTGCGGCCATGTCTTGATCGTCATAACAACACTCCCTGTCGTCGAAAAAAAATGGACCAGGTGGTATCTTAGCTTCCCGATCAACATTTTCCAGGTGTGGCGATGAGTTCTCTGGCCAACAAGCGCATTCTCCTTGGCGTCAGCGGCGGCATCGCGGCCTATAAAAGTGCCGATCTGGTGCGCCGCCTTCAGGATGCCGGCGCGAGCGTACGGGTTGCCATGACCAAGGCCGCGCAGGAGTTCATCACGCCGCTCACCATGCAGGCCCTTTCGGGCCATCAGGTACATCTCGACCTGCTCGACCCCGAGGCGGAAGCCGGTATGGGGCACATCGAACTGGCGCGCTGGGCCGACGTCGTCATCATTGCACCGGCCACGGCGGATATCATTGCGCAACTCGCCAATGGCGAGGCCGGCTCACTGCTGACCGCCACCTGCCTTGCCAGCGCAGCCCCCATCGTCATCGCACCCGCCATGAACCAGGGCATGTGGCGCAAGGAAAGCACACAGCACAACCTGCGCACCCTGCAGGCGCGCAACTTCACCATTCTCGGCCCGGCCGAGGGCAGCCAGGCCTGTGGCGATGTCGGCCCCGGTCGCATGCTCGAGCCGGCAACCATCATCGCAGGCCTCGAGCCTTTGTTTGCCACCGGCAGTCTCGCCGGCAGGAAGGTGGTGATCAGCGCCGGACCGACCCGGGAAGCGGTCGACCCGGTTCGCTACATTTCCAATCACAGCTCCGGAAAGATGGGCTATGCCCTCGCCATGGCCGCGGCAGAGGCCGGCGCCCGCACCGTGCTCGTCTCGGGCCCCACCAACCTGGCGCCGCCGGAGCGCGTCACGACACGACAGGTCACTTCCGCGGCGCAGATGCTTGCCGCCTGCCTCGAAGAAATCGTGGACTGCGACATTTTCATCGCCGCCGCCGCGGTCGCGGACTATCGCCCCAAGACTGTGGCCAAACAGAAGATCAAAAAGGACACGGACATCATGCATATCGAAATGGAGAAGAACCCCGACATCGTGGCGACCATCGCCGCGCTGGACAACAAACCGTTCACCGTGGGCTTCGCCGCGGAAACCAACAATATTCTGGAGCATGCGCGCGGCAAGCTCGCGCGCAAGAATCTCGATGCCATCATTGCCAATGATGTGTCCCGCGACGACATCGGCTTCAACAGCGATGACAACCAGGTGTTCTTCATCACGCGGCACAGCGAGGAAGAGCTGCCCTTGCTCGGCAAGAATCAACTGGCGCGAATTCTGATCCAGAAGTTGGCCGAGGCCTGACCGACACGCCGCAGCCTTCCCGCCCATGGCCGCATCTCTCGCTTCAGCCAGTCGCCTGCTCGCGGCGAAGCCGCGCTTGCCACGCTGGTGTGTCGGCGTTCTTGTGTTGCTGATGAGCATTTTGCTCTACAGTCATGGCCAGCTGGAAACCCATCTGCTTGTCCGCCCGCATCAGAAAAACATCGAACAGGCACTGGAGGGCGCGGGAACCGCAGCACGAAATCGCCTGGACACCCAGCTCAGCAGCATCATCAGCCGCCTGGAGACCCTCAGCGCCGAGGCTCGCACCCACCACATACTCTCCCTCGAGGACAACAATCCCAGCCAGTGGGCCAACAATGCTCGCGTACTCGACACGCCGGGGCCGCGCCAGACCTGGCTCTACGACGCCCGTGCGCGCCTCCCCGAAGCCCGCCGCATCTATTTGCTCGACCCCGGCCAGCAACTGCAACTGTTGCAGGACAATTTTGTCGCCGAGCGCCTCTACAGCAACGCGATGGGCGGCGGTGCGCCGGCGCCCATCGCCGCCAAGGTGGAAACCTGGCGCATCTATTTCGCCCGTCCGGTTCGCGAGGCCGAGGCCATCAAGGGCGTCGTCCTGATCGAGGTGGACCCCGTCACACTGTCCTCCGAATTGACCAAGGCGGCCGCTTTTGACGGCAGCCTGCAGCTCGTTCAGAACGTGAAGAATTTTCCATCCGGAATCGTCTTCAGCGAGGGCCGCGCCGCGCCGGGCGGCGGCATCCACAACCTGACTCTCGCCACAGGCGTGCCCGACTGGGAGCTGCGCCTGGCGGCCAGCACGACCATGATGCAGGCACTGGCGCCGTCGCCGATCCCTTTCCATCTGCTGTTTGCCGTGCTCTGCGCCAGTGCTTTGGCGCTCGCCGGCCTGATGATTCGCAGACACCTTTATTTCCTGCAAGGCCCGCACCCCCAGCGCGCCAGCAACTACAACCCGATGGATGATCTTTTCACCGAGCGCCACCAGCGCATCCGCCTGCCAGCAGCTGCCGCAACCCGCGCCGAAGAGCACGGCGATGAGCCGGAGCAGATTCTTCCTCCCCATGTGTTTCGCGATTACGACATCCGCGGCAAGGCCTACCTGGAGATCACCGGCGATTTTGCCGATACCCTGGGGCGGGTGCTGGGCACCATGGTGCTCGAACGCGGCGGCGATGCCCTGATCGTGTGCTGCGATGGCAGGCGCTCCAGCCCGATATTGAAAAAGGCGCTGATCCACGGTATCGCCTCGACAGGATGCAATGTTCTCGACATCGGCGAAGGGCCGACACCCATGATGAACTTCGCCGCCGCGACACGCGCCGACTGCGACAACGGCGTCATGGTCACCGCCAGCCACAACCCCAAGGATGACAACGGCTTCAAGATCATCATGGGCAATCACGTGCTGAGCAGCGGCGAGATCCGCCTGCTTCACGAGCGCATGGTGCGCGGCGACTACCAAAGCGGCAGCGGTGGCCTGCGTACGGTGGATGTGCGCGACACCTATTTGCACGCCCTGACAGAAGGCGTCGCGCCACTCGCACCACTGCATGTCGCCATCGATTGCGGCAACGGGATCGCGGGCAGTATCGCACCGGCACTTTTTCGCAAGCTCGGCTGTCGCGTGGACGAGTTGTTCACCGAGGTGGACGGCGATTTTCCCAACCATCCGCCCGACCCCACCGACCCCGCCAACCTGACCAAGCTGATCGACACCATCGCCTACGCTCGCGCCGACATCGGGCTTGCCTTCGACGGCGACGGCGACCGCCTGGTGGCGGTCACCGGCAGCGGCAAGATCGTTTGGCCAGACCAGTTGATGATGATTTTCGCCCGCGACATTCTCGGCAAAAGCCCCGGCACGGAAATCGTCTTTGACGTGAAAAGTTCGCGTCATCTCGAAGAGCTGATTGCCAGTTACGGCGGCAAGCCGGTGATGTGGAAGACCGGTCACGCCCACACCCGCAACAAGGTGAAGGAAACCGGTGCACCGCTGGGCGGCGAATTCAGCGGCCACATTTTCTTCAATGATCGCTGGTACGGCTTCGACGATGGCCTCTATGCCGCGGTGCGGCTCCTCGAAATCCTGTCGCTGCGCGAACAGAGCCTGGACGAAATCCTCGACAGCCTGCCCCATGCGGTGAGCACGCCCGAGATCAAGATTGCCGTGCCCGACAGCGACAAGCACCGGCTCGTCGAGCAGTTGATCGAACAGTGCGATTTCGACGATGCCCGCCTGATCACCATCGATGGCCTGCGTGTCGAATACCCCTGGGGCTGGGGTCTGGTGCGCGCCTCCAACACCACCGCGGCATTGACGCTGCGCTTCGAAGCGAACTCCCGCGAAAGTATCGACAACCTGATCGGTATTTTCGATGAACAACTCAGCACCCTGGATCCCGCACTCGCAGGCGCCTGCGCCGGGTCGGCAGGAGCGAATCTTCTGATCGGCTGAACACCGCAGTCGCAAGGTAATTGGCCTCCTGTAGGAGCTTGCCTGCAAGCGACCCCCACCGAAATTGTCGCCTGCAGGCAGGCTTCTACAAAATCTTCGCCTTTGTCCTTCGCTGTGAGGGCGCTACCCAGGGCGTAAAGGCTTTCATGCCTTCGCCTCGCATCTGGCAAGAAGCAGGTGTGCGGGCCGGCACCAAAGACAGTAGAATGGCCCCTCGTTTTTGGCCCTATCTCCAGGAGTGACGAAATTCATGTCCCTGTCCCGTCTCGACGCCCTGAACACCGCCAGCGTGCTCACTGAGGCCCTGCCCTATATCCAGAAATTCACCGGCAAGACCGTGGTGGTCAAGTTCGGCGGCAACGCCATGGAAGGTGAAGAGCTCAAACGCAACTTCGCTCGCGACGTGGTACTGATGAAACTGGTGGGCATGAATCCGGTGGTGGTGCATGGCGGCGGACCGCAGATCGCCGAATTGCTCAAGGCGCTGGAGATCGAATCCGAGTTCGTGGACGGCCTGCGTGTCACCGACAGCAGAACCATGGACGTGGTCGAGATGGTGCTGGGCGCGTCGGTCAACAAGGAAATCGTCAACCTGATCAACCACGCGGGTGGCAAGGCGATCGGGCTCACCGGCAAGGACGGCCAGTTGCTGATGGCAAAAAAACTGACGGTCAGCCGCAAGACGCCAGACCTGGAGGTGCCCGAGATCATCGATATCGGCCACGTCGGTGAGGTGGTGCACGTCAACGTGGCGGTGATCGACATGCTCACCGCCGGCAATTTCATTCCCGTCATCGCCCCCATCGGGGTGGACGCCGAAGGCAACGCCTACAACATCAACGCCGACCTCGTCGCCGGCAAGGTGGCGGAATTTCTCAAGGCCGAGAAACTCGTGCTGCTCACCAACGTCGCCGGCCTTCAGGACAAAAATGGCAACGTTCTCACCGGCCTGTCCACGGCCGAGGTCGACGCCCTGATCGCCGACGGCACCATCTACGGCGGCATGCTGCCGAAGATTCGCTGCGCCCTGGATGCGGTCAAGGGTGGCGTGAGAAGCGCCCATATCCTCGACGGCCGCGTACAGCACGCCGTGCTGCTGGAAATATTCACCGATGACGGCGTGGGCACACTGATTACCAATCAAGGCGATCAATAGCATCGTGGCTGGCAAGGAAAATACGCTGTCGCGGCGCGACGAAATTCTTCAGGCGCTGGCGAAGATGCTCGAAGCCTCGACCAGCGAGCGCATCACCACCGCGGCACTGGCGCGGGAAGTGGGTGTTTCGGAAGCGGCGCTTTATCGCCACTTCCCCAGCAAGGCGCGCATGTACGAAGAGCTGCTGGCATTCGCTGAAGAGACGTTGTTTTCCAACATCAAAGCCGTTACCGCCAGCGAGGAAAGCACCGCCAACACATGCGGCACGATTCTGCTGGTGGTTTTGACCTTTGGCGAACGCAACCCGGGAATCACCCGGCTGCTGTGCGGCGATGCCCTGCACGGCGAAAAACCGCGCCTGCACAACCGTGCCGGGCACATCTTCGAGCGCCTCGAGTCGGAGATCAAGCAGGTCATACGCCTCGGTGAAGTGCGGGAAGGGCTGGTACCCGGCCTGCCTCCCGGCCAGTGCGCCAGTCTCATGATCAATCTTGTCGAAGGCAGGCTGCGGCGCTACGTGCGCAGCCAGTATCGCCACTTGCCGAGCACGGACTGGGAACAGCACTGGCCCGTCGTTGCGAGCGGGATTTTTCCCTGACCAAGTGAATCAGGCATGCTCGTGAGCCGATCAATCAGGGCTCGCTCTCCTCCGACCTGATGGACGAGCCGAGCTCCGGACGCAACACCTTCAGCCGTGCGGCATGACGCTCATACCTGTCCATCACGTCGCGGTACTGCGCCTGGCGCTCCACCAATTGCTGCTGGGCGTGGCGTTTCTGCGCGTCGAGCTCCGCCAGCACCTGGGTCAGCGATTCCGGCGGCGTCTGGCCGCTGGCCTGATACCCGGCGGCGCGCTCCTTCACCTCTTCCTCGCGCCGCGTATAGTCCATGATGTTGGATTTGAGAACGCTGATTTCACGCTCCACCAACTGCAGGCGCCTGGTGCGCGCACGGGCGACATCTTCCAATGAACTGTAGGTGCGCAAAATGAAGGCATCGAGTTTTTCCTGCTCTTCGCGCGCCTCGATCTGTTCCGGGGTCAGCTCCGCCTCGGTGCGCGCCGGCACATGTTTGATCAGGCGCCCATTGGCCGAGAGGATGTCGTAGCCCTTGTCGGCATATTCGGGCGGAATCGAAAAATCGATGACCGGATTGCCCTCGGCATTGCGATAACGGTACAGCGCGCCATCGATGACATCGCCCTCCTCGCGCGGCTGTACTGCGAGCAGGGGGCCGCTGAAAAAGGTGGCAAGCGCAATGGCCGCAACGATAGTCAGGATGCGCCGCTGGTGCGAGATGGATGACGCTGCGATGCCGGGCGTGGATTCCGACATCGATGACACGTCAGGAAACTTCCACCGGGTACGCATGTCTCATACGCCATATTTGCTGCGGTAGGCCCGGATGGCGTCGAGCGTGGCCTCATTGTTTTTCTGTTCTTCCAGATAGCCAATAATGTGATCAAGCGTGACGATACCGATGACGGGAACCCCGTACTCTTCCTCGACCTCCTGGATGGCGGAAAGATCGCCTTGGCCTTTTTCCTTGCGGTCGAGGCCGATCAAGACACCCGCGGGCTGCGCATCCTGGGAGCCGATAATGGCCATGACTTCGCGAATGGCAGTGCCGGCAGTGATCACGTCGTCGATGATCAACACGCGGCCCGTCATGGGCGCACCCACCAGCGTGCCACCCTCGCCGTGATCCTTGGCTTCCTTGCGATTGAAGCAATAGGGCACATCGCGGTCGTGATAGTGGGCCAGCGCAACTGCCGTGGCGGCCACCAGGGGAATACCCTTGTAGGCGGGGCCGAACAGCACGTCGAACTCGACATCCGCGGCCACGATGGCGTCTGCATAGCAGCGACCCAATGCCGCCAACGCCGCGCCGGAACAAAATTTGCCCGCATTGAAGAAATAAGGGCTCACTCGTCCGGATTTCAGGGTAAACTCACCAAACCTGAGTGCATCGACCCTGAGCGCCAGCTCTACGAAGCGGCGTTGGTGTGCTTGCATTGTCTTTTCCCAATCACATTTATGACTGTGGCCGGATTTCTTAATCCGCCAACGGTCGGTTATCATACACGCTCTCAAATCAAGGGGCTAACATGAGAATCATCAGTCTTTCTGTTGACGGCATTTACCAGGCCTCCCATCGCGGCCTGTTCGACTGGCTTGCCAGCCAGGATGCGGACGTCATCTGCCTGCAGGATCTGCGCGCGCAGGAGCCAGAAATCGCTGACCGGGAAGAATTCACACTTCCCGATTACTACGCCTATTATTTTGATTCCCCCAAACCCCACACCAACGGGGTAGCGATCTACACCCGCCAGCCTCCCAAGGCCATCGTTTTCGGCTTTGGCCTGCCCAGCTGCGAGGACATGGATGGTCGCTACCTGCAAGCGGATTTCGAAAACATCAGCGTCGGCTCGCTGCTCGCGCCCGCGGGCGTGGTGGGCGAACCCAGCCAACAGGTGAAAGACACCTTCTTTCAGGAACTGCAGGCGCACCTCGACAAGATTTCGCGCAAGAAGCGCAAATACATCATGTGCGGCAATTGGCAGATTGCCCACGGCGAACTCGATATCGAAAACCCGGACGCCCACCTGTCGGAATCCGGCTTCCTGCCTCACGAGCGCCAGTGGCTCGATCAGGTTTACGATGACGTCGGCTATGCCGACGCCTTCCGCCGCGGCAACACCGACAGCGACGAATTCAGCTGGTGGCCTTCCGGCGTGATGGGCAAAGGCGACGGCTGGCGCACCGACCTGCACATCGTTTCACGGGATCTGGTCCGCTTCGTGGAATACGCGGTCATGTACAAAGCCAATGCGTTCTCCAGCCACGCACCGGTCATCGTCGATTACGATATCGAAGAATTCTGAAGCCACTGCGGTTCCCACGTTCGACGTGGGAACCACCTTCCTTCCAGCAACGCCCCGCTTACAGCTTCTGCGCCAGCGCCATTTTCTGCACCTTGACCAAATCGCCGATACCGCGCTTGGCGAGCGTCATCATCGCCGAGAATTCCTCATCGGAAAATGGTGCGCCCTCGGCGGTGCCCTGCACCTCGATGAAACCACCCGCCTCGTTCATCACCACGTTCATGTCCGTCTCGGCATTGGAGTCCTCGGCGTAATCGAGGTCCAGCACCGGCACGCCGTTGAACATGCCCACCGACACGGAAGCAACCATGTGCTGCAACGGGTTTTCCTTGAGCTTGCGTCTCACCACGACGTGGGAAATGGCATCCGCCAGCGCCACACAGGCGCCGGTGATGGACGCCGTGCGGGTGCCGCCATCTGCCTGAATCACATCGCAATCCACGGTGATGGTCACCTCGCCGAGTTTCTTCAGATCCACGGCCGAACGCAGTGAACGACCGATGAGGCGCTGGATTTCCTGCGTCCTTCCACCCTGCTTGCCACGCGCCGCCTCCCTGTCCATGCGACTGTTGGTGGAGCGGGGCAGCATACCGTACTCCGCCGTGACCCAACCCTGGCCCTTGCCCCTGAGAAAGCGCGGCACGGAGTCCTCCACGCTGGCGGTGCAGATCACCTTGGTATCGCCGAACTCGACCAGCACCGAACCCTCGGCGTGCTTGGTGTAGTTGCGCGCGATGCGCACGAGGCGAAGTTGTTCAGGGCGGCGGCCGCTGGGACGGGTCATGCGATTTTCCTTGGAGTGCAAAAAGAGGCGGTATTGTACTCAATATCCAATAGCGCGTTTGCACCTGTTAAAATGAAAGCCCTTTTTCAATATGGCAAGTCCGATGGCTCGCAGCATGACCGCCTTTGCCCGCGCTTCTCGACAGGAAGAATGGGGCACCCTGACCTGGGAAATCCGCTCGGTCAACCACCGCTATCTGGAGCCCGGATTTCGTATGCCGGACACTCTGCGCGACCTGGAAATGGCGCTGCGGGAAACGCTGCGCACCAAGCTCAATCGCGGCAAGGTCGACTGCTACCTTCAGCTCAATCTCAAGCGCGAGCTGGACGGTCTTGGCGTAAACACCACCGCCGCCCGGCAGTACATCGATGCGGCGCGGACCATCGCCGCGCTGATGGAGAACCCCGCCTCCCTGTCGCCCCTGGAAATTCTCGAGCGCCCCGGTGTGCTGGAAGAACGGGAAGTCGACAGCGACGCCCTCAAACAGGCGACCTTGAGCCTGTTCGCCACAGCCGTCGATCAACTGCTGGAAGGCCGCGCCGTGGAAGGCGCCAAGCTCGCCGATTTCCTGCGCCAGCGCATCGCCGGCATCCGCACCCAGACCGCCAAGGTCCGCGGCCTGCTGCCGCAGATTCTCGCCGCCCAGAAACAACGCCTTCGCGACAAGACCCAGGACCTGCAACTCGAACTGGATCCTGAACGCCTCGAGCAGGAAATCGTCATTCTGGCCCAGAAAGCCGATGTGGACGAAGAACTCGACCGCCTCGACGCCCACCTCAAGGAAATCGAACAGGTACTGAAACGCAAGGAACCCATCGGGCGCCGCCTGGATTTCCTCATGCAGGAACTCAACCGCGAGGCGAACACCCTGTCATCCAAATCCATCGCCCTGGATACCACACAATCCGCAGTGGAGCTGAAGGTATTGATCGAGCAGATGCGGGAGCAGATTCAAAACATTGAATAGATTTCCACACACCCAAGCAGGTGAAAGCCTGAGCCCCTCATCAAAAAAGCAACCAATACATTTCATTTTTTAAAAATTGAAACGTTTACGTTGCTTTTTGGAGAAGAGTAGCCGTGCGCAACCTGCTGAACAGTGCCACAAGCGCGCCAACCGACGCGGAGACGCCTGCCATAGATGAGGACTTTTGGATGGCGAGTCATGACAGCAGGTGACGTTAGCGTACTCAAGCTCAGCCTCCACGATGCCGTTGGAGGAGCTTCTTTCACCAGCCCACTCTGGGCACAATAAGCGAATAACAATACAGCTCAATGCGCGAATATTGATACGTCATCCACCACCTCCGGAGGTAACCCATTGGCAACAGCCACAGACAAACTGGCGGAATCCCTCCGGACCCTCAAAACTCTACAAGATCGGGATATCGTTGCGATTCGCTCCACTGGCCTCAGCCGCACCCACCGCGCTCAGGCAGAATCCGACTGACCTTCGCGCCGCCTTGGCTGGCATCACCGACGCGTCCGAGTGTTAGCCCCAAGCAGTATGTCCCCTTTGTCCAATTCTAAAATGTCCCCTTTTGAGTTGAGTAGGGGGCTGTGACGGAGGAGTGCATTACTTTGAGTCACAAAGAAGTCGATCGGCTGAGTGTTATTCAGACCGTCCAGCAACGCCAGTTGAAGCAGGAAGATGCCGCCCGACAGTTGGGGATGAGTACGCGAGAAATCCCCCCACGTCAGTCGCCTCCAGTTGCTGTGGCAAAGTATGCGGGATGTGGTGCTGGAAGATTTTCCGTCCCCGCCTGGGTCGCCTGCAGATATTGCGGTGTATCTCAAACACATTGAAGACAACTACATATCTGACGCTTATCATTCCCTGTCGATCGAGGGGTATCGGGTCAGCCCGGAGCTGATCGAGCGAGTCCAGGGCGGACGGTGGAATCCAGATCAAGACGACGGCGACCAAACCCACCGAAATGCTCTCGCGGCGCGGGGCTACTGGCAAGCCTTTCAGGCCGTATAGAATCCCCGCACAGCCAATTCGCAATGCCAAACGCGCTACTCAACCTCCGCAGCGCGCTTTTGTGCCTGGGAAAAATTCCCCAGTATCATGCCGCCATCCATGTTGTAGACCGCGCCATTGATATAGGCGGCGTCTTCCGAGCACAGGTATTCGACAAGAGAGGCGACTTCATCCGGTTTCCCCGCACGGCCGGCGGGGATGACACCTTGCAGATGGTTGAGCATGTCGCCCAGCAGTTCTTCCGTCAGTTCCGTGTGAATGATGCCCGGCGCCACCGCATTGATGCGCACTCCATGGGGGGCAAGCTCCATCGCCGCGCAGCGGGTGAAGGTTTCCAGGGCGGCCTTCGACATGCAGTAGGGCGCCAGGTAAGGGGCGTGAAACTGGGAGTTCACACTCGTGATATTGACGATCACACCGGTTTTTCTTTCGCGCATGCCCCGCGCCAGAATCCGTGTCAGACGTACGGGGGCCCACATGAGAATATTGGTTGTTTTGCTCCAGTGTTCGTCTTCATCGGCGAGTACCGAGATGTATTTTTCCGGGCTGGCGGCATTGTTGACCAGGATATCGACGTCGCCAATTCGCTCGGCCAGCGCCACGACTTGTTCCAGATCCGCGAGATCGGCAATTTCTACCCGCGCGCGACCACCGCTGGACAGGATCTGCTCCCGAACCGCTTCGAGAGGTTCTTTGGTGCGCCCGTTCAGGATCACTTCGATGTTCTTTTTTGCAAGGCGAAGGGCAACGGCCTTGCCGATGCCACGGCTTGCGCCTGTTATCAAGGCGACTGTAGTTTCAGTTTGAGATACCACAGCTAACGTCTCCTTTCTTGAACATGATGATTTTTGGTCACTATTCTATAGCGCCAACCTTGCTGAATGTTGGCTCGGGCCGCGCGCCCCAGAGGTCGAAATCTTCCGGCTTTGTCGACATGACGCGGGGTTCGCGCGCACCCTCTTCCGGAAAGAGCTCCATGCCGTAGCTGTATTCCCAGGTCATGCCATCCGGGTCTTCAAAGTAAATGAAAATACTGTCCGATGTGGGATGGCGCCCCAGGCCGAACAGAATCTTGACGTCGGATTCTTTCAACCTGTAATAGGCCCGACCAATATCGTCGATATCGGTGACCATGAAATTCAGGTGATTGAACCCCGGCTTGCCCGTCATCGATTGGCCGAGCCCCATGGAGTGGTGATAGGGGCTGGGAAAGGCTCGCATCAGCGACACGAACAGGTCGCCCACATAATCGGAAACCTTGAAACCCATGTTTTTGGTGAAGAATTCGGTTGCGGCCCGGCAATCGGGCACGTTGATGGCATAGTGCCCTACGCGCTGGATTTTGGTGTGGGTGGGCACGAAGTCCCGGCCCTTTTGCTCCATTTTCGAATAGTACTCCAGGCAGGACCCTCCGAACGGTTCCCGCACCCGGAATACCGGCGCGAACGACAGTCCCAGTCCCGCTTTTTCTTCGTCGCCGACCCAGGCCGGATTCAAGCCGAGCTTTTCGTAATGCACAAAGGCCTTTTCGACGTCCCGCTCCGACTCCAGTTCCCAGCCTGCCCTTTTGAAGCCGGGCTCCTCCGCCTGGTGGAGTATCACGTTGTGATGGTCGCGGCTGCAGCGAAAAAATCGTTCGCCGCTGCTGCCCTCGCCGGCATCCGCCAACCCCACCACGTCGAGTGCGAACCTGGTTGTTTTATCGATATCCGTGACATTCAACGCCACATACCCGATCTTGCTGTACCTGAAGGGTGCCATGCTGGTTTCTCCCATTGTTATCCTGTTACCTCCACATCCCGGTTTGCGAATGCTCAACCAATCACTGATATATCGATTGATATACTGGCGAATATAACCCACGCGGCAGATACCGACAACGTCACCCGGGCGATAAAATGTTTCTTTCCCGAATATTTCGGGCCATCCAGTCATATCCGGACGCTCATGCCACCACCACGCCCCACAGAACTTCCCATCGACGCAGTGCTGCCCCAACTCGGCGAACATCTGTGCGCCGCCAACCGCTGCCTGCTGGTGGCGCAGCCCGGTGCCGGCAAGACCACCCGCGCGCCCCTCTACCTGTTGCAGCACACACCTGTGGCCCAGGGCCGCTGGCTGTTGCTGGAGCCGCGCCGGGTGGCGGCGCGGCTGGCGGCGACGCATATGGCCGTACAGCTGGGCGAAGAGGTGGGGCAGACGGTGGGCTACAGAGTCAGGGGAGAGAGCAGAGCGAGTGCGGCGACGCGCCTGGAAGTGGTCACCCAGGGCATTCTTACCCGCATGTTGCAAACAGACCCGCTGCTGGAGGGTGTCGCGGGGATCATATTCGATGAATTTCACGAGCGCAGCCTGGAGGCCGATCTCGGTCTTGCCCTGGCGCTCGACGTGCAGCAGGGGCTGCGCGAAGATCTCAGATTGCTGGTGATGTCCGCCACGCTCGATGTGACCGCCTTGTTGAGTGTGCTGGGCGAGAACACTCCCGTGATCGACTGCCCGGGCCGCAGCTGGCCCGTGGAGACCTATCATCGACCGCCGCCCGCCCGGGAGGCTGCGGAGATCCACCAGGCCAGGGTGATTGGCGAAGCACTGGCAAGCCACCACGGACATCTGCTGGTGTTCCTGCCCGGTGTTGCGGAAATCCGCCGCCTGCAGCGCCACTTACAGGAGAAGCTGCCGACGGACGTCGATATCTGCCCTCTGCATGGTCAACTCACATTGGCACAGCAACAGGAAGTGTTGCGACCGCAGCGCGACGGTCGCCGACGCATCATCCTTTCCACCGCCATCGCCGAATCCAGCCTCACCGTGCCCGGCGTTGCCATCGTTGTCGACGCCGGCATGGAGCGGGTGCCGGTTTTTCAACCGCGCTCCGGCCTCACCCGGCTCGCCACCCGCCGCGTCAACCGCGCCAGTGCCGACCAGCGGCGCGGACGCGCCGGGCGTGACGCACCGGGACATTGCTACCGACTGTGGAGCCAGGAGCAGATCCTGCCCGCGCACGGCGAGCCGGAAATCGTCCAGGCCGACCTGTCGTCACTGGTCTTCGAGCTGCTGCGCTGGGGCGTGGCGGACCCGTACCAGCTGCAGTGGGTCACGCCACCGCCGGCAGCGGCACTGGCAAGTGGCCGACAATTGTTGCGCACTCTCGGCATGCTCGATGACAATGGTGCGCTCAACAGTTTTGGCAAGGCCTGCGCGCGCTGGCCCACGCATCCGCGCCTGGCAGCGATGCTGGAAGCCGCCGCAGCCCGGGATCTGTTGCCGCTGGCATGCTGGCTGACGGCGTGGCTGGAAGAATCTCCTGGCGGGCAAGAGCCGGATATTGCCGCCCTGTTCGCGCGACGCCCCGTTCGCGGCGGCAGCGGCACGGACGGACGCTGGTACAGCGCGGCGAAACACTGGGCCGCGCAGGCGCGTTGCGCCCTCGAGGTGAATGACGCCGCCGCGCTGCCCGAGCTGTTGGCGCGCGCCTACCCCGACAGGGTTGGCGAAGGCCTGGGTGGTGGGCGCTTTCGTCTCGCCACCGGCGGCCAGGCCGTGGTGGCGGAGACACACCCGCTGGCGCGAGCCGCGTTCATTGTCGCGGTGGAACTGGACGGCCAGGCCAGCGGCGCGCGGCTTTTCCACGGCGCCGCCATAGCAAGACACACTCTGGAGAAATGCTTTCCGCAAACACGGCAATGGCGCGCCGACATCCACTGGGATGACAGCGCCGGGCGGCTGGCCGGAGAGGAAGTCCGCGCACTCGGCGCTGCGGTGCTCGAACGCCGCGCAATCAATAAATTACCCCAGGAAGCGGTGACGGAAGCCTTGCTGCAAGCCTTGCGCGTGCGCGGAAGCCTGCCGTGGTCGGACGCCGATCTGCAAGTGCTGGGCCGTCTGCGCCTGCTGCACGGAACCCTGGGCGATCCCTGGCCGGCTGCGGACGACGCGGCCCTGCTCGCCACCCTGGAACACTGGCTTGCGCCGCATCTCGACGGTATCAATCGGCTCGACCAGATCGAGCGCCTGCCGCTGGCGCGCCATGTTCTGGAAGGGCTCGACTGGTCGCTGCGCCAGCAGCTCGACATTCTGGCCCCCAGCCACCTGGCGGTTCCCAGTGGCTCGCGGGTAGCGCTCGATTACAGCGGCGACGAGCCTGTACTGGCCGTCAAGCTTCAGGAAATGTTCGGTCAGTCGACAACACCCTGCATCGTCGATGGTCGCGTTCCTGTGGTGATTCACCTGCTGTCACCGGCGCGACGCCCTGTGCAGGTCACGCGCGACCTGGCCAATTTCTGGAAAACCACCTATTTCGAGGTGCGCAAGGATCTCAAGGGGCGTTATCCCAAACACCCCTGGCCGGACAATCCGCTGGAAGCCATCGCCACCCGCCATACCAGCAAGCGCGCGGCCAGACCGGAAGGTTAGGGCCGGCCAGTCACCCCTTTGGCCCCAGCAGCAGCCAGAGAATCAAGCCGAGCACCGGCATGAACAGCAAAAGGAGTATCCACAGTACTTTCGCGAGCGTGCTCGCGGAGCTTTGCGCACATTTCACGATCGCCCAGATGATGATGATCAGCCAGATCAGGCCAAGAAGGCCGCCTACTTCAACCATGGGGTTTCTCCTTTACTCATGGCACATGCTGCGACGGGTTGGCATCCCGCCCAGCTCATTCCGTCAAACCATAGCACATGCCATTGCACCCCATGAGAAAAGCTGCGCGGTATTTCACGGGGCCGCGCGGCCTTCGCCGAGGCCTCACCCATGACGCTGAACCGGGAATGCTCTTATAATGGCAACGCGTAAAAAGCCTTTGACACGGGAAACAGAGAATCGATGGTCACCAAAGGGACATTATTCACGGTATCGGCGCCCTCCGGTGCGGGCAAGACCAGCCTGCTGAAAGCGCTGACGGAAAGAATGCGTGGTCTCCAGGTGTCCATCTCGCACACCACCCGACCAATGCGTCCCGGCGAAGTGGACGGCATCAACTATCACTTCGTCGATGCCGAGACCTTTATCGCCATGGTCAACAGGTGCGAATTCCTCGAGCACGCGCAGGTGTTCGGCAACTACTACGGCACCTCTGCCACCTGGGTGGAAGACACCCTTGCGACAGGGCTCGACGTGATTCTCGAAATCGACTGGCAGGGTGCGGCCCAGGTACACCGCCTGGTGGCGGATTCCATCGGCATTTTCATCCTGCCACCGTCGCAGGAAACCCTGCACCAGCGCCTGAATCACCGCGGCCAGGACGAGGAAGACGTGATCGCCCGCCGTCTTGCCGAAGCCCGCGAGGAAATGAGTCACTACGTCGAAGCGGACTACATTATCGTCAACGAAAACTTCGAGCTGGCACTGGACGAATTACGCGCCGTGATCCTCAGCCGACGCCTGAGCCTTGAAAAGCAGAAACAGCGCCATATCCATCTCCTTGAAGAGCTGTTGTCCTGATTACGTGTTTTTCTGTAAACTGTGCAGTCCTTCCGTTTTTATGGGAAAGGACTTGACACTGGCCTCCCGTGGCCACCAACCGGTAGAGGAAACATGGCTCGAATCACTGTAGAAGATTGTCTGGATCACGTTGAGAACCGCTTTGAGCTGGTTCTGGTAAGCTCCAAGCGCGCCCGCCAGTTGGCCACCGGCGGCAAGGAACCGCTCGTGCCCTGGGAAAACGACAAGCCCACCGTGGTTGCCCTGCGTGAAATCGAGGAAGGCTTGGTCGATGCCAGCATCCTCACCAGTCGTGAACCCAAGGAAGACTATATGGCTCTCGACATGCTCGAGAACGCCGTCGCCCTGGCCACTGCGCCCATGCCAGCCACGCCCGCCTCTGACGAGGTCTGATCACCAGCAGGGAGGAGAACTTGTTTGCTAGCGGCTGTTGAGAATCTCGAACACAAGCTCTCCTCTTACCTGGAACCTTCCAAAGTAAAGAAGGTTCTGCGCGCCTACGAATTTGCCCACAAGAGCCACAAAGGCCAGGAGCGGCAGAGCGGCGACCCCTACATCATCCACCCCGTGGCCGTGGCCCATATCCTTGCCGATATGCACATGGATCACGAGACGCTGATGGCGGCGCTGCTCCACGACGTTATCGAAGACACGCCCGCGACAAAAATGCAGCTGAGCTGGCGCTTCGGCACCACGGTATCGACCATGGTGGACGCGGTCAGCAAGCTGACCGAGATCGAGTTTTCGTCGAAGGCCGAGCAGCAGGCGGAGAGCTTCCAGAAAATGACCCTGGCGATGGCCAAGGACATTCGCATCGTGCTGGTGAAACTCGCCGACCGCCTTCACAACATGCGCACCCTGGGCGTGCTGGCCCCGGAAAAGCGCCGCCGCATCGCACGCGAAACCCTCGACATCTACGCGCCCCTGGCGCAGCGCCTGGGCCTCAACGACATGCGCGTCGAATTCGAGGATCTCGGTTTCTCGGCCCTCTATCCCCTGCGCCACCAGCGCCTGCGCGAAGCCATCAAAGCGGTGCGCGGCAACCGCAAGGAGATCGTCGTCGAGATCAAGACGATGATCGAGAACCGCCTGTTCTCGGAGCATATTTCCTACACGGTGATGGGCCGCGAAAAGCATCTCTGGAGCATCTACCAGAAGATGAAGAACAAGAAGAAGTCGTTCAAGGACATCATGGATGTCTACGCCTTCCGCATCGTGGTCGACACCGTGGACGAGTGCTACCGGGCGCTCGGTATCGTCCACAATCTTTACAAGCCGGTACCCGGCGAGTTCAAGGATTACATCGCCATCCCCAAGGCCAATGGCTATCAGTCGCTGCACACCGTGCTGGTGGGCATGCACGGCGTGCCCATCGAGGTGCAGATCCGCACCAAGGACATGGACGCCATGGCCAACTACGGCATCGCCGCCCACTGGCTCTACAAGTCCGGCAGCCAGGACGAGAGCAATCACGCCCGCGCCAACCGCTGGGTGAAGGGCCTGCTCGATCTTCAGCAGCAGGCCGGCAACTCCCTGGAGTTCATCGAACACGTCAAGACCGACCTGTTTCCCGACGAAGTCTATGTGTTCACGCCCAAGGGCCAGATCATCGAACTGCCCACCGGCGCCACCGCCGTGGATTTCGCCTATGCGGTGCATACCCAGGTCGGCAACAGCTGCGTGGCCTGCCAGATCAACGGCCAGCTCGCGTCCCTGTCGCAGCCGCTGGAGAGCGGCGACAAGGTGCGCATCATCACCACCAAGAGCGCGCAGCCGAACCCAGCGTGGCTCAATTTCGTGATCACCGCCAAGGCGCGCAGCGCCATCCGCCACTTCCTCAAGAACCAGCAACACGAGGAATCGGTGGAGCTGGGCAAGCGCCTGCTGGACCGCGCCTTGCAGAGCTTCGGCTCCAACTACCGGCAGATTCGCAAGTCACAGATCAAGAAGCTGCTCAAGGAAACCGGCGCGCCAACCTTTGAGACCATCCTCCAGCAAATCGGTCTCGGCAGTCGCGTCGCCTACGCCGTGGCCAACCTGCTGGTGCCGGAAAACAAGCGCAGCCAGCAGGACGAGAAAGGCGTCAATTCGCCGGTGCTGATCGACTCCGCGGACGGTCTCATCATCAGCTACGCGCGCTGTTGCCACCCGATTCCCGGCGACCACATCATGGGCCACCTCAGTCCGGGCCGCGGCCTGGTGGTGCATCAGGAGACCTGCAAGAACCTCGACGATATTCGCGACAACCCGGAGAAATGCATCCCGCTCAACTGGTCCGCCTCGGTGGTCGGCGAGTTTCCCTGCGAAATCAAGGTGGAAATGGCCTCGGAGCGCGGTATCATCGCCATTCTCGCGTCGCGGGTCACCGAGCAGAACGCGTCCATCGATCAGATTCGCGTCAACGAGCGCGATGCGCACACCAATGTGGTGGCGCTCACCATCCGCGTGAAGAACCGTGTTCATCTCGCAAACATCATGCGCCGCATCCGTATTCTGAAACCGGTACAGAAAGTGTACCGGATCAAAAACTGACCCAGACCGATCCCATGAACAACAAAGCCGTTATCTCCACCAGCAAGGCGCCGCAAGCCATCGGCACCTACTCACAGGCCATCAAGACCGGCAACACCGTCTATCTTTCCGGCCAGATTCCGCTCGACCCCGACACCATGACGCTGGTGGAAGGTGGCTTCGCAGCCCAGACCGAGCAGGTGTTCCGCAACCTGGCAGCCGTGTGCGAAGCGGCGGGCGGCACCCTGCAGGACATGGTGAAGGTGAACATCTACCTCACCGACCTCGCCAATTTCGCGACCGTGAACGAAATCATGGCGCGTCATTTCCGCGAACCCTATCCGGCCCGCGCCGCCATCGGTATCAATGCCCTTCCCAAGGATGCCCTGGTGGAAATGGATGGCATCATGGTGATTTGAGAAGCGGGAGGCGTGCAATTTAGCGTTGCTTGACTGAGTTTCACGTTTCAAGTTACAGGTTTCACGTAGGTGCCTGTGGCGACAGCATCACACTGACCACGTACCGCGGTACAGTGAGCCTCAACGACTCGCAGGCACCACCCCTTTCTTGCGTGAAACGTGTAACTTGCAACGTGAAACTCAGAGATCGTGAACAAGCTCTAAGGCCCCGCCTCCAATTCCCACCAGCCTCTGATACTCTTGCTTTCAGAACACACACAACCGGATTTTATGATCGCCACTATCTCTCCCCGTTTCATTTGTGTTTTTCTTCTGTCGATGCTCACCCCATTGGCAAGTGCCGCGGAGCGAGAACCCAAGGTTTTCGGCTGGGTCGAAAAAGCCATCGTCATGCCGGTGGGCGCCACCGTCAAAGCGAAGCTGGACTCGGGCGCGCGAACCTCGTCGATGGATGCCAAGAACATTCAGATGTTCAAGCGCGACGGCGAGGACTGGGTGAGCTTTCGCCTTCACCTGGAAGACAACGAGAGCGGCGACGAGGTGTACAGGGATCTCGAAATGCCCATCAAGCGCATTGTGCGCCTGCGCGGCGCGGGTGGCGAAGATCGCCGCCCCACCGTGGAATTGTCGGTCTGCATCGGCGATCAGGTGTACCGGGAAGAGTTCACCCTGCGCGACCGCGACAACATGTTCTACCCCATGCTGCTGGGACGTCGCACCATCGAGCACCTGGGGTTGCTGGACGTGACCACCACGTTCACCGTGCCACCCACCTGCACAGTCTCCCAGAACCTGGATGAAGTGATCGAAGTGGACAGGGAGTGAGTTCAGTTCACAGTTCACAGTTCACAGTTCACAGTTCACAGTTCACAGTTCACAGTTCACAGTTCACAGTTCACAGTTCACAGTTCACAGTTCACAGTTCACAGTTCACAGT